>ERZ1740072.205-NODE-205-length-25965-cov-17.934388_pt1 | contig 25965 bp, 26 predicted proteins | sample MGYA00581733_ERZ1740072 | MGnify/ENA primary metagenome ERZ1740072 (study PRJEB43018, sample SAMN04849741) | marine metagenome | isolation source: floating plastic debris | place: Pacific Ocean | collected 2008-08-30 | study: EMG produced TPA metagenomics...
GACTGCGATGGAGTCGAATTCTTCTCATGCCTGTGGCGTTTTTTGTGTTAACGAGTCGTGTCGAAGCTCAACAGGTGCGTTTGATACAGGCTCCGGCCCCCTATAACGGCTGTAATTTACGCAGTGGCGGAGGCACTCAGTACAGTGTTTCAGGTGTGTTTCGTAACGGTACCTCGGCCACACTCCTGGGAGAGTTTGGCGGTGGCTGGTACAGGGTGCAGGTGCAGCAGCAGGTTGGTTGGCTGGCGCGGCAGTGTCTGGGGCTTTAGTCTGGGGCTTTGGTTCTATTGGCAACAGCTAGCTGAGTAGCCGGGTATTGAGCTATGTGTCTGCGGTAAGGTCAGCCTGTTTATGGGTGTCTATAATAGGTGCTCTGACCTAAAATAATGACCAGCCGTTTACATCGATTTTGGCTATGGATTTTGATACTTTGACCGAATTTATTCAGAAAAGCTTTCGGGTCTCTTTGGGAGCAGCAGCGTCTGCGGTTGAGGCTATTCAAGATCCGCAGGCATCCGCTACTAAATTTTCTGACATTGGGACGGATTTTGACCGTCTGGCCGATGAGCTGGAGGTAAAGGGCGCGCTGACGGAGAAGGAAGCTCGGGAGTTTGTTGACAACGTTAGCAGTAATTTTGATGGTCAGTGGCCCAATCCATTTGCACCGTCTCCAGCTAGCAGCGCCACCGTGAATACAGTGGCTAAACCTGTTGTAGATACAGGCATACAGGCTGAAATTAAGGCTCTGACTGAGCAGCTATCGACCATTCGTCAGGAAATTGATCAGCTGAAGGCTCAGGGGTCTTAGGTAACAGCAAGCGATAAATGGGGTAACGAACCCGTTCAGCGGATCAGAGTTTTTGGTCTGTAACGGCCTAAAGTCGGTCTAAAACTGATTTGTATGTCTGGGCGTTGCTGATCCTCGGGATGATTTTTATCTGTAAAGTGCTGCCCTACGGCATATTTAACCGATCTGTTCATCCTCTAAATCAGCAACGGCTATGCCTGTGTCGTTAGACCGGGGTGTTTGTTCACCTCGGTCTAATCTTTTTAGGTTGCTGCTCTGATGTTTCAGCTAGGTTGGGGAGTGGCCAGATAAATTTTTCTAATCTGCGAAATTGCTAGTTGTTGCGGTGTAGACATGTTGGGAGTATTCCTGACGTTATTCCGGTAAGCATCACATGAAGCATTTTGCAGTTTTGATTCGGCTGTTGCGCGATCGCAACCAGTTTCTTGAAGATATCCGTCACGATGTCAAACTGGAGCGCAAAATCTTTTCATTACTGGTGGTCAGCTGTATTTTCTTTGGTGTGTATGGGGCCATTATTGGCTCATCTAGCAGCTGGCTACAGATGCTGGCATCGGCGGTAAAGCTGCCGGCCCTATATTTAATTACGTTGGGCATCTGTCTGCCTACGCTTTACTTTTTTGATATTCTCTTTGGCTCCAAGCTAAATTTTCGGCAATATAGCGCCATGCTAATGACCGCCGTGGCCGTCATTAGTGTGCTCTTGTTTAGCTTTGCGCCCGTGGTGCTGTTCTTTCTAATTTCTATCCAGGGGTATAACTTCTTTTTACTGCTGAATGTGGCGGTGATGGGACTGACTGGAGTGATTGGTGTGCGTCTGTTTTACCAGGGGATGCGCAAAATTGTTGGGGAAGATGCGGCGGGTGACCAGCTGCGTAACCGACTCTTGTTGGGTTGGCTGGGGCTATATGCCCTGGTGGGCTCCCAGCTGGGGTGGACCCTACGCCCCTTTTTCGGCGCGCCCAATGAGCCCTTCCAAGTATTTCGACCCGAGATTGAGGGCAATTTCTATGCTCAGATCTTTACGAGCTTAGGGTCTTTGTTAGGGTTGCAGTAAGTGTGGCTGGTGCAGAGACGTTCCATGGAACGTCTGTACAGGGTTTAAAGAGGTGGTGAGATATTCCATAGAATATCTCTACTACAGGCAAATCATATTGGTGGAGAGACGTTTTAGGGAACGTCTGTACATGCATGGGTGGGGTTAATCTGGACAGCCTGCGGATTACAAACCGTGATTTAGATGAGTTGACGGGGCTAGATATCAGTGATTTGTCCATGGGTTGGGGAACTCGGCCATCGGTTTTTCGACATCCGCGGCTGCGGGTAAGCTGGCTGATTAACCAGGTGCTGGTGCTGACGGTGGCGCTGGTGCTGTGGTTACCGGTCTGTCTGGTGGTGGGTCGCAACCTGATGGGACAGGCGATGGGCGTGTTTATGGGGGTGGGTATTGGCGGTGCGATCGCAACCACCGTTGCCCATGGTTTCTACGGCATCCACAAAGGGGCCCAGCTCCAGGTGCTCAGTCACCTGCTAGACGAGGTTGATCGCTTTAACGAAATGATTAAAGCGGTGGAGATTTTAGAGGAACTGCGCCAGGCCGATGGCTCATCCAAGCGGCTGTCATTGGACAATCCAGATGCCATTAAGGAGGCCCTCCATCTCACCCGTGAGAGTCTGGTGTGCGGTCTGATGAGCGATAAAATCATGCGCAAACATCAGCGATTTATCGCCCGTCGCCATGAGCTATTTGCCAGTATCGAAACCAACCTTTCCAGCCTACAGACACTGCAGGCATCGGACATGGCCGGAGACTACGGTCAGCTGCTCAATGAAGCTCTGCAAGTCGGTACCAGCGTCCATCAAGAACTCAGAAAACTAAACTCCAGCCCGTAAGCCCGTGCTGAGGGCTGACCGCCGTGGGGAGCTAAATGTGAGGTAAATATTAAGCTCGTTTGACAGTAGTCTGCTACGCAAACCAGTAGAGTTTAATGGATAATAGTACATATATTTCTGCTGTCATTTAGTCGTAAGCAAGTTCCTGCCTCATACGGGTTTAAAGGGCTTCAAAGGTTGTTCTTATCTATGAAAAAGACGTTTGTTCTCGATACCAATGTGCTTTTGCACGATCCTAAAGCCATTTATCGCTTCGAGGAAAATGACGTCATCCTACCCATCGCCATCATTGAAGAGCTTGACCGGTTTAAAAAGTCCCTGGATGAAACAGGACGTAATGCTCGTCAGGTATCGCGCACATTAGATAAGCTCCGTAACCGGGGGAGTCTGGTCAATGGGATTTGCCTCGATGGAGACGGTATTCTCAAAGTCTCTCTGTGTCATCAAGAAACCCTATCATCGCTGCCCCTAGAACTTGAGGGGGATAAGGCTGACAATGAGATTTTAGCCGTTGCCCTAGAGCACAAACAGCTTTGTAACTGTCCGGTGGTCTTAATCAGCAAAGATACCAATCTGCGGATAAAAGCCGACACCCTGGGACTGGCGGCGGAAGACTATGAAACCGACAAAATTGATATTGATGATCTCTATTCAGGTACCGGAGAACTCCTGGTTGATGCAGAACAGCTGAGCCAGTTGTTCCGGGGCGGTACTCTAGAGTTAGAAGGCAAGTTTTATCCCAATCAGGCCCTGACGCTGATCGATGTTAATAACCCAGCCCATACGGCATTAGCCATGGTCGATGGCGAATCGGGGCGGATCATGCCGTTGCCCAAGGTGCCCTATGCCGGTATCTCCCAGGTGCATCCCCGGAATCGAGAACAGAAGTTTGCGTTTAACCTGTTGCTAAACGACAAGATTCCCCTGGTTACCCTGGTGGGTAAAGCCGGTACGGGCAAGACCCTGTTGGCCATTGCGGCGGGTGTTCAAAAAGTCTCCGAAGATAGGATATATAGTCGTTTACTCATATCTCGTCCGGTGGTACCCATGGGGCGAGACATTGGCTATTTGCCGGGGGATGTCAATGACAAACTCACTCCCTGGATGCAACCCCTATACGACAATTTTGATTTGATTTTTGGTACCCAAGATCCGACCGGAAAACCGGCCCACTGGCGGCGGGGACATGAGGAACTGATGGAGATGGGGCTGTTGCAAATTGAGGCGTTAACCTACATTCGGGGACGAACGCTGCCAAAACAGTTCTTAGTTGTTGATGAGGCGCAAAATCTCACCCCCCATGAGGTAAAAACAATATTGACTCGGGCTGGAGAGGGAACCAAAATTGTATTGACCGGCGATCCGGCACAGATTGACAACCCCTATGTGGATTCGGCTAGCAACGGTTTGGCCTACGTTGTAGAACGATTTAAGCATGAGCCGTTAGCCGGCCATATTATCTTGACTCGGGGGGAGCGCTCGGCCCTAGCGGAACGATCTACGGAATTATTGTAAGGGACGATTTTGTAGAGACGTTCCATGGAACGGCCCTACAATCGGGAACGGTGGTGTGGTGTAAAACGAGAAGGCTAGAATAGGGAATATTCGACACACTTTCGATCAATCATGGCAACTCCCCAGGGCGACTACGAACATCTGCTGGCAAAGTGCAGCGACTATCGAGGAGCTTTGGCCTTGCTCAAGCAGCACCGCCCCTATCTGGAAATGTTGCCCAGCATGCGACGGCCCCAGGAAAGTATTGTCACAATTCCATTACCCAACATTAGTATTCGCCGTGCGATCGATGGTCATTTGGGGCCAGTCAGCACCCGCCGAGATGTCGTATCGCTACCCTGTGACTCGGTCATGCTGATGTGTGACCCTGAGTGGAAAATTAAAACGGGGGTGGATGTGGTTCTGTTTATTCACCGACCCGATGAAGACTTTTCAGAACTGTTATCGCGCTGGCGGCATACTCAAATATTGCTCTCGGAAAACTATGAGTGGCTGATGCCGATGCAGCATGAGCATTTACTCAATGAAGGGTCTGAACGTCCCTATCCTCTGTTTATTACCTTCCCTCAGACGCCAGAGCGGATTATTCGTGGCTTAAACGGAGCCGGGTTACCGGTCATTGTTTACAAGCCTACGCTGTGGAGCGATCCAGAGGAGCGGGCCGACCTGGTAGATCCGCCTCAGTTTGAGTCTGAGGAGCTGACGGATGATGGGGATGCGGCGCTGCGGGAGTGGGGCATTGATATGGACGCGGAAGGCGGCGAGTAGGCTGCGCTTAGAAGCCTACGAAGCCCAGGTCACCAGACGCCAATTTTAGGGATATTCGGGGTGGAGCCGTAGGATACCTGGATGCGCGTATTCTAGGTTTGTAGACGCTTTAACAGCCCCTCTGAGGGAGTTTGGGTTTTTGAGTGTAAAAGGCTGGCTGCGATCGCATTTGAACACCCCTTGGCTGTGGCTAATGCTATTGGCGCACCTGGTGTACTGGCTGACGGCGTTTCCCAACCCGGATGAGGCCTATTACTGGCTGTGGGGACAGCATCTGGACTGGTCCTACTATGACCACCCACCGTTTCATGCCTGGATACAGGGGCTGTTTTCCCCCATTGGCCATTCCTATTTTGTGCTGCGGTTGCCGACGGTAGTGAGCAATGGGCTATTTTTTCTGACCTATTTTCAAATTTCGCGCTATCTCTACGGCCACCGAGCCCATGATGCCTGGCTCATTATCTTGCTGTGCTGTTGGAGCAGCCCACTCTACTTTTTGTTTTTGACCTTAGCCTGGCACGATCAGTGGCTGATCACGTTTTCGCTGATCTCGGCCTATGGGTTTGTGCGATTTTTAGATGGTGCATGGCTTAATGGGCGCGGCCAGAGCAAATTTCTCTATGGGGGCGCCGTAGCCCTGGGGGTGGCCGGGTTGTGTAAGTACACGGCTGTGTTTGTCGGTCTGGCGGTGTTGGGGGTTATTGTCAGTCAGCCCAAGCTGCGATGGCTGTGGCGGGATGGTCGGCTGTATGGGGCGGTTGCGATCGCAGCTTTCTTTACCCTACCGATCGCGATTTGGAACATTCAAAACGACTGGCTATCGTTCCAGTACTACCTGACCCGCAGCGTTGACAGCGGCGGTGGCCCCACATTACGACCCGATAGCGTCCTATTCTTTTGGCTGACGGCGGCGCTGATTTTATCGCCGCCCCTGGTCTGGGCCATGGTGCGCTCAGTGACGACAAACTATCCCCTAAAATCCCCCACCTATCGTCCCATGGCCCTGGGTCTCTTTTTTACCTCCACCGGTCTACTGTCCCTGGTGGGTCTGTTTTCCACGGCCCTCTATTATTGGAATATTTTGGCCTATCTGCTGCTGGTGCCGCTGCTGCCAATGTTTTTTCTCGATATCAGGCTCGATATCAGGCTTGATACCAGCCAGGAAATACCCCGTTTGCGGCACAGGGGCTGGCTCAATGGCATTCAAATTTTAGGTACAGTTGTTGCTTGGCTACTGGTGATTAACTACTGTGTGCTCCCGGTGAGTGCCCTGTTTGGCCCCGACGGCGATCCGGATGGGCGCATGTCCTTTGGCTGGCATTCGGTGGCAGCCGTGGTCAGGGAGCATGTGCCACAGTACGATTTGCTGTTAACCACCGACTATCGCTCGGCTTCGGCCCTAGCCTATGCGCTTAAAGATGACGGCGTTTTAGCTATTTCTAACCGCATCGATCAGTTTGATGTGTGGGCCAGCCAGCGTCTGGTGGTGGGTCAGTCTGCCCTGGTCCTAGCCGATGACTGGCATCCATTTATTCAGCCTGGACCGCTCCAGCTCACCCCTGGCTGGCAGATGATTGCCACTATTCCAGTGCAGCGTTTTGGCGTGAAAATTAAAGACTACTATCTGTATTCAGGTGTAGTAGAACGTTTTGAGCTGTGAGTGGACTGTCCTCAGCTGCCCTCGATTCCTGCCTGGTGCTCACACTTAAACCCCCGCTGTCGCCACTGTTCGAGATTGACCGCAGTTAGTTCCACCACCCGATGGCAGGTGGGTTTGTGGAACTGGGCCACAATGGCCCACAGCAGACTACGGCCAATATCAAGGGTGGTTTTAAGGGCGGTTTCTTGATTCCCTGGAATGCCGGTTTCATCGACGATGAGCGGCTCTACCCAAATTCCCCTAGCGCCAAACAAAATTCGAGCCAGGGTGAGGGCACGCCGCGTGTGACTGCCGGAGGTCACCAGGGTGACGTGGCGAGCGCCCCAGCGTTCTAAAAGGGGAACAGAATAGACAAAATTGCCAAACGTAGATTCAGCACAATTTTCTAGCCAAACGTTGTCTAGGGGGGCCCCAGTCTGCTCAAATAGCAGCCGAATACAGGGATCAACCGAGCCGGCGGACACCAAAATAGGAGTGGGTGTGTCAAAGCTGCTGGCCAACTGGGCCATGTACATTTCTCGGCGAATGCTGCCTCCTAAAACCAGGTAGGCATCGGTGGGAGCTTTGCTAGAGCGCCACAGGCTACTGAATGTAGCTAAAATAACAATGACGCCCGCCAGCAGCAGCCCCAGGCAGGCGTATCTAAAATATCGTTGTGATGACCTGATTCTAGACATCCTGATGGGTACTTAGGCAGCGCTTCCGTAAATATACTCCTGTAATTACGCGGCTAAAAGAATAGTCTACAGATGGACTACAGAGCATTTGAGATCGTAATATTTAGATATTTCGAGATATTTGACCCGTTACTTAAATCTTTTTTAAAACCAGTAAATAGGCTCAGTGCATGTGCCCATAAGGAAAATAAGGTTTGGGTAAAGATCCTAAGGGTTTACGCAATTGCTCGGTTTCGTGCGCTAGATTTAAGTCCAGTATTTATGCTGAAGGTTCTAGCTACATAGGGGTCTAATTCTAGACGGTCTGTAAGCTTATAGGGGTTCAGATTCTGTTTTATTGCAAATTTGAATTTCCGCATATTTTATTGATTATTTTGTTTTGGGTAATTCTACTCCCCGCGTTATAGATTCCTACATTGTTTGCAACTATCCCGCTAACCTCTGCCGCAACCGTTTCAATGAAAACTACCTTAGAGTTAATTCGGTCGACTGGCGCGATCGCAACGGTTCTTCTCACCCCTGCACTTTTAACCTCATTTCCAGCTGAGGCGGCATTTACAGACGGTCCCAAGGCAATTCTTGATGAGGCCTGGCAGATTGTTTACCGAGAATATGTGGATGAATCCTTCAATCGCACCGATTGGGTCGAAGTCCGCCAAGATCTCCTGGGTCAAAACTACACGTCACGTCAGGCTGCCTATACCGAGCTGCGTCGAGCCCTGCGACGGTTAGATGATCCCTACACCCGCTTTCTAAGTCCTGATCAATATTCTGACCTTACCGATCAAACCTCAGGGGAGGTTTCTGGGATCGGCCTACGACTAAGACGGGATCGAGCGGCTGGCGCAGTGGTGGTGAGTGAGGTAATTGAGGGCTCCCCCGCCGACATGGCTGATATTTTAGTCGGGGATCGGATTTTGTTGGTCAACGGCAGCTCCACCGACTTTCTCAGTGCGGAACGCACATCCCAGCTGCTGCGGGGGGATACCGATACCCAAGTGACCCTCACCATCGAACGTGACGGCGAGTCTGAGACGATTGTTCTCTCGCGGGCTCGGCTCGAGGTGCAGACGGTGAATGCCAAGCTCGCCGATCAGGATGGCATCAACGTCGGCTATATCCGTCTGGATGAATTTAGCGCCCATGCGGCTGAACAAATGGAGGCGGCCATTGCTGATTTGAGTAAGCAGGGGGCCGAGGCCTTTGTATTGGATCTGCGGGACAATCCAGGGGGGCTGCTGCAGGCCAGTATTGATATCTGTCGTATGTGGCTGCGCCGAGGTCCCATTGTCCGTACGGTTGATCGCAGCGGTGACAGTGAAAAAATCTCAGCCAATCGTACCCATTTAACCGAGCTGCCCATGGCCATTTTGGTCAATGGGGAATCGGCGAGCTCCAGTGAGATTGTGACCGGTGCCCTGGCGGACAACGATCGCGCCATTGTCGTTGGCAGTCCTACCTTTGGTAAAGCCCTGGTGCAATCGCTCCATGGCCTTTCTGATGGGTCGGGGATCGCGGTTACCGTGGCCCATTACTACACCCCCAACGGGACTGACATTAGCAGTAAAGGCATTACCCCCGATATTCAAGTCGATCTGTCCTCTGATGAACGCAGTGCCCTGACACGCAATCCCAATTTGATGGGGACTGCCAATGATCCCCAATTTACCGAGGCGGTGTCTGCATTAGCCCCCGAAGTGGCGGCAACAAGACGTCGTCAGCAGTTACCAACCACAGTCAGTTCTCCGGTAGCGCCAACGCCCCAGCTGGGGCGGACCCCCGACCGCTAGGGTCATAATTTTAGATGTGGGGACGTTCCATGGAACGTCCCCACATCTAAAATTAAACGCACCTAATCATTGGGGCTGTGGCGCGAAAAGCTGTAGATTCGCTGGGTGCTCAGCCGCTCACCAATCACGGCCGGGGACTGCCAGCTAAAGATCTGACGGTCTAGACCCACCTGTAGGGTGGTAAAGGGGTCACTGCCATTGGCAATGAGGATGTCTAATTCTTGTAGATCAGACCATTGGATGAGCTGCTCTAGGATGGTTGCGATCGCACGTCGATAGTCGCTATCGGTCTGCTGGTACCAAGTATTGGCCACTGGCTCAGCCAGCCCCAGGTTAACAATGAGAGCCTGGGGGCTAAACAGGGAGACGGCGATGGAGCGAGCTTCTTCTTGAAGCAACAACCCGGAGTCGTGGGCCAGCTGGCGCAGACGGTTAACCGCTTCATAGCGCTGAGCTGATGGCAAAGGCTCTGCCCAGTGCAGCGCCAGGGTGCCCAAATACGACTGCAGCAACAGATGACCCAGCTTTTGGGCTTTAGTCGATAAATAGTCTGAATTGTAGGTGTTAGCCTCGATCAGCAAGGGCATGCGATCCACCATTTCCAGACCATAGCCCTTGAGACCCGCAATCTTACGCGGATTGTTGGTAATTAACTTAAACTGATGCACGCCCAGATCGTTCAAAATCTGAGCCCCAATGCCGTAGTTACGCTGATCCGCCGGCAGACCGAGTTTTTCATTTGCTTCTACGGTGTCAAAGCCCATGTCCTGTAGTGAGTAAGCCTTGAGCTTATTGACCAGACCGATACCGCGTCCCTCTTGACGCAGATAAACAACCACGCCAGCCTTTGCATTCTCAATCATCTTCAAGGCCGTTTGCAGCTGTAGCCGACAGTCACATCGTAGAGAGCCCATGGCATCACCCGTCAAACATTCTGAATGGACTCTGACCATCACGGGGTTGCGCTCAAAGGTGGCCGGGTCTCCTTTGACAACGGCCACATGTTCAGAATTATCTAACAGGTTGCGATAGGCATAGATTTTAAACTTGCCAAACTGGGTGGGTAAATCGGCCACGGCCTCACGCTTGACCAGTCGTTCATGGCGGAGGCGATAGCTAATCAAATCAGCAATGCTAATTAGCTTTAAACCATGGGTTTGGGCATAGTCAATCAGCTCCGGCAGCCGCGCCATGGAGCCGTCAGGATTCTGAATTTCACAAATAACGCTGGCCGGGTAGAGCCTTGCTAGTTTAGACAGATCTACCCCCGCTTCGGTGTGCCCTGCCCGTTTGAGCACACCGCCCTCCTTGGCCCGCAGGGGAAAAATATGCCCCGGCCGTCTCAGATCCTGGGACTTAGCATCGGGATTGATGGCCACTTGAATGGTGCGGGCGCGGTCCTCCGCTGAGATACCGGTAGTTACCCCCCAGTCAAGGCTGGCATCGATACTGACCGTAAACGCAGTCTGCTCGTTTTCATCCTCAAACCCATTTCCACTGACCATCAACGGTAGATCTAACTCATCTAGCCGTTCCCCGGTCATGGCCAGGCAAATTAATCCCCGAGCTTCCACCGCCATAAAGTTGATCATATCGGGGGTGGCAAACTGAGCGGCGCACACCACATCCCCTTCGTTTTCTCTGTTTTCATCATCGACAACAACAATTGACTTGCCGGCGGCCAAATCTGCCAGGGCCGCATCGACGCTATCAAATTGAAATGTTGCTAGCTTTTGCTCTACCGTTTCACCTCGCTTTGAGGATGGAGGTGATGGATTAACGTTGGCAACCACGGATCCCTGCCCACTGACTGTCATTGACTGCCAATAGATTGTAGTGCGTTATCTCCTAGATTGCCGGGAGTTGTCAACCAATAAAGAGACTATGGCTGAGAATTTTGTAGCGGATCAATCAGCACAATGGGATGGCGACCAGGGACCTCCTGACCGCTCTGTTCTCGCATAATCCGACTCGATTGCTCTGGATCAAAATTGTGACTAAAGTCCTCCCACACACCATCCTTTTCTTTCTCTAAAGAGAGAATAGATTGATCGAGCTGATCCAATTCTGCTTTTTGCTGGTGATAGTAGGGCAGTAGCTTAGCAATGGTAGATGTGGCGACCACCGCTAATAGGATATTGACGGTTAATTTTACAGTGGACTCCAAAACCAGCGATTGGCGAGCTTTGCCCCTGGCAATCAGCGGTGTTGTGTGTCGAGCCATTAATCCTTGTCCCTAGCAAATCGTTTGGCGTAGCTTGCCCACATTATGGGGGATATTGTTTCTTTTACACCACAAATTCCACTTTAAAGTCCAAAATTTTGAAGTAACCGGTTCAATCTTGTGAATCCGGTGGGTAAACCCAAAAAAACAGCCCTGAGCATGACTGCTGAGGGCCGCTATGAACATTGCTCCAAAATAATGGCTTTGCAAAAAGCGTTGGCTAACGAGATGGAAACGCTGACACCAGGACTAATGGCTCAGAAAGCGTCAGGGCTTAAAGACGCGTGCCTGGGTTCGTTTCTAGTTGTTTCTACTTGTAGAGCTCGGTACCAAGACGGAGGGCCAAAACACCCGGAACCAAAGCAATCAGCAGGGCGAGGATGATCTGAGTGTCGGATAAAGCCATGGCGTGCCAATTTCCTTACTAAATATAACTACTTATGCTCATAGAGAATTGTTTACTAAAACTGACTCAATCCAACGCTTTGACGTCAATCTGTTACAGACTTTAACAACTGGGGTTAGGGATAAATCTGCCGTTGAGCCAGCTTGAGCCCTAGGCCCGATGTCCTCTAGCGACATTTTTATCTGGCGTTGCCGTCGTTACAGTTAGCCCTGCTAGCAAGTGGAAATGTTACAGTTATTAAGGTTTTGCTAAGCATGCTTGTAGATTTGTAAGGGTCAATCGAGCTCACCATAGGCCCGATATCCCGATATCCCGGATATATTTAAAAACTGTAAATCTGAGTCAGAATGTAGTTACAGCAACACCCGACCTGCTACCTGATGCGATATCACTACTGAACGCGCTATGCATGTTGGAATAGATTTGTTCATAGCTGTCATTATGCGCAGTTTGATTCTTTAGGCGATGAATACAGCTTCCTCTAGTGTTGATTATGACGGTTCCACTCCGCTAGGGGCTCCAAAGCAGTCCGTGGGGGTGGCGTCACAGTTTCGTTCAGCTTTAGATCTAAAGCTGACCCGGATTCAACGGGATGTATTAAGGATGGGGGCTTTGGTTGAAAGTTCCTGTTTGTTGGCTAGGGAAGCGCTGTGCGATCGCAACATTGATGCGGCCAAAAACCTAAAGCAGCACGATAAAAAAGTTGATCAGCTCTATCGCCAAATCGAGGTAGATTGCATTAACTTAATCACCCTAGAATCGCCGGTTACCCAAGATCTGCGTTTGGTCAGTGCGCTGATGCAAATGATTCGCGACCTAGAGCGCATCGGGGACTACTCCAAAGATATTGGCGAAGTATCCCTAAAGCTATTTCCCTACCCCACCCATGAGGCTATCGATCAGGTTCGGGTAATGCTTGATCGGTGTCGGTCCATGGTGGCCCTAAGTTTGCTATCTCTTTCCGAGCTTGACGCTGACGCCGGTAGAGAAATTAAGCAAAAGGACGATGTGGTCGACGATGACTATGATCGTCTCTATGACATTTTTGTCCAAACCCCCGTCCCTGGCAACAGCGTTGAGCCCACGGTACTCCTGGTGCTAGTCATTCGCTATCTAGAACGGATCGCTGACCATGCCACCAATATTGGTCGTCGGGTCGTGTTTGTGGTCACCGGAGAGCGCCATTAAGATTTGCCTATCTAGGGGCAGAAACGTCAAAAAATAAATTATTTAAAGGCTATTTGACATAATGGCTACTTTAAGGAAAACTTATACCGTTCATATGCTAATTTTCTTGAGCGTGCTCAGCTGAGGGCAGTGTAAATGACGCGTCGTACTGTGCAGCGGTAGTTTTAGAGTAATTTTTCAGGGATGCGTCTTGGGGGATTGCCCTCGTGCCCTGGGGATTTACTGGTTGCTAAGTAGTATGACAGTTGTGGCTTGCGGTCCGTAGAGTAACGTTTGTCATTGGCTTTTGGGTTTTGCAAAGAATACGGCTCTTTGAGGTTTCTTAGGAAACAGCCTGTTCTACGCCCAGTCTCTGGCCAAGAAACCAGTGGCATTGTTTCATTACCGCGTAGGATTCATCGCTACATGAATTTTTCAATTGCTTCCCTATTAGCTAACTTCTCAAACGACAAGCTGGTTACGATCAAGGCGCTAGAAAAAAAGCTTCACTGCTCTGATGATGACCAGGTCAACGATTTGGGTATCGTGCTGGATGCATTGGAACGTGTAGGTGTATTGGAAAAAGAGCGGGGTAAATACCGTCGCATCCATGAAGATGGGGTGATTGAAGGTAAGCTGCGCTGCTCTAGCAAAGGATTTTGTTTTGCGATCCAAGACGAGGAAGAAGCCGACGACATCTATGTAAGAGAGGCCCATCTCAATCACGCTTGGAACGGTGACCGGGTCCTGGTGCGGGTGACTAAAGAAGGCAATCGTCGCCGTAGTCCAGAAGGGGAAGTACAGCTCATATTAGAGCGAGCCAATTCGTCGGTACTGGCTCGCATTAAAGAAGCGGAAGAGACTAAAAGTTTGCAGGCGGTCCCCTTGGACGATCGGCTGTTATTTCAGCTTGACTTAAAAAATCAGGACGATGACGAGCTTAGTCAGGCCGATCTCCAGGCAGCGATCGACCACCTGGTGCATGTGGAGATTTTGCGCTACCCCATCGGCCAGCATTTGCCCCAGGGTAGAGTGGCTCAGATTTTAGGCAGTGATGCGGAAGCAGCGGCTGATATCGACATTGTTTACTGCAAACACGACCTGCCCCGAGCCTTTCCTGAAGAGGTGATGATGGCGGCCAAGGCACTGCCCAATCGGGTACGCAAGGCCGATATCAAGAAGCGGCTTGACCTGCGAGACCACCCCACCATCAGCATTGATGCCGAAGGCGCTCAGGTCATTGATGATGCCCTCAGCTTAGAACAGCTAGATGATGGCAACTGGGAATTGGGCATTCACGTGGCGGATGTTTCCTACTATGTGCCAGCCAGCAGCCCCATCGATCAAGAAGCCCATCGCCGCGGGACATCGGTATACCTGGCGGATTCGCCGGTACCGCTGTTGCCGCCGCCCCTGTCTACGTCCCTATGCGCCCTGCTATCGGACAAAGAACGGCTGACCATTTCGGTGATGGTCATTCTCTCTCCAGAGGGTGAGGTGATGAGCTATAAGGTGCAGCCATCGGTTATCTGTAACGATGCTCAGCTCAACTACCACCAGGCCCAGGCCGTGTTGATGCGAGACGATAAGGAAGCCCTGGAGGAGCTAGACTTTAAAAAGCGAGACCTAACTAAGTTTAAGAATAGTTATGAGCTTGTTGATCAGCTGTTTGAGGTGAGTGAGCTACTACAGCAGCAGCGAAATCAGCGGGGATCGTTCGACTTAAATCTACCGGATCATGTCTTTCCAGAAGAGGCGGGAGAAGAGCTATCCCAGTATCTCTCTCCTAAGTTTCAGCATGATGACGAAGGGGGCTTAGGGGTGATGGTGGTGTCGGATTTGCTACCGGCACGACGGATTGTTACCGAATGTATGTTGTTGGCTAACCAGCTGGTGGCTAAACATCTCAAAGAGCTGGGGGTGCCGGCCATCTATCGGCTCCATGGCACTCCGGACCCTGGCGATGTGCAAGAGCTGATTAAGTTGGCCAACAACATGGGGCTTAATTTACAGCTGGAGAGTGAAGACGCTGTTTTGCCTAAGGACTATCTTGAGTTTGTACAGCAGTTTAGCCAGTCCAAGGCCGAGAAAGTGCTGACCTATCTGTTGCTGTCTACCTTAAAGCCGGCCTCCTACAGCGGTCACCCCGACGGTCATTTTGGCCTGGCGTTAGAGGATGGCTACACCCATTTTGCCTCACCCGTACGGCGTTATCCTGATCTGTTGGTGCATCGGGTGCTGCATGCGGTCTTTTCGGATGGTCGAGATCGCAAAACCACCCGCTCAAAAGAACGGGCCGACCTTCGCAGCAGCAGCAGTCACGGCAATATCAGCTGGAGCGTTCTTCCCCCAGACATTCACAATGAGTTTGAAGAAAGCTTTAACCACGTGACCACTCACCTCACTGAGCGGGAGCGTCTGGCCCAAGAGGCGGAAGCTGACTTGGAAGGGCTGAAGAAAGCGGCCTTTATGCAGGCCCACACTGGGGAAGTCTTCCACGGTTTAATCACGGGTGTGCAGTCCTACGGGTTCTTTGTGGAACTCGAGGAGCTGCTGGTTGAGGGACTGGTGCATGTGAGTTCCCTTAAGGATGATTGGTATGAATACCGCTCTAGACAGCAGAAGCTGATGGGGCGTAAAAATCGACAACAGTACCGCCTGGGTGACCGGGTAGAAGTACAGGTAAAAAGTGTTGACTACTACCGTCAACAGATCGACCTAGTCGCCGTGGGTGGCGGCAGTGAAGCCCTTGATGAGGATGAGGATGAGGGCGACAACGGTAATACCTCTATGAATGCAGACACCGTCTTTGATGATGGGGAAGAGTAGTTTGGTGGTGCCCCAGGGTGATCAAACGACATCTGGGACTGCCCCCCGCCCCCTTGTGTTGGGTATTACCGGAGCCTCTGGATTAATTTATGCTGTGCGAGCGCTCAAGCATCTATTGAGCGCGGGCTACCAGGTAGATCTGGTGGCCTCTAAGGCGGTGTACATGGTGTGGCAGGCCGAGGAACAGGTGCGCCTGCCCGGCGATTTGAGTCAGCAAGTCTTGTTCTGGCGAGAACAGGCGGGGGTGGAAAGTATGGGCACCCTCCGGTGTCACGCGTGGAGCAATGTGGGGGCCACCATTGCCAGTGGTTCATTTAAAACCTCGGGTATGGTGATTATGCCCTGCAGTATGAGTACCGTGGGTAAGCTGGCCGCTGGTTTGAGTTCTGACTTGTTGGAGCGGGCGGCTGATGTGCAGCTCAAAGAACGTAAACCCCTGGTGCTGGTTCCCCGTGAAACGCCCCTAAGTTTAATTCATCTGCGTAATCTAACAACCCTGGCCGAAGCGGGCGCTAGAATTGTGCCAGCGATTCCAGCCTGGTACCATCGGCCCCAAACCATCAATGATTTAGTGGATTTTGTGGTGGCCCGAGCCCTGGACCAGTTAGATATTGACTGTGTGCCGTTAAACCGTTGGCAAGGCCACGGTCAGGGTCAAGGGGCAGATGCATAGGAGCAGATAATGGCTAAGGTGGAACGAAAGTGGGAGCTAAGGCGGGTCACACCCACCGATTAACGGCCAATAGGAGGACGGTGATGGTTCAGCTCATTGCGTTTCTATTGATGGTGGCGGCACTGGTAATACTGGTGCTACAAAATCTGAGTCCGGTTTTGCCGCTAGTGGTTCTGGGGCGTCCGTTGGTGGCCCTGCCACTGTCGCTGTGGGTGCTGGGTGCGATCGCAATCGGTATTCTTTGTACGCTACTGATCTACCAGCTAGTTCCTAAAAAACGTGCCTATCGCCCCATGGGGCAGCGGCTCAGCGACCCGGTACCCGAGCCACCTAATCGGTTTGTAGATTCGTCCAGTGAACGTGGGCCCAGCCAGTTTCAGCAACCGGATAGCGGGCAGCGTCACAATCCCTACGATAGCGACTGGGAAAATTTTCGAGCCCCAGAACAGTGGGACGACTGGGGACAGACGCAGACAGACTATGCATCTGCCGATGCTAGAACCGGAGATAGGCCCTCAGCTGACGATGCGGTCAGGGACATCGAATCGGGCTGGGGCGATGATGGCTATGGGGAATCCAGGCGACCGGTCTATCGAGACGATGGTGAACCGGACATTGGTTGGCACAGTGACGGAGCCGAGCGACCCTCCACTCGCACCTATGGTGAAGGCTGGCTCTATGGCAATGATTCAAATACAGAACCAGACGCTGCTGCTGAATCTGAATCTGCCAGACCTGAGGAGCCGGAGGACGTCTACGATGCCAACTATCGAGTGATTATTCCTCCCCATGATACGAAGGATAGTTAGGGGCTTGTTGGGTATTAAGCTTATGGTTTAGAGCAACCTGGAACAGCAAAATTTGTTTACCTGTTTCCCTAACGGTAACCACCCTGGTCGCTATGGGAGTGTGCTAGTAAGCTATAGACGTAGCGCTGTTCAGATGTTGCTCATCTGACCAAAACGACAGATGTCTTCGGTTTTGCCCATCAATACCCAGCGCTATGAGTCTGGCGACTATGCCCTGGAAGTGACGGCCCATCCTTCGGCCCTATCCCAGTGGAGCGATCGCCCTGTGGTTCGTCAGCTACGCTTTAGCCTGTGGACTAATCAACCGACTAGACAGCGCCTCGTTGCTGGCGATCAGCAGCAGCTGCTGACCCTAAGTGATACGGTCGAAGCCTATGTACAACGCCATCTAACCCACGCGGCTTGGCCCCGTACCCATCGCCTCCAGCTTTTAGACCAGACTGTTGACCTCAGTACGCTACAGCTATTTGGCCTGGCGGAGGTGCTGAGTGCCTATGGTCAACGTCAGATTACGTTGCCCGCTGTCCCAACGGTCAAGCGTCGACGTTCGCGCTGGTGGGCTGGGTCAGCGGCGGCATCCCTGTTGGTGTCGGTGGGGCTGGTGACGGCTTATCTGCGCGAGCGACCAGTCTCAAATGATGCGGTTACCTCCCAGGCTCCTGAGGCGATTTTGGAGGATGAGGTGGCGGTTACGGCTCCTGCAGTCAGGGCCCCGGCAACAGCGCCGATTCCTGAGCCTAATGATGCCCCTGCCCCTGTTCCGACTACGTCTTCTGCAAGTTCAGATGCAAATAACAGCCCCAATCCTGATGATGGGCCTGTCTTTAAGCCCAGTCGAGAGCTGACACAGCGGCCAATCGCTCCAGAACTTGATGCCTCAGCTGGAGCCTCGGGGGCTGCCGCCGCTGAACCGCAGGGCGAAGAGTTGGCCCCGCCCCTCCTCGATGTGGCTGAGGCACCAGAACGTTCGTCAGAGCCCCTGTCCGCAGATAGCTTTGAGCAGGCAGCTGTTCCTGAGGTAGCTGCCGAAGCCCCGGCAGAACCGCCGCCCCTGGCTCCGGCGCCTGAAACCGTCACAGGGTCCGAAGAAGAAACCCTAGATAGCTCTACAGATCCTGGTTTTAGTGATTTAGAAGCAGGCATAGCGCGTTCTTCAAGGCCTGAAGATGACCTCCTGACGACCGGTGTCGATGGGGCGATACTGGATGCGATCGCAACTCACTTTGCCCCCTATCAACCCATCGATGGTCCCTATCCCCTGGTGTACCGCCTACAAATAGGCTCCGATGGCACCATCCTAGAGTTAGCGCCCATCAGTGAGAATGCTCCTGCCATACAAGCAGAGGCCGTGACGCCTCCACCGGGACGCTTACTACGGCTAGAACTTACCTATACTGGCGCTAATCTGCCAATGGTTATGGAACTGCCATAGATTAGTATTGGCTCCTTGTCCCTCAGGACTGCTGGGATTTTTTCTTGGCGGCGCGACTTTTGCGACGAGCCAGCCCCTGATTGATGGGAAATCCAGCAACAGGAATCACCTGGTGACGGCGTTCCTCCTCCAGCTTGCGCAGTTTTGTAAAATCAACCCAGTGAATACAGTCCACAGGACAGGTATCAATGGCTTCTTGAATCAGTGCTTCTTGGTCACCGTCTTGACGTACCACCCGGGCCCGACCGTGTAACGGCTCCAGGTAAAACGTATTGCGAGCCACATGAACGCAGTGGGTGCAGCCAATACAGGTCATCTCATCTACATAGACGCCGCGCTGACGTAAATCTCCGCCCAGTTCCGGCTCTAAACCCGTGCGATCGCCAGCATCCCGAAGCAATCCACCCAGCTCCGGTTCTAAACCCGTGCGTTCGACCTGGTTAGGAGACTCAGCTGGTGACGTCATTGCAAGTTACTCCAAAGTTACTCCAAAGTTGGTCGATGGGAAGCCCTGGGGCTACCTTAAAAAGCAACAAGGGCGACTTGAAGCCTTATGCTCCAGCCGCCCCCGCGCAGTTAATGTGCTCTAGCTAAAGCCTTCTAGCTCTGGGCCCAACGCTGTAGCACCAGGCGAATGGTGCCGTCGTCAGCAGTCTTCTGCTCAGCAACCTGGAAACCCTGGCGAGACGTCTCAGTGACCACGGTGTGATAAGCGTAGCGCTGGGTAACTTGATTTAAAAATCCATCCACCGACAGGGACTGTTGCCAATACTGCATGTCAGCAACCAGCTCGTAGTCTCCGGTATCTACATTTTGCTTAAAGCCAAGGTCATAGCCGTTGGCCTGCTCGATGACAACGTCAGCGGTTTCGGTCTTACCCTGATAGCCACGAACTGTCTGTGGCCCGGCCTTCCAATCGGCACCCATGTCAGTCAATGCAGACTGTAGAGCAGGAAGGTTACGAATCTTGGTTTTAATCTGGCTAAAGTGCGACATCTTAAACCCTGTATTTCATCGGATTAAACAACATGGCCATGGGGCCGATAGCAACGGTTAGTTTGGCAACAGCCAACAACTACCAGCTGCTGTAATTAGTCTGGGAATCCGCCTGCTCAGCGGTTAGCTGGTTACCCTGGGCATAAAACTCAGATGTTTTCTCGTGGGATAGGACCTGACCCAACTGCGCTTCAACAGCGGCAGTCACCTCAGCACAGGAACGTCCCACAATGCCTGTTACCAGCTCTTTGACTCGACCGTCGGGATAAATAACAAATTCCAGCGTTTCCAAATGGATTCACCTCTTATGGGAAGCACCGCATTAGTGACAAAGGAGTAAACAAACCATATCTAAAAAATAGTTCAAACTCCATACCTAAAGTTAATACAGAGTATTGAAAACTGGAGTGGCTACCCTAGGCGTATAACTTAGTGTCGCGCAACTTCCCGAAGCAGTCAAGCAAAGGAGTTCTGAGGATCTAAGCCAGTCATAGAGGTGTTACAAATTTCAATGTTCTGATATGGTTCGCAATTATTGCGGCAGATTCTTTATTGTTTGGCGGGTATTTAGCGGTGATTTAACGGCTGTTGTTTATCGAGGGGTGTCAGCTTTTTGAGGCTGACGCTCGGCTGACGATCAGCAGGCGATCAACAATGGGTGTGTAGGGCATGTAGATAAAGCGGGTGAATGTGTATGGAATCCGGTGGCTTTCAGTTTGAGCAGGAGTTTATTGATTCACTCCGGTGTATTCCCATGGGGGTGCGGCTCAAGTTAGATACCTGTGGTGTAAAGCTCAAACTCAAGCACTGGCATCAGTTCACCCAAGCGGAACGACAGACGCTGATGACCATGGCCTGTGAGACCCAGGCCAGCATTCTGGCCTACAAAAACCATCTACAGTCTTTGGTAACCCACTACACGGGGCAGCCGGCCAAGGAAATCGCCGTTGCGGCTGAGCCCCCCTGGTTGGGGGCAGCTATTCCTGAACAGGTTAAACAGCAGGCCGTGGACCACAATGTGAACATTTCGGGTGATGCCTGGCAATCGTTAACGCCAGCCCAGCGGTTTGCCTTAATTAAGCTCAGTCGTCCTAGCCATGAGAACCGAAATTTTATTCCGGCGATGAAAGAATTTGGTCTGGTAACTTGAGCCTAAGGACTGAGGTTTAAGGTATGTGGGCTGCTAGTATCAGTAGCAGCACGGCTTGATGTCGGTCATTATTTTTCGTTCATGAGCAACCAACGGTTAAATCCCCAGGTCCCCAGACGAGTCGGAAAAGCGCGTCCTGCAACGGGTATACCGTGGGCGCTACTGTCGTTGGTGCTGGCATTGCATTTGATAGTGGGGCTGTTGTTATCTGTGTTTTCTCCGCCCTACTGGGTATGGCCCCTGGCCCTTGGCGGTACCTTGATGCAGGCGGTGGTGCTGGCTGGTCCTAAAGCACTGTCGTCGTTCACCGGGTTTCGAATTTTACTGTCGCGTTTTGTAACCTGTCTGGGAACAGCGATGTCGGTAGTGGCCCTGGCGATTGCCGTTGGGTTTGGCGGGACGTCCGATATTGACTTGATTAAATTTACCCAAATTGGATTGGCGCTGTTTTTTATCAATTTGGGGGTTTTGCTGCTGACGGCTGTTTGTAGCTTGATGATTGCCCATGCCGGTGACCGGCTTTTGCGTGAGGTGGGGCGTGTCCGCTGTAGTTTAATTTTGATTAGTTTTTGCTTCTTGGGGTTGTTTATTGGTGGAGTGCTGGGACTTGCGATCGCAAGCTAGACAACTATTCTGATGGTATTAGCGATTGACTTTGGCACGAGTAATACGGTGCTTTGCCGGTGGAATGCCGCTACCCAGTCTTCTGAAGTACTTACCTTAGATACCTTGGCCCAGCGAGGGACAGGCCCTGCGGTGGTCCCCAGTCTGCTCTATGTGGAAGACGCGCAGCAAGACCAGGTGTTGATTGGTCAGCCAGTGCGCGATCGGGGGCTAGATGGCTCATCGCAGCGTTGCTTTAAGAACTTTAAGCGCGGCATCGGCACCTCCATACAGGGGTTTATGCAGGACTTAGACGGTCGCACACTGTCCTTTGAGCAGGTGGGGGAATGGTTTCTCTCCCAGGTGATCGCACAGCTTAAGCAGCAAGAAGAAAGCATCGACGAAGTAGTTTTGAGCGTCCCCGTTGACAGCTTTGAAACCTATCGCAGCTGGCTGGGCACCCTCTGCCAACGCTGGGATATTAACCGGGTACGGATGATCGATGAACCCACGGCGGCGGCCCTGGGATATGGCCTCACCAGCAATGAAACCGTATTGGTGCTTGACTTTGGTGGCGGTACTTTAGATTTGGCTATTGTGCAGCTGAGCGGTGGTCGAGCCCAGGGCCTGGGGTACATCCTCAAGTGGGGGCAAAAGGCGATGGGCAACTCGGCCCAACGGGTCTCTACCGCAAAAGTCCTGGCAAAAGCTGGGGAAAATCTGGGGGGTTCGGACATCGACCAGTGGGTGGCGCAGTATTTGTGCGATCGCCATGGCATGGCCCTATCGCCGCTGATTTTACGGTTGGCAGAACAGCTTAAAATTCAGCTGTCTACGGCCCACAGCGCTAGCGAAAGCTATTTTGATGATGAAACCTTTGAAAGTTATGAGCTGACCCTAACCCGTGGGCAGCTTGAGTCAATTTTGCAACAGCAGGGATTTTTTGACCGCTTGGATGAGCGGGTTGCCCAGGTACTACAGCAGGGACGTCGCCAGGGGTTAGATGTGGCGGATATTGACGCGGTGTTGCTGGTGGGGGGAACCACCCAAATTCCAGCCATCCAAACCTGGATTAACACTCAATTTGATGGCATTAAGGTGTGTGGCGATCAGCCATTTACGGCTGTTTCTGCTGGAGCGCTACAGCTGCAGCAGGTAACGCTGTCGGACTTTCTATACCACGGCTACGGCGTGCGCTTTTGGGACCGGCGTAATAACTGCCACGGTTGGCACTCGATTATTCCCGAGGGTCAGCCCTATCCAATGACGGCTCCCATAGAGCTGGTGCTGGGGGCGTCCAATGAAAACCAGCCCAGCATTGAGCTGATTATTGGTGAGCTGGGGCGTCAGCAGGGCAGTACGGAGGTCTACTTTGAGGGCAATCGTTTGGTGACCCGACAGGCCCAGGCAGGCCAGGCGGTAGCACAGCCATTAAATGAAAAAGCGCCCAACATTGCGGCCCTATCTCCCCCCGGCAGGCCAGGAGAGGACCGGGTGCGGCTGAGTTTTACCGTCGATCAAGACCGGCTGCTGCGGGTAACGGTGGAGGATTTGTTAACGGCAGAGGTGTTGGCCAAAAATCAAGCGGTAGTGGAGCTTTCTTAGGTAGCAGACCTATTGGTCATTCCTACTGGTCATTTCTACTGATCATTGTCGGGAGCCCCTCCCCCCAGACGTTCTCGCAGTTCCTCACCGGCTTGTTCGGCCTCGGCCTGGGTTTTGGTAATGATAAAGGTCTGGGTGGCGAGCAGCACAATCACAAACAGCACCCCCGACAGGGTAAAGCTCAGCTTGGTGGAGGGGATGCTCTGACCCAGGGCGTAGATTGCGATCGCAAACACAGCAGCCAAATAAATTTTGGACATGACCGGCATGGCCGAGGCCGACCAGCAGAGCGCCACTAAAATCGCATTAAAATACAGGGCCAACAGTCCTAAATGAATCCGTCTGGCGTAAATTTGCTGGGCTCGTTTACGGCTGCCCGCAAAGGGGAGCTTTAGGCGATTGCCCGCCGCATTCATCACATCAAGCACGATGTAGATCACTGGAATCATCAAGCTAGATACCACCACCAGTAGCTGGGGGGGAGCCTGCAGCGTTTGATTAATCGCCTCCGATGACAACGCTAGATTCACGGCTTGACTAAAGAGAAAAGCAGCAATAGCCGCCACCAGCACAATTAGAAAATCAACTGCCAAGGCAGGGACAACCGGTATTTGGGCTGTGCGTGTTTTCATAGATTGAATGTATCCCTTTGTACAAATTGTCTGATAAATGATTGTCCGTTGCTGATTCTCGGTCTGGAGTGATCTAAACAAGTCCTGACATCATGTCCTTCGTATCGATCAGCCCATTCTCCAAATTAGAAACGACCATGAGTGTGCCGAGTAATCTACGTCTAGCGACCGTAGCTCAGTGTCTAAATAATGCAGACTTACTGAGACCATACAGATAAGCTGGGGATAAATTTAAACTATCATTACACCTTTGTTAAAGGAAATACTTTGATGAGCTCAGCCCCAGTCAGTCAGCATGACGTACACACCGCTGCTAAATCAAAACTACCCCCCACCGATAAATTCTCTTCAGAGAGCTCTTCGTGGACCATCGAAGATAGCGAAGAACTCTATCGCATTAACGGTTGGGGAGAGCCCTATTTTTCCATTAATGCGGCGGGTCATGTGATTGTTTCACCCCAGGGCGGTCGAGGCGGGTCCTTAAACTTACACGAGCTGATCCAGGCACTTCAGGTGCGCAAACTATCGCTACCGATTCTGGTTCGTTTTTCCGACATTTTAGAAGACCGCATCGAACGACTCAATTCTTGCTTTGCCAAGGCGATTACCAAATATGGCTATGACGGACGCTATCGGGGTGTGTTTCCCGTCAAATGCAACCAACAACGTCATTTAGTAGAAGATCTGGTCAGGTTTGGGGAGCCTTACCAATTTGGCTTAGAGGCGGGGTCTAAACCTGAGCTTATGATTGCCCTGGCCACCTTAAAAACCCCCGGAGCCTTGCTGATATGCAACGGCTATAAAGATCGCGCCTACCTGGAAACCGCCATGTTGGGCCAAAAACTAGGCCAGCAGCCCATGATTGTTTTAGAACAGCTAGACGAGCTACCCCTGGTTATTGAGATCAGCCAACGACTCAATATTCGTCCTCAACTGGGGGTGCGGGCCAAGCTCTCCACCAAGGGGGTGGGCCGCTGGGGTGGCTCCGCCGGTGACCGGGCAAAATTTGGTTTGACTATTCCTGAAATTTTGACAGTGGTGGAACAGTTAAAAGCGGCTGATATGCTGTCGTGTCTACAGCTGCTTCATTTTCACATTGGCTCCCAAATGTCATCCATTAGCATCATCAAAGACGCCCTGCGAGAAGCCTGCCAAATCTATGTGGAACTGGCTGGTCTCGGGGCCAATATGCAATATCTGGATGTGGGTGGCGGTCTTGGGGTGGACTACAACGGCTCTAAGACTAATGTTTCTGCCTCTAAAAACTACAGTATTCAAAATTATGCCAATGATGTTGTTGCGGAGGTTAAAGAAGCCTGCTCTGGCAAGGAGTTGCCCGTACCCACCCTAATCAGCGAGAGCGGTCGGGCCATTGCCTCCCATCAGTCCGTGTTGGTGTTTGATGTGCTTGGGAGTAGTGAGGTGCGCCCCCAGGTACCGTTTGAGCCATCATCAGAGGATCATGCCATTCTCAAAGAGCTTTACGAGGCCTATCAAAGCATTAACTCTACAAACTACCAAGAGGTTTTCCATGATGCCGAGCAGTTTAAAGGAGAAGCTACGAGTCTGTTTAACTTTGGCTATCTCAGTTTGACCGAGCGGGCGCGGGTAGAGAATCTCTTCTGGGCCTGCTGTCAGAAGATTATCCAGGTGCTGCGCCAGGAGACCTATATTCCTGATGATATGGCTAATCTAGAAAAAATGATGGCCTCTATCTACTACATGAATCTCTCCGTGTTTCAATCGGCGCCCGATACCTGGGCGATTGATCAGCTATTTCCCATCATGCCGATCCATCGTCTGAATGAAGAACCCACCTGTCGGGCGACATTGGCAGATCTCACCTGTGACAGCGATGGCAAAATTGATCGGTTTATTGATTTACACGGGGTTAAATCGGTGTTGGAACTTCATGAGTTAAAGCATGGAGAGCCCTACTATCTGGGGATGTTTCTCAATGGTGCCTACCAAGAAACCATGGGAAATTTGCACAATCTCTTTGGGGATACCAACATGGTGCATATTGAGGTAACTCCCCAAGGGTATACCATTGAACATGTGGTCAAAGGAGACACCATGAAAGAGGTGCTGGGCTATGTGCAGTATGACTCTGAGGACCTAGTAGAACAAATTCGCCGCCGGTCCGAAGTCTCCCTTAAGGAGAAACAAATTACCCTCACTGAGGCCCAGCTGCTGTTGCAAAACTATGAGGAGAGTTTGAGCCAGTATACCTATTTGTCTTAGGACGTATTTTTAGCAATTGTTGGTAGGGATGTTGCATGCAACACCCCTACCAACAATTGCCTAAATAGACTGGAGCTTAGAGAG
>ERZ1740072.207-NODE-207-length-25798-cov-5.817504_pt1 | contig 25798 bp, 20 predicted proteins | sample MGYA00581733_ERZ1740072 | MGnify/ENA primary metagenome ERZ1740072 (study PRJEB43018, sample SAMN04849741) | marine metagenome | isolation source: floating plastic debris | place: Pacific Ocean | collected 2008-08-30 | study: EMG produced TPA metagenomics assembly...
CCCGCCCCGGCTTTGCGGCCTCCTTGGGCTCCTCCTCCTTTTCCTTGTGGGCCACCGGGGCCGCCCAGCCCCCCTCGCAAAGCGTCCAGAACCGCAGCATCCTCCGCACTCAGTCCGTCATCGCTGAGACTATCGTTCAGGGCCGCGACCACAACGCCATCGGCTTCGGCCTCTGGATCGCGTTCAAGGTCGGTGGTCGCACCGACATCTTCGGCCAGTGCGGCACTGGTGTCATCGGGCAAGGTAGACGCCAGCGTACGTTCGCGTTGCGGCAGCAGGCGCGCGAGGCCGTCATCAAGAAAGATGGAGGCCCACGCGGCGACACCAGCAAGAAACACCAGCAACACTGCCGTCAGGATCAGGCCAAGGAAACGTGGTTTGCCGCCGACGGTACCGTCACCGCGCGCACCGAATACCGTCATACGTTCAGTTTCGACAGGGTCGGCGACCTGCGCTGTTGTACGTGCAGGTGCTGCGGCCCGGGCGGCCGGTTTGCGGTCGGCAGCCTTCGCAGCGACCGGAGTTTTGCGCCGCGACAGGAAACCACTGGGCCGTGTTTTGACAGGGGCGACAAGAGGGGCAGTTGCATCCTGACTGGCGGCAACCAGCGGTGGCTCGGTGGGGCGCAGGCTGTCGGTTGCTGATCTTGGTGGCGCGGTCAGGTTGGCTTCGTCCTGATCGGATGCATCTCCAGCAGCAGGCGTGCTGAGTGGCGGAGATTTCGCCGGCACTTTTGTGTCGCGCGACACACCGCCGAGCCGTAAGGGCGGCGCGTCTGATGACGGGTCTTGCCGCCGCCGGGTGGCAAAACCCAGCAGTGGCGGCGTTGTCTGTTCGGTCTCGATGGGCAGGTTATCCGGGATATCGATCTCGTCGACATTGACGCCTGCATCGTCGGCTTGTGTGTCAAGGACGACAGGGTCCGTTGGCGCAGGACTGGTCGTCGGTGCTGCATCTTCGGAGACATTTGCCGCGGTTTCGTCTGCGCGCTCCGGAGCGGCCGCTTTTGAATTTGTTGTGTCATCATCGGTGTCAGAGAAGGATGCAGCTTTGGCTTCATCCTTGCTTTGGTCCGATTCCTCCGCCTGTGCGATTAGCGGGTCGGCAGAATCCTCAACCACTGTCGGTTCTGGCTCTGCCGGCTTTTCTACAATGACAACACGCACGCCGTCAGGTTCAACGTCTGTCCCCGGCGGGAGTACGGTTTTGGCATGCTCCGAAGGGCCAAAGAACGGCTCGCCCAGAAAGTCGGCGCCAATCCCGGCTGCCACGAAACTGACCGGGGCAAACCCGTGTTGCTGGGCAAACTCTTCGGCCTCTTGCAATGTTTCGCGTGCGACGGCGGCGAGATGGGTCGTGTCCTGATCCGGCGAAATATCAAAGGCCAGCGCATCGACAGGGTAGGGTGTCGCGCCCTCAAGCGCCGATCGCGCCGCCTCTTTGCGGGCGGCGTCATCCTGTCCGGGGGTCTGGATGCTGAGATACCGGATTTGTTCGTCAGGTATGATCAGCTTGGTATAAAGCGGGCCGCTGTTCGTTGCTGCGCCCGCGTCGCGAAGTGCTGCCAGCGCTTCTGTTAGCGCAGGGTCAGAGACCGACACTTCGCCCAGCAGATGCCACCCGCCCGCTGCGCGGTGCAGCAGGCGGATCCCGTCAAAGGACAAGGACAGCGCAAAGTTCGGCTTCATACTAGGCCTTTAGCAAGTTCGGTGCGGGGATAAAACGCACCTATCTGTACCACCTAGGATAAAGCAGGACTTTGCCCATGCAAAGTAAAAGCGGCGTGCGTTCTGACCCTAGCTTGAGGCCTTGGCCAGAGCCTGATCCAGATCGGCGATCAGATCGTCCACGTCCTCGGTGCCGATGGACACACGAACCACTTCGGGTGCTGCCCCAGCAGCGCGTTGCTGGTCAGCGGTGAGCTGGCGGTGCGTGGTCGAGGCAGAGTGAATGATGAGCGAGCGCGCATCCCCAAGGTTGGCCACATGGCTGAAAATTTCCAGCGCATTGACCAGCTTGATACACGCGTCATAGCCGCCCTTCACCGCAAAGGTGAAAAGCCCGCCAGCGCCACGGGGACAGATTTTCGCAACCCGCTTGTAATAGGGCGAGGATTTCAGACCCGCATAGGTCACGTAATCCACGCGCGGGTCTTTTTCGAGCCAGTTGGCGATCTTGGTCGCGTTCTCGACGTGCCGGTCCATGCGCAAGCTCAGGGTCTCGGTGCCCATAAGTGTGTAGTGGGCGGCCTGTGGGTTCATCGTCATGCCCAGATCGCGCAAGCCAATAGCAATTCCGTGGAAGGTGAAGGCAAGTGGGCCAAACGTCTCGTGAAACTTGAGCCCGTGATAGGCTTGTTCGGGCTGGGACAGGGCCGGGAATTTGTCGTTGGCCGACCAGTCGAATTTGCCCGAATCCACAACGCAGCCGCCGGTGACCGTGCCATTACCTGTCAGGTATTTGGTGGTGGAGTGTACAACCAGTGTGGCTCCGTGTTCGATCGGGCGGCACAGGTACGGCGTCGCCGTGGTGTTGTCCACGATCAACGGGATTTCGGCTCCATCCGCAATCTTGGCGATGGCATCCAGATCGGTAATGTAGCCACCCGGGTTGGCAATCGCTTCGCAGAAAACGGCGCGGGTGTTGTCGTCAATCGCGGCTTTGACGGCGTCCAGATCGTCAAAGTCGACGACCGTTGCCTCCCACCCGAACCGTTTGATGGTGTGGCTGAACTGAGTGACGGTGCCACCATAAAGACGGGTGGAGACAACCACGTTCTTGCCCGGTGACATCAGCGGATAGAGCGCCATGATTTGTGCTGCGTGCCCCGAAGAACAGCAGACCCCGCCAACGCCACCCTCGAGCGTGGCGATCCGTTCCTGCAGAACGGCCACTGTGGGGTTGGTCAGGCGCGAGTAGATGTAGCCGACCTCTTGCAGGTTGAAGAGGGCAGCGGCGTGTTCGGCGTCGCGAAAGACGTATGCGGTGGTTTGGTAGATCGGCGTCTGGCGAGCGCCTGTGGCGGGGTCAGGCCGTGCGCCTGCGTGAATCTGAAGTGTGTCAAAACCGTATTTCGGGCCGTCGGTCATATCTGAGGTTCCTTTGCCTTGTGGGCGCTGTGGTTGCGCCATCGATAGGCAAAGGAGGGCGTACGGGCAAGGCGAACGGCAGTTTTTTAGATCACATGCTATCGCAGACAGGCGATTTGGATCGTGTAGCGTGCGCCGACGCGCACAACGATGTCAGGCGATTTTGGCCATCGAAAAGCTTGCCGAAATCTCAGGAAATGCCAGCATCGTGTATTCGATCATTTCGATCTTGGGAAACAGAGCCGCTTCGGCGTGATAAAACACGTAGTGCACCTGACTGGTCTTCACACAGTTTCCTGCGACGTCCATATGCTCCCATTCAACCCAGACGTTGCTGTAGCCGTTGACGGGCAACCCTTCGGCCACAACGCGCGGTTCGATGCGCGTGATACCGGCGTTCAGCGTTGCGTCGCGGTACATTGTCAGCACCTCTTTGAATGTGCACGCCGCGCCAAAAACCTGCAGAGAGTCCGCAGCATAAAGTGGAATGGGGAACACAAAGTTTTCGACGACCGCATCGAGCCGACCCTGCATAAAACTCTGACTTAAGGTGTTCAAAAATCTGCAAGTGGCATCTGACATGTACCTGCTCCTTTTGGTGAAAAATTGACCACTTGGTCAATAGCTATGCCGCTACGCCCAATTTACGTATGTACAAAGTCTTTTTAAGTCTAACCGGAGTGTGACGTGGCGTCAGTGCTTAGCGCATCCAGAAACCGTTGGATTTGATCCGGTTTCGGATGGCCTGTTCCTTGCGAGGCATGTCTTTCTGATCGAAAAGTGCACGCACCTTTTCGCCGCGTCCCTGAAAGACCATGCGCTTAATTGGATCGTACCCTTTGAGCACCTTCTTAAGTCTGTTCGGGCTGCACACTTCATGTAAAGTGTCTATAACCATCTGGCTTTCTCGCGCGTAAAGCATGGGAAACAGCCGGTAGTGGCAACTGACTGGCCCGTCGAGATGATCGTGGACGGCACTCTCGCGCCCGCCACCCAAGGCATGGATTACAAGCGGCAGTGCCACTTGATCCAACCACGGATCAAAAGACTGGCACACCAGTTCCGGAGGCGGGGTGTCACGAATGTGCAGCGCATATTTCAGGAACTTTTTCCCAAACGCGTGTGGGCATGATCCGAAAAAGTAACCCGCGTTGAAGTAGAGATAGCGTTTCCAGTATTCGTCAGGCTCGGTCAGATCGAGGCTGCTCTCAAAGTCGAGACCGAAGGCATCGTAGAGCGATTTCCAGATGTCCGTATAGCCCGGTCCGTAGAGTTCGAGTTGAGGCCACGTCCCTGTCCGCCGCATCGACGCGCTGGGATAGGAGAAATCAAAGGGCACGGCGCTGAGTTCGCCGGTGATCAGCGTGTCGCTGTCAAAGAACACAAAGGGCTCGCCCTTGGGCAAGGCCTGCAGCATCTCGATCTTGTTGCCGTTTGGGTATGTCTGCCCGAAGTGCTTGGACTGGAAGGGCACGATTTCTGCGCCCAGATCGGCAAGGGCGTTGCGCACGTCTTCGGCGTCTATCCGCGGGTCCTTTGGCCAAAGCGGTCCGGGCTGGGGTTCGGCGATCAGCACGCGCCCTTTGAACTTGGGGCTTTTGGCGCGCAGGGAGGCGACAAACAACAGCGCCTCATAGCCCAACCGCCCGGACTGCCCGACAAGGGCCACGTTAAAGGGCTGTGCCGCCCGTTTTGCGGGTTTGCGTGCCATTTTCTGCTCTGCTTCTTTGTTGTTGGCACAACTATAGAAGCAAATGCGTTACGATAAAGCTTTGATCGTCACTCGGGCGGCGGGTTCAGCAGATCGTAGAGCTTTTGCAAGAGTGTGAGGATCAAGAACGCACCGATGGCCCAGATCAGCAGTTCGAAGGGGGCAAAGTCGGTGCCGCGCACCCACTGGCCGACAAGGCTGCCTTGGGGGCGCAATTCCTCGATCCCGAACAACCCACTGCGCGGCCAGAGCGAGAAAGTCCAAAAGCGCGACAGGTAGTAGAGGATTACTGCAACAGCGATTGCGATCACCATCCAGATCAGGCGTTTCATGGCGTCACCTCGATGGTGTCGACGTCGATTTCCCAGACCAGCAGATCGCCGCGTTTGGTAATCTCGCCCTCGGCGGTGATGAATTGCGCCACATAGTCGTAGGCGGCGCGGGGCAGGCGGGTGCCGTCCGGCCCGGTGACCAGCAGGAATTCCTCGCCCAGCACCGGCTGGGACGACACGAAAATGGGGGGCACATCGCCGAGCAGACACAGGTTGGCACACGCCTTGTGGGCAAGACCGCGACCGGGACGCATGGCCCCGGCAAGGCATTTGCCGTCGCAAATCTCACCCGTCAGCTGCCAACGTCCCTGCGGTTCAGCCGTCACCTCGGGGGCATCGCCTTCGGCCGCTTTCAACCCGTTTTGCCCGCCGCGCAATTGCAGCATGTAAAGGTCGCCGCGTTCCAGCACGACGCCGGACACCTCGGCGAGTTGACCGTCAAGTGGCATGGCGCGGCTGTCCACGCCGGATTTGCCACCCGCAGTCATCAGGAAGCTGTCACCTGGTTTGATCCGGTCATTGCCTTGGGTGATATGGATGATCGGATAGGGGGTCATTTCGACCACGCCCGTCACTGTCTGGCGGCCATAGTCAAAACGAAACGCCCCGGGGCCGGGATCGTCCTGAGCGGTCCCCATGAAGTAGCCCGCTGCCGCCAGCCCGCCGATCAACATCACGCAGATGGACAGCAGAAAGACTCGCAGAGGGCCGGGCGCGGGCAGGTAGCCGACAAAGAATGGCTTGTCGCTCATGCCGGTTCTCCTTCAGGCAGGGGTGGCTGTGGCAAAGGCAGGGGGTCGACATAGGTGCCCGGCGGGTTGGCGTCCGGGTGCACCTCGACCACGCCGTTTTCAAGGCGCAAGCGATAGGTCGGCACCTTCTCGGTAAAGGGTGCAGGCGAGCGGCCTGATCGCACATCGTACTGAAACCCGTGCCACGGGCAAGTGACGAGGCAGTCGATTACGCGCCCTTCGCCCAAGGGGCCGTTCTGGTGCGCGCAGGCGTTTGAAATCGCCGAAAGTTGCCCCTCCATCAGGTAAACTGCGACACGGTCCCCATTGGGCAGGCGCGTGATTTTGGCGAACCCTTCCTTGAAACCCTCCGGAGCGGCCACTTCGACCCACGCCCCATCTTTGATCACTGACTCACCACGTTCAGACCACCACGCGGCCAGATGCAGGGCGATCACCGCGCCGGCTCCGCCGATGAAGATCACCGTAAAGACGTGGTTTTGCTGGTCCTGCAGGATGCCAAGGCTGATGTGGGCCGCGACCGAGAAATAGGCCGCATAGATCAGGTAGTGCAGGCGCTTCCAGACAGGCGGTGTCAGGAATTTCAGCCAGAAATCGTGACTAGTGGTTGCGAGGATCAGCAGGCAGATCAGCGCAAATATCCCAAAGACTTCAAAGGGAAAGCCCGCGATTTGCCCGAAACTGACATTGGCATACAGAAGTCCGACATATTTGTTCGAACTGGAAAATGCGAAGTACCAGTTCAGGATGTAACCGGCATGGGTGAGAGCCACAAAGGCGGTCATCACCCCGAAATGACGTCGGTTGTAGAGCAGCGGCAGGAACCGCCTGTCCAGCCGCGCGGCAGGGCCGATGCACAGGATGATTGTGAGCATCACAAAGGCGCAGGCCCCAAAGGCGCGGGCGTTGTGAATCTGGGGGTTGATGGCACGCTCGTGGGACAAGACGTCTGGCGTGACATAGAGGAAAACCCAAAGGAAGGCAGCCACGCCCGCCAACATCACGCCGTCATAAATCCATTTGTTCCGATTCCACTGAACCGGCGTGTATTTGACGCTCATTGGTCGGCTCCGGTGCTCAGTTGAACGGGGACTGCGTCGGCAGGCCAAGTCTGGCGCACTGACAGGCCCATTACGACAACGACGACGATTCCAATACTCATGGCGATAACCGCAGCACCGTACCATCCTCGCACGGCGCGGTAGCGGGCGGCCCACGGGGCGGCCTCGGCCTCGATCTGCCACCAGCGCCACAGCACAATGGGCCAGATCAACATCACGCCGGGGATCAGCAGAGGGCGGAAAATGTAGGCTCCGCGAGCGTCTTCGTCGATGCGGTCCATGCCGATGGTGAGGAAAACGGCAGCAACGAGGCCGCCGATGATGCCCCATGTCTGCATTCCCAATACAAGGGCCTGTGCAATGTCCATGTGGTACCTTCTGTCCGTCCTGATTGGCCTGACCCTACAAAGGCGCAGGCGCAGACCCAAGAGCAAACTGTCCATTTTGCCTGACAGGGCGAAAATGTGATCAACGCAAGCGCTCTGGCGTGCAATTTTACGATCTCAGCACACGGCGCGCGGAATTGGACTGTGAACTTAGTCCCAATTGGGTCTATCACTTGTCCCATCTTGTTGCGATTATTCACACAGAACAGGGAGCATACACATGAAAAAACTCGCATTTGCCGCCACGCTTATGATGGGCACATCCGCCGCCTCCATCGCCGCCGCTGAGTGCGGCGAGGTGTCGATCACCGAAATGGACTGGGCGTCGGCGGCTGTCGTTACCAACGTCGCCAAGTTCCTGCTGGAACAGGGATATGGCTGCTCGGTCACGATTGTTCCGACAACCACGGTGCCTGCAATGGCCTCTGTGGCTGAAACCGGTGAGCCTGACATTCTGACTGAACTGTGGACCAGCTATACCGAGGTTTACGAAGAGTTGCGTGGCGAAGGCAAGCTGGTCGAACTCAGCAAAGTGCTATCAGACGGCGGTGTCGAAGCGTGGTGGATCCCCGCTTATCTTGCCGAAGAGCACCCCGAGCTGACCACTCTTGAGGGGATCAAAGCCAACCCCGAACTGGTCGGTGGACGCTTCCATGACTGCCCGTCGGGCTGGGGCTGTGACATCACCAACAACAACAACTTTATTGCAGCCGGTCTTGCGGATGCGGGCGTTGAACGCTTCCAGCACGGATCAGGTGAAACACTGGCAACGGCCATCGCCGCAGCCGCCGAGGCCAAGGAGCCTTGGTTTGGCTACTACTGGGCGCCCACATCCGTTTTGGGCAAATACCCGATGGTGCAGGTGGAAATGCCCGCCTATGACGCAGACACGCACACATGCAACGGGCTGGAAGACTGCGCCACACCGGGTCTGTCCTCTTATCCGGTGTCCAATGTTGTGACGGCCGCGACATCCAGTTTTGTTGAGCGCGAGCCGGATGCGGCTGCATTGATGGGCAATCTGACGTTTACCAACGCGCAAATGGGCGAAGTGTTGGCCTGGCAGGAAAACAATCAGGCGTCCTATGAAGAGGCTGCGGTCTATTTCCTGTCCACTTACAAAGACACGTGGGGCGGTTGGTAGAACGACGACGCGCGCACCAAATTGTCCGCTCTGTTGCAGTAAGTGACGACTATCCCGCGCGCAGCAAGGTTTGCGCGCGGGCACTAAAATCAAGCCCGGTTACGGGCGAAATAACAGGGGCAATGCATGGCGCGCTACGAGGCACTGTTTGACCGTTTGGGTCTGCGCGACTGGTGTGATGCGGACAGTACCTATGCGCCGCTGTCCATGGCGCAGCTGCTCGCACAGACGCAAGGTGGAGAAGCGGAGGCTGAGGCCAGTGGTTTGCCATTCCCGTCGCTTGATACGCTGCACGAAGCATGTGGGCGCATTGGCCAGACCCGTGATCTGACCGAAGGGTTGGAGAATGGCTTTCTCTCCATTCGGTCCGAGTTGAAATTCGTCCTTGACCCGATCACGCAGCCCTTGTCGTGGATGCTGGACGGAACGCTCTACGTCTTCGAATCCGCGCCGTGGTGGGTGATGATGCCCGCGCTGTTGCTACTGACTTGGGTGGTCAGCCGGTCGCGTGCGGTGACGGGGTTCGTCGCCTTTGTGCTGCTGTTTTTCGCCATCATCGACCATTACGCGGTCGCGATGCAAACGCTGGCCATTGTGTTTGTGTGCACCGGCATTTCCGTGCTGTTGGGGGTGCCCATCGGGATTGGGATGTCGAAATCGGATACCGCGCAACGCAGTATCGTGCCCATCCTTGATCTGTTGCAGACACTACCGACCTTTGTCTATCTGATCCCGCTCATCTTCCTGTTTTCTGTCACGGAATCAAAACTCTATGGGATTGCCATCATCCTATACGCGATCGTGCCGGTGATCCGGTTGACCGATCTGGGGATTCGTCTGGTGGACCGGGACGTGATCGAGGCGGCCAATGCGTTTGGGCTGACAGCGTGGCAGAAACTGACCCGCGTGGAACTACCCTTAGCACTGCCCAACATCATGGCGGGTGTGAACCAGACCATTATGATGAGCCTTGCAATGGTGGTCATTGCTTCGCTGGTGTCTGCGCCCGGGCTGGGGGTGCTAGTGTTGCGCGGCATTCGCGCGCTTGACCTGGGTGTGGGGATTGTCGCGGGTCTTGGGATCGTGTTGCTGGCCGTGGTGCTCGATCGGGTGTCCAAAGCCGCGTTGAACCGCGTCGACACACAAGCCAAGTCAAAATAGGGGCGCGATATGACTGCCAAAGTGTCCATCACGAGCCTTTACAAGATTTTCGGCCCCGACGACAAAGCCATGGTGCCGCTGGTGCGAGAGGGTATGGATAAGGCCACGTTGCTGGACCAGCACCGCCATGTCTTGGGCTTACGTGACATCAACGTCGACATGCAAGACGGTGAAATCACTGTGATCATGGGGCTGTCTGGTTCTGGAAAATCCACGCTGATCCGCCACCTGAATCGTCTGATTGATCCCAGCGCCGGCGAAATCCTGATCGATGGCACCGATGTCATGTCATTGGACGCCGAAGGTCTGCGCAAAATGCGCCAACAGCGTATGTCTATGGTGTTCCAGAAGTTCGCGCTGCTGCCGCACAAGTCGGCTCCGGAAATCGCTCATTTGCCCCTGAGTGTGCAAGGGGCAGATGCGGAGACGCAAGACAGCGAAGCGCGCAAATGGCTCGCCCGTGTCGGCCTTGATGGGTTCGAAGGACGCTATCCTGCGCAATTGTCAGGTGGCATGCAGCAGCGGGTTGGCATTGCCCGTGCGTTGACGGCCAACACTGACATTATGCTGATGGATGAGGCGTTTTCAGCCCTTGATCCGTTGATCCGTACGGACATGCAGAACCTGCTTTTGGAATTGCAATCAGAGCTGCAGAAGACGATCATCTTCATCACCCATGACCTTGATGAGGCACTCAAGCTTGCCGACCATCTGGTGATCCTGAAGGACGGGGCGGTGGTACAGCAGGGCGAACCGCAAGGCATTCTGCTAAACCCGGCTGATCCCTACATCGAAGACTTTGTCAGTGACATCAACCGGGCCCGCGTGCTGCGGGTGCGCTCGATCATGGGGCCTTTGAAGGCCGAAGCCTTTGACGGGGACGTTGCCGCCAGCGCAAATCTGGAGGAGATGATCGCGCTGTCTGACGGGGATACCAGCCACACATACCGGGTGATGGACGGATCAGAAGCGGTCGGTCAGCTCGACATGAAAGATCTGGTCAAAGCACTTGTTCCGCGCGTCGCAGGCCAAGATGCAAAACAAGGCCAAACGGCCGAGTAAGCCTCTCCAAGCTGCAATTCGGCCGGTGGTCCGGTGCTCTTTACAAGACGTATTCGCTCATGGGTTCCACGTTGTCGGAATACCCAAGTCGGGTTTGCGATTGTTCAACGCGTCGATATAGGCGTCCATGTCGTGGTTTAGCCCGGCTTTCGGGTTTTTGTGGCGCAGGGTTCGTGTCTGTCCCAACCGGTGAAAGGAACTGGGCAGAAAGCAGACGATGTCATCATCCCGGCAAATCGACAAAGACAGTTCGTCCAGCTCCACGTGTCCGCGGGATTTGCGTGGGCGCGGCGCGGCGAACCCTATGGCCGGGGCGGCCCACGTCTTTGACAAAATCTGGGCTGCCGCGGCTCCCAGCGAGTGGCCAATGATCATTTCCGGCCAGTCGTTTGGGTTTTTTCCGATCCAGTTGTAGATTTCCAATGCATGAGACAGGAACCCCTGATGCCAGTATGTACGCGAGAACCCAAGTCTGGTTCGGGTTTCGACCTTTTGTTGTTTGGCGTCGTCACTAAAACTCAGCTTGCGCTGGCCCACACCCCATAGGCGCAAGTTGAATTTCAGGTAGTCGTCCAGTCCGTTGCTTCCGGGGATCAAAAGACAGCGGTTGCTCAGCATGTAGGCTTCGACGCCTTTCACGGTGCACCGCTTGGTCACATAGACGTCAAAGTCGCTGTTTAGTTTCGTATCCCCCGCCGTCGGTCTGTGAGGGTTGAGGTCATAGGCCGTCGCAACCATGCGCGCTGCCGTCATGATCTTGATACCCGGCGCAGGGCTTGTGCCAAACAGGGCACGATAGGTCTTGTTGCCGACGATCCCGTCCACCACAAGGCGATGCTTTTTCTGAAAGGCGCGCACTGCAGCTTTGGTTTTGCGCCCCGGGACGCCATCAGCGGGCCCCGGTTTGAATCCGCGCCTTTGCAATTCGCGTTGAATTTTGGCCCAGTGGAGCGTTGCCATGTTACGGTGCCTTGGTCTGAGAGCAGGGTCCGCTTCAGACTATGCAAGGCCCAAACATAAGGCAACGTATGGTTGAGGCGCTTCCTGTCGCCAAAATTGCACTAAGTGGCGCCTCCGGAGTGTAATTTGGCAGTGCCTTAAAACTTGCGTAGCACGATAAAGTTGGTCAGTCTGCGGCATGGAATTACGGCCAAACGGGGTTTGGCACCGGGGGTATCGTATGCAACGCAGTCTGGCTGCCGTTCTTGTCGCGGATGTGGCGGGCTATTCTGAATTGATGGGCGACGATGCCGAGGCCACGTTGAGTGCGCTCAAACGTCTGCGATCCGAGATTTTCCGCCCCGCCGTTGCTTCGCGTCAGGGTCGCGTTGTCAAAAGCATGGGCGATGGCTGGATCGTGTTGTTTTCAGCCGCGGCAGACGCCGCCACCTGCGCGTTGCAAATTCAAGATTTGCTGGCCTCCGATCCCAGCCATAATGATCCCAAGATGCGTCTGCGCCTCGGTTTGCATGTGGGCGACGTGATCGAAGACGAAGAAGACGTTTTTGGTGACGGCATAAACGTGGCCGCTCGGCTGGAAGAGATTGCACGCCCCGGCACGATTGCGATTTCGGATGCGGTGTTCGGCAGTCTGGATGGCACCTTGCGCCCGTCTTTTGATGACGCGGGCGAGCGTATGCTCAAGAATATCTCCAAGCCCGTAAGGGTCTGGACTGGTGGGCAGGCGCCAGAGGCGTCCTTTGTGGCTGAACCGTCTGTGGATCGCCCGCATGTGATCATACTGCCGGTGCAGACGTCAGACCCGCGCACGGATGTGGTTGAACTCGCCGATGCCTTGACGGGCGATGTGCTGACCTATCTGGGCGCCACACATTGGCTGTCCGTCACCAGCGGCGCCGCGCATGATCAGGCTTACACGCTGACCTCGCGCCTCAGGGCCAGTGGCACGCGCTTGCGTCTCGAGGTCCGCCTTGTGGGGCCAACGGGCGCGGAACTGTGGGCCACGAAAATCGACGGCGATATGGAAGACGCGTTTGACTGGCAGGACACGGCCACCGAAACACTGGTCAGCCACGTGTTGGCCTCTGTCTTTGATGCCGAACGCCGTGTGCTGGACAAGCTGACACTGGAGGAGATGAGCGCGAACCAATGCGAGTTGCGCGGGCAGTTGGCGCTGGATCGGTTGGATCCGGGCGCTTTTGCAGATGCCCTGACCTATTCCAATGCGGCCATTCAAAAAGACCCGGAATCGCCCGAAGCACTTTCCCTTGCGCTGGTTGCCTATTTGTCAGCCGCCGTGATGGGGTATGACGCAGTAACGGAACCTCACGCCCGGTCGGTCCCGAAATGGTGCGCAGCAGCAGCGCCGCTTGCCGCGGACCATGCCCATTTGCATCTGGCCCTCGGCGTGACGGCCTATGCTGAGGCGCGTGACCCTGTCACCTTGCGCAAGATCATCGATAAGGCACTGCGCCAATCCTCGTCAGACTACGTGACCCTGACACTTGCCGGGTGGGCCTATGTCTGGATCGGTGATCACCGGGCGGGGGGCGAGTGTCTGTCCAAGGCGTGGACGTTTGGCGGGCAAAGCCCGTGGGCGCTGGCGATCAAGGGTGGACTGGCCTTTGCGCTTTTGCAGACGGGCGATGATGCGGGGGCGATCGCCCATGCGCGCGAAGGGTTGGAGACCAGCGCGGATTACGCGACCTTGCACCGGATACTGGCGGCTGCCCATGCGCATCTTGGGGATACGAGCGCGGCGGGCGAAGCCCTTGAGGCTGCCCTTGCCGCTGACCCACAGGATTCGATCCGTGCCATTCGTGCGCGCAACCTGTTTGCCGGTCGTGACGAGGGCAATCGCTATCTGGACGGTTTGCGGCTGGCGGGTATGCCGGAGTAGGGCGGTTCAGTTGATGTCTGGCTCAGGCACGGGCGCGCCAAATCCGGTTTCGAGGTAATCAAAGTCGCAGCCCTTGTCCGCCTGTTGAACGTGACGTGCAAACATCCAGCCATAGCCACGCTGGTAACGTGGTTCAGGTGCTACCCATGCTGCGCGGCGCTTGGCCAGTTCGGCGTCGGACAGCTGCACGTTCAGCGACCGGCCCGGCACGTCCAGTTCAATGACATCCCCGGTTTCGATCAGGGCGAGTGGGCCACCCACGAATGCTTCGGGGGCCACATGCAGGATGCATGCCCCATAGGATGTGCCCGACATTCGCGCGTCCGACAGGCGCACCATATCGCGAAGGCCGAGTTTCAGAAGTGCTTTGGGCATCGGGATCATTCCCCACTCCGGCATTCCCGGCCCCCCTTGGGGGCCTGCATTGCGCAACACCAGTACGCTATCGGGCGTCATCGGGTAATCTTCGTCGTTGATGATTTCCTTGAGAGCCTCATAGCTGTCAGCGACGATGGCGGGACCCTTGTGGGTCTGGAATTTGGGGTCCATAGCCGCCGGTTTGATCACCGCACCATCGGGCGCAAGGTTGCCGCGCAGCACAGCAAGGGACCCTTCTGAATAGACCGGGTTGGAGAGGGGGCGGATGACGTCGGTGTTGAAATTGCGCGCGTTTGCGATGTCTTCACCCAGCGTCTGGCCTGTCACTGTCGTCACGCTCAGATCCAGCTTGTCCCCCAATTCCTGCATCAGAGCAGGCAGGCCGCCAGCGTAGAAAAAGTCCTCCATCAGGTATTCGGTGCCTGAAGGGCGGATATTGGCAATCACCGGCGTGGTGCGCCCCACGGCGTCGATGTCGTCAAGATCAAGATCCACGCCTGCGCGCCGTGCCATGGCGATCAGGTGGATGATCGCGTTGGTGGAACACCCCGTCGCCATGGCGACCGTAACGGCATTGCGGGTCGCGGCGGGGGTGATGATTTTATTCGGCGTTAGGTCTTCCGACACCATGTCAACGATGCGGCGCCCGCAGGCTGCTGCCATGCGTTTGTGACCTGCATCTGGGGCAGGGATCGACGAAGCGCCCGGCAAGCACAACCCGAACCCTTCAGCAATCGACATCATGGTGGACGCGGTGCCCATGGTCATGCAGGTGCCGTAGGATCGCGCGATGCCGCCCTGGACACCTTCCCATTCGGCGGCACCGATGTTGCCTGCGCGCCGCTCGTCCCAATACTTCCAGACATCTGTGCCCGAGCCCAGCTTTTGCCCGGCATAGTTGCCGCGCAGCATCGCCCCGGCGGGCATAAAGATCATGGGCAAGCCCATGGACACAGCACCCATCACCAGAGCCGGGGTGGACTTGTCACAACCGCCCATCAGAACGACGCCATCAACAGGGTGACTGCGCAGCGTCTCTTCAACCTCGATCGCTCCGAGATTGCGGTAGAGCATTGAGGTCGGTTTCAAGAGCTGTTCGGCAAAGTCATGCACCGGCAGTTCAGCGGGGGTGCCTCCGGCCTGAAGGATGCCGCGTTTGACCCATTCGGCGCGGTCACGCAGGTGATGGTGGCAGGGCGACAGATCAGACCACGTGTTGATGATGGCGATGACCGGTTTGCCGTCCCAATCCTCACCCGTCCAACCCATTTGCATCGCACGGCTGCGATGGCCCATCGAGCGCAGATCATCCGGCGCGAACCAGCGGGCGGAACGAAGGTCTTTGGGGTCTTTGGGCATCTGAAACGGTCCTTGCGAGCGGCGTGAGCGAGGTCGAGCCTAGCACCCGAACTCACGCCGCACCACAGGCCAGCGGTCAGGACCCGCCGCGTGCCTTTCGCGTGGCCGTCAGCTTCATGTTGGGTGCAGCAAGACGTTCTTCGGGGCCGCACCATGCATAGGCCAAAAGGCACGGGTCGCGGTCGCCTGTGGTGATGCGGTGTTCATCGCCCGATCGGTTCAAGATGAGTGAGCCTGGTGCAAATACGGCTGCATTGTTCTCTGACCATGCGCCCGCGACGGAGATATAGCTTTCTTCAATGTCGAGGTGTGCGTGTTGCGGGTATGTCGTGTTGGGGGCAAACAGTACAAAGCCAAGGATCAGCGTGTCGCAGTGCACAGGCCCTTTTGGTCCAAGCACTTCGCAATAGGCGTATTTCTGGGCCAGTGCTTTGGACAGTTTTTCGTATCCGTATTCCCATGTCAGTTCATCACGCACCTCGCGCAGCGCGCGTGCCATGCCTTGCATCGCGCCGCGTTCACCCAGATCAAGGGCGCGGGGAAAGTGGGCGATCACGGGCTTGGTCTCACCACTGGTTTCCAACACGTTCGGGTTTTTGGCCATGGCCGCCGACAGCCGGTCGCGCACCCGCTTGCGGTGGCTGCGGATCGCCGGGCTGCCCCCGGCAGAGCCATAACGATACAGCGCATCGAACTCGCGCAGCTGATAGAGCCAATTGGGCGAGTCTGTCAGCCGGGTCGTCGCCGCGGGCGTATTTATGTCAGTCACTGCGCGATCTCCCGCGGAAGGTCAGAAGTCTTTGATTGGCCGTTAGCTTGCGGATTGCGGCTGCACAATAGGATCGTGTCCTGCTGGTCCGCCAAGGAAGAAAACGGACGAAGGATTGCCCATTTCCTTACCACTCAAGATCAACCTGCGGGCCGTTTACCCTTGCAGCGCCTTCACACCCACGTCGCCCTGCGCCTGTTCACGGATGGCCAATGCGGCGGCATAGGACCCGGCGGCGGTCGTGAAATAGGGGATTTTGTCATACAGCGCGATGGAGCGGATGGATTTGGAATCCTCGACCGCTTGCGCGCCTTCGGTGGTGTTCAGAACCAGTTGGATGCGCCCGTCTTTCATCATGTCGGTGACGTCCGGACGACCCTCGTAGACCTTGTTGACGGTGGCGCAAGCCACGCCCTGGCCTTCGTACCACGCCGCGGTGCCACGTGTTGCCACAAGGGTAAAGCCGAGGCCGGTCAGGATTTGTGCCGCTTCCAGCATGTCCGGTGTCTTGTCTGCGTCCTTGATCGAGATGAAGGCGCAGCCTGCATCCGGCAGAACCATGCCAGCGCCCATCTGCGCCTTGAGGAAGGCGCGCCCAAATGTCCGGTCCCACCCCATGACTTCGCCGGTGGAGCGCATTTCGGGTCCCAAGATCGTGTCCACGCCGGGGAAACGGGCGAAGGGCAGCACCGCCTCTTTTACCGAGAACCATGGCATGTCGGGGTTGGCCAGCGTCATCGGATCGCCCAGTGGCAGGATGGCGTCATAACTGGCCGAGGCATCATAGGCCGCACGCAATGGGAAATTCGACAGCGGCTCACCGGCCATGATCCGCGCAGCGATAGAGGCGATGGCACTGTCCGTCGCCTTGGCAACGAAGGGCACGGTGCGCGAGGCGCGTGGATTGACCTCGATCAGAAAGATATCATCGCCCTGCACGGCGAACTGGATGTTCATCAGCCCGACCACGTTGAGGGCGCGGGCGAGGGCATGGGTTTGCTCTTCGACTTCTGCGATCACCTCTTTGGACAATGAATAGGGTGGCAAGGAACAGGCGCTGTCGCCAGAATGCACACCAGCCTCTTCGATGTGCTGCATGATGCCTGCGACGTGCACGTCGGTGCCGTCGCAGAGCGCATCCACATCCAGTTCCACCGCGCCCGCGAGATAGCTGTCGAGCAGCACGGGGCTGTCGCCAGATACCACGACCGCCTCGGAGATATAGCGTTCAAGGCTGGCCTTATCGCGCACGATTTCCATGGCCCGCCCACCCAGTACATAAGAGGGGCGGATCACCAGCGGGAAGCCAATTTTACCTGCGATCTCAAGCGCTTCTTCGTCGGAATGCGCGATTCCGTTGTTGGGTTGCTTCAGCCCCAAATCCTGCACCAGTTTCTGGAACCGCTCGCGGTCTTCGGCCAGATCGATGGCGTCCGGCGTGGTGCCGAGGATGGGAATACCTGCCTCTTGCAGCGCATTGGCGAGTTTCAGCGGGGTCTGCCCGCCGAACTGTACGATGACGCCGTGCAGCGTGCCATGTTCCTGCTCTTTGGAGAGGATTTCCATCACGTGTTCAAAGGTCAGCGGTTCGAAATAGAGCCGGTCAGATGTGTCATAGTCCGTGCTCACCGTCTCCGGGTTGCAGTTGATCATAATCGTCTCATAGCCCGCATCGGTCAGCGCGAAACAGGCGTGGCAGCAGCAGTAGTCAAACTCGATCCCTTGGCCGATCCGATTGGGGCCACCGCCCAGGATCACGACTTTCTTCTTGTCGGATGGACGTGCTTCGCATTCCACCGCGCCAAAGACGGGCGTTTCGTAGGTGGAGTACATGTAAGGCGTTTGTGCCTCAAATTCGGCGGCACAGGTGTCGATCCGTTTGAAAACGGCCGTCACTCCGTTGTCATGGCGCAATGCGCGGACATCTTTTTCGGATGTGTCGGTCAGGCTCGCGAGGCGTGCATCGCTGAAACCCATCATTTTGAGCGCGCGCAGGCTTGCGGCATCAGCGGGCAGTCCGTTTGTTCGGATATCGGCCTCGGCGTCCACGATCTCGCGGATGCGGGCGAGGAACCATGGGTCAAACATTGTGACGCCGTGGATTTCATCGTCCGACAGCCCGTGGCGCATGGCCTGGGCGATCAGGCGCAGGCGGTCTGGGGTCTGAGAAGCGATGGCCTTGACGATGGCGGCGTTGTCTGGTGCGCCGGGGATGTCGATGTCGTCCAATCCCGTCAGACCGGATTCCATCGACGCCATCGCCTTTTGCAGGGACTCGTGGAACGTGCGGCCCACGGCCATGACTTCGCCCACGGATTTCATCGCGGTGGTCAGTGTTGCCTCGGAGCCGGGGAACTTCTCGAATGCGAATTTCGGGATCTTGGTAACGACATAGTCGATGGTCGGCTCAAAGGACGCAGGCGTCACCTTGGTGATGTCATTGTCGAGTTCATCAAGCGTGTAGCCCACGGCCAGCTTGGCCGCGATCTTGGCAATCGGGAAACCTGTTGCCTTGGACGCCAATGCAGAAGACCTCGAGACGCGCGGGTTCATTTCGATAACCACCATGCGCCCGTCAACGGGGTTGATCGCCCACTGCACGTTAGACCCACCCGTTTCCACGCCGATCTCGCGCAGGACGGCGATCGAGTGGTTGCGCATGATCTGGTATTCTTTGTCGGTCAGCGTGAGGGCCGGGGCAACCGTGATGCTGTCGCCGGTATGCACGCCCATCGGGTCCACGTTTTCGATGGAACAGACGATGATGGCGTTGTCGGCGGTGTCGCGCACCACTTCCATCTCGTATTCTTTCCAACCCAGCAGGCTTTCGTCCACAAGGATCTGGCCCACGGGCGAGGCGTCCATGCCAGAGCGGCAAATGGCCATGTAATCGTCGCGGTTATAGGCGACGCAGCCGCCTGTGCCACCGAGCGTAAAGGCGGGGCGAATGATGGCGGGCAGGCCGATATCTTCGAGCGTTTCCAGAGCGATGGAGACCCCTGCATCAAGGTCTTTCTTGCCTTCCGCGTCCTTTGGCGCCGTTACGATGGTCGCGCGCGGGTTTTCGATGCCGAGACGGTCCATCGCCTCACGGAACAGCTTGCGGTCTTCGGCCATCTCGATGGCGGCCCGCTTGGCCCCGATCATCTCGACGCCGTACTTTTCGAGCACGCCCATTTCTTCGAGAGCCAGCGATGTGTTCAGCCCCGTCTGCCCGCCCATCGTGGGCAGCAGTGCGTCAGGGCGTTCTTTTTCAATGATCTTGGCGACGACTTCCGGGGTGATCGGTTCGATGTAAGTGGCATCGGCCAGCCCCGGGTCGGTCATGATCGTGGCGGGGTTCGAATTGACAAGGACGACGCGGTAGCCTTCTTCGCGCAGCGCCTTGCAGGCCTGAGCCCCGGAGTAGTCGAACTCACATGCCTGACCGATAACAATGGGACCCGCGCCGATGATCATGCTCGACTTTATGTCGGTACGCTTTGGCATCTGGGCCCCCCGGTTTGTGGCATGCCTTTTGCGCCAATCAGCGCAGGCAAATTTGCTGCGTTATAGGCATGGCGCAGGCAGGTGCAAGGGGGGGCGGGCGCATTCGCGCCCGCGACGTTGAATTCAAATCGAGCGCAAGCAAAAAGGGGGCCAATCGACCCCCAATGTTTCTGTCATCACCAAAGTAGGTTGGTGACGTGTTTAACGCCGGATCAGGCGTGACAAAAGCGAGCGCGACTTTTCTGGCTGCAGCGCGACGCGCGCCTCAGCCGGAGCGGTTTGCACGGGCATCGGCTTCGGTTTGGCTGTGGTGACTGTGCCACTCATATGCGGTGGGCGTTGTACGCCACTTTTTTCAGCCGCACTTGCGTTTGTGGCTGCACCGGGCATCGGGCGGGGCGGCATCGTGACCGCTTCGCTTGCTGCTTCGAAATTCGTGGCATCCAAAAGGTGCTCTTGACCCTGCTCGGCAAGGATTTCACGGACCGAGCGCATCATGCGTGTCGTGCGCTCGCTGGCGTCTTCGCTGCGCAGTTCCTGACGTTGACCGTATTCCATGTTTATCAACCTCCATTCTGGACCGGTTCCGGAGGAGAGCCGGACCGTTGAATGGACGATGGCTGCGAAACAAGGCAATTCTGTGGTCAAATCGGGGTTTCTGCGTGCCCCTTACCGTAAAAGCCTTAATGATCGGCCATTTCCCGCTCAGGTGGTTTCGCGGTCGGTGCTGTCGTTTTGCCATAAAGATAGTCTCTTGTCAGCGGCACAGCATCGCGCCTGTGGGCGAGTTGCAAGTGATACACCGCCTGCATCTGATGCTCAAAGGCGAGAATACAAACTGTCAGATAGTACTGGAACATGCGGACAAACCGTTCGTCATACATCTCTCTGATCCGGGGCAGACTTGCGTCAAAGCGGTCGCGCCAGTGCCGGATCGTTTTGGCATAGTGCAGGCGCCAGACTTCGATGTCCGTCTGCCATAGGCCTGAGGTTTCGAGCGCGGGGGCCAGTTCGGAGAGGGACGGGACGTAGCCGCCGGGAAAGATGTATTTGTTAATCCAGCTTGAATGCGCCATCGGCGGCGCCGAGCGTCCGATGGTGTGAATCAAGGCCACACCGTCCGGGGCCAGCAATTCGGCCACCTTTCCAAAGTAGGTGTCAAAGTTGGGGACGCCGACATGCTCCAGCATCCCCACCGAGACGATGCGGTCAAAGGTCCCGGTTGTGTATCGGTAGTCTTGGAGGTTGAAGCGAATGCGATGTGACAGGCCCGCATCCTCGGCCCGCCTTTGAGCCGTGGCCAGTTGGTTTTCACTGAGTGTAATTCCCGTGACCTCGCAGCCGTGGTCGCGCGCGAGCGTCAGCGCCATACCCCCCCAGCCGCAGCCTATGTCCAGCACGCTCATACCCGGCTCAAGGCACAGCTTGCCGGCAATATGGGCCTTTTTGGCACTTTGCGCCTGTTCCAGCGTCATGGCGTCGTCGCGGAAGTAGGCGCAGGAATACTGCATGTCCTCATCCAGAAACAGGCGATAGAGGTCGTCCGAGATATCATAGTGATGTGCCACATTGCGCCGCGCGGCCCGTGGCGCATTGCGCTGGATAAAGCGCCGCGCATGGAACCTGACGCGATTTGCCAGCATCAACCATGGCGGCAATTGCCCTTTGAACCGGTTGCGGATGATCACCGTCAAAAGCTGATCCAAGGTGCAGTTGCGCGGCGTGAGCTGGCCGTTCATGTACCCTTCGCCCAAACCGAGATCGGGGTTGAGGATGATGTTGCGCACAGTGCCTGTATCGGCGATCGCCAGATGCGCGTGTTCGCCTGTGTCCGGCCCGTAATCGCGCGTTGTCCCATCAGGGTAGGTGATCGACAAACGATCTTCGACCATCATTCCGCTCAGGAACCGGTCCAGCAGTTTTTCCCACATGACGCACCCCCTTTTACTCGGTCTTACCGTGTAAAAGTGGGGTTTTCGGGGTGTTTGCGTCAAGTGTCAGACGGTTTCGGCGTCCAGATAGGCCCTCACATTGGCTTCAAATGCCCGTGGGTTGTCCGCATGCAGCCAGTGACCCGCACCCGGAATCTTGGCGAACCGGGCGTTTGGAAACAGTGTCTGGATGGTCGGGCGATCGCTGCGTTTGACGTAGTCCGACGTTCCACCTGACAGGAAGAGGGTGGGGCCAGCGTAGGTGCTGGTCAGCGTCGGGAAGTCGATGATCTTGGGCATGTTGTCGGCAAGGGCGTCGAGGTTCAGTCGCCAACGTTTTTCACTGACATCCAGAGACTGTGTGAGAAAGCTGGTAAGGGCGCTGTCGACCCCGAGGTTTGCAAGTTGCGCGTTGGCTTCGGATCGTCGGGTGACCGTGGACAAGTCCACGGCCCGCATGGCGGTGATGTATTGCATTTGCGTGTGGGTGTATCCGACGGGTGCAATATCCCCGATCACAAGGCGGCGCAAAGTGTCTGGCCGCGTGTGGGCCAACACCATCGCGGCCTTTCCTCCCATTGAGTGCCCGACCACATCCATCGGTCCGCCAATGGAATCAATCACTTGCGCAAGGGCACCTGCGAGTGCGGCGTAGCTGTTGTCATCGTCCCAGAAGCTTGAGCCGTGGTTGCGCATGTCGACGGTGACAACAGTGCGGGTGTCAGACAGTCGCTTGGCGATCACACCCCAGTTGCGCCCGGACCCATAAAGGCCATGGGCAATCAATAGCGGCGTTCCGGGCCCGCTCCCGTGGGTGGTATAGGCAAGCATGACGGGTGCTTAGCCCGGATTGGGGTGGTGGACCAGAGGGATTGAATTCGCAGTCCACGCTGGGGTAAGGCGGCGGCCATGGAAACCGAAGCGACCATAAATGAGCGTAGCAAACGCGTGCAGAGCGCCCTTGATGGCGCCTTTGGTGTGCGCGCCAAGACGTTGGGCAAGGCGCTGCGCAAGACGGGTCGGCGGATGCCCAAGCGTCTGCACGCCCAGGCACAGTTGATCGTTGATGCGCAGAGCCTGGGAGGCAACCCAAAGCTGATGCGGCGCATCGATGGTGCCGCAATAGCGCGCGCCGAAGAGGATGTGGTTGGCTGGCTCGATACCGTGGATCGCGCTGATCGGAGGCGCGGGTTCTGGATCTGGGCAGGGGCGATGGTTGGCTTTTGTCTGCTGGCCACGGTTGCCGCAGTTGTCACATGGATGTGGTGGACCGGGCGGATCTGAGAGTACCGCGCGCGCAACGCTTAGTTCGACGTTTTGGGCGATGGGCCCGAATCAACACGTTAAGGTCAAGAAAACATGGGTTTTGGCGATGCACGAGGCGTGCACGGCGCGTGCACACCCTGTGCACCGTTGATGCACCGCGGGCCGGGTTAACGCCGCGTGCGGTGGGATGTGTAAATGCAAGGTTAATGGGCTTGCTGACCAGCCAAGGTCAAAGATCATGACAGGGATTGCGGCAGTGCGGCATAGAGACCGCCTGTTCGAAGAGTCCTGCTCGTTACATGCCGCGCTTTTCCGTCCAGTGGGCGGGTTGCGGCCTGCTTTTTGGCGGCAAGGTATTATTACACGCGTTAAAATTTCGAGCGGAATTTTAACGGTGGTGTGGCGTTCTAATCCCAACGCGTTGGCTGTGAAGCTGGGATTTGAACTGCTCGGGCAATGATTTTGTCGCAGCGAAACATGTGAAATCGCCATCGAAACCCCGTTTTTTCTGCGCCGCAGCATTAAAAACAGGCACTGAAGAAATTGTATGGAGCGGTCTGCAAATACAGGTTTGGCGCAGGCGGGCTTTCCGTTTCAGCTATGTGTCCTGCGCACAGATATTGCTTGTTTTGGAGGTAAGGCGACAGATTCGCGATAAATGATATGTAAATCTTTGCGCACGTGCGGTGCGGCGATCACGTGTTTGGGTGAGCGGCGTAAATTTCGCCAGCAAGAGGGGGTCGGGTGCGAAGTCTGCCTTTGTAATCAAGGGCTCAGTGCTGTTTGTGCGCTGGGTGGGTGAGGGTCACATCTGCCCGCTTTTTGGGCGTTAAGAAAAACTGTTGACGTAATGCGATCTATGGGCAATTGTTTCCGTGTGTAAAAAAGGGAGGACACTCATGTCTATCAAACGCACTCTGATGAGTACGGTGGTCGGTCTTGGCCTGACGGCCGGTTTCGCATCCGCTGAATCACTTACCATCGCGATCGTTAACAACGGTCACATGATCAACATGCAGAAGGTTGCAGAAGCTTACACCGCCGAAACCGGCGTGGAGCTGAACTGGGTTTCGCTGGAAGAAGGCGTTCTGCGCGAGCAGGTGACGTCCGACACAGCAACCGGTGGTGGCCAGTACGACGTCATCAACATCGGTATGCAGGAAGCGCCAATCTGGGGTGCTGCAGGCTGGATCGAACCGCTTGAATTCGGCGCTGAGTACGATGCCGACGACATTCTGCCCGCAATCCGTGCTGGCTTGTCCTATGAGGGCACCATGTACGCTGCACCGTTCTACGGTGAAAGCTCCATGGTTATGTACCGCAAGGACCTGACCGACGCAGCTGGCGTATCCATTGCTGACAATGACAGCTGGGACAACGTAAAAGCAGCCGCCGCTGCAATGCACGACCCCGACAACGGTGTTTATGGCGCATGTCTGCGCGGTAAGCCGGGCTGGGGTGACAACATGGCGTTCGTCACAACTATGGTGAATTCCTTCGGTGGTGCCTGGTTCGACGCCGACTTCAAACCAACCATCGATTCCGATGAGTGGAAAGCTGCAATCAACTTCTACGTTGACCTGCTGGGCAACTACGGCCCTCCCGGTTCTGAAGGCAACTCGTTCAACGAGATCCTCGCCCTCTATAACGAAGGCAAGTGCGGCATGTGGATCGACGCAACAATCGCGGCATCCTTCCTTGAAGTCGACGGTGTTGCATACGCGCAGTCGCCAAACGCTGGTAACCCAGTAGGTGCGAACTGGCTGTGGGCGTGGGCCATGGCTGTTCCAGCTGGCACCGAAAATGCAGACCAAGCCAAAGCGTTCATCGAGTGGGCAACATCCAAAGAGTACGTGCAGGCTGTTGGCAACCACCCCGATTTCGGTTGGGCCAAAGTTCCTACAGGTCAGCGTGCGTCCACATACGACCTGCCTGAGTTCCAGGCCGTTGCCGGTTTCGCCGCTGCCGAGAAAGCAGCCATCGACTCCGCAGCTCCTGCCGCGACTGACCTGAAGCCATACGTTGGTGTTCAGTTCGCTGCGATCCCGGAATTCCCAGAAGTGGGTTCCGCTGTTGCACAAGAAATCGCCGCGGCTCTGTCCGGTGCGAAGTCAGTTGATGAAGCGCTGGCCGCTTCGCAAGCTGCTGCTGCGTCGATCATGGAAGAAGCAGGCTACTAAGCCATTGCTTTGAAACCTACGGAAGGCCCGATGCATTTGGGCCTTCCACCCCGCATCTCAAGTTGCCGGACCAGCAGTTTCAAAAACGCCTGTTTGTCGACGACCTGAACACCGACCATTTGTAATTCAATTAGAAACATTGCGAGCATTGTGCTTCGCAGGGGGTCTCTAGTCATGTCTAACAGAACACTTCCACGCTTGCTTCAGTCACCAGCGGTTTTGCTGCTGCTGATCTGGATGCTGGTGCCATTATCGATGACGCTTTACTTTTCGTTCATCCGATACGTCTTGAACAACTTGCGCCGACCAGAGTGGACGACACCTGCCCTGAGCAACTGGCGCGGCTTTGGCAACTACGAGTTTGTTCTCAAGTCCAAAGACTTCCTGTTTGCCATTCAGAACAGCCTGCTGATTGTGTGTAGTATTCTTTTTCTGACTGTGATCCTTGGCGTTCTGATCGCGGTGTTGATCAACAAGTCTTTCCCGGGGCAGGGGATCGTCAGGGTTCTCCTGATCTCGCCCTTCTTTGTGATGCCTGCGGTGAATGCGGTCTTGTGGATCAACATGATCCTTGACCCGGTTCTGGGTTTGCAGGGGATCGCGGTTGCAGGTCTGAACGACATGATTGACGGGTTGCGAAACGCGCCCTTACTCGGCGGGTTCTTCTCGTTATGGCCCGAATTCAATCCGATATCCTTCCGCGCGACGCAAACCTCAGCCTACGCCGTGATCATCATGGTCACATGGCAATGGACACCCTTTGCAATCCTGATCTTCACGACGTCTTTGCAATCAGAGGATCAGCAGCTGAAAGAGGCGGCAATCCATGATGGCGCGAGTACGTGGTCGCAATTACGGTTACTGACGC
>ERZ1740072.208-NODE-208-length-25768-cov-9.158558_pt1 | contig 25768 bp, 20 predicted proteins | sample MGYA00581733_ERZ1740072 | MGnify/ENA primary metagenome ERZ1740072 (study PRJEB43018, sample SAMN04849741) | marine metagenome | isolation source: floating plastic debris | place: Pacific Ocean | collected 2008-08-30 | study: EMG produced TPA metagenomics assembly...
CCATCTGCAGATGAATCAGCTGTCTCAATACCTAAATCATCGGTTGTCTCAGGGAGTTCATCAGATTGCTCAAACAGATCGCCTAGATCCGAATCTAGGGAAAAATTGCTTGTTTCCTCACTCTGAGCTAGGCTGTCTGCCAGCTCTGGGCTGCTCTCTTCATCAAATAGACTATCTAACTCTGCTGAGGAAGAGTTTCCTGTCTCAGAATCTGTTGCACTTGGATTCTCATCGATCGCTTCAATAGATGCCCAAATATCTTCATCTAAGGCATCTGCATCGATGCTTTGAGGCAGATCATTTGATTCTATGGAAACCGGGTCTAAACTGGCTGAGTCAAGACTTTCTTGCTCAAGACTTTGTTCAGATGGAGAGTCAGTCCAAATATCTGCTGATAAATCTTCCAGCGGAGAGCCGGCTGGGGCAGTGTCTGTATCATTATTGTCTGCCCAAAGATCGTCACTTTCTAGAGAGTCTAACGAATCGCCAGCAGATTCGTTAGACTTATCTAGGGCAAAGAAATCATCAAATTCAGACTGGGCTGTTTCTGCACTAGAGCTGTCTGATGACTGAGAAGTCTCTTCTATATCAAAGAAACCTTCATCCATAGCTGGAGTACTGATATCGGGGTTGGTATCTAACAGAGCCTCGCTGTCTGCGAATAGATCAGCACTTTCGAACTCTAAATCGATATCCGCTGAGTCATGCTCGATGGATGATGACAGCTCATCAAGTGCATCCAAGCCGTCTGAGCGTTCTAGCGAGTCTTGGTCAGGATTTACCTCCCGTGAAGATTGCTCTGAGCCGTTAAACAAACTATCAACGCTGTCTGCCTGATGGTTGGGTGCTATATCATCTGTTATGTCGTCAAACAATCCATCAAAGGATTCAGGAGAGGACTCGGACCCTGTAGTCGTTTCTGACGATGGGGTTAACTCCAGGGTGTTATCAAAATCGGTTAGATCGTCAGCTGTATTGTCAGCATCGCCAAATAAATCGGCTAGCTCACTACCTGACTCAAAGTCGTTGAGATTCGCTTCTAGATCTGCTGAATCATCATTTAAGAGATCTTCAAAGTCTGGGGAAATCTCAATATCTAGAGACTCAGCAGGAGATACGCTTTCGGTAATGGGGACTTCTTCTTCTTGCCAGTTGCTGTCGAGGTCATCTCCTCCAGCTTCGAATAGATCGGCCAGGCTGGTTAACTCTGCGGCTCCAACTTCTGGGCCGGAGGGGGTGGTGGCTGCATCGTTGAGAAGATTGTCTAAGGAGATATCATCATCGGCATCTGAAGAGAAAACGTCTTCTATCCCCTCTAAATGAGGCTCGGATTCCAGCGAAGATAGCTCATCAAGATTTTGGTTAACTGGAATATTATCTGGTTCACTCGTAGTGAGTAAGGGCTCGTCTACAAATAGGACATTGAAGTCGTTGGCATCGTCTATGGTATCTCCCTGAGCTGCCAGGGCTTGCAGTGTCTGAGATAGAGAAATGTCAGGTTCACGACCGGCCAACACAAGATCTTGAGCCTTTTTGATTTCCTTGATTAAAACCGGGGCCAGGGTACGATAGTCATTGTTGCGATCGCACACCGCCCAGCGCCCGTGTTTTACTAAATTCATCCAGCTAGGCAGATTAAACTGCTCGCCAAATCTTTCCAACATCTGGCAGCATGCTTCCAATGCGGAGCGACTAGAATCTGTATCCGCTTGCTTGAAGCGCGCCAGCATCTCCCGTAGAGCAGCCGACACATCGCTGCTAAACACCAGCTTTAAGGCACTTTCTTCAACCGGCTGAGGTGAAGGAGCCGTAAATGCGACAGGGGCTACCTCTTCTAGCACCTCATTGGTATCTGCATCGGCTACCAGCTGATCTAAATGCTCTTGTAACTGTTGAAATACTGGCTCTATGCCAGTCATAATGCTTTGTTCTTTGTCTTCTGTCAGCCCAAACGGTCCTTGCAGCTGCTCGAGCAGCTCTTGTAGAGCATCAAACACCCTCAAAAACATTGACTCCAAGGGGCGGTCCACTCTGATGGTGGCGTCCTTGAGCAGCTTAAAGTAATCCTCCATCCGATGAGCTGTGCGCTGCATGCTCTCAATACCCAGCATGGCAGCTCCTCCTTTAACAGAGTGAGCAGCTCGAAAAACTTCATTGGCCATCTCCGGATTGACAATGGTTGCCTGAAGATTGAGCAGACCCTGCTCAATCGTATTGAGATGATCTTTAGCTTCTTCAATGAAGTAGCCCAATATACGTTGTTGTTGTTCAGGCAGCATCACCCTTATCTCCCTAGATGAAAATCGTCCTTGTTTCTCGGCAAATGTCAAACCTGAATAGACTACTTCTGCTCACTTTCCACCTTAAACCGCTCTACAGATGTCAGCAGATCTCGGGCCACACCTACCAAGTTCTGGAGAGAGCCTGACACACGCTGAGATTCTTGAGAGGTTTCTTGGGCGCTGAGTTCTACCGACTGCATAACTTGAGCCACGGCCCGCGACGTTTCCGTTTGTTCGACAGTATCTGCTGTAATCGAGCGCACCAGCACATCAATTCGGTTAGATACTTGAATAATATCCTCAAGCGAGCGCTTAGCTTGTTCAGCCAGTCGTGTCCCTTCAATTACCTGCTGGGTTCCCTCCTCCATCGCTGTCATTACACCGCTGGTCTCACCTTGAATTTGCAAAACGATTTGCTCAATCTCTTTTGATGCCTTAGCAGCTCGGTCGGCAAGCTGGCGAACCTCATCCGCCACAATGGCAAATCCGCGCCCGGCTTCTCCGGCACGCGCTGCCTCAATACTAGCGTTAAGAGCCAGTAGGTTGGTTCGCGATGCAATTTGCGAAATCAAAGCCACAATCTTGGAAATTTCCTGGGATGATTCCGCTAAACGCTTGACCTTTCGAGTCGTTTCAGCCACCGTCTCGCGGATCTCTAAGATACCGGCCACAGTGCGCTCAACCGCTTCCCCCCCTCGCAGAGCAGTAGATGACGCAGAGCGAGCCACCTCTTCTGCTTCCTTGGCACTGTCGGCTACCCGCTGAATGGACTCAGTCATTACCTGGACAGAATTGAGGGTAACGGCCAACTCCTCTGCCTGACGTAGCGCATCCGCCGATAGACTACGAGCAAACATCTCATTGTCAGAGGAACTCTTGGTTACCTGGAGCGCCGCAGCACTTACCTGCTGTACGATTTCTCGTAAATTTTGAATAGTGAGGTTAAAGGAATCAGCAACCGCGCCCAGGACGTCTGCTGTTACCTCTGCTTGTACGGTCAAGTCGCCGCGAGCCGCCCCTTCCACATCGTCTAATAATCGAATAACCTGACGCTGCAGGTCTTCTTTAGCCTGTTCTTGCTCCTGGGCTTTACGCTGAGCTTCACCAGTGGTTGTCAGAATAACCCGAGCCATCTGATTAAATCCTGTGGCAAGCTGTCCCAAATCATCACTAGAGTAAGCTGTCGCCCTGGCATTTAAATCTCCCTGGGAGACTAAGTCAAATTGCTGCCGTAGGTTATCGATAGAACGTTTTGCCTGACGATCCATAAGGACACCTAAGCCCAATACGGTCAAGAAGCTAGCAGCACCAGCAGCAGTTCCCATGGCTGCTGGCCGAATACGAGCAACCAGAGTACGGTCTCTTTGAGCAATATCGTTAGATAAACCGCCTAACGTCAACGAACTGACACCCGCTACAGCCACTACAGAAACTAGTCCCGCCAGCCCTGCCATCAGTAATCGCTTGGTTGCCAGCGGAGCATTACTGAGCCAGCTCAGCGCACTGTCATCTTGAATTTCGGGTACAACCGCTGGTGATTCATCACCCTGGGTAAACGACGGCAGCTGGTCCGCAGTTTCAATACTGAAAATGTCATCTTCACCAATAATGGCCTGATCGTCATCCTCGACTAAACTAAACCCAGATCCACCCCGAAGAGCCGGATCCTCAGAGAACATACCCTCTGAGGAATTGACAGATGGCTCAGTAAATTCGGTAGAGCCACCTTCAGACAAATCAAATTCCGGCAAACTACCTAGATCGTCAAATTCGTCAAATTCGTCAAGAAAATCAATATCTCCTTCCTGCTGACTTTCCAGCCCTTCCATCGTGTCAACCCCTGGGAAAGTCTGATCGCCAGCGGGAAATGTTTGCTCACCGACTTCATCATCAATGAGGTCATCGGGAGAAGCGTCAAGTCCTGGAAGTGTTGATGCCTCATCAAAATCTTGAAAATCTTGTATGGGATCTGGTTGAATGCCCGACTCAGGCTCCATCATGAAGAGTGTCTTATCGTCTGGATCTTCTGATAGATTTGATTCTGTCACTGAGCCATGGAGGGCTGGGGGCTCGCCAGTTTCGAGAAAATTATCTACATTAGGAAAAACCGATAGGTCATCATCTTCAGCCCCTTCTTCTGAAGGAAATGCCTCGTCAAAATCATCTTGATCAAACTGTGAAAGCTCTTGACTGCTAGTAGAGGCAGGTGCCCCATCTCGTACCAGGCTGTCAAGGGTAATCTCCTCTTCTTCAGAAGATTCTACTAATCCCTCTAAGCTGCTGTCTGCGAACGGATCTAAAAGTTCAGCACTCCCTAAATCCCCACCTACCGATAAATCCCCCAAGTCCCCTATGGAAAACGGATCGTCACTGCCTAGATCGATAGCCTGGTCTTCAGACGTGCTTTCGTAATCAGCTGCGGCATTAAACGGATCGGCTGCCGAGGGCGTTATGTCATAGCTATCGTCACTATCGATGACACTGGGTTCCGCAGCGCTGAGACTCGTGGGTGGATCGGCTGCTAGGTCACCTTGAGCGCTAGTGCCATCTTCAAAAGACAGATCCAAACCAGCACTCAAGTCATCCCCTTCCTCTCCCATGTCACCGTAGAGTTCTATGGAGTCAAATAGACCGTCTGCAGCGATTTCGTCTGCACCATTATTATCGGCCATTTGTACCTGACCTACGTCCATCTGTTCGGCGTAGGTTAAGCCGTTGTTGGCGTAGCTTACAAATTCAGGATCGGAAGTTAAATCTAATACGGACTTATACTGAGTTCTGGCTACATCGTAGGCGCTGAGCCCGTAGCAATAGATATGACCTTTGAGCAGAAGCACATTTGGATCGCTCGGGTAGTTTTCCGCGAGTTGCTCAATTATGTCAGCAGCTTGCTCGTAACTGCCCTGCATGTATGCGCGCTCTGCCGCTTGATATGTTTGAGCGTAGTCTATACCCGATGCCATCTGTAATCTCCTGCCAGTCTAAACATCTCCATCTTGTCGAACCCGTTGAACTAAGCTGCCCAGCGCGCTGAGCGTAGTATGGCAACGTGATCTAACAGGCGTAATGAGCGCTCCGCATGGGCATCTAACTCCCATTCCCCTCTCAGAAAAGGTGCCATTGTATCGGAGTAGTCACGGGACATTTTCATGTGCTCCGCATCTAGCCAATCTGTACCAATTATCTGATTAACGGCTAAGCCTAACATAGTCCCCTGATGTTCAATAGCGATCACTGGAATTTCTGCTCTATCAGTATTCATTGGTTGAGAGTAACCGAGAAACTGACCTAAATCAGCAACCCAAATGACTCTGCCTTGTTCATTCAAAGTACCAAGCAATAGAGGCGATACATTAGGAACAGGCGTGATTCGGTCAGGGGGATTCTCAATAATTCGTCGGATGCCAATAGCAGGTAGAGCAAACTCATCACCAGAGCCCACATAAAATCGGAGGTGAAGTTCACCATCGGGTGTTTCAAGCTTTTGCAGCTCAGGGTCTTGGTCTTGCCCTATTGCCGTTTGAAAATCTGGATTACCTACCATTGGCCCCTGTCACCTCACGAATCATTGATATCTCAATCGCGTAGCAGCTGTTTGACTGTGCCCACTAACTCAGTTGGCTGAAATGGTTTGGCTATATATGCATCAGCCCCCTGCTTCATGCCCCAATAGCGGTCGAATTCTTCACCCTTAGAGGAGCACAGTACAACCGGCAAATTTTGAGTAGCGGGGTCGGACTTGATGCGTCTACAGACTTCATAGCCATTCATACGGGGCATGACAATATCTAGAACGACCAGATCAGGCAGATCTCCTTGGATATGAGCTAATGCTTCGACACCGTCGCTAGCGACGGTAACTTTCAGACCATTACCCTTTAGTAAATCAATCATCATTTCTCGCTGGGCAACGCTGTCTTCCACCACTAAAACCGTACTCATAACCTGAATTTCGCCGTTTAAGACCGGTTCATACTTGATTCAACTCATTATGCCCTTCTAAGGGAAAATCGCTAGTTGAGCAGTATGTCCGGTTGATTTTGACTATTGGGGCTGAGCAGCGATTAGTCATCATTAGGTCAGTCATGCACACCCTACCGCTTGTGCCTAATAAAATACCCGCCCACATCAAAATTATTAAACTTTCATCAAAATTCTTTTATGAGTTACGGGAGTTAACGGTCTGGGCAATGCTTAGGAGTATATAAACAATCTTAAAGTGAAGTGATGAGATGAGTGCTTTTTGTAGATCTATCTAGATTAAGGATTACTCCAGCTCTCAGGATTTAAGGCCGCTGATATTTCTTGCTCAAGCAACGTTTCAGGAGCTAATCGCTTAGGATTGCCCTGACCCACATATTTTTCTACCAGCGCCAGGAGTTCTGGCTCGCCAAAAGGTTTTGTAAGGTAGTCGGTGGCTCCTACCATGTGGGCTTTGACTCGATCTACAAAACTATCTTTGCCTGTCAACATGACGATAGGAACTGATTGAAAACAGGGAGCCTGCTTAAGCATGGCGCACAGCTGGGGACCTTCTAACTCAGGCATTGCCACATCGCATAAGATGAGGTCCGGTTTGAGACTAAAAAGCAGACTTAATGCCTTGACCGGGCTGCCGATAGATGTGACCTCGTATCCACAGGCATCTAGCATGGCTTCTATTGTTTGGCGTACGGCCAATGTGTCATCGATACAGACAATTCGAGGAACCGCACTGGTGACGGGTTCTTCAATGTGCTGATTTCGAGATTGGGAACAAGGAACCAGCTGGATCTGGCCTTGCTGAATATAGGGATAGAAACCGTTAGCGACGCTAAAGATAGTGCGGTTTAGGTGACGGGAAATACGGATGATAGATGTCTTACCGTTGGCCATAGCCAGCAGTGGAGGAAGGTTGTTCGCTGTTTCTGACTGCTCCTGTGATCTGACCATTAGAGGACAGTCATAGAAGGAGCTGAGATGAGGCTGTAGCTGCAACCAGCCCTGAATTTGCCGAACAACTTGTTTAACAAGAGGGGGACTGCTAAATTCGGTTAACTGTGGACTGAGGGATGCATAAAAGCGAAAGGAAAAGCGCCCCTGATGCAGACTGATGACCTCAAACAGAGTCTCTTCGATCAGGCGATACAAAATAGAGCGTGCCTGTTGGGTCGTAATGTAATTATTTTCTAGAAGCCACCAGAGCGCTCCATATTCTGGAGGACGTAGGGGCGCTAAGTTGGAAAGATTAACGGCGGACCAATCGATAGACAGGTTAAAGGGCTTCAAAATGTCCTGGAGCCGTTTGAGCTGTTCATCGGTACGTCCGGCATAGAGAATGCCTCCGTTGGCAAAGAAAACAAGCCATGACTTGGGCGATTTCTCAAAAGACTCTATGTAAAGTTCTCCGGTTTGCCGACCCAGATCAATCAGTTGAAAGATGCTGCGAATATCCAGTTCGCTTAACTGGCCCTGCATAGATTTTGTCCTGGGGGTCTTAAATTATGTTGAAAAACACATGCTCTAGCAACGGTGGCTAGGGGTGCAATCCTCGGTTCTATAGAAGAGTAATGGGAATTGGCACTTAGTAGCTAGTTTGGCTACATTGAGACACGGTATTAGCTACAATTATTAGCATTTAACTGTAGCTGTGCAGATTCTGTATGGAAGCACACTCTGCTCGGATAATAGTTTAAGTGCTGCTTATAAAATGGCATTTTTATGTGAAGGGTACGTTTGGCACCTGCTTATTATCCGTAAGTGCACTTAGGAATGTACATATTAAGGGTAAGGTCATTACATATTTAACCTATTGGATACGATTTGATTGTTCAGGGAATTGTTTTAATAAATAGGAAGATAGAGTTTTTTATTTGAGATAGATACACTGGGTGGACTGCTTGGAATCGCTGGATACGATTTTGACTAATGTTCATTGATTTAGCTATTGATTTTACTCCGGTATTTTGATAAATACAGTGCCTTGGGCCTCTATATCACTAGCTAGACGAGATGTGAATATGTGTAGGTAAGTAGCTGCTAATAGCTATTTGTATAGACGAAGGGGATGCCAGCGTGCGTTATTTGGCCGAAGTTCAGAAAAAAAGCGGTTTTATGGGCAGCAGTCGGGCTGAGTTTAAGCTCTTAGCCTGCGAGCGTTCAGAGCAAAACTGGAGTGCTGTGTCGGGGGACGAGCTGGTCCCGGCTCCAGACGATGCCGGCTATAGCTCCGGGGCTATAGTTTTGATTGAACTTTCTAATGGTCGTCAGGTGCAGCGGCACTATGAGGCAGGACGCCAGCTGGTTAGTATTCTGCAAAATTTCTCCAGCCTCAATAAAAAGTTTAAAACTCAAGAAGACGAGATTGAGCAGTGGAAGGAGTCTCTGACGTATCAAAGTCAGGCGCTTAATCAGCGTGAGCTTGAGTTGGATGCCCGTGAAGATGAGGTCAAACAAGCAGCTGATGAACTCACCAAGCTAGAAGAGCAGCAGGCAGAATTAGAAAAATTTCGCAGCGAGCTGGATGAGCAAAAGCAGGATTATGAGCGCAGAAATACCGAATTAGAGGGAGCCTGGGCTCAGTTAAATGGAGAGAAGCAAAAGCTTGAAGAACGTTATGAAAACCTGTCGTCTCAGTCTGGCTTAGATGTAGGGCAGACCCAAAAGTTGCGAGATGCTGTAGAGCAACTGATGACTAATGTCGCCCCTATGGAAGACCTGCGTCAGCAGCTAGGTGGTACTAGGGAGGTACTAGAAGTCCATCAGGGGCAGCTTCAGAGCTGCAAACAGCAGGCTGATGAGCAGCAAGAGGATCTGTCTAATAAGGCCGGGGACGTTGAACAGGCTAAGCAATCGCTTCAACGGCTACATGAATCTACGAACTCTGAACAATCTGCCCTGAATGAGCTGTGTTTGGAGCTGCAGCAAGTCAAGGTAGAGCTAGCTCAGAAAAAACAACAAAATCAGCTGGTATCGGAGCAGGTTAATCAGCAAAGTGGTGTCTATCAAAAGGTCTACGAGCTACTAACGACCGGTGACCAGGTCCGTTTGGGTAAAAAGATCGATCTAACCAAGTTGGAAGAGATGTCTGTGGAAGACCTTGAAACGCTGGTTGGGAGTATGGAAGGCGATTTGGAAAAAATGTCTCGGTTTGTCAGCGATCAGGAGGAGGAGCTGGCTTATCAGCAGCAGGCTATTGATGAACTCAAGCAAAAAGCGGACGCTGCCAGCGAGTATGACCGGATGCAAATCGAGGCGGACATTGGTGATGAGCAAGATCGCTATGACATGCTTAACAAGACTCTAGTAGGCCAGCGGCGTAACTTATTGGAGCGTGAAGAGGTTTTGAGTCAGCATCGGGCAGTTTTACTGCGTCGCCAGGGACAGGCGACGGTGGAAAGCCCGGTGGCTAACTCTGCTGATTTGGAGCCTGTTTTGGAACATATTGACCAGGTTCGTCAGCAGCTGACCCATCAGGCTACTCAGTTAGAAGAGCTGATTGCTGAGCTGGAGTCGCGTCATAGCGCGCTACATCAGCAGGTCGATGCTAAGCAAGCTGAGCTGGCCACCAAGCTTACGAATCTTGAGCAGGAGCGGGAAAGTTTAGAGCATGCTTTGAAAAGCTGGGCTGGATTGGAGAGTGCGATCGCAGTTCGTTACGAGTATGTCGGTGCGGCTAGCGAAAAGATGAACGCTGCCCAGCAGATGCTTGATGGCGTCTTTGGTACGCTAGAGCGATTTCAAGAGGTCAATGACTATCAGCTGCAGGCTATAGCTGAGATGCAGCAGACGATTCAAAGTCTGTCGAATGAACCTGCAGCCGCTTGATGTCAGGCGTTGTTACATCTTACTTATGCTGTCTCTTTTATGATTTGGGTAAACGAGCATATCGATCCATCAGGAATTATATATTCTGCTATTGCTTGTTGCGATCGAACGGCTGCCGAAGACTGTCATGCAACATTTCAAGCTTCTTTGACCGATGAGCAAAAAGAAGCTGGTTGGCTGGCGCAACTACGCACCGTTGACTCCTGGGATGATGTTCCAGTCAGTGCGCTAAAGCTTTCCTAAATTTTTCCTTAGGCCCCTTGAGAACCCGACCAAAAACTATAGCCGTTGCTGATTTAAGGAAAGCACCGATCTGTTAAAAATGCCATATGTCAGCATCTTACAGATAAAAACATCCCGAGGAGCAGCAACGCTAAACTACAAGATGCAAGAGCCTTTTATTAAGCTAAGCCAGTTTCTAAAGCTCAACGATTTAGTACAGTCCGGGGGGGAAGCCAAGCACCTGATCCAGACTGGATATGTGCTAGTCAACGATGAAGTTGAGCTGCGACGCGGCCGCAAACTATATGCTGGCGATCGAGTGACATTTGCTGAACATACCTATGAGGTTATTGCTGACGCCGATCGCTAAAGTAAGTAGCCGCGCCCCTTAATCTTTTACGCAGAATCTTTTACGCAGAGAGCCCTTTAGATTTTCCAAAGGGCTCAGCAAGGTTATTAAAGAGTGAAGTCTTTAGGGGTCAGCCCTATTTACGAGTGGGAGCAGGCTTGTGTTCAATCCTGTCGGTATGGCTATGCCCGTTGTTATTGACAGATACAGGAGCGCCATGACCATTTTTATGGTCACCCGTTCCTGGTGAGCGAGGTTGAATCAGCCCGTACCCACCATGATTTCTCTCGTACATGACGTTGATCTCATTTGTTTCTGTGTTGTGAAACACATAGAAATCATGACCAACCAGCTGAAGATTTTCTAAAGCCTCCCGTACCGACATGGGAGCCATCGCAAAATACTTGGTCCTGACGACCTCTTCCGGCAGCTGGGGTTGACGCTGCTCGATCAGCTCAGTTACTTGTAGGTCAACATCTTGAGCGTTTTCATCAACCGCTATAGATCGTACCGATACATGCTCAGAGCTGCGACGCTTTTCTTTATATTTTCGGAGCTGACGACTAATTTTGTCAGCGACTAAATCAATACTTGCATAAAGGCTGTCGCTGCTTTCTTCCGCTCGTACAACAGCCCGATTTACATAAACCGTAACTTCAGCATATTGACGGGTAGGCATTTTGGTCCCACCGGCTACAGATAAGCACACGTCAACCTTGTTGATCATTCGTTGAAAATGGCTGACAGACTTTTCGATCTTTTGCGAAACATGCTGACGAATAGCCTCGGTAATCTCAATATTTTTTCCTTGGATAACAAGCCTCATAAAGCTGCCTCCACTACTAGAAGATAAGCGATTAATTTCACTCTAGCACTTTACTTTTAATAGAGTTTTCTTCTTTGAAAAGATTTTTATCAGTTGATAATTCTTTAGGATCGGCAGGAGATAGTATTGGCAGCATTAATTTATGCTTAAGCATCTGCTTTCCTTTGTTGCTAAGCCTTTAGGAGGCATAAAAAATACTCAAACATCTGAATAATACGGCTGGAGTTTTTTGGGTTAATTTTCACTTAATCTTAATAGATACTGATTTTTTATATCCGTGAGCGCTCTCTTTAATGTTCAATCGACCCGATCAAAATCGAAGCATGGGTCAAGATTATGACCTAGCAAATTGCGTGTTAGCTGTCACAGAATTGATGGTTTTGTGATGATTAAAGATAGAAAACTTATCGTTCGTGATCTTGGGCTAATGGCTTACCCGTTAGTTTGGCAGGTTCAAAAACAAGAGATGGCTGCTCGCAAAGAACAGTCATCATTGGCCGATCTTTTAATACTGGCCGAACATACGCCCGTATACACTCTGGGAACAGCGTCCAAAACTCAGTTTGTTCACTTCGATCTAAGCGACCCGACGTATGAGATCCATCGAGTCGAACGAGGGGGTGAAGTTACCTACCACTGTCCTGGTCAGCTGGTGGCATATCCTATTCTAAATTTGCGATATCACTGTCAGGATTTGCACTGGTACCTGCGCCAATTAGAAGAGGTCGCAATTCGTACCCTGGCGCATTATGGACTCCTGGGTGAGCGAATTGAAGGACTGACGGGAGTGTGGGTTGATGGCCATAAGCTAGCCGCTATTGGGATCAAAGTCAGTCGATGGATCACTATGCATGGGTTAGCTCTCAATGTGTGCCCTAGCCTGTCAGGCTTTGAACTAATTACTCCCTGCGGTATCAGCCACCGACCAGTAGGCTCGATGGCTCAATTTGTGCCGAAAATCGCCTTAGAGGACGTCAAACCAGTATTTGTGGAGTACTTTACTGACGTATTTAACCTACAGTGTCGGCACTAGACCGATCGTTGTTCCTCTGGACTTAAGTAGAGTCGAAAACTGGATGATACAAAAGTATAAAGACGGTTTTGCATGTATTAATTGACACACAGATAAACCTGTGACGCTTGGGTCTAGCTTGGGGGCTTACGGGAGAGCCGCTCCCTGAGAATTGCGATCGCTCGTCTAGAATGGCGAACGGTCTTATCGACCCATACAATGGTCTGATAACGGACATTAGGCCTATGCCCGACCAAAGCTTCCCCAACCCAACACCTCCCGATGGGGTTTACTCAGGTATCCCCACCCTAATGGGCATTGAGCAGAAATCGAGTTTTTCACCATTTGCCAAATCTAATATCAGCTCTAGACAGCCTAGCTGGAGAGCGACCAGGGTTTATCCCGACTGTACGTCAGATAGATATGATTCTCTGCTGAGACCGCTGGTATTTCACGCTGAACCATTGGCTCCTCTACGTCAGCGGGATGAGCAGGCTCTAAAAGACATGTTTGACGATACTCAGGTCGAAGAAATTGTTAGTGATATCCGTAATCGGCTAAAACAGCTTTGTCCTGAGCCCTGCTGGGATGATGATTCTTTTGAATTTCTGAGAGATTACATCTAAAAGACTATGGCATTCCTATTAGAGCGATTTATCCTCTAATAGGAATGTCCTTTAAGGGTACTTTGCAAATAAATGCCGTGAGGCCCAGCGGTTATCCAAAATTGCGAAAACCCTTCTAGAGTCCAACTATGCTATCCCTATGAAACTAAAACGGTTTCGTAAGGATAGCTGCTGCGCCTCTCGTTAGAAAGGGATTTCGTCATAGTCAGGCGTGCTGGTTGGCTGACTTGCGGGAGCCGGAGCCGACGGGGATGTGCTGGCCGTACTGCTGCTGCTCCCTTCCGCAATAGGCTGAGCTTCTGCCAGTGTCATAGACTGTAGCTCAGCAATACGATGTAATCGCTGAACTGTAATCTCTGCTTGTTTCTCCCGAAAACCCTCAGGACGATCCACGCTTTTCATGGTCAGGCGTCCTTCAATAACAACCCGATCGCCTGGACCATAGCTTGCGTCTTGAATGGTTTGGGCTAAATTCCCCCACCCGACCGCCTTAAATTGGGACGGGCTATCATCCGGACGCAAACCGGCTATTTTGACCTTAAACTCGGCGATGGGGGTTTGATTGTCTGAGGTGTAGCGTAGCTGCGGTACCTCAGAGATCTCCGCCATGAGGATGCAATGGTTCATACGACTTGCTCTTCTCGAATACCCTGCTCTTTTTCAATAAAACTTTGGACCCGATGACGATAGTCCTGCATATGACTGTCAACCCAGTCTCGATCGGCACTGTTGGCAAAAATGTGAACTAGCGGATCGCCAGCGTCTGGCAGAATCAGTACCCAGCTATCGCTGGTGCGGTCGATTACTTTAACGCCGTCAACCAGTTCAAGAGTATCAGCGGGATGACTTTCCACAAGATAGCGCATCAAAGCCCCTTTGGTCGTCCATGGACAGCGCAGTGTCTGTACTCGATGGGAAATTCGAGGTAAATCGCCCCAAATACGTCCCAGGGACTGCTCTTGGATCGTTAACATTTCTATCAGCTTAGCGATGCAGAACATGGCGTCAAAGCCTGGATGTAGCTGTGGGAAGATAAAGCCCATGTCGCCACTGCCGCCCAGCACAACGTTGCTACTGGACTGACAGGCTTCCATCAGCGCAGTTGGGTTAGCCTTGGTACGAACCACATTGCCGCCATGACGTCGGGCAATTTGCTCGATAGCTCCTGAGGTATGAACAGGCACAACGACTGTTCCCTTGGGCTGTGCTGTCAGAATCATATGGGTCATCAGCGCTGTCAGCATCTCGCCACGGATAGGGGAGCCCACCTCATCCATCAAGACCAGCTGCTCGCCGTTTGCAGCAACTTGAACGCCGAAAGTAGCCTGTAGAGCTTGAACAACCTGTCCGAGCTGTCCGAGCATACTCTCTCGCTCAGGATTAGACGGAGCCATCTGGCTTAAGCTAGCGTTTAGCACGACAGCGTCACAGTCAAATTTTCCAAGCAAACGCGGTAGGACGGCTCCTGAGACCGCATAGGCATAGTCAATTACGACCTTGGACTTGCTATAACGAATGGCTTCAACATTGAGCCGCTTTTCAAACTCGGTTGTGTAGATATCCACCAGATTGGCTGGATAGGCAACTTCACCGATTTCGTGAATTTGAGAGCGTCTCAGGTTTTCCTTAAAGTAGGCCCCTTCGATTTTCTTCTCCTTGCCCTTGGGAATATCAATCCCGTTTTTATCAAAGAACTCAATTAGGATTTGATCGGCACGATCGGGGTGAATCCGTACATGGATACCACCGGCTACATCTAATGTGGGGAGAATAGCGCGAGCCAAAGGAATGGCGGTGGCCTCTAGATTCTGAATGTTGATGCCAACGGACATCAAACCAGCAATCAAAGAGCGCGATACCATCCGCGAAATACTGCGCTGATCGCGTGAAACCGTGACATGGGCACCTGGCTTGAGAGTGGACCCAAAAGCAGCGCCCAGTTTGACAGCAAATTCAGGGGTAATATCAATATTGGCCAGACCGGTGACACCCCGCTGACCAAACAGATTGCGCTGGGCGGTGTTACCCCAGATCAAATTAATGTTTAGAGTTGCGCCTGATTCGATCCGTTTGCTGGGCCAGACTCTCACACCTGGGCTAATTTGTGCTTCTTCACCTACTGTTGATAGGGCCCCGACAACAGCCCCTTCTAAAACGTGAGCCCGTCGGTCAGCCCGAGTGCCTCTAGCAATGACACAGGCACGTAGGTGAGTTTCTTCACCAATAATGGCTCCGTTCCAGATAATGGGACGCTTAAGATCAGCGTCGCTGCCAACGGTAACGTTGTCGCCAATGACCGTACCGGGTTCTAAGGTCACTCGAGCCCCGATTCGGCAGTTGCGACCAATGAGGACGGGGGGCTTGATGACAGCCGTTGGGTCAATGTGAGTGTTTTGACCCACGTGGACTCCAGAGGAGACTTCAGGATATGCGAAATCGACTAGGACCTTCTCGTGCAGAGCGTCATACTGGGCTTCACGATAGGCTTCAAGGTGACCGACATCGCACCAGTAGCCATCGGCTACATAGCCGTACATAGGTTCACCCTTTTCAAGCAGCAGAGGAAAGAGGTCTTTGGAAAAGTCTTGCTCTTGGCTGGGCGGTAAGTAATCTAGAACCTCTGGCTCTAGAATGTAGGTTCCGGTATTAACAGTGTCTGAAAAAATTTCACTAGTGGAAGGCTTCTCTAAAAAGCGCTTGATACGGCATTCTTCGTCTGTGATGACGACGCCAAACTCAATGGGGTTAGGAACTCGAGTGAGTACTAATGTCGCTTTTGATCCTTTCTCTTTGTGAAACTGAATAGCTTTTGTCAGGTCAAAGTCGGTGATGCTATCACCGCTAATAACTAGAAATGTATCGTCGAGCAGCTCGGATATATTTTTGACACAGCCAGCCGTGCCAAGGGGCTGGTCTTCTTCAACGGCGTAGGTCATTTGCACACCAAAGTCATGCCCATCTTGAAAGTAGTCGCGCATGACGTCGGGCAAATAATACAGAGTAGCGATGACTTCTTTGATGTCGTGTCGCTTTAGCAGGTTGACAATATGCTCTGCGATCGGACGGTTGAGCACAGGAACCATGGGCTTTGGCAGATCGCAAGTTAGGGGACGGAGCCGGGTCCCAGAACCACCAGCCATGAGTACTGCGCGCATAATTCCTCCTGTTTTTGAGAGTTCAAACAATTGTTATTGAGGGTTCGTCGTCGGTGAATAACGACGCTACTCTTTGAGATGCACCCACGCATTGCCTGCTAAAGGTGATGTCATTTTGCTTGTTGCTTTCTACATGCAGTGTTAATTGTACTTGCTTTTATTAAGCTGAACTTTATATCTGTTAAGCGCGTCTTTAAAGAAGGGTAATTTGCGATCGCAAATCACCCTCATTCCACGCCGATGAATTCCATCCAAACGGCCCCAGCTCATTGGCGGCTGTATCCACATCCATAGGGAGACTCAAACTATGCCCACGCTGCTAGGACTACTGCTATTAGGCGGCTATGGCTATGGCGCTTGGAAGTTCTGGAGCGGATTTAACCGCACAAACTTCAACAGTGGCAAGCTGTATCTAACGCTGCTATGGCCAGTATTTATCGTCAGCTCGTCCTATCGTCAGAATTTTACTAAGGCTCTCAGGGGCCGCTAGCTGCGATCTAGCCGCCTGCCCAACTGAGTGATGGCGCAGAAGCGTTAGCAAATATGGCAAAAAAGCCAGGATAAACGGCAGTAGCATAGGCGTACTCCCCCAATTGCCCAAAAGACGCTATCTGCGTCCGTGGTCAAAAAGAATCAAATACATAAGGATCTCAGGAATGGTAGTAGGCCAGCTGCAGGTAGTTGCTCAGAGATTTGACCGTGAATATCGAGGCGAATCATTTGAGCTACCGGACGAAATCGAGGAAATGGACGTATTTCGGGAGTGGGTGGGTGGTCGTCTAACGCCACGTATTACCAGTAAGTTTTGGGAGTTAGTCAAACCTAAAAAGGGACAGCGCTGTTTAGACATTGGCTGCGGTCTCAGTTTTTTAATTTATCCATGGAAAGAATGGAAAGCCGCATTTGTAGGTCAAGAAATTAGTGAAGTTGCCCACGCTGCCCTAAATCAGCGTGGTCCCCAATTAGACTCAAAGCTTTTTAAAGGGGTGCAGCTAGCTCCCGCCCACAAGTTGGACTATGAACCCGCAACGTTTGATCTGGTCATTGCCACTGGCGTTAGCTGCTACTATCCCGTGGACTATTGGGAACAGGTAATGACGGCTGTAAAACCTTGTCTAAAGCCGGGGGGGAACTTTGTCTTTGATGTGATCAACCCAGAGGAAGAATTAGCAGAAAACTGGGCAATTTTAGAGACGTATCTAGGCGTTGATGTTGAACTAGCAGAGCTGAAGCAGTGGCGAGCTTTGATCAAAAAGGTGGGGGCTAAAGTTGCTAAACAGTCTGCTGGTGAAGTTTTTCACATGTATAGAGTGCAGTGGAGCTAGCCGAGCCCTTCAGATAGGAGCTGATTTCGAGCCAACTTTAATGGGTCTAGCGTTGTTGTAATTGAGCTGCAATTTATTGGGAACGTCAATATCTCTCAGGAAAATTTAAGAAAAGTGGCCTTGACTACTGCGCCTGAGGTGTTATGTTGGTGGCTAAAATTTTGCCTCGGAGATTTTGTTTAAAGACTTATTAGGTATCCATAAAATACAGTTGCCAACCGTAACCTTGACCGCTATATTGCCTTCCATTCACTAGTGCGCTCAGAGTGATTTCTAGTAAGTCTGTAATTAAGCAGGTTCTATCTAGCGGAACTCTGACCAAATGCACTCGTTCTGGAATGGGTGATTCCATAGACTCGATACAACCTCATCTTTTCAACCGCTCTATTGCCCCTAGGTATCGGCCCTGCTGTCGATTGTGCTTATGTCGCCCAGTCCATCGCTACCCTTTAACTCCCTTCCCGAGGGCAGCACTCTGCCGGGTGGTACGCCAGTGTTTGCCCTTAAAGAGCTGGTGGCGCGTCTGCAGAGAGAGCAGTATAAGATTCAAGATCTGCTGAGTTCGTTAGGCTTTGCCCTTCGCAGCTTAAATAATATTAGTCAGTTTTTGGAGCTGATTCCAACCATTGCCAGCCGCGTGACAGATGCGACTGGAGGGGCTTTAGTGTTGTTTCGACCCAATGGTCAGCTGCGGTTAGAGCGTCTGTACTGTCCGGCCAATGACACCTGCCAAACGGTGCGGTGTGCCCTAGAGTCTGCTACGCGTCAGATTACCTCCTCATTGACGGGGTCGCTGGATACTAAGGATAAAGACGGTGAAACCGCGCTAAACCACCAGGCGGCGCGGCGAGCCATGGTCACCCTCGATCAGCAGCTCAACCACTTTTTAGCTCCCGATCTAAAACTGTTTGGCACCTCTATTATTGTTCAAAATGTTGAGCGTGGGCGGCTCTATGTCTTTAGCAATGAAGCTGACTATGCCTGGACGGAGACTCGACAGAAGTTAGTGCGGCTGGTGGCTGACCAAACGGCTGTTGCCATTGAAAATGATGAGCTGACGCTGGCGCTACGCAAAAAAGAACGTTTGGACCGTGAGCTTGAACTGGGTGCGGAGATTCAAGAAAAGCTGTTGCCTCGGCAGTGCCCGGTGATTGAAGGTGTGGATTTAGCAGCCCGCTGTCAAACTGCTCAAAAAGTAGGGGGTGACTATTACGACTTTATTCCCACCACCTACGATCAGCTGCGCATGCCTGCTACTCAGCTATCGTCGGCCCAACCCTGGAGCATTGCCATTGGAGATGTAATGGGTAAAGGGGTACCGGCTGGTTTGATTATGACCATGCTGCGGGGCATGCTGCGAGCTGAGGTGCTTAACGACCATTCCCCTGGACAGATCTTGCAAAATCTTAACTGTGTCATGCACAACGATTTGGAGAATTCCAATCGATTTGTGACGCTGTTTTATGCTGAATACAATCCTAGAACGCAAATATTTGCCTATGGGAACGCGGCCCATAACCCACCGCTGCTGTGGCAGGCATCGACAGGTACGATCAATCGATTAGATGCTGACGGCATGCTGCTGGGGCTAGATATCGATACTCGATACCACGAGGGACAGACGCAGCTCTATCCGGGAGATGTCGTCATTTTTTATACGGATGGCTTTACTGACGCTGCCAATGTTCGTGGTGAGCGATTTGATGAAGAAAATTTGATCAAGGCTGTGTGCTGGGCCTGTCAAAATTTGGCCGATTCTCAGGAGATTTTGAACTATCTGTTTGATCTACTGCGTCAGTTTATTGGACCGGACCGCTCTAAGGATGATGATACGACGCTGGTCGTGATGAAAGTTACTCAGCCAGCTGAGTTTCGTCAGCTATCTGCCATTGAAGAGCGCTAGGCTGCTCTCTAAATCTGTGGGTAGCGGGCGAACAACCATGCTGCACTTACAGCTAGCAGCTTGATGTTATTGGGGTGTAGTGCAATGATCGGGTTGCCCTTTGGACCATGTCCTGTGGTGATGCCTAATTTTTTGCAGGTTGAGCCGTTGCATGGGATGTGGTCGGGGTTTTGTCCTTTGTCTACCAATTTTTATCAAGTCCTATGAAAATCGATTCGTATGCTGCTTTTGGTGAATTTGAACTGTCTGGTACGCCCATGCTAGAAACTCCAGCGGCCATGGTGACCTCACCTGTCATTGCCCAGCAGTTTGAGGAAAACTTCTTTGCGCGCTCCGGAGATATTTTGGGCGATTTTGTTGAATCTGGGCAGCTCTGGGCATTGCTGATTGGGGTGGTGCTGGGCTATTTAATTCGAGGGATTACTACTTACTAGCTGGCTCCGTCATAGGATAGTCTCAGCGTGTGTTGCTCTATCGACACTCGAGGTATCTGCAGGAGATTTTATGAGCACGTCATCCACCCCCTGGAGTCAGCGATTTGAGCAGGGGCTACATCCGATTATTGCTGAGTTTAATGCCAGTATTGGGTTCGATATTGCCCTGATTGAATATGACCTGACAGGGTCCCAAGCCCATGCCCAAATGTTGGCTAAGGTGGGCATTATCTCGGCAGATGAAGGACAGCAGCTGGTGGATGGCTTAGAGGCTATTCGTCAGGAATATCGTCAGGGGACATTTCAACCGGGGGTGGATGAAGAGGATGTTCACTTTGCAGTGGAGCGGCGGTTAACTGAGCTGCTGGGGCCGCTGGGAAAGAAACTGCACACTGGACGCTCCCGTAACGATCAGGTTGGGACGGATACGCGTTTGTATTTGCGATCGCAAATACAGACCCTCCGCACGCTGCTTAGAGACTTCCAAAAAGCTCTTTTAGTTCATGCCGAGCATCATGTAGAAACCCTAATTCCCGGCTACACCCATCTGCAGCGGGCCCAGCCCCTAAGTTTGGCCCATCATCTACTGGCCTATGTCGACATGGCCCAGCGTGACTACGAGCGGCTGGCGGACGTAGCTAAACGGGTCAATATTTCTCCTTTGGGGGCCGGGGCGTTGGCTGGAACCAGCTTTCCCATCGACCGCGAGTATACGGCTAAACAGCTAGAGTTTGACCGAGTTTACTCCAACAGCCTGGATGCCGTTAGCGATCGCGACTTTGCCATTGAGTTTACCAGCGCTGCCAGTTTGATTATGGTGCATCTATCTCGTCTGGCCGAAGAGATTATTTTTTGGGCGTCGGAAGAATTTCGCTTTGTCACGCTGACTGACAGCTGCTCTACGGGCTCAAGTATCATGCCCCAAAAGAAAAATCCCGATGTCCCTGAGCTAGTGCGGGGAAAAACCGGACGGGTCTTTGGGCACTTGCATGGACTGTTGACCATGATGAAGGGCCTACCCCTGGCCTACAACAAGGATTTACAAGAAGACAAAGAAGCTCTCTTCGATACGGTGAAGACCGTTCGCGACTGTTTACAAGCGATGACAGTTTTGCTTCACCAGGGTCTGGAGTTTCGTCCCCAGCGGTTGGCTGAAGCCGTGGCCAGCGACTTTTCAAATGCGACCGATGTGGCGGACTACCTAGCTGCAAAAGGCGTTCCTTTTCGTGATGCCTATAACCTGGTGGGGACTGTGGTTAAGACATCCTTAGCTGCCGGTAAATTACTTAAGGATCTAACCTTAGAGGAGTGGCAGGCGATTCATCCAGCCTTTGAAACGGATATCTATGATGCGATCTCGCCTAAACAGGTCGTTGCCGCCCGCAACAGTCTGGGAGGAACCGGCTTTGACCAGGTGCGTATGGCCCTTGCTCAGGCTCAGTCTGTGATCAACCCCTAGCGACACAAGCCTACAGTTTGCTCAAGCCACAGCCCTCTGCAGGTTCCTAGCGGTAGCGGGAATCGTTCCAGTCGTATCCCACAGCGGCTGAAGAAGACGCTGATTTTTGATAACCCCGCTTGGGATGCCAGGATGTTTCGCCATAGGTACCCGGTCGCCAAACTGACCCATGGTGGTCCTGGCCGTGGGGTGGTGTCTGGTCGGTGGTATAGGTTGCCGCGTAGGGTTCAGAATGATGCGATGACTGAGCGGCTTCTCGTCTGGCGGCCCCGGCTCGCTTGCACTTGCGTAGCAACGATTCCCACGTGAGGTGCGGCTGCCCCAGCGCTGCTCGAAACTGCTCTAACAAAAGCTCATTGTCAGCAGGCGAAGGACGATGAGCCAGCGGACGAGAGGCCCGCAGTGGGTCAATTTGGACAGCGGCAATAGCTCGTCTGACAGCGTCATAAATCTCTTTTCTCAGCTCATGTTTGGCCCTGTGATACTGAGAGTGCCATCCCTTTTCACTAGCCGCATACAGAGAGGGCAGCCGATTGAGGGCATACGTTTCTACCTCAATCGGTTTGACATACTTTAGAACACGGGTGGGCAGCTGGCGTAGCTGCTGCTCCACCTCTTCTGCTACCACCAGCTCCATGACGTTAATGTATTCCCGAGGGGGAGGAGACTTCACATCAACCATGGCATTCGTCACCTACTTAACAACAGTCCCGGTATAAAGCCTGATCAGGTCATTTGGACCCATAGAATAATGATAAAACCAGCTACAGTTTCAGCATTACGTCTGGTGACACATGTATAAAGTGACACTCACAAAAACGCTCTAAGCATCAAAGATAACAACGGCATTTAAGACATGTCCATCTTTGATACGCAGAAGTAGATCCAAACCGACAAATGATTTTCCGGATGACTATGCTCAAATCAGGCAAACCATGACGTTTGAGTCCCAAACGCTCGTAATTACGGAGACTTATACAGGGGGTGTTACACCCTATCAGTATAACCACTCAGTTGCCAAAATATATTTCGATATGTAGCTGTTTAATTTACTTTTAGAGTTAGAAAAAACAGCGAAAAATTTAAATTTATACCTCCATAGATAGAGGTATCAGCTATTGAATATAAGTGTGAAAATTTGTGTCTTTTGCCGTTCAATAGCTGATTTAAGAAACGTGAGACTATCACCGTAGAAGTACTGAGGTAAATTGGTTGTACGGAATATTGAACTTCTATCCTCAGACGCTCAATAGAGTTAATTATTGACGTATTGATAGACGATCAAGTAATTAATTAGCCCTGCTTAATTTTTCTAATGAGTTCTGTGAATAGAACTTTCTTTGTCAATAGCTAGATTGACTCAATCTGGGAGCTAAAAACCGATTTTGCTCCAGGTTTGCACAGCCACTACGGACATCAAGGCCAAGAATTTGGCAGTTTGAGACTTGCTGTGTCCACTACCTGGACATAGTCGGGCATCCAGGCAGCGGGTGTCAGATTTCAGCCGGTTAAATCCCTTTGGCTCTCGAATACATTGAAGCCGGTCGCTCCGGATTAGAGATGCGAATAAAGGCGTCGATAGCCTGAGGTAAGAACCGATGGAACCACAAAGCTAGCTGACTTTGCCAGCCGACTGCAATTTCTGAATTGCGGGATTTGAGTCCAGTGACCAACCCCTGGGCAACCTGCTCGGTTCTCAGCGGAAGTATCCAGCGGAATAGATCAAATTCTTGCACCATTTCGGTGTCCGTCAGCGACGGCAGTAATGTGACGACACGAACATCGTGGGGAGCTAGCTCATGCCGCAGGGCCTGGGTAAACCCCACAATGGCAAACTTAGTGGCTGAATACGTCGCCATCGTGGGTGCCGCCACTTTGCCCATCAGACTTGAGACGTTGACTATAGTGCCACAGCGACGGGAGGCCATACGACGGCCCACTAGCCAGGTGACTGTATATAGTCCCATCAGATTGGTGGATAGTTCGGCATGGGCTTGCCCCAAGCTGCTTTTAAGAAAATTTGACTGATACGCAATACCGGCACAGTTTACGAGTAAATCAAACGGCCCATAGTCTTTCCATGCTTGGGCAACAACAATGTTGACCGAGGTGGGCTCAGTTAGATCAACAGAGAAGGGAACAGCCTGAGCTCCATAGCCGCGAATTTCTGTTGCTACTTCCTTGAGCTTTTGAAGATTTCGGGCAATGAGCACAAGATAGCTGGCACCTTGCTTTGCAAGTTCGATAGCGATTGCACGACCAATACCACGTGAGGCTCCGGTAACCAGAGCCGTCTTTCCTTTCATATCCATGATTAAAAATCTCCAAAGATATCTGGAGCTGCACTCTAATGAGGCGCAGCTAGAACCCAGAGGTTTGCTGATATTGCTGATGGTTAAATCTTGCTAAGACGGGAACGTGAGAAACTTCGCTTCTGGGCGCTGAGATTTTTCAGGTGTGAATTGTTGCTGCCTTTTGGTTTTCAAAAAGGCGCTACTGAATCGCAAACAATTCATGGCACACACCTTAGCAATTCAAAATAATAGCTGCAACATTTATTTAGAAAGAACATGACATTTCGTATAAAATCAAACGGAATAAGCAGTCTGATTCATTGCTGTATAGGGGATTTGGGGATTTTAGATAATTTGAGATTGCCCTAGGCCAATAGCAATCTTTGCTACATTAATTAGGTGATTTTCGATACTATTTGTTGAATTTGGTTGATGAAAACGCAACACTTTTATTTTCAAATTTGGGGCAGTAGTAGATAAAACTATTCAAAATTTTAATGGCGTGACACGCATCACTTACTGCGTTGTTTTTATAGCAATGATCTCTGGCCCAAATAGGATAGCTACGGCTATCTGTCCGATCGACTAACAGCTTTAAAGAGACTGTAATTGAGATGGTCGGGGCCTATCGCCATCGGTTAAGCCGTATAGGCTTTGCTTAGTCCTAAATTGGCTAATCCCTGGCGATAGGCAATAGACGTTTTATCGGCCGGGATATGATATTCGGTACGTAAGTCTAAGGGAAGATCTTCTGGATACTGAGCTTCTACAACTTCTTTGTCTTCAGAAAAGATCTGCCGATTAAATTCATAGACGGGCTCTAGGGGCTGATCTTGATCAAAATTTCGACACAGGGGCGAAAAGAGTCGGGTTTTGCGCGCCGATATGGGCGATGGAGCATTTAGAATACACAGCCGTCCGCCTTCAGGAAAATGCACTCGCAGGATAGCGGCAAACGGTAGAAATACATCAAAGACCCTGAGCCACTCAAAATCTGCTGGAGCACGGTGCTGTAGCTCCTTTGGAAAATTACTCACGGTGCTGGTATATTCGGCCCTTAGACCATGGGACGTTGAAGTCACCGTATAGGGAGGAACAACCGGGTTATCTCGGCTGGCAAAGGCATTATGGTGTACCCAGGCAAAGTGGGCAACATCTAGAAAACCTTCCATCTGACGACCGACAGCGGCATTAATATCCATGCTGTCAGGCAAAATAGGCTGATATTCTGAGGTATTCCACTCGGGGAGCTGGGGGAGATTAGCGTCGCTACCGTTACCTGTCAGGGTGGTCCATATCAGACCGTAGGCTTCACGAACGGGATAGGTTTTGAGACACAGCCGTCGGGAAATACTTGCTGCAGGATTGGCAGGGATCAGGGTACAGCTACCGCTGGCGTCGTAGTGAAAGCCATGGTATTTACAAATTAGCTGGTCGTGTTCGACATGTCCCATGCTCATGGGGACACCGCGATGCAGACAGAGATCGTTAGCGACCGAAACGCCTTGACTGGTCCGCCAGATAACGAGTCTCTGGTCTAGTAACGTGGCTGCAACGGGACGGTCGCTGACGTCATGACTAAAGGCAATGGGAAACCAAAACGGTGCGATCGCATCCCAATCTTTTTGGGAAAAAGTACAGTTGCGCGGGTACTTCTTTGAAAATTTACCTAACTTTACCGAACTCATAGCGATACCAATCAGCTAAAACTCTGCTTCTAAAAAATCCAACACGTTCCATAGTGACTAACCTGAATCGCTCTGTCTGTCACCGTTTTAACGATTGTATGTGGCGATCCCAGTACTTTTTTACCCAGCCCTGCATCTATTCAGTTAGATTGTCCGGTACTGTAGACGAGGAGCTGCATTACAATCCCTTTTAGCCTGTCAATATCATTCATAAGGGAAAGGTATCGTTATACCTGGTTACGTTTCTTAAAAAAAGTACATAATAGGGCTGGCGACACAAGTTAAGTCTCGTCTATCGCAGCTGTAAAGATCGCTCACTGAACAGGATAGGGATCCTAAGTGCTTGGCATTATACCTATTGAAGGACAGAGCGGTGCCCAGGTGGTC
>ERZ1740072.209-NODE-209-length-25701-cov-5.929892_pt1 | contig 25701 bp, 21 predicted proteins | sample MGYA00581733_ERZ1740072 | MGnify/ENA primary metagenome ERZ1740072 (study PRJEB43018, sample SAMN04849741) | marine metagenome | isolation source: floating plastic debris | place: Pacific Ocean | collected 2008-08-30 | study: EMG produced TPA metagenomics assembly...
ACCTTTTGACGTTGCGGGGGCGGGACCTGATCGCCGCCGCCCCTGTCTGCCTCTACGCCGGATCGCTCGTGCCCGAAGCGATTCTTGGACATTGCCCAGCGGACGCACGTGTGGTGAACACCGCCGCCATGAACTTGGATCAGATCATGGAAGAGATCAGCGCCGCCCATGCCAAAGGCCATGATGTCGCCCGCCTGCATTCGGGCGATCTGTCCGTCTGGTCCGCGATGGGCGAACAATTGCGTCGTCTGAGGGCCGCCGACATCCCCTTCACCGTGACACCCGGTGTGCCGTCTTTTGCTGCGGCGGCCGCAGCCCTCGGGGCCGAGCTGACCCTGCCCGGCGTGGCTCAATCGGTGGTGCTGACGCGCACGCCGGGGCGGGCCTCAAACATGCCTGCGGGCGAAAGCCTCACCAACTTTGCGGCGACGGGCGCGACACTCGCCATTCACCTGTCTATCGGCAATCTGGATCAAGTGATAACTGACCTCACCCCGGCTTACGGCGCGGATTGCCCTGTTGCCGTCGTCTACCGCGCAAGCTGGCCGGATGAGCAGGTGGTCCACGCCACACTCGCAACGCTCAAAGACGCTATGGATGAAGGTATCTCACGCACCGCGTTGATCCTTGTCGGACACGCCATCGGGGCCGAGACGTTCGATGAAAGCTGCCTTTACGCCCCGGACTACGACCGCCGCTATCGGCCACAAACCGCAGACAGCCCCTGGGCCAGTTGGAGCCACGGTGATGACTAATCCCCCGGGACTCATGATCTCGGCCCCGGCCTCTGGCACGGGCAAAACCACTGTGATGCTGGGGCTGTTGCGCGCGTTGCGTGATGACGGGCTTGTCGTGCAGCCCTACAAATCGGGGCCCGACTACATTGATCCGGCCTTTCATCTGGCCGCCGCCGGACGCCCATCCTTCAACTTTGACACCTGGGCCATGGACGCGACCCTTTTGGGCGGGATCAGCGCCCAGCAGGACGGTGCCGACATCTGCGTGGCCGAAGGGTCCATGGGCCTGTTTGACGGGGTCGCAACCCGCGGACAATCCGGGTTCGGGTCCAGTGCGGAAACCGCTCTGGCCATGGGCTGGCCCGTGGTGCTGGTGATCGATGTGGGCGGACAGGCGCAATCCGCGGCAGCCACGGCGCTTGGATTTAAAATGTACAATCCTGACCTGCCTTTTGCAGGTGTGATCCTGAACCGGGTCGCCAGCCCGCGCCACGAACGGTTGACGCGGGTGGGAATGGAGCAGGCAGGGATCACCGTTTTGGGGGCTTTGCCGCGCCGGGGCGATCTGAAACTGCCCGAACGGCATCTGGGTCTGATCCAGGCCGTGGAGCACCCCGATCTTGAAGCGGCCATTGCAGGCTACGCCACATTCTTGCGCGAAAACGTTGATCTTGAGGCGATACGCGCTGCTGCCCGGTCCGGCCAAGCTGCACCCGCGCACCCCCTTCCGACCCCCCCCGCCCAGCGGATCGCGCTGGCGCGGGATGCAGCGTTCTCCTTCACCTATCCCCATCTGCTGACCGGTTGGCGGGCGGCGGGGGCCGACATCCTGCCCTTCTCTCCGCTGGCGGATCAGGCTCCGGACCCCTCTGCCGACCTTGTGTGGCTGCCCGGTGGCTATCCTGAATTGCATGCAGGCACTTTGGCAGGGGCTGCGACGTTCAAGGCAGGATTGCGCATGCATGCCGAGACCAAACCCGTACATGGAGAATGCGGGGGCTATATGGCCTTGGGCGAGGTTCTGATCGACAAGGACGGCACACGACACGAAATGGCTGGGCTGCTCGGCCTTGTGACGTCTTACGAAAAGCGAAAGTTCAATCTGGGCTATCGGCGCGCGGTTCTCGAACGCAAGATGCCCGGGTTTGATGCCGGAGCCGCCCTGCGCGGGCACGAGTTCCACTATTCCTCGATCATCGACCAGCCCGACGCCGCCCTTGCCGCCGTCTTTGATGCGGACGGCAATCCGGTGACACAGACCGGGTCGCACAAGGGCAACGTGACGGGCACTTTCTTTCATCTGATCACGGGCGAGGCGTCATGAACGGTTTTGTGAGCTTTGTGGGCTCTGGCCCCGGCGATCCGGAGTTGCTGACGCTCAAGGCCGTGGACCGGTTGAAGCGCGCGGATGCGGTCCTGTTTGATGATCTGAGCTCGGGTCCGATCCTGAGTCACGCACGCGGCGGAGCGGACCTTGTGGGCGTGGGCAAACGGGCCGGGCGCCCGTCGCCCAAGCAGAACCATGTGAGCCAGCTGCTTGTGGATTACGCCGAAACCGGGCAACGGAGCGTGCGTTTGAAATCAGGCGATGGCGGCACGTTCGGGCGACTGGAAGAAGAGATCGACGCACTCAAAGTCGCCGGCATTCCTTACGAAATCATCCCCGGCGTCCCTTCGGCCTGCGCAGCGGCGGCAGCGGCTGGGATTCCGCTGACCCGTCGGCTGACGGCGCGGCGGGTGCAGTTCGTGACCGGTCACGACGTGCGCGGTGCCTTGCCGGACGATCTGAACCTCGCGGCCCTTGCGGATGCACAAGCGACAACCGTGGTGTTCATGGGCCAGCGCACGTTTCCGACCTTTGCACGGATGCTGATCGATGCAGGTCTGCCCGGCGAAACGCCTGCGCTTTTGGCCGAGGGGGTCAGCACGCCCGCGCAGGCACTGCACCGGATGAGCGTGGCAGAGCTTGCCGACAGACTGACAAACGGAGTGAGCGACGCACCCGCACTCATTCTCTATGGGGCGCTCGCGGACGGGTAAGCAGGGGGCCAGCCCCCTCGCCTCTGTCGAGGCTCCCCCCCAAAGTCTATCTGGCAAGATGACGGGGAAATTTGAGTTCACTTTGCAAAGTCGGCATTGGGGGAGGCGCGCCGCACCGGGGGCGAAGCCCCCTGCAGCCATCTCAGTTGGCCCGACACGACAGATCCGTTTGTCCAAATGCCGCATCCAGACTTGTCCGCCTTCGGAATCAATGTAAACGTAGGTTGACGATGGTGGCCCCGGCAGGGGTCTGAAAAGGGAACCGGGTGTAAATCCCGGACTGCCCCCGCAACTGTGACCGGCGAGCGGCCCGGCATGAACCACTGGCGCGATATGCGTTGGGAAGGTCCGGCCCCGCAGCGACCCGGCAGTCAGGAGACCTGCCATCGCCAAAACGAAACGCGCCGGGAAACCGGCCATGAATGCTGCCGGGGTGGTGGCGAGGAGAAAGACAAAATGCATATCGAACCGGGCGTCGTGGACGGCGCAAAAATGGTACTGGCCTATGGTACAGCGGCCGCGGCTGGGGGCTATTCCCTGAAGCTGGCGGCAGACGACCTTAAATCCCATTCCGTACCTTCATTCGTGGTGCGCACTGTGCTCGCGACCATTGGCGTTTTCATCTTCTTTGAAATCTTGCCACATTTCGCCGTGGGTATTTCCGAAGTGCACTTCATCCTCGGCACCACGCTGTTCCTGTTGCTAGGACCCGCCGCTGCGGCCTTTGGGCTTGCGGCCGGCCTGTTGATCCAGGGCACGCTGTTTGCCCCTTCGGACATGCCGATGTTCTTTGTGAACGTAACCACCCTTTTGTTCCCGCTCTTTGCCATCCACGCGCTGGCCAAGCGGATTGTGCCGGATGCCACCGCTTATGTTGATCTGAGCTATGGCCAAGTGCTCAAAATGTCCGCCATTTATCAGGGTGGCGTTGTCGCTTGGGTCGCATTCTGGGCCATTTACGGTCAGGGTGTTGGCGCAGAAAACATGCAGGCCGTTCTGACCTTTGGCGCGGCCTACATGTTGGTTGTGCTGATCGAACCGCTGGCGGACCTTGCCGTGCTTGGTGCTGCCAAGGCCATCCGCGACCGCAAAACAGGCCCCTTGTTCACAAATCGCCTGTTCAACGCGGCCTGAACATCCCGCTGAAACGACCCCAAGGGCTGCGCCAATTGCGCGGCCCTTTTCCATTCAAGGTTCCTTATGATCGACCTGCACCTGATAGGCATCGGCACCGGCAACCAGGACCACCTGACAGGTGAGGCACGCCGTGCCATTGCCGAGGCGGATTTGTTCCTGGTGCCGCACAAGCCGGGCAAGTCTGATCTTGCTGATCTGCGCACTACAATCATCCAAAGCCTGCGCGATGACGCAGTGATCGCAGTGTTTGACATGCCGGTGCGGGATGATGCGCTTCCCTACCTGACGCGTGTGGATGCATGGCACGATGCGATTGCGAATGTCTGGGCCGACACGATGGTGGCCCACCCGAGCGCAAAACGGGTTGCTTTGCTCGTGTGGGGTGACCCGTCACTCTATGACAGCACGCTACGGATCGCCGCGCGGCTTGATCCCGCGCCGCGCTTGCATGTGGTGGCGGGGATTACATCGGTTCAGGCCCTTACAGCGGCCCACGCCATCCCTCTCAACACACTGAATGCGCCGGTCACCATCTCGACGGGTCGCCGCTTGCGTGATCAAGGCTGGCCCAAAGATTGCGAAACACTTGTGGTCATGCTGGACGGTGATTGCACATTTCAAACGCTGGACGGCGACGCATTCGACATTTGGTGGGGCGCCTACCTTGGCATGCCAGAACAAATCCTTGACCATGGGCGGCTTGGCGATGTCAGCGCGCGGATCATTTCCCGCCGGGCGGAGGCCCGCGCTGCCCATGGCTGGATCATGGACACCTACCTGCTCCGCCGGCGCGCCTAAAATTTAGGCAAGATGACAAGTGTCTGATCCCATTGCGAAAGGTGGGCTGGCCCTGAGACGTGCAGAATGCTTTTATCAGGACACCTGCTGCCGGACTGACACTTAATAAATGACCGCACATATGCCCTTGCCCTCCACACTGCCCGCGCAACCGCGGGCCATAGGGTTGGTACGGCTGTCGACCAAGGCACATGCGGGCCGCTCGGTTCTGGATGGCCTCTATCAAAAAGGTGCGGCAAAGGCCGTCTTCCCCAGAGTGAACGTGGGCCTGACGGCAGTCCTTCTGAACACATCCGGTGGCGTGACGGGCGGTGATCGCTTTTCCTATGAAGCAGAAGCAGGCCCGGGCACCCACCTGACCCTCACCACTCAAGCCTGCGAACGGGCCTATCGCGCACAACACGGCGAGACCGGGCGAGTGAACACCACGTTGCGCGTGGCCGATGGGGCAAGCCTGTGGTGGCTGCCGCAGGAAACGCTTGTCTTTGACGGCTGTGCACTGGAACGCAGACTGACGTGCGACGTGGCTGGCAAAGGCCGCGCACTGATCGTCGAGCCTGTGTGTATCGGTCGTCTTGCCATGGGCGAAGCGCAGGTGCACGGCCACATCTCGGACCGGATCAACATCACGCGTGACGGCGCACCATTGGTCGAGGACGCATGGACTTTGAGCGGCGATATCACCGCGCAGATGACACAGGGAGCCGTGGGCGGCGGAGCGGCAGCAATGGTGTCACTGACTTATGTCGCCTCTGATGCAGAAGCGCGCTTTGGACCGCTACGCGCGAGCTTGCCAGCCATCGGCGGCGCGAGTCTGCTGGCAGAGGACGTGCTGGTCCTGCGCTTGCTCGCGCCAACGGGATACGCATTACGCGCGTCCCTTCTACCCATTCTTGACCAACTGACGGGCGGTGAAATGCCGCTCTGCTGGAGACTTTAACGCATGCAACTCACCCCGCGCGAAAAAGACAAACTGCTGATATCCATGGCCGCCGAGGTGGCGCGCAAGCGTCTGGCGCGCGGAGTGAAGCTCAACCACCCCGAGGCGATTGCGCTGATCACCGACGCCGTGGTCGAAGGCGCGCGCGACGGCCATTCGGTGGCGCATATGATGGAGGCGGGTGCGCAAGTCATCACCCGCGATCAGTGCATGGAGGGCGTGCCCGAAATGATCCACGACGTTCAGGTAGAAGCGACCTTTCCCGACGGAACCAAGCTGGTCACCGTCCACAACCCCATTCGCTAGGAGTTCGAAATGATCCCCGGAGAAGTCTTTCCTGCCGAAGGCAGTATTGAACTCAACAGCAGTGCCGAGGCCATCACGTTGCACGTGGCCAATACAGGCGACCGCCCTGTGCAGGTCGGCTCGCACTACCATTTCGGGGAGGCGAACGCGGCGCTTGAGTTCGACCGGGATGCAGCACGCGGTATGCGTCTGGACATCGCTGCAGGCACTGCCGTGCGGTTCGAGCCGGGCCAGGAACGGGATGTGCGGTTAATCCCTTTATCGGGGGATCGGAAGGTGTTTGGGTTCAATCAACAGGTGATGGGGGCACTATGAGCCCTACCGAACATGCATTGTTGGTCAGAGGATCACGCCCGGTCCGAGGGTGGGCGTATCACGCCACCCCTGGACGACGGGTCGGGGTTGATCCGGCCCACTATGCGGCCCGGGCGAAAACTTCAGAACCAGCCACGGTATTGGCCGACTATGACGATCAGGAAAATTGTGTAGGCGATGGCTTGAAGCCAGAATGCAGTGCTCGACATGTTTGCCTCGATGGTTTTGTTGCTCGAATTCATGCCGAGACTCAGACATATCGAGAATTTTTAGGCTATGGGGAAATAACTGGGGGCAAGCCTGTGGAATACTCAGTACAAGCCGGACTTAACATCAACATATTGCGCCCAAGACCAGGTTTTCGCCCGTATGTGCAAAAGGCAATGTGTGCGAATCGTCTTAGTCACAATCCGTCCACACTCGACTTATCCACCGAAAACTGCAGCCCACTCACACCTTATCCACAACCTGTTTAGCGAGACCTAAATGCCCACATCCATATCCCGCCGCGACTATGCTGCCATGTTCGGCCCCACTGTGGGCGACAAAGTCCGCCTTGCGGACACTGACCTCATCATCGAAGTCGAACGTGACCTCACTGCCGAAGCCGCAGGTGCGGCGTCCACCGGGGGCGCGGGCGACAACGCCATGCTGTACGGCGAAGAGGTGAAGTTCGGCGGCGGCAAAGTAATCCGCGACGGCATGGGACAAAGCCAGACGACTCGTGCGGAGGGCGCAGTTGACACAGTCATCACCAACGCGCTGATCGTGGACCATACTGGCGTCTTCAAGGCCGACGTGGGCCTGAAGGACGGGCGCATCGCGGGTATTGGCAAGGCGGGCAACCCTGACACGCAACCCGGCGTGAACATCATCATCGGTCCGGGCACCGAGGCCATCGCAGCCGAAGGGCGCATCCTGACGGCGGGCGGGTTCGACAGCCACATCCACTTTATCTGCCCTCAGCAGATCGAGGACGCGTTGCATTCCGGCCTGACCACTATGCTCGGCGGTGGCACCGGGCCTGCCCACGGCACGCTCGCCACAACCGTAACACCGGGCCCTTGGCATCTGGGGCGGATGCTACAGGCTGCGGACGCCTTCCCGATGAACCTTGCGTTCGCAGGCAAAGGCAATGCCTCCCTTCCTGCGGCTTTGGAGGAACAGATCAAGGGCGGCGCATGTGCGCTGAAACTGCACGAGGACTGGGGCACCACTCCGGCGGCTATCGATTGCTGCCTGTCTGTGGCTGACGCCATGGATGTGCAGGTGATGATCCACACCGACACACTCAATGAGTCGGGCTTTGTGGAAAACACCGTGGCAGCCATGAAGGGCCGGACGATCCACGCCTTTCACACCGAAGGCGCAGGCGGCGGCCACGCTCCAGACAATATCAAGATCTGCGGCGATGAGCACGTGCTGCCCTCCTCCACCAACCCGACGCGGCCCTTCACGGTGAACACGCTCGAAGAACACCTCGACATGCTGATGGTCTGTCACCACCTCGACAAATCCATTCCTGAGGACGTCGCATTCGCAGAATCCCGTATCCGCCGGGAAACCATCGCTGCCGAAGACATCCTGCACGACATGGGCGCGTTCAGCATCATCGCGTCGGACAGCCAAGCCATGGGCCGGGTGGGCGAAGTGCTGATCCGCACGTGGCAAACCGCCGACAAGATGAAGAAACAGCGTGGGCGCCTGCCCGAAGAAACCGGCGAGAACGACAACTTCCGCGTCCGCCGCTACATCGCAAAATATACGATCAACCCGGCGATTGCGCATGGGATCAGCCACGAAATCGGATCCATTGAAGTCGGCAAACGTGCCGATCTGTGCCTGTGGAATACTGCCTTTTTCGGGGTGAAGCCCGAGATGGTGCTGCTGGGCGGCTCGATTGCCTGCGCCCAGATGGGCGATCCAAATGCCTCGATCCCGACGCCCCAACCAGTCTACACAAGACCAATGTTTGGCGCCTACGGGCGCAGCGTTGAGCGCTCCGCCGTGACGTTCGTTTCGGCTGCTGCGCAGGCCGAGGGGATCGGCGCGTCGCTGGGCCTGCACAAGGATACCGTTGCGGTGCAAAACACGCGGGCCATCGGAAAGAAAGACCTCAAGCTGAACGACGCCACGCCACATGTGGAGGTGCACCCCGAAACCTACGAAGTGCGCGCAGATGGCGAGTTGTTGACTTGTGAGCCTGCAGAAGTGCTACCAATGGCGCAGCGGTACTTTCTGTTTTAATCAAAATGGCGCCACATGACATTTAAGAAACTCGTTACCACCTTCGCCTGCCTCATCGCTGCCCCATTGGCTCATGCCGCCTGTCCGACCGCGGCGGATATGGCAAAGGGGGTCATTACAAAGACCGATGACGGACAGATCGAAATTCACAAGGCAGCCGCAAAGGATGTCGTTCAGGTTCAGATCCAGTTCAGTGATGGCACTGGCGATGGCAGCGTCATGCAGTTCGGCCACGGCATTTACCTGCGCAACGTCATCCCGATCGAAGGCGGCGTACTGCGTATGGGCGAGCAGGAAAAATACGCCAGCGACGCAACCTTGCGCAGTTGGGCCGAACCCGTGCCCAATGCAACGTGGTCCAACACGCGGTCCGACGGCGGATCGGCGAAGTCAGGCCCTGTCAAGAAACTACGCGTGGGCAATTGCACCTATGATGGCTTCACGGTCACGCTGGGATTTGCAGACGATCCAAACTATGTTGAGGTTTATGATTACATACCGTCGCTGGGGATTGGGTTGCTTACCGAAATCCTCGAAAACGGCACCACTGACCGCTATCGATACACTTCCATCTCAAAGCAGTAGTTCCACTCGTGTTGACCGCCCAATCCTACCACGCGCACACTCACGGTGCGCACACTGACCACGTCGAACTCACCTACGAGGACCGCTTCTTGCGGCGCAAAGTGCTGACGCTTGCGTCAGGCGCTCAACTGCTCGTCGATCTGCCCCACACCACGTCGCTGGATCATGGCGGGGCGCTGATCACCACGGATGGCGGCGAGGTGCGTATTGATGCCGCCCCTGAACCGCTGCTCGAAGTGACCGGAGACGCACTCCATCGCATTGCCTGGCACATCGGCAACCGGCACACGCCCTGTCAGATCGAAGCCACGCGCCTGTTGATCCAGCGCGACCATGTGATGGCCGACATGCTGAGCAAGATCGGGGCCGACACGCGCGAGGTCATCGAACCGTTCACCCCCGAAGGCGGCGCCTATGGGCACGGGCGCACACACGGCCACGACCACAGCCATTCGCACACATGAGCGATCCCGCCCTTACCCTGATGCAGTGGCTCTCGCCCGCTTTCCCGGTGGGGGCGTTCGCTTACAGTCACGGGTTGGAACAGGCTATTGCGGATGGGCAGGTGACTGACGACGCCAGCCTGCAGAGCTGGATCACAGTTCTGATCACGCGGGGTTCGTGCAAGGCAGATGCGATCCTTCTAACTGCCGCGTACAACGCCGCAAACCCGCGTGACGTTGACGCAACCGCCCGCGCCTTTGCTGCAAGCGCAGAGAGGCTGAAGGAAAGCGATCTGCAAGGCGCTGCCTTTTGTGACACGGCACGCGCGGTCTGGAACATATCCATCAGTGGGCTCACGTATCCCGTCGCGGTTGGTGCGGCTGCGCGCGCAATGGAAGTCCCATTGGCCCAGACACTCCCGCTTTATCTACACGCTTTTGCCTCCAATCTGGTGGCAGCCGCGCAACGGCTCATGCCATTGGGCCAGACAGCCGGGCAGCAGGTCCTGGCAGATCTCGCATCCAGCATCGCGACAACAGCAACCTTTGCAGAACGTGCAACTCTTGACGATTTGTCGGCCACCAGCTTTGCTGCTGATATCGCTGCAATGCGCCATGAAAACCTCCAGCCAAGGATTTTTCGCACATGACCCAACTCAACGGCCCCCTTCGGATCGGGATTGGCGGTCCTGTGGGTGCGGGCAAGACGACGTTGACCGCAGCCCTTGCAAACGCGCTCAAGGATCAACATTCGATCGGGGTGATCACCAATGACATCTACACACAGGAAGACGCCGAAGAACTGATGCGTCGGCAAATCCTGCCACAGGATCGGATCATAGGCGTTGAAACCGGAGGGTGCCCGCATACGGCAATCCGCGAAGATGCGTCGATCAACCTCGCGGCCGTCGCCGAAATGCGCGAACGGCACGCAGACATTGAGGCGATCCTGATCGAGTCTGGCGGAGACAACCTGTCGGCAACCTTTTCCCCCGAGCTGGCGGATATCACTCTTTACGTGATTGACGTCGCCGCCGGCGAGGAAATTCCGCGCAAGGGCGGGCCTGCGATCACTCGGTCGGATCTGCTGATCATCAACAAGACGGACCTCGCGCCTCATGTGGGCGCTTCGCTGGAAGTGATGGAGCGGGACGCCACTCGAATGCGTGCCGGACGCCCGTTTGTCTTTGCAGCGCTCAGGCACGGCCAAGGGGTTGAAGACATCATCTCGCAAATCCGCGCTCTGTCCGGGCTCGGGATGACAACCGCCTGACAGACGCAAAAACGGCCCGAGTGTGTTGCCACAAACACCCGGACCGCTTCGCACCAGAGGTCACTCGTTAAAAACGCGCTGGCTGTGGCGATCAGCCGGCGACGACCTTGTACCGCTTGAATGTCTTGAACAGGCTTTCGATGGTTTCTGTGTTCAGGAAACTGTTCTTGGCCGCGTCCTTCTGCAAGAGCTTGAAAATCGCTTTTGCAGTGGTCTTGTCGCCAGACATCCACGCATTGACCATATCCTCGACCCGGTTGCGCACTTTGGCGTCGGGCTTGTCAAAGCCGCACAATTTCAGCTTTTTGACATCCACCTCGAAGGCGCCAGCAGTGGTCAGACCTGTCTTGTTCTTGATCGCGTCCAGGAACTCCGCAGGCGAAGCGGTCAGCTTGCCGCTTCGGATCGCCACTTTGGCGCAAGCGACCGCACCGCTCTTGTCACCTTTGATCATGCACACCATCACCCCGCGCAGGGCAGCCATGTCGCTGACATTCAGACGGACAGAGATGTTATCGGCGCTGCCGAACTTCTTCTCCGCCGCGGTGAGCAGGCGTTGTGTGTGATGCGCTTTGAAAACCTGACAACTCTTGACGTCAAAGAAATCAGGTATGATGTCCTGCTCGATATAATTGCGGCAGTTCGCCTCGACGAGGTCCACGATACCGCCCCACAGTTTCAGATCGTGATCATTGCTCTGGATCAAGTCTGTAGCCATCGCCTTTATATGGTTCGGCAAATCGATTTTGTTCGGTGCATTGGAATTGATGTAATCCACAAAAACAGCACTTGGCTTGGGCGGATTGACCAGAAATTTGATCCGGTTTTTCACTTCGTTTGAAGTGTAGGTTTGCAACATCATGCGGCTGAGCTCACGGTTCGCCAAAAGCTCGGCTACGGTCGAGGGATAGGACAGTCCGTCAATTTTCTGTGCCATTGTTCGTTTCCATAATTTTGGGCGCGATGTGCGCTGGGGTTATGAAAAGGAAACACGGGGCCCCGAGAGTTTATTCACTCTTGGACAAACTTTTTTGCAGGGCGCTGGCGGCGGCTTGTTCTACGCATGAAAAAGGCGCACCGAGGTGCGCCTTACAGTGTCATGACCCTCAAGGCGGGAGTGTCCCCCGCTTTGCGCCATTAAAACTCGACAACCGCCCGGATCGATTTGCCCTCGTGCATCAAGTCAAAGCCATGGTTGATTTCATCCAGCGACAGCTTGTGGGTGATCATTGGATCGATCTCGATCTTGCCGTCCATGTACCAGTCGACAATCTTGGGCACATCCGTGCGCCCCTTGGCCCCGCCAAAGGCTGTTCCGCGCCAGACGCGGCCCGTGACCAGTTGGAATGGACGGGTTGAGATTTCAGCACCTGCGGGGGCCACCCCGATGATGATGCTTTCGCCCCAGCCTTTATGGGCACATTCAAGCGCGTCGCGCATCACCTTGGTATTGCCTGTGGCGTCAAAGGAATAATCCGCGCCGCCCTTGGTCAGTTCTACGAGGTGTCCTACAAGGTCGCCGTCTACTTTGGTCGGGTTGACGAAATCAGTCATACCAAAATACTTGCCGACCTCGGACTTGTCGTCGTTGAGGTCCACGCCAACGATCTGATCTGCACCAGCCAGACGCAGGCCCTGAATGACGTTGAGACCGATCCCACCCAGGCCAAACACCACGCAACGCGCGCCGATCTCGACTTTGGCGGTGTTGATCACAGCGCCGATGCCCGTAGTGACGCCACAACCGATGTAGCAAATCTTGTCAAAAGGCGCGTCCTTGCGCACTTTGGCCAGCGCGATTTCGGGCACAACCGTATGATTGGCAAAGGTCGAACAGCCCATGTAGTGATGAATGGGCGTCCCATCCAGCATTGAAAACCGCGTCGTGCCGTCCGGCAACAGGCCTTGGCCTTGGGTGATGCGGATCTTCTGACACAGGTTGGTTTTGCCCGAGAGGCAGTATTCGCATTCGCGACATTCGGGTGTGTAGAGCGGTATGACGTGATCACCCACTTCCAGTGTTGTGACGCCCTCGCCCACTTCCAGCACGACGCCCGCGCCTTCGTGGCCCAGGATGGCCGGGAAAATGCCCTCCGGATCATCACCCGAACGGGTGAACTCGTCCGTGTGGCACAGGCCCGTGGCCTTGATCTCAATCAGCACTTCGCCCTTGCGCGGGCCATCCAGGTTGACCTCCATGATTTCAAGGGGTTTGCCTGCCTCAACGGCAACGGCGGCACGGGTCTTCATCATCGTTTTGTCTCCTCACGTATTTTCCCCACAAGGCCCGTCAAATTGATATCTGTCAATGCTGACGGGTTTGGCAAAAGGGACGGATGGGCCCTTCGGGAAGGATTTCTTTTGATCATCGGGGTGCGACGCCAACTTCATTGGGTAGCAGACAGCCCCCTGACCAGCATTGAAAGGTGCCGGATCGTTCTGGTCTGCTCATCTGGCTACGTGCTCAGGACCGTTGACAGCACGCGCAGCAGGTCCGCTTCTGCAGTATCGCTGGCCCCATCACTGCGCCACGCGACATGATGATCAGGACGCACCAGAACACACCCAGCGTCGCCGATTTCCCGCGCACGCGCCCAATCGCCTGTGTGATCCACGAGGGTTTGGCGCGGCCCGATAACATAGGCCGACAGTTTGATCCCAAGCTGTTCTGCCACCTTTTCGGCCGCGCCCACCCAAGCCTGCCCGCTTAGTCCGGTCAGCAGCGCGAACCCGCCTTTTGTCAGGTCGAGTGTTGAGTGTTTCGCTCCGCGCTCATCATAAAGCCAGACATGGGGAATACGCGCACCCGGCCATGTGGTGGGTTGGTAATGCAGCTCGGCATCCGATTCAAACGCGGGTTCAACCTGTCCGTCTGTCACCACCGCACCAGAGCGATAGCGTTGGTTCATCTCTACGCCGTGGGCGTCGAACTCATACTTCTTGTAAGCGATCGCTTCGCGCAGGGCCGCCCGCTGGGCCTCTGCTTCATCCGTGCTGTCGCAGCGCTTTTCCATATTGGCCTGCATCACATCCGGATTCGTATGTCCAATCAACCCAAGCGCCTCAAAGATCGGGCCAAATTCGCCAATGGACTTGTTGGCCCGGGCCACAATCTGCTTGGCGACAGGTGCGCGTTCGGCGTTGTAGGTGTCGAGCAGCCCCTCGCCCGCCTTGCCCTTCAACACCAATGCCAGTTTCCAGGCGAGGTTGAATGCATCCTGTATCGACGTGTTGGACCCCAGCCCGTTGGAGGGCGGGTGGCGGTGTGCGGCATCGCCCATGATGAACACCCGACCTTTGGACATCTCGGTGGCGTAGGCGTCATTGACCGTCCAGTAGCTGATCGCCTGCATCTCGATCTCAAGCTCGGGATCGCCCACCAGATCGCGAATGATCTTCTTGGCCTCGGCGTCCGTCAGTTCGGGGCGTTCGCCGTCAATGTCATACCCCCAGATCGCCATCCATTCATTCCAAGGGCGGATCATCCGGACAACGCCCATGCCGATCCCGCCGACATTCGATCCCGGCTGCATCACCCAATACAGAACCGAGGGGCGATGCGCGACATGCGCCGTCAGATCGGCCTTGAAGAGTAGATTGATCGAGCCTGCCACACCCATCTTGCCCTCGATCGGGACGCTAATGTGCTCGGCGACAAGGGAATTGCCGCCATCGGCTCCCACAAGGTATTTCGAGCGCACGGTAAAGGTCTTGCCCGTCAGCCGATCAAGGATCGTCGTCGTCACACCCTCTGCGTCCGCCACGTGGCTCTGGTACTCACAAGACATCCGCGCCTGTGTTCCGCGTGCGCAGGCGGTCTTGAACAAGAGTGGCTCCATGAATGTCTGGGGCAGATCGTTCATCTTGCTTGGTGAACTCAGCTCATGTTCGGCGCGGCTGTTGGGGTGCGTGCCCCACGTTTGAATGCGTCCCAGCTCTTCCCCGGTGAGGCTTTCGCAGAACACGTTTGTGCCCATCAGATCCTGTTCGGTGGCATGCATATAGGCCTCGGCCTCGACCTCAGGCCCAAGATCGCGCAGCACCTCCATAGTGCGTTGGTTGGTGATATGGGCGCGGGGTGAGTTGGCCAGCCAGCGATACCGGTTCACCGCCATGTTCTCGATGCCGTAGGATGACAGAAGTGCTGCGGTCGCTGAACCCGCAGGTCCGGTTCCGATGATCAGCACATCGGTGGTCATATCTGTCATAGTGTGTTCCCCTCCCAAGGACTTCCTTTTGTGCAGCGGCGCGCCCTCCCAAGCGGCCAGCTTTGGTATTTGATATCACTTTGAATAATTTGGGGAGAGAAAACTATGACGTCACAACATCTTTGCCTTTCTCAAGCGCACCCGTAGGCACCTAGGGCAACACTGCCCACACCATCACCAGATAAGTCCACTGATGTAGCGCTTGATCGGCGCCAAAAGCCCGCCAGTATCCCGCCTGATCCGGGCCGTGCCCTGTACGGTCCGACCATGTGCCCTTGGCCCAATCAATGTGAAAATGCACCGCCCACTCGATCACGGAAACTGTAACGGCCAAACCAATTGGGACCCCCATCAAGACGAATGCGATCAGCGACCCGGCACTGTGAATACCCGCGTGATAAAAACGGCCCAAGTGCAAATACACGCCCCGGTCCCGCAACATGCGGGGCGTTTGCAGGTAAAAGTCCGCAAACAGGTGCTTGGTCTGCAGCAAGAACAGCAGCCCCAAAACAAAAGGAACAGGATCGCTCAAGGATGCACCTTTACGATTTACACTACTCCGCATCCTAGGATGGCTGCCCGCTCTGGGCAATCCACCTCACGCATCCCCTCTATTTGCCGCACAAAGCATTGATTTACAGGCCCCCACACGCTTAGATGAGACGCAGGCGCGGGCCGTCAATTTTGCGCAAGGTAAAACCCATCGAGTCCTCAATCTTTGCCTTTATCTGGAAGTATTCCAAACGCGATCAGCTGATCCTATTGGTGGTCACGCTGTCCCTGTTCCCGTTGCTGTATCTGACACTGGAATTGCCAAAACAGATCATCAACGATGCCATCGGGTCGGGTTCTTCGACGATCACGGCGTTCGGCATGGACTTTTCCCAGATCAACTATCTCATGTTGCTCTGTGGCGGATTTCTACTGGCGGTGACGGCCCACGGGCTGATGAAAATGCGCATCAACACCATGAAAGGTGTATTGGCGGAACGATTGCTGCGTCGCTTTCGCTATACGTTGATCGCCCGTATCCTGCGCTTCCCCCAACCCTATTTTGAGCGCACCAGTCAGGGCGAACTGGTCAGTATGGTCACCGCCGAAAGCGAACCGATGGGTGGGCTGATGGGCGATGCCGTGGCGCAGCCTGTCTTGCAGGCGGGGCAGATGCTGACCATCCTTGGATTTCTGTTTCTTCAATCGGTCGCCTTTGGTCTTGCGGCTTGCGCGCTGATCCCGCTGCAAGCCTGGCTGATCCCCAAACTGCAACGCCAGATCAACCTGCTGAACAAGAAACGTGTGATTCAGGTCCGCGCGCTTGCAGCGGAGATCGGCGAAGGGGCCGTTGGCGCATCGACGCTGCGCGTAAACGGGGGTTGGCGCTACCGTATGGCGATGATCGGTGACCGGTTGGGCCGCCTTTTTGAAATCCGGTTTCAGATTTACCAAAAGAAATTCTTCATGAAGTTCCTCAACAACTTCATCACGCAACTGACGCCCTTCTTTTTCTTCTCCATCGGCGGCTACCTCGTCATTCAGGGGCAAGTCACAATCGGAGCGCTCGTGGCTGCGCTGGCAGCCTACAAAGATCTGTCGAGCCCTTGGAAAGAGCTGCTGGCCTACTACAACCAGTCGGCTGATATGTCACTGCGCTGGGAGACGATTACAGAGCGCTTTGCACCGGAAGGTATGGTGGACGACGCGCTGTTTTACGGCGAAGCACCCGAGGCACCGCGCCTGACAGGCGACATCGAACTGGATCAGGTCACAGTACGGGATGGTGACGGCAACCCCGTTCTTGAGGACATTTCGGTCACTTTGCCTGCCGGTGCGGTGATTGGCGTCAGTGCAGAGAACGACGAAGACCGCCGCGCTCTGGCCGAGGTGCTGACCCGGGAAACCCTTCCCACCAGCGGCACTGTCACCCTGTCAGGACACGACATCACATCGTTGCATCAGGCAACCATTGCAAAACGGATCGGCCACGCCAATTCTCGGCCCGTCCTGTTTCAGGGCAGCTATGGGCAGAACGTGATGATGCCGATGCGTGCGGCGCCCATCGAAGCCGGCAATGACAGCGATTTCGCACGAGAAGCGGTGCGCGCAGGCAACTCGGCCGACATGCTCAAGGCGCATTGGGTGGACCCTACCCTTGCAGGTGTGGCCGACAGGGATCAACTGCGCAGTTGGTGGTACACGCTGATCGACGGATCGGGCAGTGGCGAGGTGCTGACACGGCGCACGCTGGATCAAACCTATGACGCAGAAAAACACCATGCTCTGACCAACGCACTGATCGATCTGCGCCCCAAGGTCGCCGCCGCGATCGAGAATGCAGGCTTGTCGCGCTTTGTGCACAGGTTTGACAGGGACGCATACAACCCTGCCCTCCCGATTGCAGAAAACCTGCTGTTCGCAACGCCGCGCGAGGCGATCACACCCGAAATCATAGAGGCCAAGCGTGAGTTCCTACGCCTGCTGCACGCGCTCGATTTGGCCAGCAATCTCGAACAGCTGGCCCGCAACATCATCGAAATGCTGCGTCAGATCTTTGGGGCCACCGGAACCGACCACCCCCTGTTCCGCAAGGTTGGCCTGAATGTCGAAGTTTACGAGGCCGCGCTTGATCTGGTGAACCGCAAACCGCCCGGATCAGAAATCACTGATGGTGATTTGGCTTTGCTGCTCAGCGTGCCCTCGGCGGTGACGGCCGAACAGGTTGGCCCGTCTTTCCCAGAAGAGGTGCAAGCGCGCATTCTGGCCATGCGCGCTCAGCATGCTGAAACACTGCGCGCGCAGATGGATGATCTGTTCGTGCCGATCAACGAAGGGGCATATGTCTTTGGGCTGAGCGTGCTTGAAAACGTGCTGTTCGGCAAAGTGGCCGAAGGTGCTGGCACGCGAGGTGAGGAATTGCGTCGCATTGTCGTGCAAATCCTCGCGGAGGAAGGAATCAGCCCGCTGGTGCTCGAGCTTGTATTTGATGTGCCTATCGCTCTCGGTGGAGCCAACTTGTCAGCCATCTTCGCTGAACCGTTGTCGATCAGCCGTGCCACCATCAAGCGACCAGATTTGCTGATATTGGACAAGGTGATGTCCAGTTATGACACCGAAACGCGCGAGGCACTGATTGCCAACCTGCGCAAACTGCTGCCCGAGTCGATCATCGTTTTCCTTGATGATGCCTTCGATGACGAGGGCGTGTTTGATCTCCATTTCGAGGTTCAGCAAGGGCGACTTGTCGGCGCGGAAGGTGTGCGGGCCGAGGCCGACAGCGAAGCGGGCGCCGACCTTGCGCGCAAGCTGGATGCACTCAGCCGAACACCTCTCTTCGCCGGATTGAAGCGCAAACAACTTCGCCTGCTGGCCTTCGGAGCGCGCTGGTACAAGGCCAGCCCCGGTGAATACGTGTTCCGCAAACGGGACGACCCGACCGACGGCGCCTACATGATCATCGACGGGGAAGCAGACCTTCTGTTGCCCCGTCCGGGCGGTGAAGATCAAGTGATCGCCTCCGTTGGTGCCGGAGCGCTGGTCGGCGAATTGGGCCTGATCCGACGCGAACCGCGCGCGTTGGACATGCGGGCAAAATCACCCCTGTCCTGCTTGCGCATCAGCGAAGAAGACTTCATGGCCGTCGTGGAAAACGATGCTGCTACCGCCTTCCGCCTGCTTCAGGTGGTGGCCGGTTATGTCAAAACGTGACAATCAAAGCACAACAACACGCGCATCTTTAGAAAAATCCTGCTTTATATACTGGAACCCAATGCGCACATTTGGCATTGATGAGGCAAGTCCACCCAAGATGATGCGGTGAGGTGTCGTTTTATGTTCAGAGCACTCCGACGTACTCTTGCCTGCGCTCTGATCGCAACCGGCGTCGCATCGACTGCACTCGCGCTTGAAGTAACGATCAACGCCCCAGACGAAGTTGCGGATGATTTGCGGATCGGATCGCTGACCGCTTCTCTGGTAGACGGCACCGACACAAATGAACCGGCGAGCGGGATCGAAGTGCTAAGCGCCGCACAGGCTGACTATAGTCGACTGATCGGTGTTCTTTACGAAAAAGGGTATTTCGCGCCGACAATCAGCATTACGACCGGCGGACGCGAGGTGTCGTCGCTGTCAGCAGTTGCTGCACCGCCGACCATTGCAAGCGTTGTGATAACGGTCGATCCAGGCCCGGTTTTTACTTTTGGAAACGTCACCATAACACCACAGGCCCCGGCATCCGAACCCGTATCTGGTTTGATGCCCGGCGAAACGGCGCGGGTGTCGGCGTTGCGTGCCGGGACCGCAGCCCAGATCGAAGGCTGGCGGCATGCCGGACACGCCAAGGCTGCCGTTGCAGACCAGAGCATCACCGCGCGCCACCCGGAAAAGACGTTAAGTGCCACAGTCACGCTGAACCCCGGTCCGCGCCTTCGATTTGGCGATCTCATCATTCAAAGCCAAAGTGCTGTGCGCGAAAAACGCATCCGCGAAATCATCGGCTGGGAAAGCGGCGAGGTATTTGACCCCGACCACCTTGATGATGTGAGAACCCGGATGCGGCGCACCGGCACTTTTGCAGCAGTCACTTTGACAGAAGCCGAAGAACCCAATCCCGATGGCACGTTGGACGTCACTGCAACCATTTCAGACCAACTTCCGCGGCGTTATAGTTTCGGGGCTGAATACAGCACACTGGATGGCGTCAGCGTCAGCGCACTCTGGCTACATCGCAACATTTTTGGCGGCGCCGAACGTTTGCAAATCGACGGCGAAATCTCGGGCGCTGGTGGGCAAACTGGCGGCGAAGATTACCGCCTGACCGCTTTGCTGGCACGCCCTGCAACCTTCCGCACGGATCTTGAAGCCTTTGCCTTGGCCGAGATTGAACAGGTCGATGACCCAAACCTGTTCTCGCGCACTGGCCGACTTGAAGTCGGCGGCACTTATTTTGCCAGCGAAAAAAGGCAATACACCTATGGCGCAGGCTTTCGCCGTTCGCTGACCCGCGATGATCTGGGCGAGCGCAATTACACGATTTTCACCATTCCTCTGAGCGCCACATTTGATCATCGCGACGAGCCGCTGAATGCAAAATCCGGATACTACGCCAAAGTCGAACTGACCCCGTTCTTCAATATCACCGGGACGGAAAACGGTGTCGTCACAACGGTTGATCTGCGCACCTACCGACAAGTCGGCAACATGGTCACCCTTGCGGTAAGGGGTGTATTGGGGTCCGTTGCGGGACCTGACATCGCGCTGGCTCCTGCAGATTTCCTGTTTTTCTCAGGCGGTTCAGACTCGGTCCGTGGCCAAGAGTACAAATCGCTTGGTGTCGAACTCAGTCCCGGCATCACCATTGGCGGGAGATCCTATGTCGGGCTGTCGGGTGAAGTGCGCATCCAGACGGGTGAGAACCTTTCTGTCGTCGGCTTTTACGATGCGGGATATGTCGGCGAAGAGTCCTTCTATGACGGGTCCGGCGAATGGCACACCGGTTACGGAGCGGGCGTGCGCTACAACACACCCATTGGTCCGATCCGTTTTGATCTGGCGGTGCCGGGATCTGGCCCCGGGGACAATTCCGGGGTCGAAGTCTACATCGGGATTGGGCAGGCCTTTTGATGCGGTACATTTTGATCCTCACTGCCTGTCTGCTCTGGCCCTTCACGGTACTCGCACAAGAGACGGACGAAGAAGAAGACCGCGGATTTATCGCGGGGCTGCTTGAAAGCGCCTTGGGCGGAGACGGACGCACTGTGCGCATTGTCGGGTTTGCCGGTGCTCTCTCCAGCACGGCCTCAATCGAACAAATCACCATCGCTGATGGCGAAGGCATCTGGCTCACGATTGATGACGTTGCACTGACCTGGAACCGACGTGCCCTGCTGCGCGGGACAATTGACGTCCAGGAATTGCGCGCCGCACGCATCGACTTGCCCCGCCTGCCTGTAGCCGAACCCGGCATCGAAGTGCCCGACGCCGCGGCGACGCCATTTGCACTGCCCGACCTGCCCGCCGCGATCCTGCTGGAACAACTGGACATTGGAGCAGTCGCACTTGGTGCACCCGTTCTGGGCGAAGCGGCCACGATGTCTCTCAGCGGGACAGCAACACTGGCTGACGGTGCAGGAGACGTGTCATTGCGCGCCGAACGCACGGACGGGCCGCGCAGCACAATCGGTATTGATGCCTCTTACGCCAATGAGACCCGGGATCTGGCCTTGGACATTGAGGTCACAGAGGCAGAAAGCGGACTTCTGTCCGGGCTGATGAACCTGCCCGACCGTCCCAGTGTTGATTTGAGCATCAAGGTGAACGGCGCGCTCAGTGATTTTGCCGGCACGCTTGATCTGCGCACAGACGACACGCCACGACTAAGCGGAGCGCTGGCTCTGCAAAGTGAAGAAAATGGGCCGCTGGACTTTGACGTAGACCTCGGCGGCGACATCACTGCTCTTTTCCTGCCTCAGTATGCTGCCTTCTTTGGCCCGGATGTTTCCCTCAGTGCACAAGGCAATCAGGACAGCGAGGGTGCGCTCAGCCTCAACCAGTTCGACCTGCAATCCCGCGCGCTGGCGCTGAGCGGTCAGGTTGCACTTAACAGCGATCGCTGGCCCACTCTGCTAGACGTCGAAGGACAGATTGCAGACCCAAGCGGCACGCCCGTCTTGCTGCCAGGGGCGAGCGGGGCTGAAACACGCATCAGCCGCGCCGATCTGGCGGTGACGTTTGATGCCAGCGACAGTGATGCATTAACGGCACAAATCACCATCGCGGGGCTGGACCGTGCTGAACTTGACGCAGAAACGCTCACCCTTGATCTGGACGGTACTCTGTCGGGTGATGTGGATGCCATCGGGTCGCTCGCCACGCGCATCGATCTGTCAGCATCCGGGCTCGACTTTGCCGACCCTGCGCTGGCACAGGCTGTCGGGCCCACCGTGCGCGGTGGGCTGAACGTGCAGTATGCGGATGCTGCCCCCCTGCAACTGACGAACCTGTCCGTGACCGGTGCTGCGTGGCAGGCCAGCGGGTCGACGACAGTCCAAAGTCTGAGTGCGGACTTTTCCACCGCGTTTGATCTGACGGTTGAAACACCCGACCTTTCGGCATTTGCCGCACTTGCAGGCCTTTCATTGACCGGAGCCGGGCAGATCGGCGTTACAGGCAATGCGGCCTTGGGCGGCTTTTTCGACATCGCAATCACAGGTACCACACAAGACCTCACCCTTGGCATCCCGCAGGCTGACGCCGTCCTTGCCGGAGCCACGCAAGTCGATCTGGCAGCGCGGCGCGACTCGACCGGTACCTTTCTCGACCGCCTGACACTCGACAACCCAGCCCTCTCAGCAGATGTCTCTGCCAGTTTACAGACTGGCGCATCGCAGGCACGCTACGCCTTTCGCCTCGCAGATACGGCGCTGGTCGTCGATACGCTAGAGGGTCCGCTGACCGTCGAAGGTACCGCACGTCAGACCGGCGACGTGTGGGATGTGGGAACGACGCTCGCGGGTCCGCTGGACGCAACAGCAACGCTTGATGCACGGATCGCAGGCGAACAGATCGACATTGATCTCGACGCCGCGCTGCCCGATCTACAACCTCTTGTGCCACAAGTGGAAGGCGGCGCCCAAATCGCCGCGAGCGCAGAGCAACGCGACGGGGCATGGAATTTTGACACCGAAGTAAACGGCCCCTTTGACAGCGCCATTACCGCGTCCGGACGTTTTGCAGACAACGTTCTCAATGCAAATTACTCCGGCTTCCTGCCGTCGCTGGCCCCCTTTGCCCCCGGTGTACCCGGCACGCTGACCCTGAACGGACAAGTACAGCAAGTGCCGACGGGCTGGGAGTTCACCTCCAATCTGGCAGGTCCTTACGACGCGCAAGTCAATGCGACCGGCGCATTGCTCTCCGGCATACTCAGCGCCGACTATGCCGCGCGCCTGCCGGACGTCTCCCTTGTTGCTCCGGGCGTGACTGGCGCGGCGGCGTTTGATGGCAAAGTGCAGCAAGTCCCCGATGGCTGGGAATTTGCAGCCGACCTGTCAGGCCCCTATGACGCACAAATCAATGCCACCGGCGCGTTGCTGTCTGGCCTCCTCAGCGCCGATTATGCTGCGCGCTTGCCGGACGTCTCGACGCTTGCCCCCGGTATCACCGGAGCGGCAGCGCTGAATGGGAACGTGCAACAGCAAGCGGACGGCTGGGCCTTTGCTACGGACCTGACCGGGCCATATGAAAGCACCGGCGCTGTCAGAGGGACCTACAAGTCAGAAAAATTGGCAACCGACTTTGAACTGGCATTGCCGAACGTGGCCCCGCTTGCGCCAAGCGTCTCCGGGCCGCTGAACGTTGCAGGCACTTTAGAACAAGTCGGTCAGGGTTGGGCAGTTGAGACCGACATAAACGGCCCCTATTCCAGCACCGCAAACGTTGACGGCACATTTGGCGACGACGGGGCAGCAGCCCGCTACGACGTTCAGATGCCGGATGTGGGCGCACTGTTGTCCGGGTTTTCCGGAGCAGCCACGCTTTCCGGAACGGCCACGCAAGTCGCGCGCGGGTTTGATATCGACGCAACCCTTGATGGTCCCGAAGGCACGACCGCGCAGGTTCAAGGGCTGGTGGGGAGTGCCGGGGAACTGGAGCTTGATGCCACTGGGCAGGCACAACTTGGTCTCGTCAATACGTTCATCGCACCCCGCTCCATTTCGGTACCAATCAGCTTTGACCTCACCATTGACGGTCCCGCCGCCCCCTCTTCTGTAAGCGGGCGGATCAGCACTGCGGGCGCGCAGTTTGCCGACCCAAGCCTGCCACTGTCTTTCTCGGACATCAGCGGCGCCGTCGACCTGTCAGGTGGTCAGGCAAACCTTGGGTTCACAGCGCAGGTGCGCGAGGGCGGCTCTATCGCGATTAACGGACCAATCACACTTGATGGCGCATTCCCGGCTCAACTACAGGTCGGGCTGAACAGCGTCGTTGTGACAGACAATGTAAATTACAACAGTTCGGTGAGTGGCGGAATAACTGTCAGCGGTCCGCTGAAAGGAGGGGCAGAGATTGCCGGGACAATTGATGTGGGGGAAACGACGGTGCGCGTGCCGTCCAGCACAGTGTCTACGCTTGGCGCGATTCCGGACATTACACACATCGGCGAGACGCGACCCCAACTGCGCACCCGCCAACGGGCCGGGCTAGTGGCAGAGGCCAGCGCCAGCAGCGGAGGTGGCAGTGCCGTGGCGTTCCCGCTTGATATCACCATCAACGCACCTTCGCGGATCTTCGTGCGTGGGCGTGGGATCAATGCGGAACTCGGCGGTGAACTGTTCATCAGTGGCAGCACCGCAGACACGATCTCAACAGGACAGATCGATCTGATCCGAGGGCGAATCGACGTGCTGAACAGACGGTTTGACCTGACAGAGGGCCGCGTCGAATTGGAAGGCCGCTTCGAACCCATTTTGCGTCTGGTGGCTGAAACAACAACCGATACCGGCACAGCCAGCATCATCGTGGAAGGCCCGGTCGAAGACATCGAAGTGTCATTTGAATCCAGTCCCGAGGCCCCACAGGATCAAATTCTCGCTCAGGTAATCTTTGGGCGTGACATCTCGCAACTCTCGGCTTTTCAGGCGCTGCAACTTGCCAGTGCGGTTGCCACTCTTGCCGGGGTGGGTGGTGAAGGACTGGTTTCTAGGCTGCGCGGCTCCATCGGCCTTGATGATCTTGACGTCACCACGGATGAGGATGGAAGCACCGCAGTGCGCGCTGGAAAATACCTGTCCGATAACATCTACACCGATGTCACTGTCGGTGGGCAGGATGACGCTGAACTGTCTTTGAACATCGATCTGACCCCGAACGTGACCGTGCGCGGTAGCGTCGCGGCAGACAGCAACACAAGCCTTGGGATATTCCTTGGTAAAGACTACTGAGGACGCACTTTGACAGGGCGCTCTGTGCGCCTTATCGTGCGTAGTGTATCCAAACGGATACAAGCGAAAGAACCAACCATGACCAATCCGGATATGAGCCAGGGCGAAATCGCCTATGCAAAGTTGCTTGCCGCGATCCGTAACGGCGGATTTGCACCCGGCGATCGGCTGCGCGAAACGGATGTGGCCACCCGGTTGAAGCTATCGCGCACGCCCGTGCGCGAAGCTCTGCGCAGGCTTGAGGCCGAGGGGATTGTTGAACACCGCCCCCGCCTTGGGGCCATCATTCGCCAGTTGAGCCACGGCGAACTGGTCGAGCTTTACGAGATGCGCAGTGTGCTGGAACGCACTGCCGCGGAGATGGCAGCCAAACATGCAAGCCCGGCAGAAATCGCCGCACTCAGGGACCTGAATACCACGCTGGCCTCAAGCGACCCGGCCGAGGCCGCCGCCCTCAATCAAGACTTTCACCGCGGCATTTACCTCGCAACCCGCAACCGGTTCCTGATGGATGCAGCCCGTGCGCTTAACAATGCGCTGATGCTGCTGGGACCGACCACATTGGACGATCAGGCCCGCATTGCGGAAGTAAGTGCACAGCACACTGCCATTCTTGATGCCATCGCGGCGGGTGAAGTTGAGCACGCGGGCAAGGCCGCCGAAACCCACCTGCAGACATCTCTGATCCATCGCCTTAAGGTGCTGGCGCGGTGATCCGTACCGCGGTGACCTTT
>ERZ1740072.210-NODE-210-length-25628-cov-4.047550_pt1 | contig 25628 bp, 22 predicted proteins | sample MGYA00581733_ERZ1740072 | MGnify/ENA primary metagenome ERZ1740072 (study PRJEB43018, sample SAMN04849741) | marine metagenome | isolation source: floating plastic debris | place: Pacific Ocean | collected 2008-08-30 | study: EMG produced TPA metagenomics assembly...
GCAAAATCGCCATTGCCCATCGCTGCGATACCCGGTCCAAGCGGAATCAATGTCACCATCAAGCCCAGGATCGGGCTGATACGCGCGATAATATCGACACGTCCGATACGCTGGCGCGCGATATGTTCCATGCGCTCGGCGCCCAGCGACTCGGTTTTTTCAATGCCACCAAGGCGCTCTCCGATCGCGACGCCAATCTCTAGTAAAATGACGCAGGCCAGGACCAGTAGCGTGGCGATTACGGGCCAGAGCAATCCATCGACGAGCGCATGCAATAGGGGTGACAAACTGGTCATGACGGTGCGCGCCTTCCAAGCAAGACTCCAAGGCCGACCAGACCCAGGATCGGGATGAGCATCCACCAGTTTGATATGTTCGTCGCCGTGGAGGATGGTGTGATCGGACGCAACTCTCGGATCATTTCGGGTGGTCGGGCCTTTGCAGATACAGATCCACGCGCAGCATCGCGAACGGAATTGAGTTGTTCGACCGTCTCCGTCGGCAGATAATTGCTGCGCCAGTCGAGCATCGGATGATCAGGTTGCGTATGTCCGCTCCCCGGCAGGCCAGCTTCGATGACAAGGGCAGCAAACGCTCCCGCCAGCTCAGCGATCGTTTCATCGTCGGTTTGCCAGTATTGCTTGTGTGCGGCGACCAGCATGATTGCTAACATATTCGCTTTGACGGGCTTGTTCGCGTCTTCATCAAAGAACGCCTCTAATCCAAGTTCGTAGCGATCTTCAATGTAGACATCTTTGGCATCTTCCCAGATTTCATCGGGAAATAAATTTGGATTTGTTGCTTCCCAACCCCACAGATTTTCAAAGAAGGCGACATTCATCGTCCTGGCACCCGCATAGCCATGGGGCAGTAGAGATTTCACCCAGTTTGGATTGAGTTGGCGGGCGCGAAGCTCCTGAACGATGGCGCTGGCCAATGGAGAGGTCTTCGGATTGTCGGGGTCACTCACATCAATGACAAAACCCCGTGCAGCGTCCCCGCGGACAGACTCAACGGCCAGATTAAGTCCGCCGAGATAATCGAACGCATCATTATTATCGACGAGTCCGTACAGATTACTGGCGCGCCCAAGGAAGCTGTCACTGACCTTCTCCAGACGATCAACAAATACGTCCTGTTGGGCGACACCGTCCATCCCGACACCATAGGCATGCCCCATCCGGGCGATATAATTCGACGCGAGTTCATCGCGACTGTCCCAGGCCCCAGATCTTTCGGCCAGTCGATTAATGCCCGCGCCGTAGCGACCCGGCGCCGGGCCGAACAAACGTAGACTGGCCAATCTGCCGTCGCCTTCGGAGAGAGTCTCCTTTTCCAACATGTCGGAGACCCAAGCGGCAGCGATTTTGTTTTCCAATAGACTGTCGGTTCCAGGGTTGCGTAATTCTCCAAGCGGCGCGAGCGTTTCGATCAACGCCGTTTGTAGCTCTGGATGATCATTGAGGATGGTCATAGAAGCCCCGTCAATCGCCAGCAAGACAGCTTTGTCCAGCCATTTGACTTGTTCGCCATAGAGATCGCGAAACAGTCCCGAGGTGACGAAGCTTACATCCTCGCGTGGGCCATCCAAACGCTCTAACCCTGTCAAAATTCCACGCGTGTTCCAGACCGGTTTCACGCCCATGAGTTTCATGCCGAACGCGATCATTACGCCGCCATCGCGGACCGTGTCGGACGCCCAAAGCACCACGGCCTGATTCTGCTCGGATGCAGGCTTCGAGGTCGCCATTGCCGCGCCAATGTCCCAGGCAACAACGTTGGGAATGAGGCTCGCATCGAGGCCGTAGAAGTTGCGGCCTGTGGGCAAAGCATCCGGCGAACGAACAGGATCATTGCCTTTGCCTGGCGGCACAAAACGACCGTTCAAGCCGTCCATAAGTGCCGACATTTCCAGAGAAGGTGACTGTTCCAGAACGGCGCGTGCTTGCGGCATCTCCATGGATGTCAACATGATCTCGACCGCTTCATCCGACCATTCTTGTCCGAAGACATGTAAACCTAGCTGCATGAAGTCTTCTTGAACCTCGGTAAGATAATGACCGACTTCATGCACCAGAAGATCTGCGGAAAGGGGCTCGATCTCGAATGTCTCGCCGCCACCATGTTCAGCTTCCAGCTCGGCGATCAGGCCATCTTTGAGTCCCAGGTCGACAACCATCTCTCTGATCCGTCGAAGAGATTGCGCCCGCGTGGCGTCGCCCGCATCAGACGGGTCGGCGGCCTCAAAGCTTTCGACCAGTTGGCGAAGACTGAGCAATTCATCATAGAATGGTGTGACCTGCAGCGGCGGTGTCAAATGATCCACAATGACGGCCAGTCCGCGCCGTTTGGCCTGGATCCCTTCGCCGACCCCATCAACGATGTATGGATAGAGTCCGGGGATATCCCCGGCGATAAGACGCGGATAGTCTGAGCTCTGCAAGCCAACGCGTTTGCCCGGCAAAAACTCATAGGTCGAGTGACGCCCCAGGTGGATGATTGCGTGTGGATCGAAATTGTTTTGAAGCCAGTAATAGAATGCCAGATATTGGTGTGTCGGAGGCACGCTAATATTCGCGTGTAGCACATCTTCATTGACCTCCCATCCACGCGGAGGTTGCTGTGCGATCTGAACGTTACCATAGCGCAATCCCGGCAGCACGAACTCACCCTCATGAGTCATGACTTTTCCTGGCGCCTCGCCCCATCCTCTGAGACCTTCAATGCCTTGTTGCATCAGTCCGCGCGACAGAGCTTCGATTGTCGGCCACTGGTCTTCGCCGGTGAGAAGGCGTTCATAACTCGTTTTAAGCTGTGCGAGCAGGTCTTCGGCGCGCTCATGATACTGTGCTGGCGCTCCCTCAATGACATATTCCATGTCATGCACCGCGTCCGAGATCAGTTGTTCCGCCTGTGCCAGGTCACTTTGATCCATGGCCATCTCTACGTTGATTTGCAGCGCCGCCAATGGGCCATCCGTCAGCTCTGCTTTTGTCGACGCGGGCAGTGTTTCAAACCAGGCTTGATAGGATGATACCGGTAAGTCCATGCCTGATTGGGAAAGCTTTGCCAGCGCACCGCTATCTTCGGGCAGGTTGACCGCGCGATCGAGGATGAGGTTCAGAAGCGCTTCCGGCGACTCTGGCAACGCGCCCACATCATACCCCTCGCGATCCAAGCGCTGGAGGAGCTGAATTAGACTGGCCGGGACATCGAGATTGTCCGCACCAATATTGTGTCGGCCCGGTGGATGATTGTAATAAATAATTGCCAGTCGCTTATCCTGATTGGAAGCAGTCTGAAGGTCTGTCCAGGCGATTATGCGTTTTACTGCTGATGCCACCTCATCATCTATGGGTTGGGTCACTCGAATTTCGATCCCCGATATCGGGTCAAGGCGCGGCGGCGCGGCCGCTGCCAGGATCAAGGGTTGGCTGGCACCCACGAGTTCCGGCATGGCCACCCTGTAATAGACACTATCGGTCGGCATACCATCAGATCCCGAACGCCAGTCAGCTTCTTCGAGGTCCACCAACCGGATGCCTTTGAGAAGTGGCGTATCCAGCTGTATCAGCGCGTCCTGAGCTCGGTCTTGTTCGCTTCCACCAATCGCGAAGTCCTGCAAGAGGATGGTGCCGGAGACGTTTCGACTACCGAGCTGCTCAAGAGCGTCCGCACTTGCAGCGCCCCAATCGGCATAGACCGACAAACATGCGGCGCCGTGAGAAACAAGTTCTGCGCACAGACGATCATGCAGATCGGAATTGCCGGCCTGATCCCCCGTGTCATAGTCCACGATGCCGATGATCGGCGCGTCTGGCGGTCCCACGACATCCGCGAACCGGACTGGCGCGATCGGGGCAGGTGGTGGAATCTGATCCAGCTTGTCCCGGTTTAGCAATGCCGCGAAGAGGTTCGATAGATTGTCGACGCCGCGCGCTTGCCAGTAATTATTGGCCAGGGTCCAGGAGGCGTTAGTTGTGGCGAGTGCGTCTTCTAATGACTCGTCGAGATCAATTCCAACCCCGGAACGATCACGCGACAGCGAAATCAGATTGCGCGTGGAACTGACAATGTAGAGGTCTTCTGTCTTTCCGGAGTTCTCGATGAGACGGCCCAACCGGTTCGCATCTTCGCTAAACACCCCCGCCACGAAGAAGACATCCGAGCGTGCGATCCGATCGGTGATTTCAACGTCGCTCATCTGACCCAGCTGGCGCGGCGTGCGCAGCGAGATTTCAGCGTTTGGATATCTATCTGCAAACTGTTTGGCGGCGGCTGCAGCGGTGGCGGAATTTCGCTCGGAAACAATACCGAAGAGCTGATCAGCAAATGCTGAATGTCCACCCAGGCAGACAAACAAAGAAATCAAAAGGGCTCTAATGACGAACATCAGACGCCCTCCCACTAAAACCGTACAAGGGCGTACGGGTTGAACTAACGGGTCGTCTCTGCGGAGTTCCGGCGCTGGCGACTATCCCGGTCGCAAGAGCGGACGACATTGGCGGCAAGTCTCCTGACTCATGGGTCTTCGCCTTGGAGCAAATGCCTTCCCGGACTCTTCCAGTGGCATGATGCTGGCTCACCAATTACAGTTGCGGGAACAGCGCTGGGTTCGCACCAGCTTCCTTATTATCCTGATCTCTCAGGACCGCCAAAGCCGCCTTAGCAAACGCGCGCGAGACTGTCATTACGGAAATCAGCTTGAGCGGGAGCGTTTGCCAAAGATCCAAACCGGGCAGGCTCTTTGGAATATGCGCGGGGAACCGCTGATCGTGATCCGATGTGTTTGCGATACTTCAAATGTCGAAACGCACCACGGGGACTAAGGGCGAGCCTTGCACATCGAGTCTTTGATCAGTGTGTCGAGGTCCTGAGGAAGCGCTGTTTCGTCATCGGCACGATCAAAATAGGCGTATGCGCCAAGGCTGGAACTCGAAACAATCAACAGGCTCCAAACGATGATCCGGATCTTCTTCTGCATCGCCGCACACCTTCATGGCTCTGCGTGAAGCTAATCGAAAGCCGCGACCGGCTCTACGGTCATGACCGAACACTGAGTGCGCATCAGTGCGCGTTTACCCCCGTCTCACAGTGTGAATGTCTATCTCCCAAACGCCTTAATGTAAGGGGAGCAAAGCGTGAGAACCTCTAATCACATCGCGGTCAGTTGGGATGTTATCCGTTGCGTTGGTAGACGGCCTTGCCGGCATAGCCGGTCAATCACAGCGGTCTCTGTCATAGCGCTGGCACAATCGGCGTTTGCCTTGCCACCTGCCGCCGCAGAGGATGTGGACCTTGAAGCGCTGAAGGCGCAAATCGATGCGCTCGCTGACATCGTTGAAGCGCAGGCTCAAGAGATTGAGCAGCTCAAGAGACAGACTCAAATCGTCCAGCAAGAGACGGAAACTTTGATCCAGGTCCTCCCAACTGCGGCGCAGGTCCCAACGGAAAGCAGCGCGTCCGTAGATACTGGGATCAATGCTGGTCGCTATGAGGTCGGTCGCGTTCCAGATGATGCGATTGTCACGGCTGGTGATTTTGAAGGCTCTGTTTCGCTGCCAGGGTCGACGGCGTCGATGCGGATCGGTGGGTATGTCCAGGCCGATATTGGATATGATTTCGATAGTCTCGGATTTTCCGACTCTCTCAATCTGCGCACCATACCCTTGGATGGATCTTCAAGCGATGGGCGGCAAGTGTTTCGAAGTCATGCGCGATATACCCGCCTCAATTTCGATGTTCGAGACCAAACCGCGTGGGGTGAGTTTCGTTCGTTTCTGGAGATGGATTTCTTTGGTTCTGGCAATGACACGACCAACAATTACACGCCCGTCTTGCGCTACGCCGTGGCGTGCGTTGGAAGTGTTTATGTGGGGCAGTACTGGTCTCAGTTTGTCGACATTGCCGCCTCGCCGGAAGGCCCGAACAATCCGTTTGCGGTGCCGATCGTCCGAAATCCGGGCATTCGCTGGCGAACCGATCTAAATGAAAGCTGGCGCGTCGCTCTTGGAATTGAAGACCCAGCAGGCGATCTCTCTGGCGATAGCGCGCAGCTCGCTTCAGACTCGCTGCCAAACGTCACAGGCTATGTTCAATATACGCAACCTTGGGGACGCGTGCGGCTGGCTGGCCTCGGCTTGCAATTGGAGTCAACGACGGACAGCGTGTACACGGGCGGCGTGAATGTGTCCGGCCGGATCAATCTCCCGGTCTTTGGGGAGAAAGACAATCTCGCCTTTGCGGCGCAGGCCGGTGAGGGGTTTACTCATTATTATGCGACCTTGGCCAATGTTGGTTTGGAAGGTGTGGTCGCGGAAGACGGTTCCGTTGAGGCGACCGGCATTCTGGCGGGGCACCTCTCATATCAGCATTGGTGGACGGATGCCTTACGCTCGACCTTCAAACTCAGCACGGTTGAGTTTGACTCGCCTGCCGGATCCAGCGAGACAGCGACGGATGGCGGTTCTTCGGTGGCGTTCAATCTGTTTTGGACGCCGGTCAAGAATGGCACATTCGGTATAGAATATGTCTATGCCGATCGCGAGGTTGTCAGCGGCTTAACCGGAGAAGGATCGCGGTTGTCGGCGCAGGCTCGATTTGACTTCTAGTGTCCACACCTAGCACGCGCAATTGACAGAACACCGATCAGAAAAAAGCCCTCGCACGCCATTCTTCGGGATGGCTGTGCAAGGGTCAAGATTGGCTCAAGGGTGTTAGGGAGGGGACGTGAGCCAATAGGGGACATCAGTGTTCTTCACTATGATGCGCAGCACCATGATGCATGGCGTTCGGGTCAGGTGGCATGACGACCTCGAGCACTTGCATCATCCCGAAGTCTTCATGATCGAGAATGTGGCAATGAAGCACGAAGGTGCCGATATAGCGCTTGTACTGGGTGCGCACGGTGACAGTGTAGGGCGCACCAAACAGGTTGGTTGGCAGAAATACTGTGTCTTTCCACTGTCCTTTCAGTCCCGCATAGACCGAGCCGGATTCAAAAGCACTGACATCAATGCCTGTGTCGGGATCGATGATGCTCACGATCTGGACGGGATTGACATGTTTGTGGAACGGATGGCCTTCAGTGAAGGCCGCGAGTGTCCATTCCTCGACATTGCCGAGAACAAGCGAACGGTCCATCCGGCCCATTTCATATTCCGAGGCATTGATCAGTTTCGGCAACGGACCAGAATCCAAATCCAGATCGCCCACCACAAAGTCATTCTGTGCGCCACCTGGCAGATGCGGGACGTCGTCATTGACGAATGTGTCAAAGCCAAGCGTTTGCGTGCCGTCGAGGTCGACGTCGATCAGGCTTTCATGAGCGACGAAAGATGCAAGACTGATAATGTCGCCAGACAGCTCGCCCGCGATCCGCTCGCGCACGGGTTCCGGCATATGCGTTTCTGCGGCGGCGAGCATAAAGCGTTGCATGCGTTCTTTCGCGCTCGCCTGAGGCGCTGGATCGGCGTCGCCCGTGACGCGTACAAAGCCGAGCAACTGGCGCTGCTTTTCTTGCATCCGAATATTCTCATTCTTCGGCGCATCATTGTCTATTATGCAATACAGACCAGGTTCCGGAAATGCGACGAGGACATCATCGCGATAGCCAGGGTGCAGCATCGTTCGCTGCTGAACGTTCACCCGATTGCGCGTGAGGCCGTCCAGTGCGATCGAGAACTGATCGACTTCTTCGCCAGTGCATTGATCGCCGACAAAGGCCGCGCGGGCTGCGCTGTCGCCGCCTTCATAGTCAGAGGCCGATCCTTCAAACTTGCGGAAGCTGACCGATATCGAGCCACTGACGCCGGCCTGAATGAAGCGCCAGCGTTCGATTTCACCGGTTTGCACTCCGTCAATCGTCGGCATCACGCGCCCATTCAACGCCGTGTGACGGCCCGAGACCTGCCAGCGGGTGCGAATATCCGGAACACCACTTGGCGTGTCGAAATTTTCGTACATGCCAAATTGATTATAGCCTTCGACCATGCCGACATCATCCTCGTCACAGATCCAGAAGCCTTCCGCATCGGTCTTGATATCAATCATGCCCAGCTCATCGCGCGCGCCGCAAGCATAGGCGATCTGTGTCAGGGTTACGATCCGCTCGCCGAGCGGCGCACCATCTGGATAGCGCAACAATGTATCGATATCGCCCGTATGGTCCGCGCCGGGCAATCGTTCACCGCGAATGATGAGCGGACCGCCCATGCCACTGCTGACTTGCAGCGCCGTCGCACCGTGAAGATGCGGGTGGTACCAGAACGTCCCGGCGGGATGATCGGCGGGGATGTTATACTCATGTGTAAACGTCGCGCCGGGTGTCAGGCGCAACAGAACATTGTCCGAATTGCCGGACGGGCTGACCCAAAGGCCGTGCACGTGCATATTGGTGCTGTTAAAGCAATGCGGAATGTTGATGTCGCCATGATCGACACAAGAGGGATCATCGGCGGGGAGGTCGTTCTTCAAATTGAAAAGGAACGTATCGCCCGGCCGTAGATTGATCGCCGGAGGTACAAACGGAACGTCTGGATCAACGCCTTCGCCCTGATAGCTTCGGAGCTTTACTTTATCCATCTTCCCGGTCGCCGGATTGTAGATCTCGCCGTCGGTATAAGCGATACGAGCGCTCCACTCGACCGTGCCAGCTGGGCGGGAAAGGAGGGCGTCGCGCGCGGCGATTTGCTGTTTCGGGGACGCATAACTGGCATAGGAAATACCGGCCATCGGCGCTTCCGCAGACTGCGTATCATCCGCCCAGGAGTTTCGCGGCGATTGCGTACACGCGACGATGAGGCTCAGTCCAATGATGGTCAGACCTTTTTTGCCAATCATGGATTGGGATGCATTGCTCACAGGATCGTCTCCATAGGTTGCTGACAAGGAATTTTTGTCCCGACAGATGGGGCGTTGGTAATGATCGACAGTGCTCGCCGGACCCGATGGGGAAGGGGGTCCGGCGGCGCCATACAGGCCGCTATTCGATGACCAGTTCCGGATAGCCTTCGAGAGGCTTCATCATATAGTGGAACATCTGGGTGCCATCCTGGTTTTCAGCATATGTATAGTCGGGGAACGTGTATTCGCTGACAAAATCAGACAGGCGGAAATAAACGCCTTTCATCGAGGAGATGAGGTCGACATCGCCGGTATCGATATTTCGTCTGAGCGTCAGGATGAATTGCGCGTCCTGGTCATCCGCTTGCAAAATTCCGGCAAATGGAATGTGAGTGCCGTCGACGCCAAGCGTGTCGCCTAGGGCGGCGAATGGTTCGGTCAAAGCGGGGGCCGCGGCGAGATCTTCAAGCTTGATGAGATTGGCGCTCATTTCGCGATTGATGACCAGCACGAATTGTTCGGGCTGACGTTCCATATTGTAAGCCGTAAGAGACAATACTTCGAGCGGTCGGTTGCCGTATCCGAGCTCCGCAACCGTGTTGCCAACCACATGTGCGCCATCGTCTAAAGCATCGACCGGAATGGTGACGAGCGGAGTACAGGTGTAAGCTGCAACCATGGTCTTTGCGACATCGAGATCAACCATTGCCATCGCCCGGATCGGCGCGCGCGCCTCATTCTGATTGTGAGCAGTATGGAACATTTCGATACTGGTCGTCTCAACACTGGCATCGAACGGATAAGAAATCGTCCGCAAAGTCGACGCGAATTCGCCATTCGACAAACCAGCTACGTATAGTTGGCCACCGTCATATTCGAAATCAGTGACCGATAGTGTTGGCGCGGAAATGTCTCTCCAGAAGGTGACACTTGGATCGGCCGGCTCGGCAATGTCGACGCTGGTATAGGTCAGCGTCTGATAATCCAGGTTTGCGATCTCACCTTGCGGGGAGACCATCACCAAGGCCGATTGATCGCCGTCTTTGCCTGACATCGAAAGTGAAACAAAGGCTGTTTTGGTTACGGGGTGAACCGCCAGGTCGTGATACGTGATGTCGAACGGGCTGACTTCAAAAAAGGCTGCGAGCTGCGAGCCGAAGCCGACAAGATTGTACGGTACGGATTGCAGGTTGCCTGTTTCGTCAGGGATCTCTGCGAGTTCCAGCGCGTAGACTTTATTCTGCACATCATCAGCTGCGAAGAGCGTGTTCGGACCGCCAAACTCCAGAACCGTGAGCGAGACGGGCGGTGGCCCGACTTCGATTGCGGGTTCGACGTCGGATTGTGATTGTGCGCAGGCTGAAATAATCAAGGTAAGCGCGGACAGGCTCACGACTGAACTCTTTATGACAGAAAACATGGTCGACCCCTTTTGTCGGTAGAAAACTCGACCCATCGTTGGCATGAAACCGTAGCGATATATACAGAACCAAATGCACAGACTGTGCGCATAGTTGCGTCATATTGAAGAATTCGGGTAAGGCGTATTGGATGTGCATTTTCGCGCATGCACTGTTTATTTGTGCTGCATTTCGAATGTAAACAAGTTTGCTATTCTGTCAGCCATGAGTTTGTTGATAGAAATACGGACGGCCTATTTCATCGCAAAACTGGGGACCGTTTCTGCCGCTGCTGATGCGCTGGGCGTCCACCGGGCAACGGTCATGCGGCGGATTGATTTGCTTGAGGCGGAACTTGGACTCAAAATATTTCGTCGGCATTCCAAAGGGTATTCCTTGACTGATTTTGGCGTCTCGCTGGTCCGGTCCGCTGAAACAATCGAGAAAGAGGCAGAGCGTTTTGTAGGGCTTTGCAAGTTGAATCAGGAACGGCTTGAGGGCGAGTTTATCGTTGCCACGCCACAAGGGTCAGCACCGACCGTTGTTGCCGCGGTACAGGAATTTCAGCGCAGATTCCCTGATGTCTCGGTGACCCATAAAGTCGTCAAAGGAATCCCGAGAATGGAGCTTGGTGAGGCGGATATTTGTTTCTATTTCGGGCCTAAACCAGAAGAGCCTGACTATGTGGTTATGCCCTGGATGTCTTTCTTTGGCGGCATCTATGCACATCAGGAATATATCGATCGCAATGGTAATCCAGCGTCTCTCCCAGAGGCCAGAAATCACCGGTTCGCTCTACTTTCAGACGATCTGTACTCGCCGCCAAATGACTGGATCCGCGAAAATATTCCGAATGAGAATATCGTGTTCACCAGTAATGAACGCCATGTCATTTGGCGTGCGGTCCAGGAGGGCATGGTAATCGGGTGTATCGGCGACCACCTCGCTCACGCAAATCCGTTGATTCCCCGCATCAAAATTCCAGTGCCAAATGTAAAGACGGTGTGTTGGGTGATCACGCATGTCGATACTCACCGAACGCCCAAGGTCATGGCCTATTTAAGCTGTTTGAAAGAAACAGGGCTTTCGGGGAAATTCGATACTGAAATGGATTTGGAAGTGATGCCGCAAGTTTGACGATCGGGTTCGCCAGACGCGTGAACGTATGTTTAGCAGATGACTGTTGGGAAAACTGCATGGAAATCTTGAACTCTTCGAAACACATGATCTGGAACGCACCGACTTCTCATGTTGGGCCGGTGGAAGTGCGCCGACCCATGCCAATGGGGCATACGCGCAGCGTCGGACCGTTCGTGCTGCTCGATCATTTCGGACCGGTTCCCGCGCCGAGTGGCAAACTGCCGGCGCATCCTCATGCCGGCATTGAGGTCATGACCTATCTGATGGATGGCGCCAACGAGCATACAGATAGTCTCGGGAATATTGGGCAAATCGGTCCAGGTGGCGCACAATGGATGAAGTCGGGGCGCGGAATTTTGCACACGGAGCGCAATCTGGTCGATCGTGCCAGCACGATGCACGGCCTGCAAATTTGGGCCCGGCTGCCAATCGAGCAACAAGACGATGCGCCAGATTACAGAGCCTTCCAGGCAGAAGAGATGACGCAGTGGACGCGCGATTGCGCGGATATCAAACTGATCGCTGGAGACTTGGAGGGGCGGCAGGGTCCGCTACCACTGGCAAGCCCGTCCGTGCTGGCGCACATCACGCTCGACCGAAACTCGCGCACAGATTTTCAACTCTGGAGCGCCGATCATGAGTACGCTTTGTACGTCATCGAGTCTGTCGAAGGTGTTTGGGTCGATGATACCGATCGCGTTCCTACCGGTGCAATGCTTCGCGTTGCGCCTCATCGAACAACGCTCAGATTGAGCAATAAATCCTCCAGGTCCGCGGACGTGTTTCTGCTTGGCGGCGTCCCTGCGCCGCAACCCCTAGTGTTCGGCGGAAGTTATGTGTTGGACAGCGAGGCCGCCATCCAGGCGGCTGACCAACGCTATCGCCTCGGCGAGATGGGAACACTCGACGGCGTCCCATTCTAAGCGTTTAAGATACAGGTCTTGTGAAAACTTGCCGCTGAGAAAGTGAACCATGTCTCATCATGCCATCGCAACATTCAGGCAGCATGTGGCCACCCGCGGATATCACCTGAGTGATGCCGAGTGGACGGCTGTGTGCCAACGCGTTCAACCCGTTTCGGTTGATCGAGGTGCGGTGCTGCTGGATAGTGCGTGTGTCACTCAGCACCTGTTCTTTGTGAGCAACGGTGTTGCCGCTTCGATCCAAACGACCCCGGACGGTGATCAACAAATTGCCCGTTTCTTTGAGCGCGGCCATTTGTGCTCCAACCTTACCTCTGCATGGCATCAACAGGTCAGCTCGGATACACTGATTGCGATGAGCGACTTTACCGGTCTGCGTGTTCCGTTCGCAATGTTTCGTGAAGAGTTCATGTCGGATGCGCCACTTAGCTTGTATTGGCGAGCGATGGTATTGGAGACGCTGGTTTTCGACAAAGACCTGATTTGCGCAAAAACCATTCGAGATGTGGAAACAAGGTATCGCTTCCTGGTCGATCGATACGATGATGTGGTCCGTACGGTGCCGGATAAGTATATCGCCCGATTTTTGGGGATAACGCCACAAGGGCTCAGCCGATTCAAGAAAACGCTGCGCGAGTTAACCTAGGTGAACGCTGCCAGCATGCTTATGCGTCTAACAACCCCGTATCCTGTGATGGGAAAGGGAAGACCATGGCGAGTTTTTCAATGCCGGCTGAGCGCGATTTTGGCTGGACGCTGAAGCCGACAGACTCAACAGCGTTTGAAATAATTGAGCGACCAAATGGCCAGTTTTGCGTGGTTCTGAACCATTCGCTCCTGCGCGGTGTCTCAAGTGAGATGATCTATTGGTGGTTTTTGAATTTTCCGAACCTTCGTGTCTCGCTGGACGGGGTTCCCGGATATGAGTCCCAAACCGTGCCCGGTTATTTGCTCTGGCATCCGTCTGACCATTGTAGTGCAGACCTGTCCGGTCCACTCGGTGCCGGCAGTACGTCGCGCGCGGGGGCGAAAATTCATATCCGGGAAGCGATGCAGTACAATAAATATGCGCTAAAATACCCGGTTGATACGGCTCTGAGTATTTTCTACTGCGCGCCCGACGGATGGGCGATGGGAAAGCGCTTGCCCATTCTGGGCAAGGTAATGTGCCTGCGTATTCATTTTAAAGATGTTGTATCGGCCGGGCAGGTGATCGGGGTCAACTATCATTATGAGGTCGTCATCGGTGCAACGGGAAACAATCCCTTTGTGCGCGCCTTCAATCGACGTTTGACGAAAGAATATTCGCCGGAGTTCTTTGCCGCCTGGCATCTGCATAATGCCATCGAAGTCGGTACGTTTGAAAACTTCTTGCCCGCTTTGTTCGAGCAAAGCGGTGGGGATGCCGTCTTTCGCTACGCGGTAGAAATGAACCCGATGAAAACGGAGATCGACCCGCAATCGGCGCATTCCCCTGATCTGTTTCTCAGCCGGGTCGAAGGATACAAGTCAGCCAAAGACCCGCACGCATATCAAGCGTCTGAGTCAAAGAGTTTCCTCTAGCCTCGCGGGCTTATTCTGTGGTCTCGGTCGCCAAGGCTGCAGCAATCTCAGCTGCGAGTTCCGTCAAACCGGTGCTGAGCGCCGCCATATAGGCTTCGTAGCTACCGCCCGTGCTTGGAACTATGATGGAAAACCGACTGATTTCGGGATCGCTGCCTTTGCGTTGCAGAAGATACTGACCCATCATTTCGGCTTCTCCGTCCGCGCCGCGCAATAATCGGTCGAAGGATAGAGTGAGGCGGACATCCGGACGGACACCGGCTGGAAACGGACGCTGAAGCACCGTGCTGCCGGAATTGTCATCGAGCGCTCTGGACAAGGCCGCCGTCAGGGCCTCGCTGGGCGGCGCGGCCCATCGGTGGTCATCATCTTCAGAGATGCGGTAGTCCGAGATCGCGGTCGTGATCTGTTGATTGCGCGCGTAGGCGGGGAGCGTAAGTTCTGACAGACCAATGATCTGGTCATTGGTGATAGACGGCGAAGGGAGATCATTATCCATCAGGGTATAAAGAATGGGATCCGGAGCCGACGAGCAGGATACGACGATAGCCGCCACGCCGATCGTGATGAGCACTCGTTTTGCAGGCATCGATCAATTCCTTCCGGTGATCAGCGAATTGGGTTGTTCTTCGAGTCTGGCGGCGAGTCCTGACAATGACCGCGCGGCATCGCGCAAGTCCCGGACCGCGCCGGAGAGGTCGACATAAAGCTGCGAGTCGGGTGAGAGACCGGTCAGCGTGCTTTCTCCGGCATCAGCAATTTGATTGAGATTGTCGATTAGAAGAGGAAGGTTTTCGCTTGCGGCATCGAGTTGCCCTGCAACGCTGTCAAAGGAAGCGAGTGTCGCGTTAAGTTCGCCGGGGAGATCTTGAAGCTCCGGATTGGCGATCAGCGCGTTCGTGTTATCGAGCAACCGAACGGCGGAAACGACCAGGTCTTCGAGCGGGAGTGCAGCCAGATTTTGTACCAATTGTTCAGCATCCTGTGTGATGGCATTCAGCTCAGACGGTGCCGTCGGCAATCGCGGTACAGGGTCAGCGAAGTTGACGCGGAACGGATCGGTCCCGACACCGTCTACGAACCGGATGAGTTTTTTGCCGGTGAGAATATTCCCGGTCGCAAGACGCACGCGCATGCCGGAGGCGACCCAGTCCTGGATAGATGCCTGGGCTTCTTCAACATTGTCGAACGCGAGCCCGATCCGACTTGGTTGCAGCTCGATGATGACGTTGACAATATTTGCTCCCGGAGAGACGTCGAGGTCGAGCCTTAAATCATTGACGGTGCCAATGCGTATGCCTTGCCACTCCACGGGTGCCCCGGGTTCTAAGCCAGCGACCGAATCTTCGAAAGTGACCATGAACTGGACACCTGCTTCTTCGGGGTTGATGAACTGGTTTTCGATCGCGGCCTCTTGATCATCGAAAAGCTGAAACACGTAATCTTCGCTCAATGGTGTGTTCGAGATATCGATACCGATATCGCCAAACTCAATCCCGCCACCGAGGAGGGATTCCAGGGAGGCAAAATTCACGGCGAGCCCGTCGGTATTTGTTTCAAGACTGATACCGGAGACGTTCCAGAAGTGCGTTTTCCGTGAGACCATCTCGTCATGCGGGGCTTCTATAAAGAGCGAGTATTCGATGGCGCGATTGTCGCTGCTGAGCTCGCGGCTTTCAATGCGTCCGACTTGAATGCCGCGGAAGTAGACGGGTGAGCCGACATTCACCGACCCCGCACGCGATGAGCGCATTTTGAGATGGCGACCCTCTGCGCTCGGTGGGGTGAGCGGCTGCTTCTCCAGTCCGTCAAACGTGCGCAGGCTCTGGGTTGGAGGGCCGGACCAATCCACCTCAATGTAGGATCCGGAAAGAATAGTGCTCAGGCCGGAGAAGTTCGTGCCGGATATATTCGCGCTGACGACCCAGAAGTCGGTCGTATCGCCAAGGTAAGGCTCGATCTCGAGATCCAGCCTGGCTGAAACTACGACGCGCTCTAATCCTTCTGCGAATTTCACGTCTTCGACAATGCCGATCACGACGTCCTTGTGCTTGATCTCGGTCTTGCCAGCGGAGATCCCTTTCGCCGCCTCAAACTCGATCTCGACCAGCGGGCCCTGGTTGGCCAAGGATCTATAGGCGACCGCCCCGCCGATCAGGGCTGCGATGATCGGCACGACCCAGACCACCGATATGCCGCCCCGGCGTTCGCTCTTGGTTTCGGGCGCTTCAAAGTCAGTGTCCGACATTGAGACCCTCCGCTTCTGGCGTGCTGCCATCCCAGATCAATCGTGTATCGAAGCTCATGGCCGACAGCATCGTGAATATGACGGACACGGCGAAGGCATTGACGCCGGCGCCTGGCAATATTGACATCAGGGCGCCGACTTGGATGAGGGCGGCGAGCGCTGCGACAACGAACACATCAATCATTGACCACCGCCCGATCAGTTCGACCGCTTCGTGCGCGAGATGCCGTCTATGTTCGCTAAGCCCCCATCCGCGTTGAATAGATAGTGCAAGCCACGCGATAATGATGAATTTCGAAACCGGAACCACAATACTGGCGATGAAGATCACGGCGGCAATTTCGAAACTGCCATGATGGATAAGCGCAATGACGCCGCTGATAATCGTCGACGGGCTGTCACCCGCGACCGACTGCGTCACCATGATCGGCATGACATTGCCAGGAATATAAGCGAGCACGCCAGCAATCCAGAAGGCCCAAACACGCTGAAGACTGTTTGGGCGACGGACATATGTCTTTGCGCCGCAAACCGTACACGTTTCACCGGGCCGGTCGGTCAGCGTGCCGCAAGATCCGCAACGCGCAAGGCCAGCCTGCTTTGCCGTCTTCATGGCACCCTCCGGATATCATGCCAGATTGTGTCGCGGCAGACGGCAGACGCGCCGAACGCCATGATGACAATCAAAGCGGCCATCCCCCAAAACGCGGGGCCGAGAGAGATGTCTGCGAGTTTCCCGACTTTGACCAATGAGACAATGACGCCGATCATGAATATCTCGGCCATAGTCCAGGGCTCGAGCATCTGCGCGAGTCGAAAGGACAGCGCATGCGGACGCGCGGTGGATTGCTTTCGAAACAAGCTGAGCCCAACAAACAGTAGCAGGATGATCCGCAGCAAGGGGAATAACAGAATCAACCCTGCACATATCATGGCAAGGATCACCATCGAATTGTTCGCCAGGATCGCGATCGCATCGATCACTGAAATCTCGTTTGAAAGGCCGGAGCGTTCCATCCGCATAAACGGAAAACTGATAGCGACGGCGTAGAGCACCAGGCTGGCAACCATGAACGCCACGGTGCGTTCGGCACTGCGATGTTTGTTGGTCAGGATGGTCGTATGGCATCTTTTGCACTTGGCGTGCTCGTTCGGTGCAAGCGTCGGGCGTTCCCAGACGGCATCGCAGGCCGGGCAGGCGATGAGGGTGCGATTAAGATGGTCGATCGCCCGCATCCGAGCCACGGAAGGTGGGGCTTGTTGCTTAAAAATTCGTCCCCAAAATCGTGTCATCTCATCGACCCGGCCCAGATCGCAGCCAGGTGTCAATATTCGACGCAACCACGATCCTGACGGCGGAGGAGAGATCGGCTTTTGTGGATTCAATGGCGGTTGTCATGGTCCGTGATTTCATGAGGTGCGTGGTAATAAGCGACAGTTGCGCGGGGCCTTTTTCTCAATCTATTCAGCAAATTGGATGCGAGCATTCGCATGAACTTTTTTGATCGAAGGAAATGGAAAAATCAATCAAATCAACGGCGCTCTGGCGCACATATGATGCGCATTTCAGGCGCTTTCCGGAGAAGAATTTTCCTGAATAGATCAAGAAGCCAAGTTTTTCTTTCGTTTCGAAGTGATAGAAACCGGAGGCAGCCGGATGATTGGTCGAAGTCATTTTAAATCGATATTGTGCGGTCTGATGCTGACACTCATGACGCCAATGGGACAGGCGGATGAAGCGTGTGAAACCTTTATCGACGGCACGCTCGATCAAATGTTCTCATCAATCAATCGCGCGCCTGAGCGTGACGATCCAGAACTCAGGGCATTGGTGCAAGCCAATGTAGACACGCTATCGATTGCGCGGTTCACACTTGGCAAATATGCGGCGCGCGTGACCGCGGAGGACCTGCATCAATATGCGCGATCGCTCAACGCCTATTTCCTTGGTGCCATTCACGACAATATTCAGGGCGGTCAGGACCTGAGTGCGGACGTGCTCAAATCATTCGATCGCAACCAACGCGACTGCATTGTCGAGACGATCATTCACAGAGAATCCGAGAGCGATTTAGCGGTGGTTTGGCGTGTTATGCGGGTCGGTGACCTTCATCAAGTTCTGGATATCGCGATCGAGCAAAACGGTAACAAGATTTGGCTGGCAATTGAGCTGAGGGCGCAAGTGGTAGACTTGTACGAGCGCTCGGGTGGCGATCTCAACGTGGTGATCCAGAAGCTGGGATTCGACTAATTTCCAGGTCTTGGAACAAATGTGATCTCTCGCGCCCACTCTTTCACCGGGACATCCGTTGCGCGGTCAAACACGACCCCTGGCCGGTTTCCAGCCAGGTCTTCCAGGCGTTCATCAATCGTGATTTTGTGCGGGGCTGCCGTCCAGGGCGCGCGCGGTGTAAATGTCCAAATGCGCTCGCTCTCAGCGAGCCCAACCCGGCCGGGAACGAGTTGACCGTCTTCGGTTGCGACACGAATCCGATACGCCATGGAAAGATGATCGTGCGGTCGCCCAAGATCGACTTTCAAGGCGGTCCTCGAACCGATCGTGGGGGCCTCAATCGACCATGCTTCTGGCGCGGGTGGTTGGCGCTCCGCCGCGTGTACAGAAAACCCAAAGGACACATCGCCCCCTAGATTACATCCGTTTGAATCCTTCATCGCCCCTAAAACCTGAAGGTCGAAACGGTCGCCGACGGTGAGGGCCCGTCCAAAAGTCTCATATGATGCCAGGCCGGTTTTTACGCGGCCAGGATCGAGGATGATGGTAAGACGACGCCGGTCTGAAGACCATAACGCGTATCGCATCGGCAGGACCGCCTGTGTGACTTCTTGGCCCTTGGAATCGAGCAATCGGATATCTGAACTGCGAATGTCCTGGCGCATGGGGCGCGGGAAGTAGAGATAGAACCGAATGATATTTTCCGGCAATCTGTTTGCGCTCGGGAAGACTTCAATATCAGGCGTCGAAATCGGCGCAGGACACTCTGCCATCATCGCGCCGCCGAGTGCGCAACTCACCAGGCTGAGAATGGACCATTTCCCGAACATGTTCTTTCGGTCCTTTCCATGAATAGAGCTGCAGCCGACCGAGGAAGACTGCCTACGGCCCGTACAGATCACAAGCTGCATGAATGCACATGTGTTGTGCGGCTAGTCGCGGTTGCGTGATTGTTCGTCGACCGGCGCTGTCGCGTTTGGTGGAAACACGTTTCGTAGTACGTCAAGAAACGCCTGAACCTTTCCAGTCCGATGCAAGTCAACGTGTGTGGTGATCCAGAATTTCGTGATCCAGCTCCGTAAGGATGGCATGACTTCGACCAAATCCGGGTTCATCTTCGCCTGGTCCTTCGGCAAAAATCCAAGTCCCAATCCGGCTTGAACAGCTTTTCTCTGAACACCGCTATTATTGCTGACGAAGACTATGTTTTCGTGCGGGACAGTTTTCCGCATCCAAACCCGCATAGGCACATTGGAACTTTCATCCGTATCCCCAATGAAGCAGTGGTTCGGAATATCGTCATCGCCTTTGAAAGGACCATATTGATCCAGATAGGATCGGTGCGCATAGAGTCCGCTATCCATGGTCATCAAAGGCAAGACAACATTATCGGGGTGGTTCGGTTTGCGCCCGGCACGGATTGCCACATGCGCCTCTCCGTACTCGAGGTTCAAGACCGAATTCCCTATTTGTAGCATGACATTCGTTTCCGGATGCCTGGTACGAAACTGCTCAATCGCGGGCAACAAATAGTCGTCCATGATTTCGACAGACGTCACGATGAGTTTTCCGAGCACCTGACTGGATTTACCTCGGATGCGCCCCGCCAGGTCGATCAATTGATCTTCGGTCGCGCTGGCAATGTTGAGGAAATCCTGTCCGGCTTCGGTCAAATGATATCCACGCGCATGACGCTGAATCAGCTTGCCGCCGTCTTCCTGCTCGAGTTCGTCTATATGCCGCATAACCGTTGCGCGGTGTATTTCCAGATCTTTCGCAGCAGCGCTCACAGTGCCCAATCTGGCGACGTAGAGTGCGGTGCGAACCGCCATCCAATTGTCCATATCTATGTCTCTATTATGTGTATAGCTTCTAAAAATCGTAACTTGTGAGCGATTTTTGTCCAGATGGTGAGCCTGAGCGAAATAGCAAGCCAATTGCCGCAATCGGCTAAAGTGCGCCCCAATCATCGGACGGACATCCTTTAGTCGGGTCTGCCGTCCCACTCTTTGTCCTGTACTGGCGAAATATGGAGCGTTTTGGCACTCACATCGGGATCATTTATCAGACGGGTGTCCGTAGAGCTCCAAGCTGTGACTTTTTAGGTCATATCCCAGGCGTTTAGCTATTCGTGCTTTTAGTTTTTCGAGCTCCGGGTCGTGGAACTCGATCACTTTTCCAGTCTTGAGGTCGATCAGATGGTCATGATGGTCGTCGTTTCGGATCTCAAATCTGCTGCGAGAGTCGCCAAAATCATGCCGCCATACCAAGCTTTGTTCTTCCAGAGATTTTAACGTCCGATAGACCGTGGCGCGAGAGATTTTTGGGTCTGTTTCTCGGGCGCGCTGGCATAAAAGTTCTGCATCGGGGTGGTCGATCGACTTTTCAAGCACAGCGCAAACAAGTCTGCGTTGTTCGGACAGTCGAATTCCCGCTGCGGCCGCTCTAGCCGATAGAGTATCAGGGTCGTTTTTGATCGCTTATGCCATTTCTGGATGGGGTTCATTAGTATGACGCCTGAGAGTGCGGCATCGCCCCCCATGTTGCGAAAAAATCTGGTCGATTAATAAGCGGTTTCCGATGGACGCGCGCGTGGTGAAGTTTAGACTACCGCGGCAATCCTCTTTCGACTAACAATCGATGAGACGGTTATCCTACACCCGAAGAGTTCGGTTCCACGACAGAGAAGGGGTGTTTTTGGGGTGTTTGTGAGCGCTAATGGAAAAAATGACCGATAATCAGAGTCATGACGTTAGCGCGAGCAACGTTGATTATTGCGCCAACCGTGTCGAACTGGATACGAATAGCGAAATTGAAGCGCTTTATGATGAATATGCCGATCAATTATCGTCTACCATTCGCCGAATGTTCGGCGACGGGCCACCTGATCCTGATGATGTGGCGCAGCAAGCGTTTCAAAAACTGATTGAGCGCGGCAACATTGAGACAATCTCAAATTTGAGAGCGTTCGTATGGAGAACGGCCCGCAATATTGTGCTTAGCACGAAACGTTCGGCGACAACGCGGGCGCGATATGATTACGAGGTCGAACAGATTTATTTTCCGCTCAAAGGTGACGAATCGACACCTGAGCGCATCATATTGGTGAGAGAGCAACTCGACACGATAAATGAGGCTTTGCGGAAAATGCCCGAGAAAAGACGCCGCGCGATTGTTTTGCACCGGATTGAAGGTCTGTCGGTCGCAGAAGTTGGCCGACGTCTCGGCATGAGTCGGCAAAACGCAGCCAAGCATCTCTCAAAGGGTATGGCCGATCTGAGTGTGGCGTTGCTCAACGAAGAGAAAGTTTGATCTTGAGCTCGCGAAACGCAGACCGCCACAGAGAACGCGCTTTGCGCGAAGCGCATGAGTGGCGGTTTCGGATGAATGCGCCCGGCCTCACGCACGCGGTCCAGCGTGCGTTTGAAGAGTGGAAAGCCGCTGATCCAATTCACACAAAAATGTTTGAGCGTGCCCAACTGGATTATGAGGCGCTTGGTGCGCTCTCCAAATCAGACATAGATTCAGATCTTGTACGGCCAATTCGTGCAGAGCTCCCTGCGAGCAAGGGCAATAGGGGCCTCAGATCGTTGCCGTCGCTTCGATCGATGTGGAAGCCTGTGGCGATCGGGTTCACGGCGGTTATGGCGGTGAGCGTTGTGTTCGTGGAACCTTGGTTCGGAACGTCGCCGGTGCAGACCGAGGCTGAATCTCCCCGGGCAGAATTCACGACGACCACCGGCGAAGTTAAGACCGTGGTGCTTGCCGACGGATCGCAGGTTACGCTCAGTGCGGCCAGTCACATTGAAGCGGCATTTTCGAAAGAGCAACGGACGGTTTTCCTTCAAGCCGGCGCGGCGTTTTTTGACGTGGTCAGCGATCCCGATCGGCCATTTGTCGTCGAAGCGGGGGCGCTGAATGCGCGCGTGCTCGGAACCGAATTCGAAGTGTCTCGTAACACCGAACTCGTGCGTGTTGCAGTTGCTGAAGGATTGGTCGAAGTTAGCCATCCATACGTTCTAGACGAGCAATTAAGTTCACTGCGCTCACTCATAAAACTATCTGCGGGCGATTCCGTGAACGCGACGCGCGATGAAGGATTGAGTGTGATCAAACGCATGAATGCCCCGGCCATTGGTGCCTGGCGGCAAGGCAAGTTGTTCTATGACGGGGCGCGCCTCGCCGAACTCGTTGCCGATGCCAATCGCTACACTGAGAAGCATGTCCTTATTGCTGAGGGAAGCGAGATCATTGCGGATTATCGCGTGCGCGGGGCATTCAACGCATCAGACATTGATGGCATGCTTTCAACTTTATCGGACATTTATCCGGTCACAATCGACCGGAGTGAAGCGGGTACTGTTCGTATTTCCTCACGGGAATAGTCAGCTGCAATTCAGCTCAACAAGCGAATGAGAATTTTTCGCAATTGGAGGGTGCGCTTTGGCCTCCTCAAGCATCTTATCCATAAGGGGCGAATGAAAGGCATTCGCAACAATTGTTAAAAGGGAGCCCTTTCTGTGGCGGGAATGAACATACGAAAACTCCGAGCGAAGCCGCTTGTGGGGATGGCATCAACGCTAGCGATCGTCGCGTTTTCACCAATGGGTGCAACGCAAGACGCGACGGCCCCTTTATCATCCAGGCTCAAAATGCGCCGCGTCAATCCCCGGCGCCCGAAAACGATCAGGGTGAAGAGTCGACAGCATCTGACCCCACCGATGAATTCAGTGAATCACGTGTACTCGATGTGGTGATCGTTTCCAGTTTTGATCGGGAATACTTGGCCAATAAAGGTCAAACCGCTGCGGTAGGATTAGACCTCACGCAGCTTGAAACACCAGCTGCGATTAGCGTTATTCCCCAGGACCTGTTGCAGGACCAGCAAGTCAACAACGTCGACGATGCGCTTCGTAACGTCGCGGGCGTCGTAAAGTTCAAGACGGGTAATGGCGGCGAAGAACGATTCTCGATCCGTGGCTTTGAATCATCCGGGTCGATTTACAAGGATGGTGCGCGGATCAATAACAGCTTGAACGTGTCAAATATTCCATCGACCGAAACGGCCAATATTGATCGTATTGAGGTTCTGAAAGGTCCGTCGGCGCTCATCTACGGCCAAGGTGAACCGGGCGGCATCGTGAATTATGTCACAAAGCGCCCCGAGCTGGAGCGATCAACGTCTGTCGAGTTTCTAGCGGGTAGCTTCGACTTCTACAAAGTCGAGGCGGATACGACCGGCGCCGTTCCAGGCACGAATGACAAACTCGCTTATCGTGTGGTCGGTGCTTATGAAGATTCAGAAAGTTATCGAAACTTCGTCGAGCGTCAGCGGTTGCTTATAAACCCGACGCTTTCTTGGATGCCGACCAATAATTTCGATCTGTTGCTTGGTTTCGAATATATAGATGACGATTACACGCAAGATCGGGGTCAGGTTCTCGATGGCAATTTCGTAGATGGCTATTTCTACAACGAAGACCGCTTGGATCCTGAGGAGTTTATCGGGCTTCCCGGTTGGAACAATCGTTCGCAGGCTGAGTCACAGCGCCTATACGCGATTGCGAATTTCCAAGCGACGGACAATTGGAGAATTGAAGGAACGTTCTCTAACACCGAGAATGAGAAAACGTTCAGTGACTCTTCTGCGAGTTTCGTCTCATTCCTGCCTTTGGTCGAGATAATTGGCCCAGTCGGCTCTTTTCCTTTTGGAGATCAAGTCAACATCGGGCCAAGCTTGGGCGTCGGCAAAGGGGAATCGACACAGTTCACGGTAAAGAACTTTGTCGACTTCACAGATGGGTTCGGCTTCGAGCATGAAATTCTCGCGTCATATACATATGAGGAATTGTCGAGCGTATCGCGAGCCGCCGGAACGGATGGCGTGCATACCTACAATCTTGGAACCGGCGTTTACTCGACTTTGAATTTCGCGACGTTTGCACCGTTTACTGAAAGCGAGATGGATGCGCTGCAGGCCCAGGTCGAAGCTGCGGGCGGGGATTTTGTCAGATTGAGCCCAATACTCGGCTTCACACTTAGTCCGCTCTCTGAACAGGGGACTCAAAGAGATGTGGAAGAAGCAGGTTTCAACGCGCTCGATTACATCACACTGAATGACCAATGGGCGGTCCTGATCGGCGGGAGATACTCAGAATTCGATGATATCAATAGCGGGTTCTCAGATGATGATTTCAGCATCAGAGGCGGAGTTGTTTATACGCCCCAGGAAATTTTGTCATTTTATGCTTCATATTCTGAGGGGTACACATCGTCTGGCGGAAATCTTGGCGTGGATGATCAGCAAATCGATCCCGAGCGATCTGAGTCTTTCGAATTGGGCGGAAAACTTGCGCTGCGTGACGAGCAAATCCTCCTGACGGCCGTTCTATACGACACCAGGAAGAAGGGTATTGCATTTGTCGCCAACCCATTCCAACCAGATGGAACACCGACGCCCGATGCAGACCTTCGATTTGGAAACATCGGCGAAACGCGGTCGCAAGGCGTAGAGTTGGAAATCGTCGGGCAAATCACCGACAATTGGCGGATCGTGACCGGGTACACTTACATCGACAATGAGATCCTGGAGGGTGATCCAGATCCGGATCCCCTGTTTGGTAGCTTGATTGAGGGCAACCGTTTGGGCGGCATACCCGAGCACAGTTTCAACTTGTACAGCTTTTACGATTTTGAAGTTGCAGACGGCGAGCTTGGCTTCGGTGGTGGGCTCTTCGCGGTCACGGACACGTTTGTCTCTGCTGCGAACGTAGCAGAATTCGATGGTTGGGCGCAGGTCGATCTCGCGACCTATTACAAGCGCGATAACTGGAAGATCCAGCTCAACGTCAACAACGTGCTTGATGAGGAGTATCGTCAAGCACAAGGTGGCGGTACATCAGACCTTCTCGGCGCGGTGCGCGTAGGTACGGCAACGCCGAGGTCGGTGACAGCGTCAGTCGCGTTCGAGTTTTAGGCGCCTGCAAAGAAAGCCAAGATACGCCCGTGCTGATCGTCGTTTCATCCATGAGTTTGTTGTTTGCGGCCTGCGCTTTGCTCTATCAGGCGGATGAGCGCCGTTCGTCCTTCGAATTTGTTAAAACGTCGCGCAGGTCACGTCTCTGGATGCGCGCTGTCGCGGTCGCGGTTTTCTTGCTGACGCTAATGATGATTGCCTCTCTGCGTGGATGGGAATTGGGCATTCAGACTTGGCTCGGTGTTTTCAGTTTTGTGTTTGTGATTGCAGTTGTGTGCATGTGATGGCAGGTGAGGGCAAG
>ERZ1740072.211-NODE-211-length-25578-cov-15.992125_pt1 | contig 25578 bp, 19 predicted proteins | sample MGYA00581733_ERZ1740072 | MGnify/ENA primary metagenome ERZ1740072 (study PRJEB43018, sample SAMN04849741) | marine metagenome | isolation source: floating plastic debris | place: Pacific Ocean | collected 2008-08-30 | study: EMG produced TPA metagenomics...
CCATTGAGCTAGATGTCCGCCAGGAACCCTGGCCCATTGAGAATGATGAAAAACGCGCCGATGAAAAACGATCTGTTAATGCCATTGTCAACATCAACATGATCCACATTGCTGCCTGGAAAGCGTGCGAGGTCATGATGGCCGGCGCCGGTCGGATATTGCCAGAAAACGGTGTGCTTTATCTGTACGGTCCCTTTAAGCGAGATGGCAACCATACAGCCCCCAGCAATGCCACCTTTGACACCTGGCTCAAAGAACAAAACCCCGACTGGGGTGTGCGCGATTTAGAAGCGGTCGAGGCAACCGCCAAGGCACATCAGCTAGCACTGCAAGAGGTGATTGCAATGCCAGCCAACAACTTTTCATTGATCTTTTACAAAGAGTCTCCGTAATGTATGTGTTTTTTGAGTAAATCTGTTGAAAATCGCCGTAATTAGATGGCCCCATCAAGAATCCCAGGGCAGATAACCGTTATCCTGGCTCTCTTTGCTCATGTCGCTACCTAAATATTTATATAACTGTTGGTGTAGACAATGCTTGCTTCAAAGGGGTTGTCAGTCAGGATTGTTATTGTTGTTTGCTTATTTGCCCTGGCACTGGCTTTTTATCAATGGCATTGTGCCAGGACCTTATCCAGTTGCCGTATTTCTCCATGGATTTTTCTTTTTGGGATTTTGGGTCTTACTATTATTCATCTGCTGCGCCAGCTTTATCTTTCCCATTGCTTCCCTAAAAGAGGTACAACGCCGGTGGTTCAAAACCTTAGGTTTTGCTCTTTTGGGGGTAGTCGGCATGGCTGTGTCACTCCCCCTGTCCGTTATTCATGGCGGACTTCAGGGGCTTATAGGACTGTTTTTTTTAATTGTTGCCTTTGATATTTGGTGGATTATAGTTGCAAATCATCGATTTCCCCACCGAGTCAAGGTTAATGGCGTTGTTACGTTCTCTCTGCTAATAGCACTAACCGTTGGCCTAATGCCGTTTAATGGCTATGGTATTGACCATGTAGATGATCTTCATGTGAATGTCTGGAATAAAAACTACCGCATGAGCTATATGAGCTTTGACGACTACGGTAAGCTATCACTCTATGAATGTGGCTCGGCTAAGCTTCTCTGCCGTAAGATTTACCACTATTGCAATAATTTGGGACCGGGGGGTGCGGGTAAGCTTTCCTGGACTGACGAGCGCCTGACCCTAATGCTGAACAATACCGAACTGTATCAACGTTTTAAGACTAAAAGCAATGCGTTTCATCAGGAGATTAACCCAAGCTGGGCGGATTGGCATTCCAATGGTGTCTGTCGATATTCAGTTTGGGGCACCTAGTTTTGATCATTGCGACAGGCTAACGTTCTATTGGATATGGCAACCTACACGGGCAAAATCGTGAACTTCGTAGCAGACTCAAACCAGCGTATCTGAGAATGATGTTGACGCTGAAATTGCCAGGTTGCGATCGCAAGCCAACGCGCAAAACACAGCCAATGTAGACTATGGAGCCGTATACGATTGGCGTTGCTGATCCTCGGGATGATTTTATCTGCAAGATGTTGTCCTGTGGCCTAAGCGATCAATTCATCCCCTAAATCAGCAACGGCGTTCTAGAACAAAAAGGTCCCAAAACCACCAATTTGCAGTCTTTCATACTGTCTGATGCCAGTTTCCCCCTTAGGATAGACGCTTACTGCATCTGTCAGGCAACTGTCCTGATGCATTAGGGCAGTTGCCATAGCTAACATGGGTTGAAACTGTTGTGGAAAAGTCGCTACAGCGCATTTTTATTGGAGTTGGCTTTTTTATTACCACCGTGATTGTGGCCGTGGTGGGGTATGTTGCCGCCGGCTGGGCCTTAATGGATGCCATTTATATGGTGGTCATCACTATTTTTGGCGTTGGGTATGGGGAAGTAAAGCCGCTGGAGTCAACTAACCTAAAGGTGTTTACCATTTTGGTAATCATTGCCGGTGTATTATCCGTAACCTACATTATCTCTGGGGTGGTGCAGTCTGTGGCAGCCGGTGAAATTCGTCAGGCGCTGAGTCTCAAACGTATGAGTGAAACCATTGCAAATTTAAAGAATCATGTGATTATCTGCGGCTATGGCCGTATCGGTCAGCTGTTGGCACAGCAGCTTCAGCAAGATGGACTACCGTTTATTGTGATCGATGCCGACCCGGTGCGGGTGACCCTGGGGCAAGAACAGGGATATCTGATGCATTTGGGGAATGCCACTGATGAGGACAGTCTAGAGGCCGCAGGTATTCATCGTGCCCGAGCCCTGGCTACGGTGCTACCGGATGATGCTGCCAATGTGTTTATTACCCTGACGGCCCGCGAGTTAAATAACAGTGTTGCGATCTTAGCTCGAGGGGAGCTGCCATCAACGGAAAAGAAACTGCACCTGGCGGGAGCAAACCATGTGGTATTGCCGGCCACCATTAGCGCCGGTCGCATGGCAAATCTGTTGATTAACCCTGCGGCTGAAGATTTTTTGGCCCAGGGAGAAGGGCGGACGGCACTCAACCAGCTACTGGGAGAGATTGACATCCAGCTTAGTGAGCTACCCGTTGAATCCCAGTCTAGTCTTGTGGGGGCTACCATTCGAGACATTGAAACCCAGGGCCATGGCACATTTATTATTGTTGCCCTGCGACGTCAGTCCGGTGAGATGCTGGTTCACCCCAAGCAAGATACGTTTTTGACATCCGGTGATGCTCTAATTCTCATGGGGCACCAGGGAGACCTACCCTCGGTGATCAAACGTCAGTTGGTGAAACCCGAGCTGCGTTACCGGGGTGCTAGGGTTCGATAGCCGGGGACTAAGCCGAAGAATAAGCCGGAGAATAAGTCAGGGACTAAGCGGGAATCTTGAGGGTAAAACAGGTTCCTTTACCGGCACGATGAACCACGGTGCTAGCCCCCTGCATGGTGTCGATATAAGGCTGTATCCGTTGTTGAACATGCTCTGGGCTGGGCCCACAGCCATCGTCCCAAACACAGATTACCAGGCAAGGTCCTGCCTGTCTGGCCGCCAGCTGAATTTTACCCACGGCTGATTTATTCCGTCTTCGACGGATGGGGGAGGGTTCAATGCCGTGGATAAATGCGTGGCAAACCAGATACGAGAGCGTCTTATAAAGGGTGGGGGCAATGGTCTGCTCAATCAGCACATCACTGTCTTTAAATTCTACGAGAACCGGTTTTTTACCCTGGTTTATTAACCGCTCTAAGTCGTGATAGCAGTGCTGAAACACAGCGTTTAGGGGTTGCCTCTCAACCGTTAAGGCAGTCTGGCCAACAGTTTTGCTAGGGGGCTGAGAGGCATTAGTCTTGGGATGACCCGGTAGGGAAATTGGCTGATTGAGCCATTGCCAGAGGGTGCTAAACCAGCTGATTGGCTGAGGGGGACGGCTGTCTCCTAGATCTTTCAAGAGTTTACTGGGCGCGCCCCCTTGGGTGCGATCTCCCTGAAGTACGTCTGCTTGACCTGCCCGGTAGTCAACTAGCGCCATCTGAGCAATTTTTACGACCTGGTTGGGGTGTTGTTGCAGGGCGGTTAATGTGGCTTGGGCAATGCGACCAAATCCTGGCAGTCTCAGGGACTCTGCGAGACCCATAAACACCTCTGCCTGGGTCTTTAGCAGGGCTGTAAGCACCTGGGGCTCGGGGACTGTCAGAGCCGTTGCCAATTCATCTAAGTATTCGGTTACGCCATCCTCAAAAATGGACTGAGTCACATCTACCCCCAGCTGTGCTGAGGAGGGTAAATAGCTGTTTTGACCAAAGTGCTCGCCTAGATTGTCTTGTAGTTGTGAAACGATGGGGGTCATCCGGTCCAAAACTCTGTCTTCATCAACTGAAGCTTTGGTCAGCTGGGCTGAAAGCAGCAGCTTAAGACAGACATAACCGTCTAGGATTAATCCTTCTACGACGGATGTTAGGGATGTTTCTGGCACACAAAGCGCCTTGAATGCATTTTCTAGGGTCTGGGCTGTGGTGTTGATGGCGTCTAGCCCTACAATGGCGGCAGCCCCCTTTAGGGTATGGGCTAATCGCATCAGGGTATGGGCTTTTTGGGGACTAAAGTTTTGACCGAGGGTTAAGATCTCATCGTCTATTTGCTGGATGAGGTCAGAGGCTTCCCGCAAGAAATCGGCAGATACCTGCTGTGGGATGACGTGATTGGCAATCATCATGGGGTGGGCGCATGGCCATTGGGAACATACAGACAAAAGAAGATAGGTGGTTTCTTATGGGCCCTTTCTGGTTAGTTTCTCTGGCTAGTTTTTTGGGCTATCAGACAAGTTCAACCAGGCCAGTCAGCTGATCACACTGATGGGGACAGTTGACGAAATCGGGTTGGTCTGGGGGGAGCCACTGTGGGGGTGGGCTGCAGGTGCTTTATGGCCACCTTTAAAACTTGTTTTGCTTTGATCGGTTTACCTAGAAAGCCATTGGAACCAACAACTTTAGCGCGTACCCGATCGGGAATGCTGTTGTTGTTGGTCATGATGATGACGGGCACATCTTGGAACGCGGAGATGCGTCGAATTTGTGCGCAGAGCTCGTAACCATTGACAATGGGCATCACCAGATCGAGAAAAATCAGCTGAGGCTTAAGCTCGAGTAGCTTGGGTAGCGCCTGGAGAGAATCGGGAATGTTGACATAGCGATAGCCTGATCCTTGGAAAATGGTGGCCATCGTTTGGCTATCGGCGGGATTATCATCGACATAGGCTACAATTGGCCCTCGTGTTGTTGCTGTCTTTGTTTCTGTTGCAGCGCTAAGCCCAGATGTTGCAGTAGCTGGCAAAGATGGCGACTGGGAGAGTTTTGGCACCGATGGGACCTGATGGGGTGAATGGACCTTTAGGGTCAGGTCCTCTACATGCATGAGTTTGATCAAATCCCGACGGATGTGGGGGACCAGCGATTGGGTCAGGGTGGTGAGGGGCTGTTTGGTTTTTATTGCCAGGTCTCGCAGGGTGTGTTTACCATTGGCCAGCTTTTCTAAGGTTTGAAAGGCGGTGGGCGATGTCCGTTCTTGTAAAATCTCGGACTGTACAATGGTGGGCGCTAAATTTGGGCGATAGTCAATCAGGTTGGCTTGCTGCCAATTTTGCCAATCTTGTTGAACCTGCTCCCAAATCGGCTCACGATTTAGCCCAATGCAGGGGAAATTAGCGCCATTGCGTGGACTGGCTTTGTAGGTTAGCTTCGGTGTTGACGTTCTGAATTCAAGGGTGGCTCTGTGAACAATATCAAACAGAATTTCGGCTATACAGCCCCTGACAATTTTTGAAAAATGGTCTCGGCTAAATTTCTGATGCATGACCAGGTGCGCCACCATCTGATAGCTTTGAACCCGATGGCCAATCTCCTTAAGGGTGGTTGTGTTTAGCTCTGAAGAGTGTTTTAAAAACTGTCGATGCCAGCGACGGTTTGAATGGGTCCGAGCATTAGCCCACACTATTTGACCAACGAGAAAATATAAAAACCATTCACCCCCTGTATCTGTCCTGACTGTAAGGATGCCGGTAAACAAGCGTTCTTTTGCTTGCTGAATTTTTTGGTCGATCTCGTCAACAATAAACTGGTGTGACATGCTCGCGCGCTACCCTACATACAGAGGGTTGAGTAAAGTCTGTGGTCAAAGCCTATGAGAAGTGGCCCAAACCCTCACCAATCTGACAAAGCCGTAGCTGGTGGAGTAATGGAATTGAATACACCCGTGTCTTCTATTACGAGCATAACCCGCAAGTAATACTCGTTCAAGCATGTTGCCGAGTTAAATTGATATGAACTGTAAGTTTAGCTACATTAACTTGGCCCGACTGTACGTTTTCTCATAAGAACATGACGATATTGCATAGGGCCAAAATCGTCTTAAATCAGGCAAAAGAAATTCCTCGACAAAAGAAATTTTTAAATAACAGAAGGTTGGCAAAGGAAATTGTACCGAGGCGAAGCAATCCCGGTTTTAATCATTTTGACGGCTGCTTGATTAGAGAAAATCTTTTGATAAACGAATTTATCGCTCTTATGCGAAATTCTGACTGATAGCACCTGGTATCGAAGGGCATCCACACGGGAGTGTCCCTACAAAATTGTCTAATTTTTAATCGGGTTGAATGAATTCGGATTTGTTATGTAGGTCCGCTTGCTGTTAAAGGGACAATCTAAGCTGTTCAGCCTTAACCTATTGAGTTTGGATGGTCACTACTTGGGGTGGGGTGGAGTCGGGGGGATAGCGCAAGATCACCTCTACTCGGCGTTTCTCTTGGGGGGCTAAGGTGACGGTTGTTAGGGGTTGCCCCTGCTGTCCTCGCAGCTGTACCAAATGGAGATTGCGAATTCTGGGTAAACCGCTGTCGTCGCGATATTTAACTTGGATAGGCCCTCGGAAAAATGTGCTGTTGGGGGGTGTTTCAAAAAACTGTAGTCCCGCTGTGGAGAGTTTGTCTTCTTTGATGGGGGTTTCAAAGGTAACGGTGACGGTTTGGGGGGTGTCGGTGGGGTTGTATAGCGGAAAGGCGAGGTTGTAGGCCACCCCGTAGTTACCGTGGGCCTGGTAGGCGGTGTCGTCGTAGCGCACTAGCATGGGGGCACTTTGATTTTGGTCCGTACCTAGCTGGCCCACATATAACGTACTCACCCCGTAGGAAACGGCTTGACCCGATGCTGGAATGGTGAGGATGTCGCTGCTGCCGTCATCGGCTACGGTAGCGGTCCAGCTGGCACCCTGGGCAACTCCGGCAACGCGACCATAGATGACCTGGGTCGGGTTTTCGGTGATGGGAGTGGGGATGCGATCGCGCGGTCCCGCCACCCCTGAATTGGTCACTATGTTTTCCCACTGGGCCAAGGACGGGGCCATCTCACTGTCATTGCCGTCCACATTGGCAAATTCTGCCAAACTGGCCAGATAAACGGGGCCGCTGCTATCTAACTCTATGAGGGTGGAGCGGCCATTGATCGGTGGGTCAAATTCAGCCACCGGGATTGGCGCATTGAGCAAGAGGGCGTTGGCGCCGGGGGGGACCACCAGCTGTGATGGCAGCGTCGCCTGTCGTTGTCCCTGGATCAGATCGCCCATGACTCGACTACCGGGTCCGGCGAATACTGGGTTGCTGGGGGAGAAGGGCACCGCACTGGGCAATGATACAAATGGCGCATCGGGCTGGCTGAGATAGCTGGCCCCAGACAGTACATTCACCGTCACCGCGTCTACCCCAGGGTTATGGACCAAAATCGCCACATACATAGACCTGAGGTCGTCAGGATCGTCTGCCCTATAGACATGGTGAGCAAACACATCAAACCGGCCCTCAAAGGCAAAATCCAAATGGGCCTCTGGCTGTCCCATGCCTTCGGGGGGAAAGGTAGACAGCAAAATTCCTGGGTCACCCACGAGCTCGGGACTATTGCTATTAAACACAGGCACCGTATCTAACTGGGCCGGCAGCGGTCGCACCTCCTGGGGGCGGACAATCTGCTGGGGTACCTGGGCCATGGGAACAGAACTAAAAAACATGGGGATCGATTGCTATCAAATCAGCGAATAGGAGGACAATCGGTGTGGTTACTTGGGAGGATGACGCCATCTGCAAAATGTTGTCACACTCCGAAGCCACATTACAGTCTGAGCAGATCGGTTCATGCCTGCGCTCAGCCACGATAGACAATCACCCTACCGCATTCAAATACTCAACAATTTTTAGAAAGTCAAACTCAAGCACCGCCTGGTTTGCCTGGGTCATCAACGGCACATGGACAAATAGGGCCGTCGTTCTTTGCTGTTCCACATGGCGCAACACCCGATAGTAGAGGCGATTGCACACAAAGTTACCGGCATCGTAGCTAATGCGGGTGTGGATCGTTTTTTGGACTAGGGTGTGAAGGTCGATTGGTGTGGCTAGCCGCTGCTCTTGCTCGGTGCCCCACTGTTCTACGGTCAGTGTTTTACGTGTTTCCGCCATGCCGCAGCAGATCACAACCTTGGGCCGATATTGCACGATGTGGCTGATCACCTGGATGGGAGCCAGGTCAAAATTGACCGGTAGCCAGCGTAGCGGCATAACATTTTGTGGCAGCCTGGCACTGACCTGTTGCACCAGTACATCACTTGTATTGATGGCTTGGTGAGCTTTCCAGGGACGAAAGCTGGTGATGAGTATCGGTGCCGCTGCTAATTTTTCCACTGCTTGCTGCCCGCGAATTTCTCAAATTCATTTTTGATACAGTACCAGTCCTGCAAGACTTTCCGGTTATGACCTAACATTATTAAGTTAGTCAATATGATGTTGCTGATTTAATGGCCAATTCTTGGCAATTGTTAAGGAATTGACGCCTTAAGTCCATTCGCAACGCCCATAGTAATCCGCGCCCAAGGAACCCCTAAGGCAATGACCGCCACTGTCCCCACCCTATCGAGCCAGTACGATCCTTCCCAAACCGAATCCAAGTGGCAGGCCGCTTGGGAAGATAATGCTGTGTTTAAGGCCGATCCAGACCATGGTGGGGAGCCGTTTTGTGTGGTGATTCCACCGCCCAATGTTACGGGCAGTCTCCACATGGGTCATGCTTTTGAGAATGCGCTGATTGATACCCTGGTGCGCTACCAGCGGATGAACGGTCGTAACGCTCTGTGGCTGCCGGGGACTGATCATGCCAGCATCGCGGTGAGCGCAATTTTAGATAAGGAGTTGCGATCGCAAAACAAAACCCGCAAAGACATTGACCGAGACGACTATCTAAACCGGGCCTGGCAATGGAAAGAAGAATCTGGCGGCACCATCGTCAACCAGCTGCGCAAACTGGGCGTATCGGTAGACTGGACCCGTGAGCGCTTTACCATGGACGACGGGCTATCAAAAGCCGTCCTCAAAGCCTTTACTAAGCTCTATCAAGAAGAACTGATCTATCGCGGCAACTACATGGTGAACTGGTGCCCCGCCAGCCAGTCAGCGGTGTCAGATGTCGAAGTTGAAAACAAAGACGTAGACGGCAGTCTGTGGCATTTCCGCTATCCGCTAACCGACGGCTCTGGCCATGTGGAAGTCGCCACCACCCGTCCAGAAACCATGCTGGGGGATACGGCAGTGGCCGTAAACCCAGAAGATGAGCGCTACCAGGAAATGGTGGGTAAGACCCTGAGCCTGCCCCTAGTCGGTCGCGAGATTCCCATCATTGCCGACAGCTATGTGGACAAAGAATTTGGTACCGGCTGTGTCAAGGTCACACCGGCCCATGACCCCAATGACTTTGCCATGGGTGAGCGCCACAATCTGCCCATGATCACCATCATGAATAAAGATGGGTCGATGAACGAAAACGCGGGTCGGTTTGAAGGTCTAGACCGGTTTGAAGCCCGTAAGCAGGTCGTCACCGCCCTAGATGAAGCAGACGCGCTGGTGCGGATCGAACCCTATCAGCACAGCGTTCCCTACAGCGACCGGGGCAAAGTGCCCATAGAACCGCTGCTATCCACCCAGTGGTTTGTTAAAATCCGCCCCATGGCGGACAAGGCATTGGACGCCCTAGACAATCACCAATCCCCCAAATTTGTCCCCGAACGCTGGACCAAGGTTTACCGCGACTGGCTCGTGAACCTGCGGGACTGGTGCATCTCCCGTCAGCTCTGGTGGGGGCACCAAATTCCGGCCTGGTATGCCGTTAGCCAAACCAACGGTGAGATTACCGACTCCACGCCGTTTTTTGTGGCTGAGTCAGAAGACGAGGCCCGTGCCAACGCCATCGAACAGTTTGGCGACGGTGTGGAACTCAAGCAGGACCCCGACGTCCTAGACACCTGGTTCTCCTCGGGACTGTGGCCGTTTTCCACCATGGGTTGGCCCGATGAGACCGCCAAAGACTTTCAAACCTACTATCCCACAACAACCCTAGTTACTGGGTTTGACATTATCTTCTTCTGGGTAGCCCGCATGACCATGATGGCCGGGCACTTTACCGACACCATGCCCTTTGAGACCGTGTATATCCACGGATTGGTGCGGGATGAGAAAAACCAGAAAATGTCGAAATCCAAGGGTAACGGCATTGACCCCCTGATTTTGATCAACAAGTACGGCACCGATGCCCTGCGCTATACCCTGATCCGTGAGGTAGCCGGAGCCGGTCAAGACATTCGCCTAGACTATAACCGTAAGACCGACGAATCCTCCTCGGTTGAAGCCTCGCGCAACTTTACCAACAAACTGTGGAACGCCTCTCGGTTTGTGATGATGAACCTGGGAGGCGCCACCCCCGAGAGTTTGGGTGAGCCTGACGTCAACAAACTTGAACTAGCGGACCGGTGGATTTTATCAAAGTTTAATCAGGCCGTGGAACAGACTCGGGCCGAATTGGATAAATATGGCATGGGCGAGGCCGCCAAAACCCTCTATGAGTTTACCTGGGGAGACTTTTGCGACTGGTATATTGAGCTGGTCAAACCCCGTCTTTACGGCAAAGATGAAGACTCCAAGCAGGTGGCAAAACAAACCCTAGCTTTTGTCCTGGACGGCATTCTTAAACTGCTACATCCATTTACCCCCCATATCACAGAGGAAGTGTGGCACACCCTGACCCAAGCGGGTGACGATAGCTACTTAGCGATGCAACCCTACCCTGTCGTTAGGGCTGAGCTAGTCGATGCTGATCTAGACAAAGACTTTGACCTGTTGATTGGCACTATTCGCACCATTCGCAATTTGCGAGCCGCGGCTGGTGTAAAACCCTCAGCCAAGATTGAGGCAATTTTAAAAACCGATGATGCCAATGAAGTACGCATTCTGAGCGCCACCCAGGTCTACCTAAAAGATACGGCCAAGGTGGAAACCCTCACCATTGCCGGTACTACATTGATGAGTGCCCCAAAGGCATTGACCGAGACAGCGGCTGAACCACAACAGCAGGACTTGTCTAAAGAAGGCGAATCTGACGGGCTACCCGAGATTGACTGGGGCGATGGCATCGACGCTATTCAAACCCTGTTAAAACATCCGTTAGGTTACATGGGCCAGACCTATAACGCGGCTAAAAAGCCAGCCTCTGTTGTTTTCTTACTGCTCCTGACGGGAATTGGTCTCAGGTTGGCCGCTGCCGTTATTGCTGGCATCAACACCCTGCCGCTGGTGGGGCGATTCTTTCAGATGATCGGTGTGGGTTACACCGCCTGGTTTGGTGGCCGCTATCTGCTCAAAGCTGACAATCGTCGCCAGCTTTGGGGAAATACGACCGGTTTTTGGGATGAGGTGGTTGGTAACCTGAGCGGGGATGGCACTGAGCCAACGGATCTGGCAGGGGCCACAGAGACAATGGAGATACCTGCCGACACCCGACAGATGTTTGCCGGTGTCTTTGGTACGGTACAGGTGCTGATCCCGTTGACGGGGCTGGTTGATGTGGAAGCCCTAAAGCAAAAAATCGAAAAGTCTTTGGCCAAGGTAGAAGGCGAGATGAAGTCGATTAGCGGTCGTCTAGGAAATAAAGGATTTGTGGATAAGGCACCTGAACGCGTAGTCCAGGAGGCACGGGATTCTTTAGTGGAAGCGGAGACCCAGGCAAAGTTGCTCAAAGAGAGATTGGCAATGCTGTAGAAAAAAAGAGCCGTTTAGCTGGGTGAACTCACCCAGCTAAACGGCTCATCCATCAGAGAGTAGGTTGTTAAAGCCCATCTAAGCAGGCATATTCAGACCGCAGTGACTACAGCGCCAGGAGATTTTTCCTGAGGTTACGTGACGCAGCAAAACATTAGAACAACAAAGGCAGGTCTGTCTCTGTGCTGTAGGTTCTTCTTCTAGCTTTGAAACTGGAACTCGTTGTTCAAAACGAGTAAGTGCTACCAAAGATTTCATGGAACTAAATTGTTAAAGTTTTTTATTAAACACAGTTAGCTGTAGCCGTTGTCACCTAGAGCGTTTAGGGACTACGCGTGACGTGAACATAGGTGTGCCAAACTCTACTGTCCGTCAAATAACAACACAGTGACCATCCGACAAATACAGCAATCGACGAATGTATCCGTCGATTGCCAGTCAGGTTAGCCGTGATGATTTGAGGCTCCCAGAGATATGCATTGTCTGCCCTAACTAACCCGACAGAGGCAGTCCTACAGCTGTGTTGGGTGGGGACGGGGATAAAAAGGGTGCTCGAGCCGATTCGGAGTATCGGCTTAAACCGCTGAGGTTTCCTGCAATGAGTCAGGATCTACGTAGTGGCAGGTGGTATTGTCTTGGCAAATCAAAGCCCAACCTGATTTGTCAATGCCCATCAGCTTGTAAGCACTGTCCTGAACAAAGTAGCCCTTGTGGTTGCGGGTACCTGATTTAACTTCAAGGTTGTAAGCGTCTGTATTAATCATTGGGTTTCTCCTAACGGAATGTAGTAAGTGTTAAGTTAAATAAACGCGATTTATACGTTTCGTTCCTTGAATAACTTAAGCTTATCGTTAAAATCACCCAATGTTCATTAAGTTCTGTTAGTTCTTAACAAATGAGTTTTTAACAAAGCTGACGAACGGTAGCTCCGGGCTCTGTCAGCAAGCGTTAGCAGCCCATAGATCAACAGACCTGCTCTCTTAACCCAATCTCTTTCAAACTGTTTTCAGAACAAAGTTGAAGCTGGCTCTTTTGGTGTCGCCGCCATCGTCAACTGTCATCAAAAGGGCGGGGTCAAACAAAAAGTCGTTTTGATTTGTTGCGGATTCTTCTGGAAAATAAAGCTGTGTTGTCAGCACCGGCTGGTTAGCGGCCTGGACCTTGATGTGAAAATGGCGAGTACGTCCAGGATAAATGCCTGGAACAATCGTCTCGATGCGATACTGTCCGTCGGCGTCGGTAAACTGATGACCGCGAAACTGGTAGCCCTCGTTGTCATACTCGCCCCGGTCATTAGTGTGCCAACAATCGACTAAAGCACCCGCGATGGGTCTGCATTCTGACGACAGCACCTGACCGGTAACAATAATCGGAGTTCCAGAAAATCCTGGCTCTAGTAAGGACGTTCGCTGTGGAGAGTCAGGTGTGTAGAACGGTCCTTCGGTTTGAGGGGGTGTCGTTAGATCTTTCCCACAGGCAGGTGTAGCTGGCAGGACAGTATTTTTGCGTGAGAATGGCCGACTACAGGCTGCCACCAACGAGACCAGCGTCAAAGGCCCCATACGCAAGAGGGTGCGACGTGTGAAGCGGTGTTTTAATCGTGGTCTCAACATGTGATTGGCCGATAGTTGTATGTATGGATAGCACCGTGGACTTGCTATTTACAAGGATACTCCTAAGTTCTGCTGACTATCGCTATCAGTATCCGAGACAGTGGCCGTCGATGCTGATGACGAGACATCTGATTTGGTAGGAGCGTTTGGTTCAAAGGATAGTTGAGACTCTGGAGCGGCTGTTAGATCTTTTTGGAAAAATCCTTCTACGCTTTTCTTCCAGGTAGTGTAGACGTTATTGATGCGAGTACGCCATTTTTGTCTGTTTTGTTCTGCTTTTTCGGTAAACCAGGAAAATACGAGCAGATCGAGCAGTAGTTCTACGCTCCTGACTAGGGTCAACAAGAAACCCTTGAGCAGGTTGTAATGGATTAGATAGTAGGGGGTAAATAAAATTGCAGAGAACCAGAGAAGATTGTCAAAAACTTCTTTATCTAGGTTGAAAGAGATGCTGACGTGGACGCGCAGTAGGGTGTACCACAGTGACACGACAACCAGGGTGCTGACGGCAAACCCGATAATTCCTTCGGTTTTCTGCCATAGAAACTTTAGAAAATTCTTAGATGAGGTCCATATAATCCCGGCGAAGCCAACGGTTAGGGCGCCGTAGGTGGCGATATTGGTCCAGTCCAGTTCACCGAGGTCGCCGACCATAGATGTGTCGATCTGCTGTAGCAAATCGAGCAGAGATTGCAGCATTGTTTACTCCTGAAAAAAGTTCTTCTGTTGTAGAAATAGGGGGTGACTATCCCCGAGGTGTTTTGACCCTTATTTCTGTAACAGGATAGCGTCTGGGATAGATGCTTGTGAGGTGCGGATTGCCCTAAAGCTGGAACTGCCCCAGAAAGAATCTGAACTGTTGCTGCGTTTGCCAAATATAGTCTGTGGGATTCCACAGGTCCTTTAGACCATAGTCAATTAGCTGCGCTGGCACTAGCCGGTCTCGCCTTTCTACGAGCATCATTTGCTCTAAAATCCATGGATCGCGGGAGTATTCTGGATGACCGGAGAATACGAGAATATGACCGTCTAGAATCCAGCCCAGGTAGTCTGTTACGCCGCTGGTGCCCAGGGAGACGGCCCCAGGAGGGAGTTGCAGGACACCGTCATTGTGATGGACATGGATGGTATAGGCGGTGCGGTCGGTGCCGAAATAGATTTGGGCTGCTTCGGTTAGCTGAATGGTAACGGCGGATAGTTCGGTGCCGGGGGGATTTTTTCCCACCTTGCCGCCGAGGGCCTGGGCGACGATCTGGGGGGCAAAGGAAAAGCCGGACAGTCGGACCTTTTGCTGATGGTAGTCTCGAATGACCTGGCCCAGATGAATGACCCAATCGTCCTGGTCGTAGGCAGCACTGGCGGAACCGGAGATTACAATACCGTCGAGGCTAGCTAGCTCCTGGGGGGTGGGATAGTGAAACTTACGGGGCTCAAATTTGATCAGGTCTACATTGGTTAGCTCTACACCGCCCAGGTCGTCTGGCTGGCTTTTTTGGCAGACATCGGTAAAGAGCTGCTGGTGCATGTCGTAGAAACCGTCGGGGTAGCGGTCTAAAATCTCGGGTGCCCACCAGCGGAGGTCGTCGGTGCCGACATCAAAGCTGGCTAAGCGCAGGGTGTGGGATGGCATAGTGGATTAGTCAGGGGAGTTTTGACAGACGGGGGAGTCTTAACCGACGAGGGCATCTTGGCAATAGTCGGCTAAAAACGGGGTGCGATAGCCAGTTTGAGACCACAGGATGGGGTAATAGCTTTCGGCGATGTCTAAGCTCCCCTGCTGGCGATAGCGCTCAAAAATATAGCCGTTGCCAACGCCGGGTAGTTGGAATTTGGCATGGCCGGCCAGGGAACTGATGGCAAGACTGCGCCTTGTTTTGGTGGCGCTGGGATTGTTGCCGGACCCACGCCAGAGATTGCCATGGAGAAATACGGCACTACCGGGGGGGAGAACAATGGGAACAATCTGGGGTGATTGAATGCCCGCTGCTTGGGCGGCCTGCCACAGGGGGGTGCGGTAGTCTTCTTGGGGAGCGTGGAGAAAACGCACCTGATCGGTACAGTCCCAGAAATGGGAACCGGGAACAATTTCTAAGGAACCGGTCTTGAGGGCTACATCACTGAGGGCAATCCAGCAGGTAACGGTGGCGGGTGGGGCAATGCAGGAGGTGTAGGTATTGTTGCGATGGAAATAGACTGCGGGGGCATTGGGGGGTTTGATCCAACAGGTGTCGAAACCGTAGCGGGCTGAGCCCCAACCCATAAGGGTGGCGTTGATTTGGGCGATTTTAGCGGAGAGGGTAAAGCTGGCGAGGGTGCGATCGCAACGCCATAGCCCGGTCATTTGCTGGGTGGCATTGGGCTGGCTTAACCCCGGACGACCGTACCATTCATCGGGATAGATGCCGGTTTCAAACTGGGTATTAAACAGAGGATCAAAGCGTTCGCTAATTTGAGTAACTTGGTCAGGGGTTAATAAATTATCAAAAATAAGATACCCATGCTGATGGAACAGCTCTATCTGGGCGGGGGTAATGTCGAGCGGCGGCACTTGCCCTAGGGCAGCGGGTTCTGACGGTGAGGGTTTCATGGTGAGGGGTTTATGGTCACTGGTCCAAGCTGTTGGCGGGACGACTATCTAAAAACGGAGTCCGATAGCCGTCTTCGCGCCAGGTAATGGGAAAAAAGCTTTCATCCATGGTGTCATCGCCGTGGCGACGATATTTGCCCGCAATGTAGCCACCAGGGACATAGGACCCAAAGGGTTTAAACCGAGCAGCGGCGGGGACATAGGCCAGCACCATACTGCGGCGCACCACATCCAGGGTGTTTGGCCCGGAGCCATGCCAGGTGTTGCCATGGTGAAATACGCCGCTGCCGGGGGCGAGACTAAGCTGTACTACCTCAGGGCTATCGACGCCAGCTTGCCGAGCGGCCTGCTCCATTTCTGAGCGATAGCTTTTGTTTTGGTTATGAAATTCGGGTACGGCTTCGGAAAGCTGCCAGCGGTGGGACCCCCGCGCATATTCGATGGTGCTGGCCCCAGCGACGGCATGGCTAAGGGCAATCCAACAGGTGATCACCCCGGGCGGGGTGTGGTAGTTGATGTACATGGAGTCCTGGTGCAGGGTGGTTTCTTTGGCCCCGCCAGGCTTTTGCCAAATGCCATCGGCCAGCAGTCGGGCACCGTTCCAGCCCTCTAAGGTGGCAGCCATCTGGGCAATTTTGGGCGACATCATGGCAGAGAAGAGGGTGCGATCGCATTTCCACACCCCGGTCATTTGCCCCGCCGCCCCTGGCTTACCCAAATAAGGATTCCAATGCCACTCATCAGGGTATACCCCCGTTTCAAACTCTCCTGCAAATAATGGATCAAATCTCTCCACCAGACCGGCCACTACATCTGGTGCCAACAGGTTCTCGACCACCAAAAACCCATCGTGGTGAAACTGTCCGATTTGCTCGGTGCTGAGCGGTGATTTTATAATTGTCTCCATAGCAATTTCCCCCTAATAAATCTCTAAATATTCGGCCACTTCCCAATCGGTAATATGGTCATGAAATCTGTCCAGCTCAAACGCTTTTACGGTGCCAAACAGCTGACAAAATTCTGTACCCAGCAAATCTTGCATGGGACCATCGGCAGCCAGGGCATCTAGGGCCGCATCTAGGGTTTTTGGAAACGGTTTCAGGCTCGGATCATCCTCACTGGGGCCATCGGTCATGGGTTGGAGCGTCAGCTGTTCTTTAATGCCCAACAGACCGGCAGCTAAGGTGGCCGCAGCGCTCAAGTAAGGGTTACTCAGACCGGACGCTGCGCGCATTTCCAGATGGGTTTGGTCATCTTGGGTGGCTTTTACCCGCACCATGGCGGTGCGATCTTCGATACCCCAGCTAATGTTGGAGGGTGCAAAGGTGTGGGGTTTTAACCGTCGGTAGCAGTTGGGGGTGGGGCCAATCAGGGGGAGCATGGCGGGGGCATGGGCAAGAATCCCTTGGGTAAAGGATTTAGCAATCGCCGAGAGTCCGTCTGGAGCGGCTTTATCGAGGAACACATTCTCACAGTCGCTATTCCACAAACTAATGTGAAAGTGACAGCAGCAGCCCGCCATGCCAGCAAAGGGCTTTGACATAAAGCTAGCCTGGTAGCCCAGGTGGTGGGCGATTTCTTTGACTGCATTTTTAAAGGTAAAGGCTTTGTCTGCCCCCTTAATGCCGATGCCGGGGCCAAAATTAATTTCAAACTGAGAGGGGGCGTATTCACAGTTATGGGTGATGACATCTATCCCAGCTGCCTGCAGATAGTCCAGCATTTGGTTAATTTCGGGAACGTACTGATTGCGAATATGGTTAAAAATGTGGAGACCGTCGAAGAGGGGTTTGTGGGTCTCAGCATCAAGGAGATAAAATTCAAACTCATGCCCCATCATGACGTCAAACCCCATCTGTTTTGCCAGGTCTAACAAGGACTGTAGGACGTAGCGTGGGGAGCCTTTGATCGGGGTGGTTGGATTCCAGTAGGCATCGCATACGACTTTGACAGTGCTGTCTAACCAGGGCACTGGCGTACAGCTTTCAATGTCAGGAAACAATGTCATATCGCGGTATTTTTGTTCCTCGTGGTAACCGGAACCCGAAACAACGGAGGATGCGGTGTCTAGGGCCAGGGTGCCACCATAGAAGTTAAGGCCTTTGCGGGCATAGCTTTCGACCTTGGTGATGGGGATGACCTTGAGACGGGAGACGCCGTGGAGGTCAGGGAGTTCGAAGCGGACGTATTGGGTGCCTTGTTCTTGGAGGGTTTTGACCCAGGTGGAGATTGCTTCAGAACTTGGGATGGTGGGGGGCATGAAGGGGGAAGTTTATTAGGTTTTGCTTTCTAATTTGTCGAAGAAGAGAATGGGGTGCTGTATATGAGGGGACAGAATTGATGTTTGATTTTGAGTGTTGTGAGGGAGCTGGGGTGGGGCGAAGTGGGTTGCTTGGGGTCCCTCCGAGTTCCCCAAACCCCCTGGGCAGGGCCAGTACGCTGCCCTACAACCCAGCGTACTGGGTTATCTTAAATTGTATGGGGTAAGGGGGTACGGCTAGGTCGATTATTATTACTTTGAGCTTGGTGTTTCGAAACTCGAAGCATGTTAAAAAGTTAGTCCATGGTTTGACCGTGACTATTTTTTCTAATAGGTCAGGGAATAACCTCTCCTTTTAGAATTTTGTCGCAGCGCGCAAAATTCTAAACCACCTCGCCAACCTCCAAATACGCTATTAGGGATACCATTTATATTGTTCCGAGGGTTCTAGGGCGGCGGCCCGCCCTAGTCATGGGGGTTTGGGGAACTCGAAGGGACCCCAAGCAACCCACTTCGCCATCAACCAACCCCCTTAAGCAAAAAGTCAAAGACTCTCCCCTCCTAAAAGAGATTCTGGTGTAGCTTTCTCAAGCATATCCACCGGAGATCCGTTATCCCAAGCAGAAATGCTAAACCCATTTTCAATAACTACCCGCTCTATGTCAGCACAAAATTCTGCGCTAACAAATAAGGCTAAACCTCCCTCAGTTTCATGCTGAGGACGATGCAGCGCCTGACTCAAAACACTTGGAGGTTGCACGTGCATTCCCTGCCAGCCAAATTGGGGATAAGTGTCAAGGAGAGTGTAGAGGGGATGAGCATTTTGCTGAAGCGTTCCGATCAGTAAATTGAAATGGCCGACATTCCAATCGGTAGGGGGTGTAGGGGGTTGTTGGGACTGTAGGTGAGAAAGGAGGGTGAAAGGTGAGGGTGTGGTCCCCCAAAGATAGCTGGTGTGTGGATTTAGTAAGGGGATGGCCTGCCAGCTGGGGTAGGCATGACAGAGTTTTGATAGGGTGGATAGTCCGTCTTGCCAGTTAGCTGTTTGGAGGGGAATTAGACAGAATTTTCCTTGGCTCAGGGTGTGGGTGGCTTGGATGAGCCCGGTGATGGCGGTGCCGCAGAGGCTGAGATCAGGACTGGTGGGGATTTGCTCGTAGCCAATACCCTGAAGTGAACTGGTGTTTGGGGGTAACCAGCAACTGGGGTCGCCGTGGCTGGGGAGAATGGTGGACGCTGCGATCGCAACATCCACAGCTGATACCGTTATCTGGCCATAGGCTGCTAGCAGTAGCGATATCCAGTAGGGACCACACAGATTATCGGGCTGTTGGTTGTTGTGCTGATGGATTTTGAATAGGGGGTCTAGGTAGGGAAACAGATCTAAGGTGATGGGCATTGTGTTTCTTTAAAGCAAAGGCGTTGCTGATCCTCGGAACGATCTTATCTACCAGATGCTGACGTATGGCATTTCTAACAGATCGGTGTATCTCCTAAATCAGCAACGAAAAAAAGCACCGCTCTTCAAAGGGAAGAACAGTGCTAGATGTTTGTCCAGTGTGTTGAAGGAGTGAGTCTGAAACGCACTAACGTCTAGGAGAGCCAAAATGGCGATATGACCGCTTTCGACGTTGGGATTTGGTCCGACGTAAATTGGGCAGACCAATACCGGCCATACCTAATAACGCCAGAGGAGCTGCCCGTTTTGACTGGGCGAGCACTGTGGACGGCGTTGCCTGTTGCTGGGCAGAACGCCTGGTCTGATGGGTATTCTGAAGCTGATCAGCAGCCACTAAGGAGAGTAAACCCATCACAATAAAGCTGCTCAAACGATTGAGCGATTTGTCCACCGATGGCAGTTCATGGGTTGTCGAGTAGGTGGCGACAATAAACCAGATAAACAGACCAACGGAGACGATTAGGGCAATGCCGTTGATGGCAGGGGTGTGGGCAAAGGTGTAAATTGCCCCCTCGGTAGGGCCATCAATGGCGGCATTAAAGTCTTCTAAGGTAGAAAATGGACTTGGCATAGGGTATCTCCTTACATCTGCGGGCTAGCTTTTGACACGGCGATGGCTGGCTCTGGTGTGTGCCCATTTTGCTCAGGCAAAATGGGATACTCTGGATAGCCTTCGAGACCAAAGTCCGCGATATCTAGACCGGCGATTTCCTCTTCTCGAGAAACCCGGAGCATACCTAACTTCTTAAGGACAAAGCTGACGCCATATCCAGGGATAAAGCCGAGGATAATTGTGCAAACAAACGTACCCACCAGCTGACCCACAAATCCGGTTAGGGGAATGCCCTCACCCTGGGGGTAGCCAGAGGCCATAACGCCCACTGTCATAGCCCCTAACAGACCGCAGTAGCCATGGACGGCAAAAGCGCCAACTGCATCGTCAATGCCCGCTTTCTCAACTGCTTTGCCAACAAAGGGCATGGTGTAAGCACCGATGAAGGCAATCAGGATAATCATGGGGGGGCTATATAGATCTAAACCCGCACCCACGGAGATAATCCCTGCCAGGCCACCGGAAATGGTAAAAAACGGATCGGCCTTGGACGCAATGTAAGAACCCACAATACCCGAGCATAGGGCCAATGTTGTATTCACACCGACCGAGGCCAGGGTCATGGGGGTGCCGTAGATAGTAATCTCTCCGGTTTGACCTGGAACAAAGATGACGCAGGCGGCTAAAAATGCATAGAAGCCCACAAAAATCAGCATCAGTCCCACCATGGTTAGGGGGAGATTGTGGGGCATAATCGGGTTTGGCTTACCGTCGGAGTCAAATTTGCCAATGCGGGGACCTAAGTTGATCAAAACACCCAGGGCAAAGAAACCCGAAACACCGTGCAGGACGGCCGAACAACCAAAGTCGTGGTAGCCAAAGTTAGTTAAGAACCAGCCGTAAGGGTGCCAGCCCCAGGCGGCGGCAACAACCCAGGTAAACGACCCTAAAACCACAGCTAAAATGGCATAGGCACCCACTTTGATGCGCTCAATCACCGCACCTGAAAGAATAGATGCGGTGGTCATGGAAAATAGGGCAAAGGCAAACCAAAAGACACCGGTAAGGTTGTCGGCAATGTTGGGACCCATGGCGGGTGACCAGGGGTAGGAGGCTTGAACCAGGCCCAGTACTTCACCAACAATTCCTTCAGAGGCTGAATCGGTCCAGGGCCCAACAATGCCCCCGGTCAGTGGGAACAGCGGGAAGGCGTTGTATACCCACCAGCCAAAGAAGAAGAAGGTAAGACCAACAACAGACAGGGTAAGCAGGTTCTTGACCATGGTGGCCAGAACATTTTTGGCGCGCGAAGCCCCACCCTCGTAGGCTAAAAAGCCCACGTGAATAAGGATCATAAATACGGAGGCCCAATAATAGTAGGACTCCGACACGAACGTTGCGAGAAACTCTTGAGATTCAGGAGACATGCTCGACTCCAGTGTGGATTCAACAAATGGTCAACAATAACCGGACAATTATTTAGTTAGCGAGAAGAAAACCACTATCCTTGCCAAAAGAATCTGACAGGACAGTCGTTCAGGCGTTCAAGGAACCTATTATTTTGTCTGTAACTACGCTAGTAACTAAATAAACTAAATTGACTAGATTGGTTCAACTTAGGTCGACTTGTTATGCCAAGAGTATGCAATGCAAATCTTGACAGGGCTGTATTAATTACTACTGAACAGCTTCCACAATTGCCGTTTTTACAATTCTCTTTACTTGCATGTTACTGACAGATTTCTGGGCTACAGAGACTGTATTTGTTCGAGTTTGCTGGTTAGGGTCTTCAGGTCTTGACGGGCGGCGTGCAGTTCTAGGATCGGCTGCCCCTGGTGTGGGTGCTGCCAGATCAGCAGTGGCATCCCCTGTAGCTGGGCGGGTACGGCCCGATGGTTGGGAATATCTTTTAAGCGGTGGGGCGGTCTGACGGTGGCCTGGGATATTATCTCTGGCAGCAGACTAATGGGTAAAGACAGACGCGCCAGCCAGTCAAACTGTTTGAGCCAGATCTTGGCTTTGAGCGGTGTTATTAGCTGTTGGAGAGGCCCAGCATAGACAATGCGAAAGTTGCGATCGCACAGTCTTAATACCGAACAGTTCTTGTCCTGCAGTCGGGTCTCCATGGACTGAAACGGGGCTAAATAATCCACCTCTGGGCCGAATAGGGACCTGGCTACGGCCAGACCATCCACCCCTGCCAGGTCCCAAGGAGGGTGCTCCATCACCATTGCCTCATTTACCTCATATGCGTACTCGACTTTTGGTAGGGTCAAAGGCAGCCAAGGGTCCGACGGTCGCGACAACTCGACGCTTAATCCCATCTAATAAGCCTATTTCGACCGGGGTGCCCGGTGCGGCATACTCAGGCACAACCTGGGCCATGGCAATACTTTGATTGAGAATCGGTGAGAACGTGGCGCTGGTAATTTGACCAATCCGCCAACGTTCACCACGGGGGTAAATATTTTGACCCTGGGCGGCTACCTCATTCCCCGCCAACACCAACCCAACCGCTACCTTCGGTGGATGCTGACGAATCTTTTCTAAGGCTGTCTTACCGATAAAGTCTGGTTTTTTCATGGCAACGGTCCAGCCAATACCCGCCTGATAGGGGGAGGTTAAGTCGTCAAATTCGTAGCCTGAGGCCAGCAGACCGGCTTCGATGCGTGCCCGGTCCAGGGCCTGCATTCCCAAGGGCAGCAGCCCCGCCGACTGGCCCGACTGGAGCAGCAGATGCCACAGCTGGGCTCCCTTGTCTGGATGAACAAACAGCTCATACCCCAGCTCACCGGTATACCCGGTGCGGGAAAGCAAGAGGGGGATGTCGCCTACCCTGGCTGCCGTAAATTGGAAATAGCCCAGGGTATCTAAGGTAACGGTGGGGTCCGCAAATGATGTTAGCGGTCTGAGAATATCGCGAGATTTGGGACCCTGTAGCGCCAGGTTGTGGATGCGATCGCTCACCGCTTCAATGTCTACGCACCAACCCTGACGTTGGGCAAGGCGCTGTAGCCAGTCGCCATCGGTGTCACAGTTACCCACATAGCGGTAGTGGGTGGGGCCAAAACAAAACACAATGCCATCGTCAACGATGCCGCCGTGGGGATTGAGCAAGCAACCATAGCCCGAGCGCCCCGATGTAATTTTCTCTACGTTACGAGAAAACGCATATTGTAATAGGGCAAAGGCATCGGGGCCGGTGACCTCAAATTTTCTGAGGGCGGAGAGATCCATCAGCGCTGCCCGCCGCCGCAATGCCCAATATTCTGCCTGGTCACCCTGGTGGGCAAAACTGTTGGGCACCCAAAAGCCGTTGTACTCAATCAGGTTATCGGTCAGGGGCCGAATACAGGGTGTAAAGGCACTGTCCTGGGTAAGCCGTAACGGAAAATCCGCCGCCACCCGTCGACCCATGGCACGGGAGAATGTTGGGCGGGCCGACTGATCGGCCCCATAAACGCGGATGTGAATAGACGTAGGCTGCCAGCCATTGGCCGGATCAATGTCGTCAGGGCAGGCGGAGCTAGCACACAGCAGGTCTTGGTGAGCCCTGAGCAACACATAGTCCCCGCTACGGGACCAAGATTCTTCTGAAAGAATATGGCCGTGGCAGTCCACCTGGGTGTTGTAGAAAAAATTAATGGCGGGCCAGCCCGATCGGCTAGCCATACCGTGGGGCGCCAGCACCCGATTAAAATTGTCGCTACAGCTGGGGTGCCCAGGATAACCCGCGTCCTCATAATAGCGGGGGGTGCAGGCTAGGAAAAAGCTGTCATGGCGACCACAGGTGTCTTGAATGACTTCCACCAGGGGCTGCATAGAAGGGGAGAAGTATTTGCTGTGCAGTCCGGCCTGGGGATTGGTCACTCCGTTGAGAGTGCGGGTGACGGTGCTGTCAATTTCCTGACCGTAGTCATTGGCGTTAAAGGCCAGAAAATCGGAGCATTGAGCCCCGGCTACATCGATGATTTGAATGTATTGTCCCTGGGTAACGGAGTATGAGATAGCCGTGCCAGGGGCGATGCGATACTCGGCGATAATGGGTCCTAAAGGGGATGGAATGTCTGTGTAGGTAGGCGCAGATAGGACGTTAGCGGTCATCGCCTTTACCCACAACAGGTCTGTTTACTGCCATGGTTCTTGGGTGACGGTGGCACGTCATTGGCCGGATTCTCATCAAAGAAATTAAGCGGCTTAAGCATAAACCCAATTGTCCCCACCGGCATCACCGGCCAGTCTTCTGCGCGAGGAGAATGGCTGTGGGCAAAGGTGTACCACACCACCACATCGGTATCTTCCACGGAGCGATCCGCCTGGGTCCATGCCGGGAGCCCTACCCCACCGGGATGCTGATTGGGATAGTCTCCGGCTGGAAACTTTTCATCGGGGCTGTAGGGGGTTACCCATAGATGTTTGGTCATGTAGGTGGCGCGACGGATGACGCTGGCATCTGGACGAGCCAGGGGTAGGGTATTCTCTCCTGGCATCAGCTTATAGGCGGTTGGGTAGCCCATGGCATTGGTCTTTGACGGGTTGACAATCTTCCAATAGCGACCCTTCATGGGGTCAATCACCCGCTGGGCCGCTTGTTCGGTTGGCAGCAGCGTAGACTTAGCGTAAAAGGCATTGCCGTAGGGATTGTGCTCATCCTCTTCTGGCACAATGTCCACCTCATAGACAGAGTTGTTGACTCCATCCACCGACATATCCATCCGCACGTTGAAAATGTGCTGGTGGATGGGGGCATTGAGCTGGGGGGCAATCAGGGTGCCATACTTGGGCATCTCGTCGGGCATGACGGCGGCGGTGCTCACCATTCCGGTGAGCTTAACTTCGTACTGAATGGTGCCATCTTGATAGAAGTACCAGTAGAAGCCATATTCGTAGTTACCCACGGTGGCAATAAAGGAGATAACTAACCGGCGAGAGCGTCTGACTTCGGTCTGTTCTGTCCGCCAGTCCATATGTTTCCAGAGAATGCCAAAGTCTTCCTCATGGAGACAGACGGCATTTTCAATCTGGGCTACATCGCCGCGAGAGTCGGTAATAAAGGCATCAAAGTAGTAAATTTCGCCCAGACAGTCACAGCCTAGCTTGAGGGAATTGGCTAAAGACCCGATGCCGTATTCCCCCACATCAAAGGCATTTTTACGGTAGTGGTAAGGTTTGGTATCGCCGTAGGGTACGGTCATCTCCGCCAGGGATGCCCGATAAAAGATGGGGCGTTCTTCGCCGTTATCGGTATAGGTCACGGTGTAGAGAACCAACCCTTCCCGTGGGGTAAAGCCAATGCGGATTTTCCACTTTTGCCAGGAGATTTCATGGCCGTCAACGCTAAAGCTGGGGCCTTCTGGCTGCACAATCTCTAGGGGTTTTAGATCCTGTCGGTAATCTTTAACGTACTCGGGGGTGTAGTTACCATCCTTCGGCGGCAGAGGCACTACACCATAGTCCTCCACGCGGATGACTTCCATTTTGTTCAGGTCTACCACCGGGATAA
>ERZ1740072.212-NODE-212-length-25479-cov-9.511092_pt1 | contig 25479 bp, 26 predicted proteins | sample MGYA00581733_ERZ1740072 | MGnify/ENA primary metagenome ERZ1740072 (study PRJEB43018, sample SAMN04849741) | marine metagenome | isolation source: floating plastic debris | place: Pacific Ocean | collected 2008-08-30 | study: EMG produced TPA metagenomics assembly...
AGTCAGGCGCTGTAGATTGATCCATCTGGAAACAGCATTAACCGCATCGGGCCAATTTTTACCAAACGCTGACTCTGCTCTTCCATTACGGTTTTGATCCGCACCGGCATCACACCGTTGGGGGGAAACGCCCACCAGATACCATCGCGGCAAAAGGGATCGCTGTAGCCGTTGAGATCGCACCAGTCCTGACAGACACCCCGCGTTGCGCTGCCGAGATCGGTATAGGTTGCTTCGGTAAGTGGGATAGTTTGTTCGTTAGCCATCTATAGTCCCGATCAGCTATTCCTTAAAATCGCGCTGCTCATCAGTCTATTGTTACTGATTGCAGCCCCTGTGGCTTTCTACCTATAGAGCCTGCTAGTTGGGGTAGTGGAGCGGCATTTTTAGCGATGGGCTTGCCGAAGCGATTGGTTATCAAGGTGTATTTTTAGTAGCACCGTTGTTTGCGATGGTAACAGTATTAGCCATAGATATATTTAAAGTGGTTAACTGAGTCAACCTCCATTAACACCATGCGACTGCTCTCCATCGAAACCATCCCCAGTCCCAACTGCATCAAGCTCAACCTGGATGGGACCATTAGCTCTAAAGCCTTAACGTTAGACAAAGACGGCAACATGTCCGATACGCCTGAAGTCGTTCAACAACTGTTAGCCATCAAGGGAGTCAAATCTGTCTTTGCAGTCCAAGACTTTATCACCCTGACCCGCCAAGGCAGTTCAGACTGGCAACCCATTTTGGCTACAGCGGCTAAGGCTATTGGTATTGCCGATAATGCCGATGCTAAGCTCCTGACCCAGGTGGCTGAGCCAATGCAGACAGCTGACAATCAGGCCACCGGCTCTTTGGGCATGCTAGATGTGGCGGTCCAGATGTTTCGCGGCATTCCAGTACAGGTCAAAGCCACCGCAGCAGACGGACAACAGGCTCGAGTTGCTTTACCTGAGCGCTTTAGCCAGGCACTCCAGCGAGCCATCAGTGCAACAGGCGCTGACTATGTCATGGAACGACGCTGGGAACCGTATCAGGCCCCAGCCGGTGAGCCGCAGCCGGTAGCTCAGCTGGTAGCCGATGAAATTGATAGTTTATTTGATGCTGAAGAACTGTCCCTAATTGAAGCGGCCGCCGTTAGCCTCGTTGTTGAGGCTTCTGACAATACGGCTCAGACATTAACAGCTGAGTTAAGCCACCCTGATTGGAAAAAGCGGCTCAAGGCTCTGCAACAGCTCGACGTCACGACCGATAACTTTACAGCTGTAGTGGCACTACTCGATGATGAGAAAAGCACTATTCGACGCTGGGCTGCGGCTCTCTTGGGTGCCAGTACCCTAGAAATTGCGGTTGTCCCCCTGTGTCGTGTCGTGAGACACGATTCATCGGCCATGGTCCGTCGAATTGCTGGGGACGCCCTGAGTGATCTGGGTGATACCAGTGCCATAGCAACGATGGCCGAGGCGCTGACGGATGAATCGAAATTAGTACGCTGGCGTGCAGCTCGATTTATGACCGAGCTGGGCGATCAAACAGTGATTGCGCCTTTGCAACAGGCTGTAGCTCAGGAATCTGAATTTGATGTACAGGTGGAGATGGCGACAGCCCTGGAGCGCATTGAGGACGGCGGTGATACCCAGCTGCCTATGTGGATGCGGCTGACCCAGGGAATGGAGACGTCTTAGTTTAGCCACCTTAAAACCATATTGCTCCATACTGGTAACCTGAACTATGGTGGACGTAATCAGACAGGCCGAATCTCTGACTGACGAAGAAAAGCAACAACTCTTTGGTTGGGGAAAGAATATCTTTGGTGTAGAAGCACTCAACCTAAGCTGGAGACCAAAAGACTTACATTTCCTGCTCTATGCAGATGGTGAGCTAACCAGTCATGTAGGTATTCTCAAGCATGTCATCACCGTCAATGAAGAGTCCGTTACAGTTGGGGGAGTAGGCGGTGTTGTGACCATACTAAAAGCGCAGAAGCAGGGCTTCGCTCGTCAGCTCATGCAGCATACGGCGAAGTTCTTAAAGTGTGAATGGAAAGTGGCTGTCGGACTGCTCTTTTGTTCTTCAGAAATGGTGGCATACTACAAAACGCTTGGGTGGCAGGAAACCAGAGGTCCCGTGCTGGTCGAACAGCCCCATGGGAAGATTACTCCGCCTCTACGGGTAATGGTCTTAACACTTTTGGAAGAGAAGCGTCTCGATGGAAGAATTGAGCTTCACAGTTTGCCATGGTGAAGAGAGTTGCTTTAAAGGATCCATATTTGCTGGCGCTATGGTAGTTGACAGGTCAACCCATGGTTGATCGACTCACTCAAATCGATTCCTGGCTGGCTACCAACGCCTGTAGCTCTTCTATTGGAAAAGCCCGCTAACATAAACTTACTGATAAATATTCAAAAATCTTCGATATTAAACAAAAGCCTGTATAAAAATACTCTAAAACATGTTATGTACTTAGCTGCTGAGAAAAGTTTAATTGCCCGTGATACAGCCATTCCTGGGTTGGAGATGGTGCTCAATCCTGAGCGCCTACGCTCATCTCTCCAACAGCTGTTTCCTGAGATACCGTTAGGCGATTTACAGCCAACTTATCTGCGCTATAAGATAGGAACAAATTGCCTAGTGGCTTACCGACTCAAGCTTAAAAACCAGTGGCTAACGTTTTATGTTAAAGCCCTGCATCAGAAACATACGACACAAGAAAAGACATGGCAACAACGCCCTGGTTTAGTGGGTCCTCTGGGGTTGGGGCGCCAAGTTCTACCCTCAATGGCGACAAAGCTCTCAGAATTTCCCAATGATTCTAAATTGCCAGGGTTGGCCTATCTCACCCAGTTAAAAGATTCTTGGCAAGACTATCAACGTCTTTTTCCTGACAGTTCCCAATCGGGAAAATTGTTACAATTACGCTATAAAACTGAGCGTCGCTATGTTGCTCAATGGGTTGAGAACGGACAGCCTCAGGCTCTAGTAAAAGCCTATGCTGCAAAGGGGTTTGAAACGGCTAGCAGAAATATTCGCAATCTTCATTCCTGTGATGGGTTGAAACTCTCTCGACCCTTAGCTCAATTTCGAGATCATGGCCTCATTAGCTATGAGTGGTTACCGGGAAAGGACCTGGTATCGCTGTTGACTGAGTCTGATAATACTCGTTCTGAGCTAGAGGCTGTGGGTAATGCCCTAGCCAAGCTGCATCAGCAGACCCTACCTAAGCAAGACAGCGATCCTAATTTAGTGAATATCAAAGCCGTGTCGGATCTAGTCGATTGGTTGGGTTTTGTGTGGCCAGATATCAAAGATTTAGCACGTCAAATCGGCGACCGTCTGGTTCAGTACTTACACCAAATGCCTCGGCTATATCAGGCTATTCATGGTGATTTTTACGCCGATCAGGTAGTGGTGATGAGCGATGCGATCGCAATTCTCGATCTAGATCGGGCTACCCAGGGAGACCCGATGGTCGATTTAGGTAACTTTCAAGCTCATCTAGAGCGCCAATGTCTTCAAGGAGCGCTATCCTACGCTCAGGTAGAATGCATGCAATCACATTTACTCACGGGCTATCATACGGCCTCTGAGGCTAATGTTGGCCCTAATTCTGAGACTCGACTTGCTCTATACACAGCCCTAGGCCTTTTCTTTTTATCTCCTGCGCCCTTTCGCTATCGCGACCCGCGCTGGCCAGAGTTAACCGTGCAACTTTTAGAGCGCGTGCTTCAGCTTTTAGAACAGATACCTGCCCAAGCATTTCGGCTAGCATAGTCAATTGTTGCATCTGAAGGAGAAGAGAATATTGCCGAGTACAACTCTTCTAATTAGGCAAAGTTAGGACAAGTTGCGATCGCATGGGGCACGAGTTAACCCCGCACCCCATGCGATTTAGTCATCCGGATTATTAACCTGCATCAGAGTCAAGACCGCACCCTGGGGGTCCATCACCGTCGTAAAGCGCCCCGGGTCAATATCCATGGGGTCCATCAGCACTTTTCCCCCCATACGATTCACCACGGCTAAAGCCTCGTCTAAATCTGCAACGTTAAAATACACGGCCCAGTTCGAAGGAATATCCGGCGGTAGCTTGGCTTTATCCATATCAAACATGCCGCAGTTGAGGTGACCGTGGACGCTACCGGTAATGTAGTGGGGCGGCTGCTCTTCTACTTCAATGTCCCAGCCCAACACAGATTGATAAAATTCAGCTGCTTTATCGGCTCCTCGGGTTTGCAGCTCCGCCCAACAAAAGGTACTGACCTCATTAACGACACCGGCTCCCGTGAAGTCCTTTGCCTGCCAGAGACCCACATAGGCACCGGTCGGGTCTTTAACCATAGCCATGCGCCCCGAATCCATGATGTCGCAGGCGGGCATTTCAACACTGCCGCCCTGGGTCTGCCACTGCTGTAGCGTCTCGTCTAAATTAGTAACGTTGATATAGGCCTGCCAGTGTAGGGGTGTATCGTCTGGCATAGTAAACAGCGCCGCCGCCGCGCGATCGCCTTTAAACGCCATTGAGTAGACACTGCCGTCGTCGACGGGCATATCCTGAAATGTCCAGCCAAATAGCTCTGTGTAAAATTGCTTGGCCGCTGCGCGATCGCGCGTGATCAGATCAACCCAGCTAAAGACGCCATGCTTGTAACTGTCTCGGATACCCATTTGTTTCGTCTCCAATTTTGAAACAATACAAATATACTAATATTGATTTTAGTGTTTGGATAGATCGCCCCGTTACAAACGATTCAACTAGAGTCCGTGGTGCCGATACCAGTGCTGGGCAATCTCCACCCGCCGGCAAACCCACACATCTTCATATTTCTGCACATAGTCTAGAAACCGTCCTAACGCGGCCGTTCGTCCTGGACGTCCTGAAAGACGACAGTGTAGCCCCACACTCATCATTTTAGGGGCGGTTTTGCCTTCAGTATGGAGCACGTCAAAGGCATCCTTTAGATAGGTAAAAAACTGGTCTCCCGAATTAAATCCCTGGTAGGTGGCAAACCGCATATCGTTGGTATCGAGGGTGTAGGGAATCACTAAATGGGGACGCCCATAGTCTGTTGTCCAATAGGGCAGGTCGTCCCCATAGCTATCGGCGTCGTAGAGAAATCCGCCTTCTTCTACTACAAGACGGCGAGTATTGGGGCTTAGTCGTCCCTGGTAAAATCCCAGCGGTCGGCTGCCGGTAACCTGGGTATGAATTTCAATAGCCTTTTGAATATGTTCGCGCTCGGTGGCTTCCCCTACATACTGATAGTCAATCCAGCGATAGCCGTGGCTGGCCACCTCCCAACCGGCATCTACCATGGCGCGTCCGGCCTGAGGATTGCGCTCTAATGCCATCGCGACCGCATAGACCGTCACCGGTAAATCACGCTGGGTAAACAGCCGATGCAGCCGCCAAAAGCCAGCCCGGCTGCCGTACTCATACATCGACTCCATATTGAGATTACGCACCCCGGCCAGGGGGGCCGCCCCCACCGTTTCTGACAGAAATGCTTCAGAGGCCGGATCGCCGTGGAGGATACAATTTTCTCCCCCTTCTTCGTAGTTAATGACAAACTGCAGGGCCAGCCGAGCATCGTTAGGCCACCGAGGATGGGGCGGATTTTGACCGTAGCCAATCAGATCGCGGGGATAGTCAGCTGACATGGAAACCTCCACAGTCAATACAGGTTAGCCAGCATAGTAGCGTAAGCAGTCAGCCCCTGTCTGGGTGCGGCCAGTCGTACCAGACGCTAACGCACTAAAAAAACCATAAAGATTGCTCAGCAGTGTCACAGATTGCATGGCGAAATGTCCATCCTGTGGCAGGGTTTTAGCAGCGATGCCCCGGAGGATACCCCCGATGAGTTCGATTACGACCCAAAAGCAGCAGTACTTGACCTATATTTTGACCGATGGTGACGCTCAAGTCGCGGTAGTACCCGAGCGGGGCGGTATTGTTACCAGCTGGCAAGTAAACGACAAAGAAATGCTCTATATGGATACAGAGCGTTTTAAGGATGCCAGTCTTTCAGTCCGAGGCGGTATTCCGCTGCTGTTTCCTATCTGTGGCAACATCGTTGACGACACGTACACCCTTGAGGGGGAAACCTATACGCTGGTCCAGCATGGCTTTGGTCGAACGCTACCCTGGGAAGTGACTCAAAAGTCTACCGATAATGGGGCGAGTATAACGCTGACCCTGACCAGCAGCGATGAAACTTGGGCCGTTTATCCCTTTGAGTTTCAGCTGGACTATATTTACACCTTAAAGGGCAACACCTTAGAGCAGCGCTTCCGTCACACCAACCTGTCTGACGAAGAACCTATGCCATTTTCCACGGGCACCCATCCTTACTTTGTAGTGGCTGATAAAACTAAACTCAGCTTTGAGATTCCCTCCACCGAATACAAAGTAAAAGAAGGGAAAAAGGTTTATACGTTTGACGGTCAGTTTGACTTCTCTCAAGACGAAATTGACGTTGCTTTTATCAATCTTGAAGACCAAGAGGCGACGGTCAAAAACGGCGACAGCACCCTAACTCTCTCATTTGATGAGAACTATTCCACTCTGGTCTTCTGGACCGTCAAAGGAAAAGACTTTTACTGTTTAGAACCCTGGAGCGGTCCCCGCAATGCTATGAACACAGGTGATTTTCTTTTGAGCGCCGCGCCTCAAGAAACGGTAGAGACCGTGATTTCGATGACCGTTAGCTAGCTGGACAAAAAAACGGTCTAATACTCTCTTATATCGTAGGCGTTATAGGCCGCCCAGATGTCTTCTTTATGCTCTAGGAACAGCTGTCGGCCAATATCGTAGGCAACTCTGGGTAGAGCAAACTGCAGCCCTGAAAGATTCGCGCGATAGCCGCTGAGAAGAGCGGCCCCCGAGGAGAGATAGTAGCAGCGGCGCAGGTAGTCATGGTCCGATTGCTTAGGTAAAAACTCCAAGCTTTTACCTAAATAGGGATAGCGAGCCATCTCTGGATGTTCGTCGCCAGGGGGTGGCGTGTAGCGATCGCACCACCGAGCCACATGCTGGGCCAGGGTCGCCAGCTCCGGCTGGGCATCTAGATTCGTTATAAAACCCGTCCCGCAGATCAGCCGATCGTGGTGCAGGGTCACATCGCCGTACTGCCCGACAATCTCTCCCCCGGTATGGTGCAAACATTTGACCGGAGCATCGGTATACAGCGTCAGCTGGGGATAGCTCATGGCCTGATGATAGGTATGGGGCGGCGGCAGCTGCCCCGTACGAACCTCGCCAAGACTATAGGCCCATTTCATCTCGTCGGGTAGATCGATAAAATGACGATGGTAGCCATTCCATTCACTCCAGCGAATCCGATTAATATTCGGTAGGACCGACCGACGCACCATGATGTTCACCGCCGCTGCCCCGGCTCGTAGAGCCAAAATCGCATTGTCAAAGGCGCTGGCCCCACCGCCAATAATGCCCACTCGCTGACCGCTCAATGTGGAAAAATCAATGGCGTCCATGGTGTGGTGATAGCACTCTTCTGGCAGACTGTTGCGCACAATGTTGGGAATGTTGCGTCCCCCCGCACAGTCCATCCCGGTAGCGAAAATAATAAATCGAGCCTTTTGTAGGTTGGGCCTACCGGCCTCAAGGGTTTTTAGATGAAAACAGTTTTCGTTTCCTTGCCAGTGAATATCGACAACATCGGTATGATGTTGCGTCGGCAAAGCTAATACCTCGCTATACCAATCCAGATAGTCAGCCCACAGCAGCCGAGGAATATAGCGGATACTGTGCCAATAGTCATCGCCATAACAGGCGTCACACCAGCGACGAAAATTGAGATTGGGAATCCCCCAATCTAGACCGCCGGTGACATTTTTGGGCGTTCTTAGGGTGGCATTACGGGCATAGCTACGCCAGGGACCGGCCTGTCTGGGGCCACACCGATCAAAAATACGAACTTGCTTGATCCCGTGACGGCGTAACCCAAAGGCGGCAGACTGGCCGACGTAGCCAGCACCAATAATGGCCACCTCCAGACTGTCAGTGCGATCGCTATAGTCCCAGATGCGGCTAGGGTAGCTTAGCAGGTCCAGATCGGCGGCAATATTTTCGGCTAGCTGCTGCAGCCGCTTCTCGGCATCGGCTAGCTGAGAGGGCAGGGTCCAAAACTCTTGGGGATTAAAGTTCTGGGGCGGTTCAGAAGGACGATAGATCGCAGTCATGATTTCTCGTTGTAGGGCAACCCTAGAGCGGCGGGCGGTGTGGACTTACCGGCAATGCCCATCAAAGCTAGTAGGGCCGTAACATAGGGCAGCATGGCCAAAAACTGATAGGGAATATTTAGATTGAGCGCCTGAATTCTGAGCTGCAAGGCTTCAGTCGCCCCAAATAATAAACACACTAAAGCCGTAGCCAGCGGATGCCAGCGACCAAAGATGAGTGCCGCTAGGGCAATAAATCCTTTACCCGCGCTCATACCCTCAGTAAAAAATCGCACGTGGACCAGCGCTAGGTAAGCCCCGGCAATGCCACACAGCCCGCCGCACAGCATGACACTAAGGTAGCGGACACGGCTAACCGAAACTCCAGCCGTGTCCGCTGCTCGAGGAGCATTGCCCACAGCTCGCAACACAAGCCCCCAGCGAGTCCGAAAAAGGCCATAGGTGCTGAGGGGAATCAACAGCAGCAGCAGATAAAACAACGGGTCTTGGCTAAACAGCACACCGGCCACCGGTAGCTGGCTAAAACCAGGAATCTCCATAGGAGAGATACTGGGGAGCTCCACCGTACCGCTATCAAACAACAGTCTCGCCCCGTAGGTGGTCATGCCAGCGGCGGTCAGATTGATGGCCAGTCCGGACACGAGCTGATTGATGCCTAGGCTGACACACAGATAGGCATGCAACATGCCAACTAGGGCACTTACTCCCAGGGCTGCCGCCACCGCTAGCCACACCTGTTCAGTGTGCAAAGCAACTGCTGCGCTGACAAAGGCACCCGTTAGCATCATGCCTTCTAGACCAATATTGAGCACTCCAGAGCGCTCGGAAAATAGTCCCCCAATAGCGGCGAACGCCAATGGCACCGACAGCCGCAGACAGGCGGAAAGAAAATCAGAGAGAAAATCAATGGGAGGCATAGATGGAGAGAAGGAAGGCAGTAGAGAAGACTTATGGAGATGTTCTAGAAATTGCTACGCTAGGTATTCTTTGGAATTGTTTTTTTCTGGTCAACCGCAAGACTAATCGCCACAAACAATACGGTCAGACCCTGAATAGCGTAGATAATGGCTACAGGGACAGAGGCACTACGCTGCATGACGTTGGCACCGCTGCGGAGAATGCCAAAGAAAAAGGCGGTGATAATAACTGCAACAGGATTACCTCGACTGAGTAGCGCGATCGCAACCGCATCAAAGCCATAGCCCGGAGAAAAATCTTCAAACAGCCGATACTTTAGACCCAGCACTTCGCTACTCCCAGCCAGACCCGCTAAGCCGCCGGATAGGGCCATGACGCTGACGATGGTGCGATTGACCGGTATACCCGCATAGCGAGCCGCGACCGGATTTTGACCGACAGCGTCTACCCGGTAGCCCCAGGCGCTAATGGCAAACGCAACGCTCAGCAGCCCCGCTAAAAACAATCCTAGAAAAATCCCGGCATGGGCCTGAGTCTTGGACAAAATGATGGGGAGCCGCGCGGATGCGGCCACCAGCTCAGAAAATGGGCTAGGAGCATTGGCCGCCTTGAGAGGACCGTTGACCAAGTAGCTAATCAGGTACTGGGCCACATAGTTAAGCAGCAGCGTGGTTAGGACTTCATTGAGACCCCGCCCGACTTTGAGATAGCCTGCGATCGCACCCCACACCGCCCCAAATCCAAAGCCGCCCGCCAGGGCCAGGGGGAGATGAATCACCATGGGCAGGTCCGGCCAGGCTAGACCCAGCAGCACACTGCCCAAACCGCCCATATAAATTTGGCCCTCGCCACCCAGGTTAAACTGACCCGCCCTAAGCGCCACCAGCACTCCCAGGCTGACCAACAGCAGCGGTGTCGTTTTAGTCAGCGTATCGGCAAAGCCAAAATAAGTGGTCAGCGCCTGACGAAACAGGGCGCCATAAGCCGTCAGTGGATTGGCCCCTGCCACCAGCATCAGACCGGCTCCCACCAGCAGCGCGCTGAGAACAGCCGCCAGCGGCAGCAGCGCCGAACGCCATTGCACCAGAGACTTATACAGAGTCTGCCATTGCCCCACGGGACGCTCCTGGGTAAATACCTGCCATCAATAACCCCACCTGTTCTAGGGTGACGCTGCCAGCATCTAAAACATCCACCAGCTGTCCCCGATACAGTACGCCCAGGCGATCGCTCATGGCCATTACCTCTTCTAGCTCTGTGGAGATATATAGAATGGCCGCCCCCCGCGCCCGCTGCGCGAGCAAAGCCTGCTGGACCTCTGCCGTCGCCCCAATGTCTAACCCTCGGGTAGGCTGCATGGCAACAATTAGCCCCGGCTCGCCTGCGAGTTCCCGCGCTAGGATCACCTTCTGCTGGTTACCGCCCGATAGCTGACGTACCGGTAGCTGAGGGCTAGAGGTGCGAATGTCAAAGTCTGCGACGGCCTGCTGGGCGTTGATGCTAATCGCCTCACGCTGCAACAGCCAGCGCCGACAAAAGGGCAGTCGGGTAAACGCTTTTAGAATCAGGTTGCGGGCGATGGAAAACCCCAGCACCAGTCCCTGCTTTTGACGATCTTCTGGGATATAGGCGATGTTTTTAGCGACTGTTTTGTCTGGAGCCAGCGTTACCGTTCCTTTGTCGATGGGGATGAGTCCTGCGATCGCATCCGCCAGCTGACGCTGACCGTTGCCATCCACCCCAGCAATCCCCACAATTTCCCCAGCTCTCACCTGTAGCGACAGGCCCTGCAGGGCCTGCTGGTGGTCTTTGGGGGCTATCCACAGATCGCGTACGTCAAGTACTACGCTGCCGACAGGCTGGGGGTCTGGACGCGTGTTAATCTCCACATCTCGATCCACCATCAGCCGTGCTAGCTCATTGCGATTGGTGTTGGCTGTAGAGCAAGATGCCACCCGCTGACCTCGCCGCAGCACCGTTACTTGATCGCACACCGCCATTACCTCGTCGAGCTTATGGCTGATAAAAATAATCGTATGGTCACGGCTAGCTAGCTGTTTGAGCGTTGCTAAAAAGCTCTGGATTTCTGTGGGAGCTAGGACTGCGGTGGGTTCATCTAAAATCAGGATCCGGGCCTGACGATACAGCACCTTCAGAATCTCCACCCGCTGTTGAATACCGACGGGCAAATCCTCGACTCGGGCCAGGGGTGGCACATCAAGACCGTAGGTTTGACTCAGTTCGGTGATGCGCTGGGCCTGGGATTTCATATCCAAATGCAGCCCACCCGAACACCCCAGAATAATGTTTTCCGTTACTGTCAGCTGGGGGACCAGCATAAAGTGCTGATGGATCATCCCAATCCCATGACGAATCGCATCGGCTGGTGTGTGAATCGTCACCGGCTGACTGTCCAGCAGAATTTTCCCGCTGTCCGGCTGGTACAGCCCCGAGAGAATATTCATGAGCGTAGATTTGCCGGCACCGTTTTCGCCCAAGAGACCGTGAATGGTGCCCGTGCCAACCGTTAGGCTGATGCGATCGTTGGCGGTAAAGGGGCCAAACCGCTTGGTAATCTCGACGAGAGCCAGACCGTTCATGAACTCACTAAACGAACCGCCGCCTTGCCATTCTCTTCTGTATCTTCAAAGGTGAGTTTGCCCGCAACCATATCCTCAGCCACCGCTTCCACCTGACCTCGAACTTCCGCCGGGATTGCCTCATTAAACGTGCCAAACCGCACCAATTCCGGCGTTTCTAACCCAATCACATACTTCTTACTTTCAATCTCTCCTTTACCCGCTAGAGCCGCCACCATAGTAATCGCTCCACCGATATCCTGAATTGCACTGGTCAAAATTGCATCCGGTGCCAGCTCGAACTGATCAATGTTGTTACCAAAGGCATAGATTCCAGCTTCTTCGCAGGCTTTTAGCACCGCTGGAGCCGACTTATCCAAATTATGGAAAATCACATCTACTCCGCTAGACATCAGCGCCAGCGCCGATTCCTTTGCCTTAGCAATATCATTAAAGTCTCCGACAAAACTAGATATCACCTCAGCACTGGGGTCCATGGCCTTAGCCCCTAAATCCATAGCCACCCCCTGCTGCTGCGTAGACTTAAACTCCATCCCGGCCAGGTAAGCCATTTTCTTCGTGGTGCTCATGGCCGCCCCCATCATGCCGCTAAGGTAGAGCATCTGGTTGTAGTTGGTGCGCACACAGGCATAGTTGTCACCAACAATGTCGCCATTAACCCCTAAAAAGAATGTCTCAGGAAACTGAGCTGCCACCTGTTCAATCGCCGCGTCAAACTGTCCCCCGTGGCCTACAACCAGGGAATACCCCTGACGCGCAAAGTCGGCTAGGGCCTCAGTCTGGTCAGCATTTTTTACCTGCTCCACATAGGCCACATCAATGCCCAGCTCTTCACCCGCCTGCTTGACCCCCTCATAGCCCAGCTGATTCCAACCACCGTCTGTAATGGTGCCCGGTAACACAATGGCCAGACTAGAGGCGGCTTCACCTGCTGCTGCAGTATCGTCACTGGTCGCTTCCGGTGTTGTACTAGGAGAACACGCTTTTAGCAAAATGCTGGTAGCTGCTGTAGCCGCACCATAGCTAAGAAACTTACGTCGGTTAAAAGAATTTGTCATTGCTCAAGTGGGGGAGTCCGGTATGTAGAGTAATGTTAAGGCTCTTTATCTTGGCAATACCATAAACAAGCCGGCCCCCGAATTCAGTGCCCAAATTTACTAAGGAGTAGGTACTACCCCATAGGCAAGGCGTGTAGCGCTCTAATCAAAAAATCTCTAAGACAAGTCCATGTCCCCATTTACGGCCCCTCTACCTGCCTTACCTCCGACTCGGAAAGACCCCACTCCTGAGCAGGTTATCCGTCATCTTCGCTATGCCAATCAGATTGCCGTTCGGGCTCAATCCTTTGGCCGCCATCCCTTTGGAGCTACCCTGGTTGCCCCAGATCATGAAACCATTCTGCTAAGCCAGGGCAATGTGGATACGGTGAACCATGCCGAATCTGTCTTGATCCGGGCGGCAGCCACTAACTTTGGAGCCGACTATCTGTGGCACTGTACGCTCTACACAACAGTAGAACCCTGCGCCATGTGTGCGGCCACCCAGTATTGGGGCAATGTCGGTCGGCTAGTCTATGGCCTTTCAGAGTCACGCTTGCTGGCGCTAACGGGTAATCATCCTGAAAATCCTACCCTTGATGTGCCCTGTCGCGAGATTTTTCAGCGAGGACAGAAGAATATTACTGTTATTGGTCCGGTCGCTGCAGTAGAAGCCGACATTGCCACAGTCCATCAGGCATTCTGGGCAGATCCGACTTAGAAAACAGAATCAGGCTTCCCTCTTGAATGGGCATGCCATAGCGGGGCCCTATCTTCGCTATATGTACTTCATTTTTTAGAGAAGAGATCAACTTTTTTGAGTTTTGGTTTGGTTTTGGCCTAGGCTGAGAACCTTGATACGCCTATACTCACAAGGGCGTATGGTTATGCAAAGGGCTTGAGAGACAGGCTATGCTCTTATGGATCGGCTCAATTAGAACCTTTTTAAGGCGCAATATTCGGTTTGTTTGGCAGGAAACTAAGGATCTAAATCCGGTCCATAACCGCTGGGTGCGCTGGCTGTTGCCGGGGCTGTTGGTCAAACGCTGGCTGTTTTTGAGTACGGTTGGGGTGCTGCTGGTGGGTCTAGGAGCGATGATTTGGCTCAGACTGACGCCGGTCTTCTTAACTGTTCGCTTTGTATCGACAGTATTGCGCTTTATTACGCAGCTGATTCCCCGCTACATCAGTGGACCGCTGGCCATATTGTTCGGGCTGTCGCTTATTGTCTGGGGCCAAAGTCGAACTCTGGGGGCTATTACAGAGGTACTGCTGCCCAGCAGTCAGGAAAATAGTCTGTGGGATGCGATCGCATCCCACCGTAAGCTCAACCGCGGTCCGCGCATTGTAGTCGTGGGTGGCGGCACCGGGCTATCAACCATGCTGCGGGGCTTAAAACGCTACAGTGCCAATATTACAGCCATTGTTACTGTGGCTGATGATGGCGGCTCCTCCGGTCGGCTACGACGCGAGATGGGCGGACTGCCGCCGGGGGATATTCGCAACTGTCTAGCCGCTCTCGCCGACCAAGAAAAGCTCGTCACTGAGCTATTCCAATATCGATTTAGCAGCGGTAGCGGTCTGAGCGGTCACAGCTTTGGCAATCTGTTTCTAGCGGCGATGAATGAGGTGACCGGCGATTGGGAAAAGGCCATTGCTGCTAGCTCTCAGGTGCTGGCCGTGCGAGGAGAAGTGCTGCCCTCCACCCTCAGCGATGTCAAACTGTGGGCCGAACTTAGCGACGGTCGCCGGATTGAAGGGGAGTCAAATATTACTAAAGCCCGCGGCCGCATCATTAATATTGGCTGTACCCCGACGGCTCCACCGGCCCTACCCAAGGCGCTCAACGCTATTAAGGAGGCTGACTATATCATTATGGGTCCGGGCAGTCTCTATACCAGCATCGTCCCGAATCTGTTGGTTCCTGATATTGCCGATGCGATCGCAGCCGCCCAAATACCTCGGATCTATGTGTGCAACATTATGACCGAACCTGGTGAGACCGATGACTACAGCGTATCTGAGCATATCCGTGCTATTGATCGCGCCTGTGGTCAGCGGCTCTTTGATGCCGTACTCGTCCAGAAACGATCGCCCTCGACCGCTGCTTTAGAACGCTATCGCAAGGAAAGCGCAGAGCGAGTGGTTTTTGACCGAGACGCTGTCATTGCCTCAGGTCGTCGTATCGTGATTGCCAATGTGATGAATGAGACGGCTCAAGGCGCAATCCGCCACGATTCAACGCGACTGGCTAAGGTTCTCATGCGCTGGTATGGCCGAGTTTATTAAAAGTTCAGCTATCCCTTGGCAAAAAAGCGTCGAGATACCCAGCTAATCAGGCCACTAATAATGGCCCCTGCCATCAAAATGCCAATAGAGGGCATAAACAAGGGGTCCCACAGGCGATACCAAAGATCAAATCCTAAGTCGATCTGGGCTGCTCGCCCTACTAGCGCCGCTACAAACCAAATAAAGCTAAGTAGAACAAAAAAAAGATTGACGGTTAACGCCGTATTTAACCAGTTAATAAGCCGATCTTTCATAACATGCTGATGCTAAATGCCTCGGATGCATTGCGCCTAAAACCAGCGCTATAGAAGTGTAATTTATTCTGACAGCTCTCACAGAATCGATCGGCTGCCGGCTCCTCAAATATCCCCTCAAATATCGTTAAGTTTTGTAATCTAGTGGTTTTGAGCAATTTGTATTTAGGGTGTCTAACAAATGCACTTAAAACTAACTGCTTCTAATCAGATTTGACCCCCTCAGCGGGTTAGCTAATCGTCGATTCAGTCGCAAAAGCTCATAAAAAAATATGGCTGCTCTTTCGAGGCTAGCCATACTGTAGAAGTTGAGTTTTACCGGTTACAAATATTGACGGGTGTAGGGTCAAACCCCTTACACAGCATCTACATCCAGTCCCTGAGACGCTTGTAAATTATCGGGGTCAACGTAGTGACAAACGGACTCATCAATACAAATTAGAGCCCAGCCAGACTTTTCAATTGCCATTAATTCATAGGGACCATCTTGCACAAAGAATCCCTTGTGATTTCTGGTTTCAGGTTTAACTTCTACAGCATGCTTATCCATTTTTTAAGGCTCCTTGCAACGGGGTGAGGTCCAATAAAAAAGAATTACTTATTGGAATCTTTTCTTAAGCTTATCAGTTCCTTTTTATTTCAAGCGTTAAGTTATCTGACAAAGAAAAATAACTTAAAAACGCGGGGATCATTACCCCGCAACCCTTACAAAAAGCTAAGGCAGGCTTTGGACCCCGCTACAAAAATCGATGGCTGGTATTTCTATCCTTAAGGACAGAAATATAAGTTCATGGATTTCTGTGAATTCACCCATTGCTGGTGAACCCCGATGTATTCAAACGAGAAGCCGGTCTGGATAAGGGGTCTAGCTTTCAAAAATCCATTTTTCTACTCGCTTTAAGCTGTCCCAGTCGGGTTTACGCGTTAATCCTTCTTTAAAGTTCTGTCGGATATCTGCCTGCACTTCTTCTACGGACATGACTAGCTGGCTGGCTAATTCCACATGCTCGCGCACCCCTTTACGGCCACTATCGAGAATTGCGATCGCAATATTGATATGGGCCTGGGGATCCTGTGGCATGATCTTAATTGCTTTTTGAGCTGCTTTATAGGCCGCATTGGGCTTATCTGCCAGCAAATAGAGCCACGACAGACAGGTATAGATAGCGCTATTTTTGGGTGCCTGCTCGCACAGTCCCTTAAAGGTAGGAATGAGGGTGTCGGTACTTTCGCCAGCCTGATACCGGCTGAGGGCATCGTCAAATTGTTCGTCAATACTATGAGCCATGGGCATGTCGTCATCAGAAAACCTACCCATTTTAAGCCGCCTGAGGACCGAAGCGTTGCCCAAGGCGGCATGACATCCATAGTTCACACTATCAGCGAGCCCTAAAAGCTATATTTAGCAATAGCTATGCAGCCTGCTAGGCGCTAAAGGACTTACCACAGCCGCAGGTTTGGTCCGCGTTAGGGTTAGTAAACTGAAAACCACCGCCAATAAGCGCATCACTGTAGTCCAGCATCAGACCATACAGATAGAGCATGCTTTTCTTATCGCAGATTACTTTGAAGCCTTCATAGTCAAAGACTTCATCGTGCTCGTTAATGTTCTCAAGCGTCTCAAAATCCATCAGGTAAGACATTCCTGAGCAGCCCCCCTGACGTACCCCCACTCGCAGACACAGGTCGTCTCCCTGCTTTTCTTTAAGGGCAAGTACGTGCTTCAGGGCCGCTTCGGTCATCAGGATTCCCTGTTTGGGTTGGGTAGCTTGGGCCATGGTTTGTCCGATTGTTAATGTTACTGATGCTAATTATTGCTTTAATCTAGTCTAGCGCAGGCATTGAGAGTGAGCGTTTTTAGCTTTAATGATTGTCATTAAAAACATCACTATCAAAGTAGAGTCAAAGCAAATAATAGTTGAACAAATCTATCGGGGCATGGTCAATGGTTTCATTCTTTTCCACAATAGAGGCGGTTCAACTCAACGATCTGCTGGCTAGGCTGGTCACGGCTGCCGTTTAATAGTTCTCTACTTTCATCCACTTTATTTATGCCTCCATTGAGTCCGTTTACTCGCCGTCGCATTCAAAAGCTTCCCCAGACCGACAGCATTTGGGAGGGTGGGCGCTGCTCGATGCCCGAATCAGACGAAGATGAACGTGACTGCATTTTATGGATCGATGGCAATCAGGGCTATGTGCGCAGCGTTGACATGGTGGCTGTTGACAGTGGCTATGAGGCGGTAGCGCGGGGCCTACTTCAGGCCATTGAGCACCCCCAAGGACCGGTCGAACCCAGCCGTCCCCATCGAGTTGTTGTCAACGATCGAGAGCTGCAGTTCTTCTTGCGAGGAGTACTGCAAGGGTTAGACATTGATGTGGTGTATGGGGCCAAACTACCATGGGTTGATGAGATTTTTGATCATCTCATTGCCCATGTCAGCTCACCTTCAGCAGGACTCTCTACAACGTACAGTGATTGTCTTTGCCAAAAGGCACTCGCCCTCTGGCATGAGGCTCCCTGGTATCGGCTGAGTGAGCAGGAGCTACTGGCGGTCGAATTAAATCTTTGGGATACAGAGACGCTCTATGTCTCTATTCTGGGAATGGCAGATGTAGACTATGGTCTTCTCTTTTATCGCAGTCTGGAGTCGCTGTTGGATTTTCGTACCCGTGTACTAAGCAGCGATAATACATCCCCTCAGGACCTGCAGCAGATATTTCTCAGCCAGGACTGCTTCTTTCTTAACTACGCGGTCGAACGTCCGCGTCAACCAGAACCCGATGATTATGAATTTGGCAGTATTCATCCCATAGAAGGCATGCGTCATGAGCTAGACGAAGCCGAAGCCGTGACATTAATGGTGACCTTAGATGCGCTGCACCAATTTTTTCAAACAGCGTCCGATCCACTAGATGTCCTAGAGCCTCTTGAAAAGACTATACGGGTACCCCAGCCTATGGAGGAGCAATCTTCCGACCCCTATGTCGTCAAAGTAAGGTCGCTGCCGGAAGTATCCACCTCGCTCCTGGCAGAAACCGAAGAGATCCTGGAATTAGAGGAAACACCGCCACAGATTCCTGTACTCCATGACGATCTCATTCCCGATGGCACCCTCATTTTACTAACAAAGCTAGCCCCAGAGCGTTTGCAGCAGCTGCGCACGACGAAGACATATCAGGCACTACCCCAGAAAAAGACTCAACCTAAGGGAAAAACTGCCTGGCCTGTTGTCATTATTCAAACATCACGTCCCAAGGCCGCCGTTCTCGTTGAACGAATTCAATCCCTCGGTGGGATTCAGGCCATGTGTTTTAATCCAGGGCACGACCCGTTTAATCAGCTGACGTTTCAGCTGGGTATCTGGCAGACTGGCGACAGCGAGCTGCACTTGTTTCACGAATATGACATCGATGACGCGCACCAGCGTCAGGCTTTAGATAAATGGCAGCAGCAGCAGCATAAAAGCCACGGCCGCTGCGGCATCATGATCGCCGGTGGAGTGACCGGTCGAAATCGAGGGAATCCCCAGCCTAAGGATGTACTTGCTTTTTTAGAAGTAAGCTTTTATCCCCCTGAGAAGCTGAACTTAGAACCGCTGGTTTTAAGCTACTCATTTGAATAGTCAGTATTGCCAACGCTTGAGATGATGACAGCTAAACCCCAGCAACCGCTCACAGCCTAATAGTCTCTTACCGTTGCTGATTTAGGGGATACACCGGTCCATTAGAAATTTTACATGCCAGTATTTTACAAATAAAACCATCCCGAGCAGCAGCAGCGCTATTGCTCTTTAAAGATTGCAATAATAGCTCTGCTAAAGAACAGATTTATCGTTACTTTAAGGAAGTTTTATCCCGTCTTGCGATGGAAGAACGGTTGCTTATAGTGACTTCAAATGAACTATCCTGACCCTCGCAATTCAATATTTTTGCAGCTAAACTATTGCTTGAAATCCGTATGGATGGGGATGTCTACAGCCTATTCATAAAGGGATTATATAGTTTGAGGCTTAGTGCTCACCCACAGACAGATAAAGGTTAGGTCAATCCCTGAGAAAAGTCTGGATCTGTTGGTTTCAGGATTGTTAGGTAAGAGGTATGGGATTGTTTGATTATTTTTTAATGGTAATTGTTGAGGTGTTCATTTTATGAAGTGGGCTGTCGTTTCCCCATTTTTTGATCAGGAAGATATTGATCGTAGCCGCTGGCTTAATCAGTATTTCTCCAGTGATGAATACAAATTTCAGTTAGTTGGACCCCATCAACCGCTTCCTAAGTGGCATGACAAGACGGTAAAGATCACTACACTGCCAGAGTGGAAGATCTACTGGGAGCAGGCAACAGCCGCCTTAAATACTGATGCAGATGGATTGATTACTGTTTTTCCTCAGCTGCCGGCAGCGATTGGATTACAAAAACTGTTGAGACGCTCCAAAAAACCAGTTATTGCTTGGATATTCAATATTGGTACCTGCAGCGTAGGTCCTCGTAGATGGCTAGCCCGTTTGAGTCTCAGTCAGATCGATCGGTTTATTGTGCATACGTCTAGAGAAATTGATATCTATAGTGAGTGGCTGAATATACCTAAAGACCGGTTTGAATTTATTCCGTTTCCATCGCCTGATATTGATGTCATGGCTGCAGAAGACACCAAAAATCCCTTTGTTGTTTCTCTCGGCTCGGCTCACCGCGATTTTTCCACCTTATTCCAGGCTGTAGAAACGTTAAATTTACCGACTGTTGTTGCATCGGGTCCGTCAGCCTTAGAAGGATTGGACATTCCGTCTCAGGTACAAACTCCTTTTGGTATTGCTCGAGCAGAGTGCCTCAAACTGGCTCAGCAGGGACGGATCAACGTTGTTCCCCTCCAGCCGAAAGAGAACGTAACGAGTGCAGGGCAAGTCACAATGGTCGAAGCGATGATCATGGGTCGAGCCATTATTGCAACAGACTGCTATGGCACGTCTGACTATGTTACCCATGGTGAAACTGGCTGGTTAGTTAGACCCGGCTCGGTTGAAGATATGACCGAAGCTATTGACCGGCTCTGGCGTGATCATACTTTGAGAACACGACTAGCACGCAATGCCCAAGCCTATGCTCGAGCTAATTTCTCAGATGCGGGAGCGGCCCAAGTGCTAGAAAAGGTAATTGATGATGTGACCGGTAAAAAAAGCGCTAATACCGTTCCCACTTCATCTGTATGTGCCGTACCAACAACGGCTATGGGCCCTAATCCTGGATAGCGTGGCCCGTTGTTTCTGTTCCATGACGGTTTTACGGCAGCGCAACCGATGGAGTCTCTCGCACTCGTCGGTTGCCTCGCTATCGATGCTCCCAATGAAATCCGGCTAGAAGAAATAAGCTGATGGACATCACCATGCCAGTGATTAAAAACTGAGAGACCGGTAGCAGCATCAGACCACCTATTGTCAAAATATGAACAATGCCAATAACAATCAGCGCCTGAGCGCGTATACCAATACCTGTGATGATATAGCCAACGGCGCTAATACCTAGCCACAGGGCACAAAGATGGCGCAGAAGTGTTCCCCACCCGCTAAAGATGCTGTAGTCCGTTAGCCCAAGACCGGCAATGACTAAGAGTGACCAGCTGTAAACGATCCAGCGCTGGTTTCTAGTGGTTACCCAAAACCAGGTGAGTCTCCCAGAGATGAGTGTAACAATACAGGAAAGGACCGACCAAACAACAGCTTGGGTATACCAGTCAAAGTAGTAGGAATCTGCAATTAAAAATATAGCAGCAGTCACCAATCCCCAGACAATCAGCGCTTGATCTAAACGGGTTAGATAGGTGGAAATAAACGGTTGAGTTGGTCTGCCTAGTTGAATTTTGATAACACCGTGGAGATCTACAGGGTCAGCTAAGCTCTGTTTGAGCTGAAAAATGGACATTGGGTAAGAAACGTACTTTTAGGTATTTTATTATTTTTCTAAATTATATTCTTTACGTCTATGGGTAGGGATGCTGTGGCTTAGGGCCATCGCAGTAAAACAACCTCTTCTCTAAGATCTACTTCGGTTTTAGAGGCCCGTCTGGTGCGAAAGAGATCGATGTCAATTAGCTCATAGCCAAGGTCCTGGGCAATCTGCGCCAGCAGTGAGCCCGTGGGAATATGCACACGCAGATAGGATGCCTGCTCTCCAACAACATAGGCTAGCTGTGCTCCCGGACGTAGCCGCGATCGCAAGTTGGCTAAATGGCGAGCCATTCCCCCAAAATAAAGTTTGGTAGCCCGAGCATAAACCCTGGAAAACCCACTGGTTTTGCCCAGAGCGGCTCGACGCCGATCGATCGTCTCAGCAATGTCCAAAATCCGAGGATAGTTTTGAATCCATCGATCGTCATCGTCATCGCGATAGACACTGCGGCTGTTGGAGCGCACCAGCGTATGTTTGACCGCCTGCAGGGTAGCTTTATTCTCTAGGAACCCGAGCAGCACCGACTCCAAACGTGTGGTGCGAGTATAGTCTTTTTCATTGGGATAGGGCGGTGAGGTTACAACAATATCCACCGAGTTAGGAGCAAGATAAAGCTGCGGCTGACGAGCATCGCCCAAATGAACAACCGCTGGCTGAGCCGAAGCCAGCTTTTTTAGCGATATTAAATCATTGGCCATAGCGTGTATTTGTCCGAGCCAGTGGTCAACAACCTGAGCATCAGACTTATGCTTGCGGGCAACGCTGACCTCCGGTGCAAATCGTAGATTGCTAGCAACTACAGCCGAATTGGCTAGGGCCAGACGATAGTGAGAATCATGGGATTGCTGGCACACCTGGTCAATGTGTCCCAACAGCGTTAGAACTTTTTGCAGCGGCTTGGGACTAATGGCATCTTTAAACAACAAGGCACTGGCTTCAGGCGATAGGGACGGCACTAACCTTGGCAGCAGCGTCAGCTGATCGTCAGTCGCCGCGGCAATAGTCTCAGCTGTTTGACACAGCTGTTCGGGCAATGGCGACCAGTCTAACTTTGTCGAACAAGCAAAGTGGGCCATCGGATTAGCTTCCACGCCAACTGCTGATAGCCCTAGCTTTTTGACTTCTACTAGGGTGGTCCCTGTTCCGGCAAACGGATCTAAAACAACAGTCTTTTCGGTTGCTTGAAACCGCTGTAAATAATACCTAACCAGGTGTGGCGGAAAAGATAGTACAAAGCGGTACCAGTTATGAACAGCCCGATCTTTATCACTGAGCTGATTTCGGGCTTTGTGACCCATCTCCAGACTAAGCAGGTCTGAATCAGACAGTTCAAGAGATGTCATGGGCAGCTGGAATAAAGCACATAGCTTGATTTTGGTCGCGGCGCATGCAGATTTAGTGGGGCAAAGAACAAAACCTGGACTGAGAGTTTGATACCTTAGTCAAAGGGTGACATCAACGAGCAGACCAAGGGCAGTATACCGGATACTGCTTTTCAGTACAGATGAATTATTGCATAGCGCCCATAGTTCAAGCTACCCATGAGCGCTCAAAAGTAGCAATAGCTGTGTCCACCATCGGAGCCCAGTAGTCTGTAGCGTCTACGTCAATTACCCATGCCAGTTCCCATCTTGTGAGACAGCTACGCCATCGCAACCATGAGCTTGTGCTGCGCTTTGCAAACTCAGGCCGCTATCACTTTGCTGGAGGTGTCACAAATTTGGCACGGGTTGGAGCTGTGGGTTTGATTCTAGTGGTGTGGCTAGGATACAGCCAGGCTCCTCTGCTGTGGCTGATATTGATGGCGTTAGGAATTCTATTAATTTTAGTAGAGCCGTTTGTCCCAGCCTTATATCCAGAAATCGCTACCTGCATTTTTAACAAAGCTTTCAATCGACTCACGGTAATTCACGAAATTCCACGGGGGCGTCAGCGTCAGCGTCGGATCAATCAGTATCACCTGAGCCATATTGAACACGTTCAGGTCTATCGACAGCGCATAGGTCTATGGCGATGGAACTATGTCATGTTGATTAAGCTATCCTCACCGATCAACACCGTCATTCGTATCAATGGTCTATCCGACCAGGTGCTGATCCAAACCGGTGTGCGGCCGATTCAGCTACTGTCTAAAACAGTACGCTACAGCTTGGGGCGACGCACCTTGGTGGACTGGTCATTTATCAATGTGCCTCAGGATATCAGCATGATGGATTTAGGCCGACGGATTGTTACTCGTAACTCCATGGAGCGCTTGCACAAACTTGATTTACGTCGTCTCGCTCAGCTAATTGAGCAGTTTATTTGGTCGCCTTAATGTGTACCATGCCCAGCCCTAGATGAGTTTTATCGCCAATACCGCAGTAGCGACTAAAGTCGGTTAATGCATTAATTCGCTTGATAACGAGCGGATCGGTATTTTCTAAAATTTGAAATGTCAGTTCCCCAAGACAGCCAACAATAGTTTTACTGTTACCCAGTGCTAGAGGAACGGTGCGTAGATTAAAGGTTTGAACAGTAATCGGAAGAATGGTATTCGGCGCAAAGACCAACCCGCTGTAGCGATTCCAACATCGGCGTAGGCTGTGAAAAAGAGCGTCGCGGCTAGGAAGGGGAGACGCGTACTTGCCCTGGTGAAATACGGCTGGAGTCAGCAACTGTATTGTGATCTGCCGGTTGCGATCAGACGCCTGCTTGTAAAGCTGTTGATAGCTGTTGTGACTGGCCCATTCGTGACTGTTGACCGGTACAAAATTGGTGACATGCAGTTTGGATGGTCCCAGGTACCACGTTTTACGAGCGACAGTTTGCTTTAAACGCGGACCAATGTGGGCAAACAATACATCATCTAATAACGCCAATCGCCACCAGCAGTGGGAACCTGCGGGCACTGATTTATTGGCATATTGAAACGGCGACCTTTGCGGCGGTAGCAAAAATTTGAGGTTACGCGCTGAAGCGGGCTGGGGTTGAGAGGCTATTTGCAACGGGCTGAGGGCAAAGCCGTGATATCTATGGGTCTGTAGCGAATGGGCAAGATCGGTATCGACTGTACTGATCAGAGCTAAAAACAATCGGTATAGATGATGCCCTCTCAGGTACTGAAATGGAATAGTCGATTCGGAAACTAGATTAACAACTAGACTTTCTGGCATGCCCTTAGGTCAATCGGCCTTGATAGAGATCCCGGTCGTTTACTTTCTTCTGATGCTAGCGATCGCGTCCGGGGAAGTTCGCTCAGGGTGCTGAGGGCATATGCTCATCAATAAAGCCCCCGGCTAGCAATAAACCAGACCGGGGGCTTGGCAGACTAAGCCAACTCAAGTGACCCCTAATATGACGGGTCGGTTAGCGAAGCGATGGACTGAGGGCAAATTTTACTTGAGAAGACGAGTGATCCGAATATCATATTCGGTCGCTTTAGGATATTCTTTCCCTGCTTTAAATAGGGCCGTATCGTGAGCGTCCGTGCGATCGCTGGCGTTGATTTCATACCGGGTTGCCATAATACGGTTGATAGCATCATTTCTATCGGCGCATTCTTTGATATCAACAAACACTTCAAATGTGTGCATGATGGGCTCTCCTTACTCGCCGGATAGCAATATTGGCGAATACCCAAGTATGTTGTGTAAATCTGCGATCGCTGACAGGGTGACAGAACATACTTGATGAATCTTGGTAGTTCGACATATCTTCTTTTAGAAACATGAAGATACCCAACCGGCAGACATTTCTCCTGCTGTAGATAAGGCAGCGATGAATTCGGCTCAAATAGGCTCCCAGGTCAAAAGCGGTGAGGTATGATATCACCCGAGTAGGCTGTTGTCAGACGTTTGGACACAGTCAGACCCATCATCGGAGAGCAATTGTGACTATCTACATTGGAAATTTGTCATTCCAGGCCACAGAAGAAGACATCAGGGATGTCTTTGTTGAGTATGGCGAGGTTGCCCGGATTACTCTACCCATCGATCGTGAAACCGGAAAACGTCGCGGTTTTGCCTTTATCAATATGGTGAAAGACGAAGAAGAGGACGTAGCCATTGCTGAACTAGACGGTGCAGAATGGCTGGGCCGCGAACTACGAGTCAACAAAGCAAAACCCAAAGGGGATGATAATCGACGCCCCAGTCGTAGCAGTAACTTTTCGCGTAACCCGCTCTAGGCGGCCTCACCCAGCTTAAGCAGGGCTGATCTATTGAAAAAAGGAAAATAGTTTTTCAATATCATGCGCGACCA
>ERZ1740072.213-NODE-213-length-25468-cov-4.886515_pt1 | contig 25468 bp, 23 predicted proteins | sample MGYA00581733_ERZ1740072 | MGnify/ENA primary metagenome ERZ1740072 (study PRJEB43018, sample SAMN04849741) | marine metagenome | isolation source: floating plastic debris | place: Pacific Ocean | collected 2008-08-30 | study: EMG produced TPA metagenomics assembly...
TCTATATGGGGCTGTTTCCAGGTGTTGAAGAAAGCCCTTCAGACTTCACCGCCCGTGTGGAAAGCTCCCTTTCTACAGTAGACTGGTTGCAGGAAAAGGGCGCATCTCTTCCTTTTTCTATCGAAAAAAAAGTGCCTTACTATGACTGGAATTATGTAAACTCTTCTTTACGGGAAGCTTTTGATGTGCGTATTGAGCCGTTAGATGCCTATTATAGCGGGAAAAGCCTTTTGCTTTGGCACGGGGGCATGACCTGGATTTTTGATGATGGAAAAACGCATTCGAGGTGCGTTATTCAGGTGAAACCGGGAAAAAATGCTATGGAAGCTCTTTTGCATGAAGCTATTCATGCGATCCGGCTGCCTTTAAAAAGCGTCGTTTATGAAGAAATTTTTGCTTATATGCCGGCAAGAAGTTGGTTAAGGCGCGCATTTGGCCCTCTATTTACCAAATCTTTTGAGCCGGCGGTATTTCTTTTTTTGTACGCCGTGGGGTTATTTGGGCCCTTGTTTTATTCTGGTTTTTTTTCGACGGCTGCTCTCTTAGGAGCGCACAGCTTTTTGGCATACTTGCTATTTCGGTTGTTTTTTCGCCGTCATAAATGGCAAAAAGCCTATAAAAAAGCAGAACAAATGATGGGAAATCGGAAAAAAGCGCGCTACCTACTTTTTCGATTGACCGATGAAGAAATTAACTTTTTTGCAAAAACCTCCTTGTCTAAACTAAAGAAATGGATAGAAGAAAAAAAAGCAGCCGATCTTCGCTGGAGACAAATTTATCAGGGGTATTTTTCATGAGGCAGATCTGTATATGACCCAGCTTATCTCTTGCTCTTTAAACGATTTTGATGAGGTAAAGATGCGGCCAGAAAAGGCGCGTCCTTTCTGCCAGGCATTAGAAAAAGGAGATATCCTATTTTTTTCTGATCTACCGTTTTCCCTTCCAAAAGAGCATCAAGATTTTCTACTCGCGCAAAAGCAAACCGCAAATGCCCATAGGAAAAATATCGCTTATAAGCCTCATAAAGACCTTTTGACCAATTTTGTTCGTGCAGATGTATCAAAACAAGACCGGCAAATGTTTTTACATATCATGCGCAGCTTTAGCTATGAAGTGGAACGGTTTTTAGGCAGTTTTTTATCACCATACCAATCGGGGCTCCGTTTAGATTACGCAAGTTTTCGGCCAATTGAAGAAAAGGGAAGGAACTTACGAAGGCGCGCAAGAAACGATCTTTTGCATATGGATGCATTTTCGTCTAGACCTGTGCATGGCAATAGGATTTTGCGCTGCTATGTCAATATCCATCCAGAAAAACCGCGTAAATGGATCACAGCAGAGCGTTTTGGGGAGATCATTTCCCTTTACCGCGATGCGCCGATTTGCCTTAGCTTACAAAAGCGCACCTCAAATCAAAAAAGGATTTTTAGAGAGATGAAAAGATGGGCAAGGCAATTAGGTCTTCCTCTCACTCTTCGCTCTACTTATGATGAGTTCATGCTCCGATTACACCATTTGATGAAAGAAGATGAGTCCTACCAAAAAAATAGTCCCAAACAGTACTGGAGTTTTCCACCTGGATCGTGTTGGATTGTATTTACCGATGGTATTGCCAATGCTACAATTGAGGGAAGGTATGCGTTAGAACAGACGTGCATCATCTCTCAAGAAGCGCTGATTGATCCAAAAAGTTCTCCTCTAGCGATCTTAGAAGCATTTTCTAATCAATCGCTTGTAACAAGCGCTTTTACTCGATTTCGGTAAAGTCGGTTTTTCTAAGAGCCTTCTTATAAAAGCCCATCCTTTTTCTATATTTTGCAACCGTTCTTCGAGATATATAACACCCTTTTTCTGCTAATTTGATAGCGAGTTGTTGATCAGAAAGTGGCTGGGTATCAGGCTCATTTTGTATAGATTGTTTAATGGCATTTTCAATAAAGTCTCTTGAGTATCCGCTGCACTCTTTAGAAAAAAACGATAGTAAGGAAAAAAGCCTACCCTCAAAAGAGAGCGTTTTTTTTGCTGCAGTTCTTCGAAGCTGCATTTCAGGTATCGATAGCGCGCTTGCTGCTTGTTTGATGCTTAAAGGCTTTAAAGGCTCATTTTGCAAGAAAAATCCCTTCTGATGTTGGTAGATTAAAGCCGTTAACTTACGCAGTGTAAAGCGCCTTTTATCGAGCTGTTTTTCTAATAAATAGGCTTTTTTTTCAAACAGTAAATAAGTTTTATATCCCTTGCTATTTTGCGTTATCAAGCAAGGCGCATTTCTATACAGTTTAGGAAAAAAAGGATCAACTGCAATGGATCCCATTTCATCGACTACTATTTCAGGGGCTTTTTGCGCTATGGAGACTACGTCCTTTTGAAAAAGTCCTCTAGGATTTGTGTAAAGAGGCTTTACATGCCGGTATAGGTCGAGATGCATCTCTTGTATGCTAAAAGAAATCTTTTTTTCTATTGAAGAAAACTGCTGGCAGAGTACTTGGGAAAAATACTCTTTTATCAGCAGATAGCTTAGAGTATTTGTCTTTTTTTTTGCTTCAAGTTGGGCTAGTAAACACTCTTGTAAAGAAGTGGCAAAAACGCCTATAGGATCAAAAAATAAGAGCTCTTTTTGCAAGTCGTTATGCTCGGGGTGCATCTGTAGATATTCTTTTGGTAAAAAGCCGGTTTCATTTAACTCGGCTAGTAAAGTAATTGCATCTTGTCTTATTTTACCTTTGGGGAATCTCTCTTCGATCTGCCGCAAGATATGTTCATGAAACTGCAGCTGCGGCTGCGGTATATTGATCGGGGTATGTTGAGAAAAAACGCTCCCTTTTTCTAGGAATAAAAAGGGATTGATCTCTGCTTCTTTTTCCACAATCTGCAAAAGAGCATCGGAGGGGCTTTCTAAGATCTGGATTTCTTGATGCAAAATAGCGCTAAAGGAAAACGTCATTTTTTGGACGTTTAGCGCTTTTTGGCGGTATGATAGATCCAATATTTTCCCCCTCTTGCTGTCTTTGTAGCGTTTTTCTTCTTTTTTTCTCTAGATTTGTGTAGCTTTTTTTAGGGTTAAATTATGTAATTTTTAGAACGTTTTTCTTAAGGTAGAGAAAGTTACAGGAAAGTAAGGTATAAACATATGGCGCAAGATAAGAAAAAAAAACGGGTGGCAATCTTTTGTCATAGAGGGCTTGGAGACGGCGTGGTTTCTTTGGTGCTTCCCAATAACTTTCATCAAAATGGTTGGGATACCGCACTCTACCACGACACGATGGTCAACTTGCAGCTTTGGGCTCCTCATTTACCCATCCTTGCCTATCCTGAAGATCGCAAAATTCCCTCTATTATCGAAGAAAACGATTTGATTTTAGCCTTTCATAATGATACTTGTCCCTTTTTGCATCAGTTGATTCGGTTAGGTAAAGCTAAAAAACCGGGGGATATTCGGGTGTTTTACCCCTACCCCACAAAAAGGATTTTTACGCAGCCTTACTATGAAGATACCTTTCTCCAACCAGATCTTTCCATCGTGGAAAACTTTTACCGCTTTTGCCGCGATGTCATGGGTCTAGAAAAAACCACAAGGGCAAATGGTATGAGCGGTTTAGACGGCCTTGTATGGAAAAAGTATCCTAAACGGGTTGTGATGCATGTAGCAAGCTCGCGAGCATCGAAAAACTGGCCCATAAAAAAATTTGCTTCGCTGGGAAAAAAGTTGCAGAAAGAGGGATATGAAGTAGCCATCATTTCAGGGACTGCTGAAAAGCAAGAGCCTTATCTTCCTTTAAGAAAAGAGGGTTTTTCTGTTCCTGTAACAGATACATTGAGCGGTCTTATGGCCTATCTTTATGAATCTTCCTATTTTATCGGCAATGATTCAGGGCTTGGACATGCAGCCTCTTCTTTTGGACACGACACGGTAACTATTGCAAGAAGGCAAACCGTAGGTAATTTTTGGCGACCTGGGTGGGCCAATAACCGCTATGTGACTCCTTCGCCCTACATCCCAAATATCTCTGGATTTCGATTTCGAGACCTGTATTGGCAGTCGCTTGTTAGCGTAAGGAAAGTAGCAAAAGCATTTTCTTCTTTAGCCAGCGCGTCAGCTGAAAGAAGAAAATGGCTCTAGCTTCGCATATTTTGCTACCAAAGAGCGCTCTATCGAATGTTCTGTAAAGTAGACATCGTAGGTAGCGCCATACGAGGTGTGATACGCTTTTTGCACCATTCCTTTGCCAAACTCTTGATGAAGTACCCAGTCTCCTTCTTGAAAAAGAAAATCTTTTTCAGCTCGACTAGTCGAAGCAAAGGTTTTAGATCCAAAAGATGGGGTATATTCTTCTGTGTATTCCTTAGGAATTTCTAGTAAAAAACGGGAAGGGGTCATTCTTTTAGAAGAGCCCCATAGATACCTTTCCGCTGCAGCAGAAAGAAATAAGAAACGTTTTGCCCTTGTCATGCCAACATAAAAAAGGCGCCTTTCTTCCTCTAATTGTGAAGGATAGGGCTTAGCGCTTGCGTGGGGAAGAATATCCTCTTCAAGGCCTATGATGCAAACAACAGAAAATTCTAAGCCTTTTCCGTTATGTAGGGTCATCAGCTTGATCGATGATTCCTGCGGTCTATCAATAGAGGCGTTTAACGATACCTCTTCTAAAAAAGCGTGTAAAGAAGGGCTTGTTGCCTCTTCTTGCCACTCACTTGCTTTGGCTACCAAGGCCTCTACGTTTTCTTTGCGGTCCCTATAGGTATCGGGATCTTCTTGCAAATACGCATCATAAGAAAACTCTTTGATCACCTCTTGAATGATGCCAGGGATGCTTTCTTCTTTATTCCAGTGAGCTTGTAAATGCTGAAAGCTTTCTGCGTATTTTTGCAGCCCGGCGCGTTGTTTTTGGGATAGTTTGATGGAAAGATTTTGTGGAGGATCGAAGGCAAGCTGCTTTACTAAATGCAAAATGGGAATTGATCGTTGGCTGCTTTCTTGCAATAGGTTTTGCACAGCTTTTGCGCCAATACCTCGCTTCGGCACATTGATGGTGCGGGCAAACGCTACTGGATCAGAAGGGGAAACAAAGAGGCGGAGGTACGCTAAGATATCTTTGATTTCTTTTCGTTGGTAAAAGGAGAGGCCCCCAATAATCGTATAGGGAAAAGATTTTTGTAAAAGGACATCTTCGAGCGCTCTAGATTGCGCATTTGTTCGGTATAAAATCGCTACATCGGCAAAATTGATGTGGCTTTGAAGGCAGATCTCCTCGATTTTTTCTACGATAAAAAGGGCTTCTTTTTTTTCATTTTGCCCTAAGTAGATACCTATTTTTTCCCCTTCGCCTTTTGCGCTCCAAAGTTCTTTTTCATAGCGGCTTTTATTATGAGCAATGACCGCATTAGCAGCTCGAAGTATCCTATTGGTGCTCCGGTAGTTTTCATCCAATGTGATGATCGATGCTCCGGGAAAATCTTCTTGAAAGTTGAGGATGTTTTGGACTAAAGCGCCCCGCCAAGAGTAGATAGACTGATCAGGATCGCCTACGGCAAATAAGTTTTGGTGTTTTTCCGTAAGAATTTTTGCCAGGGTATACTGCGCAAAGTTGGTGTCTTGGTATTCATCGATCAGAAGAAAAAGCCAGCGGTTTTGGTATAAACTACGTACAGAAGCGTTTTCCTTTAATAGTTTTACGCTGAGAAATAACAGATCATCAAAATCGACAGCATTTGCCTCTTTTAGCCGCTTTTGATACTGGGTATATATTCTTACAAAAGGATCGGGAAACTCTTCTTGCTTTTCTGAAAACGCCGGATCTTCAGGAGAAAGGAGCTGGTTTTTTGCTAGAGATATTTTCGCCCGGATTGTTTTGAGAAATGCTTTATCTTGCTTAATGTCCAAATCTTCTAACGATCTTTTGAGAATTTTTTCACTATCATCTTCGTCGTAAATCGTAAACTGAGATCGGTAGCCGAGATGGTGGATGGATTCACGGAGGATTTTCGCTCCCAAGCTGTGAAATGTTGTGGTTAAAACATAGGTATCTTGCAGCGACTGAATCCTTGCCGACATCTCTTTAGCCGCTTTATTGGTGAAAGTAAGAGCTAAGATTTCACGAGGCGAAACGCCCATTTGTAGCAAATGCGCAATTCTACACGTAACCGTCCGGGTTTTCCCAGAACCTGCGCCTGCAAGAACTAAAGCAGGACCGTGAATATGCTGTATAGCCGTTTTTTGCTTTTCATTTATATCCATAGAAAAATCTTACTTGCCCTTTTAGAATTAATGCAAGTAGCATGCCATATATGAATCGATGGATTTACTGCCTTTTCTTATGGAATTTGCTGGGTTTTTCCTGTTTTTTAGAAGAACTTTTTGCGGTTCAGCTTGGTGTAGATACTTTTTTTTCTGAGTATGCAGATCGCTGTTTAGCTCGGCATCAGGGGAAAAAAATGCGCGTTGCAATCGCGCGCAACCAAACAAGCATGAGTAGTAAGGGAAAAAAAACGCTACAACTTTTCTTAGAAGATGACCGCTTCCAAGTAAAGGCAATTTTTACACCAGAGCACGGGTTTTTTGGAAAAATAAAAGCGGCGAAAAAGGTAGGCGATAGCAGCTTTTCTTCTATTCCGATCTACAGTTTGTATGGCAAAACAAGGCGTCCTACGCCTTTTATGCTGCGAGATCTTGATTTGATTGTCTATGATATCCAGTCTATTGGAGTGAGATCGTACACGTATGAGACGACGTTATTTTACATTATGGAAGAGGCGGCAAAAAAAAGGATTCCTGTTGTCGTATTGGACCGGCCAAACCCTATGGGAGGCTCCCTTGTAGATGGCCTTTTTTTAGAAAAAGAGCTGCGTTCTTTCATCGGTTATCTCGAAATCCCGTACTGTCATGGGATGACAATCGGTGAACTTGCCCGCTATTTTAATGGAGAGTACCAAGTGGGCTGTACATTACACATCGCTTCTATGAAGGGCTGGAAAAGATCGATGGATTTTGCAAGTACACGGCTTTTTTGGATCGCCCCTTCTCCAAATATTCCGCGAAAAGATACTCCTTTCTACTACAGCTCGACTGGCATATTAGGAGAACTGGGCGCTTTTAGTTTAGGTCTTTGCCAAAATATCCCCTTTCAAATGATTGCAGCTCCTTGGATTGATGGGCGGCTTTTAGCAGAAAAATGCAATGCGCAAAATCTACCTGGGATTGTATTTTTTCCGCTTTCTTATAAAGCGTCTAAAGGCGCATTTAAAGGACAACAGGTATCTGGCGTGTTTCTTCGTATCACCAATACGAAAACCTACCAGCCGCTAAAGGTGCATTTTTTGCTGTTGGGTCTATTGAAAAGTTTACATCCTAAAGAGTTTCTGCCTATTTTAAAGAAAGCTAAAAACACGGTTTTTAGCAAGGCGCTAGGTTCTAAAAAAGCGCAGCGGTTACTAGAAAAAAAAGCGCATCCATTTTGGAGTATTGCCTCTTTAATCGAAAAAGATCGCCGCCTTTTTCTACAAAAAAGAGCGCGGTACCTGTTACCAGAATATGGACCTTAAGACCGCTTATTTTCTTTTCCAAAATCCAGGTAATAACAAAACAAAAATCGCAAAGTATTCTAATCGACCTACCAGCATCCAGAAAATCGAGAGCAATTTTGCTGCAGGTGATAAAAACGTCATCGAGCGGAGCGGTCCAGCCTCTCGAAATGCGATGCCTACGTTGTTGATAAAACAGCTAATCAATCCAAGCGATGTGTCAATATCAATACCCTGCATGATGTATAATGAAGCCCCGACGACAGAAGAAAATAAACCAACGCAAAAAAATAGAAGGATCATGATGGATACGGTAGGGGTGATCTCTGTTTTCGAAAAATAGATTTTTCGTACTGTTTCTGGCCGAAACAACCCCTCTAAGCGGTTACAAGCGATTTTATAGAGAAGGTAGTACCTCGTTGTTTTCATCCCTCCAGAAGTAGATCCTGCCATGCCACCTAAAAACATCGCTATTAAAAAAAGGCTTTGAGCGCTTAACGGCCATAGATCGTAATTTGCAGTGAAGTATCCTGTAGACGACTGGGCAGATATCCATTGAAATGCTCCAGAGCGCAGTGCAGATCCTAGAGAATAGATCCCTTGGTTTTGTGCGATTTCTTGACTGGCCTTGCCCCAAAGAAAAAAACCCGTACACAAAGATCCTATGAGAATAAGGGTTAAAAACAGGAAAAAATCGGTTCGGTAAATCCGGTAAAATTGCATCCGTATCACATAAAAATACAAGGCGAAATTGATGCTGCCTAAGATCATAAAAAGGATCACAATCCATTCTGTGTACATGTTATTGTAGTAGGCGATGCTATTTTCATGAATGGAAAAGCCTCCTGTAGATAGATTGGAAAATGTGATGCAGATCGCATCTAGAAAAGGTAGCGATCTATTCGTTACTAAAAGAAGAATAAGCTCCAAAATAGAAAGGGAAATATAGAGCTTCCAAAGAAGAGATGCGGTTTCTTTTAATCGGGGGGAGATCCCTTCTTTTACAGGGCCTGTTGTTTCTGTTTGATATAGGGTTTTTCCCCCTACTCCAAGCGCAGGTAGGATCGTTAAAAAAAGCACAACGATTCCCATACCTCCAAGCCATTGTAAAAAAGAGCGCCATACCAAAATAGCGCGGCTCACGGCGTCTAAACCGGTGAGTAAAGCGCCCTCTTTGCTGGTGATAGGGTCAATGGTGCCGTAGTAGAGATAAGAGCTATTTTGAGCAGATAGAATTTGTAGAGGTATTTCAGTACCATTGGCATCAAAATTTTTTGCCGAAATTAAAGTAGCTCCCGTTGTGGTGAGTCCAGACATCGATTCAAAATAGGCATCTAAAGGGTTTTTTAGTGTGCCAGAAAAATAAAAAGGAAGCGCTGCTATCACAGAACTGACAATCCATATTAGCGCCACTAAAAGGAGGCCTTCTCGCCGAAATAACAGCCCTTTTGCAGAGCGCCCTAAAAAACGGCACAGCATGCCAGAAGAAAAGCAGACGAGTAGAGAAAGTGCAAAGGCAAAAGAGCTATGCGGCTGTGGATGAAATTCTGGAAGTTCTACGTATTCATAGTACAGAGCGATCGATAAAGGAAACCATAAAAGAAGAGAAAAATACCCTAGGTAATTTCCAAGGATGCGAAGGATTTCTGCATAACGCATAAGACGTTTACCTAGTTAAAAAAGATGTTCTAGCTCATGGATACTTCTTGGAGTAGTCAGTAAAATGACGTTGTCCCCAGGTGAAAGAATCCGATCTCCTTTACCAATCATTAAAGCGCCTTTACTTTCAATAACGCAGATGAGTAGATCATTGGGTAAATACGCCTTTAAATCGGCAATAGGCACGCCGATTAAGACCGAGTCTTTTGATACTTTCATTTCAACAACTCTTGCTTCATCATCAAAAATTGAGGAAATAGAGCGGACGGTATTTCCATGGATGATCGATAAAATTTGGTTTGCTGCAAGAACAGGGCCCGATAAAGCGTAGTGGATGCCTAGCTCTTGAAAGACATCTTTTCTTGAAGGATCATAAACGGTTGAGAGCACATTTTTTGCTCCCGCTTTTTTTGCAATAGACGCGACGAGTAAATTTTTCTCATCGCTTTGCATCGCGGTGATGCAAGCATCTGTTTGCGCAAGTTTTTCTTCTAAAAGAAACGAAGCGTCGCTACCATCATGGTGAAGTATCGTGGCTTCAGGAAAAATATTTGCTAGAACCTCACACCGTTTTTCCTCGATTTCTACGATTTTTACCTTAGCGCCTATTTCTTCTAATAGCTTCGCTACATGCATGCCTACAGAAGAGCCTCCAATGATCATCACATGTTTTAAACGCAAAAGCGGAAGAAAGAAAAACTCTTGAATTAACGGCATATGATTTCTAGCGGCGATCACAACTACTTCATCTTCGGGTAAAAGAACGTCATCTCCATGAGGAAAAATAAAGATTTTTTCCTCGCCAGTAGCCGTTTGTTTTTTTCTTAGAATTAAACCAATCACCATTTCTTCAGGTAAAGAAAGCTTTTTGAGAGGGATATCTTGTTGTTTCCAGTTTTTTGGAATAAGGAAAGACTTCATTTGTACAGCGCCGTTATGAAACGATTTTTGCAGCTTATCTGTAGGGGCAAGCAGGCGGCTGACCATTGCTTCTGCGCAAAGCACTTCAGCTGCTATGAAGCGGTCGACAGAAAAAAGGCGGGAAAAATCGAGGGTAGACCGGTCTAGATAACTCCTCTCTGTAATGCGGCAAATGGTTGTTTTATACCCTAGATTTTTTGCCATATGACATGAGGCAAGGTTCGCTTCATCACTTCCTGTCATAGCAATGAAAAAATCGGGCGATGTTCCTTGTAAGTCTTGGATTAAAGGCCAATTAGAAGCAGCGCAATAAACCGTTGCTACATCCATTGTTTTTGCTGTACGATCGAGTCGGTTGATTTCTTGATCTGCTAGAATCACATGATGCTCTTCTTTAGATAAAGCAGAGGCGAGATAGCTTCCCATAGCGCCTGCACCTAAAATCAAGATATTCATGGATGAAGGCTCTTTTCGAACTGCTCTACCCAGTCCTCAGAGCTCATAATCTTGCCAAAAGAACCTAAATTGATGAGCGAGCCTTGGTGCAGCGCATCAGAGTAGCTAGCTACACAATCGGTCAGCGTTACCGCTCTTAAGCCCCTGCTAGAACACTCTCTTGCGCAAGACTCAACAGAGCCGTTTGTCGTGAATCCCGATAAAATGAGGGTGTCAATTCCTAAAGCTTGGACAAGGTAAGAAAGCTCTGTTTGATAAAAAGGAGACATGCCCCACTGGGAAATTGTGTAGTTAGGCGTGGGGATTTCTTCAAGAAGATCATGGCCCCAGGTGTTTTTGCGAAAACCCTCTGCTGCAAGAAAGGGGCGGATTTTTTTTACGCCGCCAATACAAGCGTTTCCCTCAAGATCGGTGATGATACTGAGAGAAGATGCGATAACAGGAATCCGCTGCTCTTTGCAGAAAAGCGCTGTTTTTACAATATTAGGTAGTATATGAGGAATATGCGCCGGCTTTAAGCCATGTCTTGCATACACTCCTTCAGGATGGCATAAATCATTTTGCATACAAAGGATAATAAAAGCGGGAAAAGCCATAGCGGTTTGTATCTCCGTGCCTTTTTTCGTTTTATCGTCTCAAGATTTTTTTGTCGAATCTTATGCGTTTTTAAGATAGGATTTTGCTATGGTTACAGCAGCAGTTGTCAATTTTTGTTCCAACGACCTTCCTTTTTTAGCTCCCTTTTTACAACAACTTTCTTTGGCTGTTTCCCCGATTATTATTCCCGTATGCGATCATTTTTTCGATGGATCAAAGGAACAAAAAAAGCTGTTGGAAACAGCATTTTCCGCCCATCCAGAAGCATTTTTTCTTCTCTATCCTTTTGCTCCTTCTTGCTTGCCGAAAAGCCGTTCAGTTGATCAAAAACACCTTTGGGCAAGTGTCTCTAGGCTATTGGGGTATTCTTTTCTTCCGAAAAACACCTCGTATACTTTTTTTTTAGATGTAGATGAGATTCCGGAAGGAAATAAGCTACAGTCCCATATCGAGGCAAAAGAATTAGAGCGCTACGACTTTGCGCAGCTAGGCTGTTATTGGTATTTTCGAGAAGCGTGTTACCGCGCAGACACCTGGGAAAGCACTCCTTTAGTAGCTAAAAATAGCGCTTTATCAAAAAAACTACTTTTACAAAAAGATGAGCGGCTGGGTACCTATCAACAAGGTCGAGGTATAAAAAATCCTCATATGCTAGGACAAGATCAAACGCCTTTATTTCACCACTACAGCTGGGTTAGAACAAAAGAGGCAATGCAAAAAAAAGTGGCTTCTTGGGGACACTCCCATGAAAGAAATTGGGCAGATTTAGTCGCAGAAGAATTTTCCAAGTCTTTTACGGGTAAAGACTTTGTTCATGGTTATTCATTTCAGAAGGTAGAGCCTTTTTGCGATTTTTTTGTTAAAAAGCCTGCGGGAAGTTCGGAAGGCAATGTGGTAGAATTGAGCAAAATAGATCTATTTTTAATTTTACATAGACCAAGATGGATGTATCCCTTTTCTCTAAAAGAAAAAATCTCTCTTGCAGAGAATCATTTTTCTATTAGATCATAGATAGATAAATGCATCTATTACCTTATCGCACCGGTAGCTCAATTGGATAGAGTACCTGGCTACGAACCAGGCGGTTAGAGGTTCGAGTCCTCTCCGGTGCATATTTTCTTATCATCTTGTAAAGGCGCGTTTTTTAGGAGCATCTTTTGCAGATAAAAAAAACAATTTTACCTCCTGTTTCTACGAACTGCTATCTGTTAGAAGTAGAAGGCTCAGCGATCATCATCGACCCTGGCTACACCAGTTTTTCTACAGTACATCCCTATATTCAAGAAAAGTCTCTTCGGTTAAAAAGCATTTTTCTTACCCATTCCCATTGGGATCATATCGCAGATCTTTCCCAGTGGATTGAGAAGTATCAAGTGCCTTTTTTTGTGCACCCTTTTGATGCGGCAAATGTTGAGTTTCCTGGGCAAGATGGTATTTTGTGCCCTCTTGATATTCCAGGAGTAAAGCCCTCTTTGTTTTTTCAGGACGATGCTCTGCAAGCGGTCTTAAGCTCTTCGATGAGAGTGATCCATACTCCAGGGCATTCTGCGGGTAGTGTCTGTTTGTATTTTCCAGAAGAAAAGATGCTTTTCTCAGGAGATACGCTTTTTAAAGGCACCATCGGAAATACATCTTTTCCCGGCTCTGATCGACAAAAAATGACGCAGTCTTTAAAACGATTAGCAACCCTTCCAAAAGAAACAAAAGTGTATCCAGGTCACGGCCCTACTACGTTTTTAGGAGAAGAGTTTTGGATACAAAAATTCCAGAAATAACCCTGTCACTTATAGGAGATAGTCATGTTGGTTGGAAAAAAAGCCCCCAAATTTAAAGCAAAAGCTGTCGCAGGTGCGCATATTTACGATACATTTTCCCTCGACGACTTTTTGGGAAAGTATGTGGTATTTTTCTTTTATCCCCTAAATTTTACCTTTGTCTGTCCTACAGAGCTGCATGCATTTCAAGAAAATGCAGCAGAGTTTGAAAAAAGAGGGGCCGCTGTTATTGGATGTTCTGTAGATAGCTGGCCTTGTCACCATGCTTGGCTGTCTTTACCTAGAGAAAAAGGGGGCATTCAAGGTATTACTTATCCCCTTGTATCTGATATCAATAAAGAGATAGCAAAAGATTTTGGCGTATTAAAAGAAGATGAAGGCATCGCTTATAGAGGCCTATTTTTAATTGATAAAGAAGGCGTTGTCCGCCACCAGCTGATCAACGATCTTCCCCTTGGTAGAAGCGTTGAAGAAGTTCTTCGTACCTTAGATGCATTGATTTTTCATGAGCAACATGGAGAGGTTTGTCCTGCAAACTGGAAACAAGGCAAAAAAAGCATGAAACCCACGCAAAAAGGGCTGCTCGAGTATTTTACCTCGTAAAGTAATCGAATAGATCTTTTTCCTCTACAACAAGAAGCCAGCCGCGCTCTTTACAAAGGGCGCTTGCTTTTTTTAAGATCTCTTCTATCCCAACGCCGGGTAGGTACAGCGCATCGATAGGCTGCGCCATCTTTTGTTTTTCTAAATATCTTAAGCCGGTAAGGTAGTCTTTTACGCTAAACCCTTCTTCTTCTACTCGGAAAAAAAGCGTTTCTCCTCCTCTTAAGATATGTTGGATTGCATGGGAAAGTCCTGCTGTATCTTTAGGAGCTATGCCAAATGTTTGAAAAAGGTGCGTTAAATGGCAGCAGATGTAAGGGTAAGAAAATCTCCCTTTTTCCGCTGCACCAAAAATGGCGATCCGCATTTGCCTCATCTTTCCCCCTTTTATCGATGATGGTTTATTTAAAAAGGATTGCTATCTTGATAGCTTCCTTCTTTTTGCAGCTCTTCTTCAATTTCTAGAAGGCGGTTATACTTTGCTGTTCTTTCTCCTCGAGAAAGAGATCCTGTTTTGATTTGTCCTGCATTTGTGGCTACCGCAAAATCTGCAATGAATGTATCAGAAGTTTCTCCAGATCTGTGAGATATCACTGTTTGGTAGTTATGTTTCTTCGCTAAAAGAATGGTATCAAGGGTTTCGCTGACGGTGCCTACTTGGTTTAGCTTAATCAAAACTGCGTTTGCTACCTTATCTTCAATCCCTTTTTTTACTATTTTGGCGTTCGTTACAAAAATATCATCTCCTACAAGCTGTAGCTTACTGCCGAGCTCTTTTGAAGCGTATTTCCATCCTTTCCAATCGTCTTCCGCAAATCCATCTTCGATAGAGTCGATAGGAAATGCGTCCATGAGTTCTCTGAAGTAGGCGCACATTTCCTGGGCCGATTTTTTTGTATAGGACTGATTGCGCACTTTCTTTTTCTTTTCGATGTACATGCCGTTTTCGTAAAATTCATTTGCAGCAGCATCTAATGCAAGACGAATTTGCTCTCCTGGTTTGTAGCCCGCCTCTTTTACCGCTTCAACAATACATCCCAGGGTATCTTCTGGTGTATGGATACCTGGGGCAAACCCCCCTTCATCGCCTACATTGGTTGATAAGCCCTTTTTTTTGAGCTGTTTTTTTAGGCAGTGAAAGATTTCTGCACCTGCGCGAAGAGCTTCTTTAAACGAGGAAAAGCCTTTAGGGCGGATCATAAACTCTTGAAAATCGAGTAGATTATCGGCATGCGCGCCTCCATTGATGATGTTCATCATAGGACAGGGTAGTGTATAGATTTTTTCGTTAGACAAATAGCGGTAGAGGGGTAGATTTTTGACTTTTGCCCCTGCTTTTGCTACGGCCATGGAAACACCTAAAATAGCATTTGCCCCCAGTTTTTCTTTCATAGGGGTGCCGTCCAGTTTGATCATAATCTGATCGATCTCTTTTTGCTGTAAAACAGATTTACCAAGAAGAGCTGTTTTGATAGGGCCCTCTACATGCTTTTTTGCAGTGAGAGTCCCTTTGCCAAAATAGCGTCTTGGGTCTTTGTCTCTAAGTTCTAATACTTCTTTTGTACCTGTTGACATGCCTGAAGGTACAGATGCCTTGGCGACGATGTGCTTTTCTACTTCTACAAAGACTCTCAAAGAAGGAACGCCTCGAGAGTCTAGGATTTCTATTGCCCGAATATCTGTGATTTTATCCATAATAAAGGTCTCTTTTTCCTCTTTGTAAAGGAAGAAATAGATAAAATCAAGAAGAGTAAATAAGGACTTAGATTATTCATACCACCAGAATTCTCCATCGACATGCCATTTGAGATTCTGTTTTTTTGCGTAGTCTTTCACTGCATGTGATACTCTGCCTAAATTCCAATCATCACCGCACAAAATGCCGCCTTCAGTAAGAAGAGGGTACCAAGATGCAATATCTTGGAAGACTTCAGCGTATTTATGACCTGCATCGATGTAGATGAGATCTGCTCTAATACCAAGTAGACGAAATTTTCTTGCTGCTGGCAAGCTTTGCATACGCACAGGGATGACTTTATCAGCAAGGTCTCTATGGAGCATATTGGATAAAAATTGTTGGAATAAGTTGGGTAAAAGGGTGTACTCAAGAGTTCCTGGATTGTGATGCTCCTGGGATCCTTTCCAGTGATCGATAGCGTAGTATACCCCTGTTTCTGGAAGTTTTGGAGCCACAACAGCGGTCCAATTGCCTAGCCAGACACCTACTTCGATTACGGTTTGGATATTTTTTCGAGAAAAAAGGTCTTCTACTTGCCGCTTGTGCGTATGCCAGCCGTGGAACTTTTCGGGCAGCACTTCAATGGACTCGTAAACGTCTGGATAAGCATCAGGGAAGGGGCCAGCTGCTTGGCATACAGAAAAAAGCATGCAGATACAAAAGAAAAGATTGTGAAAAAAATACATAGGTAAAACTCCATACATAAAAAGAAGCATTCTGAAAAAAGAGCGCTTTTTGTTAAAAAAAAATTTTAATAAAAGCTATAGAATACCCCATTTTTTTACAATAAATTTTTTATTTAGTTTTTAAATAAAAAGATTAGGCTGAAAAGTATCTTAATTTCCTTGTTTTTTTTATTTAATTTTAATTACTATTTTAGATAAATTTAGATGAGGTAGAATTATATGAGTATAGCACAAAACATCGATCTTCTATCTTTTTGCCCGTCTATATCTTTAGATCTTATCCCACCTACTTCATTTAAAGAATTGCAATCTCGGATATCTTGTATCGCTTTAGAATCTCTTTTTTATTTTGTGGCTGCTCTTAGCTCTACATTTGCCACAGTTACTGCACTAGGTTCTGCAGGTCCGGTTATTGGGGCTGTTATAGGCGTCTGTGGTCTGATTTCGACGTTGTTTTGTCTTATCATGTCTATGCAGCTTTGCAACCTGTATTTAGTGGGTAAATCCTATTCTTCTAAATTAGAATCTAATGTCAGTGGCGTAGATCAAGCTATCGAAAAATATACGGGGCTTCCTAGAATCGCATCGATTTTTACAAACTACCTTGCCGAAAACATACCGTTCAAATGGCCCGATATAAGAAAAGAGCTGTTTCAATTGATGAAGAATCCGCAAGAAGCAAACCTCTGAGAATTATTGAGTACCTTTGCTCTTAATTCTTTAGGAAAACTTTATCATCGCATCATTTTGCAGTTTAACAATTAACCCAGGTCTTTTTGCTTAAAAAGATTGCATAGAGATTGCTTTCAAAGCGGCACCTGCAAAAAATTTAGATATGTTATGAAAAAGGTGAAAGAATTCTATTTTGCTATACGTAAAATTGGTTTAATCAAAATAGATTTGTAAAGAAGTTGTAATAAAAACTTCCTAGGTTAAAAAGAAGTAGGCTCTTCTGCTTCAAGAAGAAGTTTTTGGTAAGAGTCGTATAGCATGTAGGGAATACTTCCTTCTTCGACTTTTCTTTTCACAGCGCAGCCGGGCTCATGGATATGCTTGCAATTGGCGTATTTGCAAAAAGGCGCTTCTTGTTGGATTTTGCTGAAACGGGAAAACACATCTTCTTTTTGTAAATCCCATAATCCAAATCGTCTAATGCCTGGAGTGTCGATGCAAAACCCCTTATCTCCTATTGGAATTAACGAGGCTTTTGTTGTGGTATGTCTGCCTTTGTATTCTAAAGAGCCTACGGGTAGGTGTAGATCTAATACAGTATTGATCAAGCTGGATTTTCCCACTCCAGACTGCCCAGAAAACACAGAGGTTCTCGTTTGCATCAGACGCTTTAGTTCATCGATTCCTTGTTTTGTATGACAACTGACAGGCAAAATACAAAGGTCGCTGTAAGCATCTAAAAATTCGGAAAAAAACTGCTTTTCTTCTGAGTTATTTTCTAATAGGTCGATTTTATTGATCACAACAATAGGCTCCATACCGCCTTTTTTTGCTGCGATCACATACCGATCGATAAGAGGCGGTTTGAGCGGAGGGAGGTGGACCGATCCGGTGATGAATACGGTATCTACATTTGCTGCAATTAGCTGTTTTTTTCTTCCAGAAATATCAATTCTTTCGAGTTTTGAAGAGCGCGTTTCCACATCAATAATTTGCCCCTCTGCAGAGGAGATAGGCTGCATGTAGACCCAGTCACCTGTTGCTACAATTTGTTTTTTTCTCGAGATCTCTTTTTTTAACGCTCCTTTAATCGAGCAGAAAAAACGGGTTTTTTTTGACCATACCTCGATCCCTTTGCCTGTAACTGAAATCACCCGTCCTCTGAGAAGGTTTTCTTTAGATACCGTTTTGTTGAGGTGTTTTTCTGCATCGGTCTTTTTGTATTTGGATCTGTCTTTTGCTTGAAAGATTTTCCGCTCTTTTTTTCCTTCTTTATGGTGTTTTTTGTGGAAATCTTCTTCGTAGTCCCATTCTTTTGTCATAACGCTCTCAAAAGGTAAAGTAAGATGCTGCCAGCTGCAGCTACATTATAGGACTCGATCGATGCATGCATCGGGATGGATAGTCTTTTTGATCGGTTAATAAAACAAGATGAGGGCCCTTTACCCTCAGAGCTGACGATCAGAGCGTAGCGCTCTGTTTTTTTCCAGGTTGCTGGATCCTTTCCCTTAGTATCTGCAAGGTAGGATGCGACATTTTTTTGCTCCAATAGCTGAGCGATCTCCTCTTTTTCCTTACAAAAATGGGGGATATGAAAAGCGGCTCCTCGCGATGCGCTTAACGCTTTTTCCCCAAAAGGATCAGCTGTTTGCGGAGTATATAAAACCGTATTCCAAAAAAGGCCTAAAGCAGAACGAAATAACGTACCTACATTACCCGGATCTTGTATGTCGTCTAAAATCAGTAGAGGAAAGTCTATTTTTGATTGCATCTTAGGCAAGGGAAAAATGGCCGCAACGCCGTCGGGATGGCAAACGCCGCTGATTTTTTTTAGGATGGAAAAAGATACATGATATATAGCTTTTGGGCTGTTGAGGTAAGAGAGATCTACATCCTCCCCGCAAAAAAGGACATCTGCAGCCGCATGGGAAGAAAGATCTTGGACCATTTTTTTTCCTATGACGAGCACTTGTTGTTTTTTTAGCCGCTCTTGTTTGTTTTTTCTCAGTAAAACGGCATCTTTTACAAGCTTATGTTGCAGGCTCTGAATCGGTTTTGGTAGCATGAAATTAACCCTTCAAAAGGTAAATTATAAGACATATGGGAGAAAAGCCAACAAAAAAAGGAATTGCCGCCTCACTTGCCATGCGAATTTTTTTCGTAAACATCGTCATTTTAGTGCTGCCCTTACTGATTCATAGTATTATATCATACCGCCACGAATACCGTATTCGTATGCGAGATGCATTTCATTCTCTTAGAATTATCGGATTCAACCGGCAAAAACTCATCGAGGATCTTTTTCACTACCAAGAAACTGTACTTGCGGTTGTAGAAAAAGAGGTGGGCGGTTGGGATAGTGGAGTAGGCGCCTTCTCTTTTCGGGAAAAACAGGCTTATCTAGAGTCGGTTACAGAAAAAGTGGGCGAGCAGAATCTATTTTATATTACGCAAAATCCTAAAGGGCAGCTGCAATGCGAGGCGTATGCTAAAAGCTGTGAGATTGACTCGGCTAGGCTAGAGGGATATTGGGGAAAAAATCGCTTTTACTATACAAGATTTATCCCATTTCAAGGAAAAGCCCTTTTTTATGTAGGGATCACTATATGGGACTCTTCTCGTACACATCCTAAGGGGTTATTGATCATTTCTAATACAGCAGAAAAACTTGTTAGAGGATTTGCTAAGCTCGATGTCAACTCTCCTCTTACCCTTTCTTTTGTGTCGGAAGGCAACAAAATCATTGCAAGTTCAAATGCGAAGCTGCAAGGGATGCATATCGATAAGAAAAAATATCAGTGAAATTTGATTTCTCTTCGCGCTATTTCAGGAATAGAAGATGGATTTATTTTCGGGAAAAATAGGCTTGCTGTGCAGTTTTTTGTACCAGGTATTGATGGGTATATGCTTTTGGATCTTCCCGAGTCTGCAATTAAAACCCTACATATCCAGGAATATATCTTTCGGATTGTGATGCTGCTTTTTCTTATTGTCATTGTAGGTGGTAGCGTATCGATTTTATGCACCATACGGATGGCAAAACCGATGATGCATCTTGTAGAAGTCATGCAAGATGTGCGTAAAGGGATGGTGCAGGCGCGGTTTACTCCAGATGCCCTTGGTTTTGAAATCAATACGTTAGGGCAAGGTTTCAATAGGATGGTAGATTCACTTTTATCTGCGCAAAAACGGGTAGAAGAAGAAAGAGTACAAAAAGAAATCTACGCGCAAGAACTGCATTTCGGCCATACCATCCAAGAAAGCTTACTGCGCTATCAGCAGGAAGATATGCCGTTTTTAGTAGAGACGAGGTACCTTGCTGCAAAAGAAGTGGGAGGAGATTTTTACGATCTTTTCCGTATAAACCCCTCTTCTGTTTTCATTGCGATTGCCGATGTTGCGGGTAAGGGAGTATCTGCTTGTCTTTACTCATTGGGGCTAAGAAGCGCTCTTCGCTCAGCCATTCAATCAAGCCCTCTTGCAGAAGCCCTGGCTAAAACCAACCAGTTGTTTTATTTAGATGCCCATGAAAGCAGCATGTTTGCAAGCATTTGGTCTGCTACTTATGATGAAACAAGCCGGCAGCTCACCTACGTCAATGCAGGTCATTGGCCTGCTTACCTAAAAAAAAGGACAGGCGCTCTTCATGTTTTGGATACGGATGAAGGGTCTATAGGTATAGAAAACTCTTTATCGATTCAGCCTAAAACTTGCCTGTTAGAAAAAGGAGATCTCCTTTTGCTGTATTCAGATGGCGTTGTAGAGATGCAAAACGCTCATGGAGAGTATTACGGCGCAAAAAGGCTGCAGTATTTATTGGAAAATACGGGAGATATACACCCGCAAAAAATTGTGGAAATAATCGAGAAGGATTTTGCGGTTTTTTCAGGGGGAGACAAACCCCAAGACGACATCACTCTTCTAGCTTTGCAGATTCGTTAAGGTGATTCCATAGTGTATCGGGATCGGTAATGCCTTGATTTACCGAGAGGATCTCCGCCTTTTTGAGAAGATCTCCTAAGGTTTTGCCTGCAGTTATTCCTTTATTCATCAGGTAGGATGCATTTAGCACAGGCGTTTTGTTTTGGAGCCGTTTAATAAAGGGAAAAAGCTCCTTTTTTCTAGCTTGATGCGTACGCAAAAAAGCTGTTTTTTTCTCAGAAGATTTTTGTAAAGAAGTGAGATGGATGCAGCGATCTGCGTCTGGATGCGCGTAAAAAGATGCCCAAGTATACAGATCATCTTTTTCGTTTAAAGCAGCGCTTTTTTGCCAAAAAAGGGCCGATAGCTTTTCTTTTTTCGAGCGTTTTAAGTAGGTGGCATATGCTTCTACATCGAGATTTTTTTGTAGGATGCAAAGGTAGATTAATAGAGGAACATCTTGTGGGAATTGTTCGATCTTTATGGTCGCTTTTTCCAAGGCCTTGGCATCGGCTAGTTGCAGATCGGGAAAAATCTCTTGTAAGAGCTCTAAAGAAAACAGCAGTTGCAGCGCTTTTTTTCTCGTTTGATGTTGGAGCATCTTTTCGAGCTCTTGCGCAATTCTTTCAATCGCTACAAAGGGAAAAAGCCCTTTTCTAAAAAAATAAATCGCCTTTCTGGTTTCAGGATCTAAAGTAAAGCCGAGCTTACAAGCAAAGCGGACAGCTCGCAGCATCCGAAGGCGATCTTCTCTGATCCTTTCATAAGGATTTCCAATGGCCCGGATCACTTGTTTTTCGATATCGTTTTTTCCACCTACATAATCGATGATGGTTTCTTGCACAGGATCGAAAAACATCCCATTGATTGTAAAGTCTCTTCGGCTAGCGTCTTCTTTTGCGCTGGTGAAGATGACGCTAGTAGGTCTTCTTCCATCTTCGTAAGATACGTCTGATCGAAAAGTTGCTACTTCAAAAGGCTTTTCTCCTATTACCACCACAAGAATACCAAACTGCAGTCCTATCGGGATGGTTTTTTCAAATAGAGTCTGTATTGTTTTTACAGGCGCATCTGTTGCGATATCGATATCATAAGAATCTACACCGAGAAGATGGTCTCTAACCCATCCTCCTGCAAAGTAGGCGGTAAATCCATTTTCTTGCAGTCGCTGCACAATTTGCAGCGCTTTTAGACGCTCTTCCATACTGTTGATCTTAATTAAAATGCAGTTATTGTTGCAAAAGAGAGCGCATATTCATCAAAAAATCGCCCTTCAATTGTCCCATAAAGCGCTCTTGTAATATTGATGGTAAGTCCTGTAAAAAGCCCGAGATTTTTCTGATTGATAAATCGAAGAGTAGGCTCTCCAGTAGCAGATACCTTAAGCTTTGACTGCATCCACTTTAAGCCTCCGTATACAGAAAAAGGTCCAAGGATTTTTACCGCGCTGACAGCTGCCTGCCATTCTTTGAGTTCAAGGTATTGATCGCTTAGCGGAAAAGGGATGTATAAATCGCGGATTCTTTTTTCGATTGTTTCTACAGAGGGAATAGAAAAATACTGGGCGTTCACACCGATTTGTAGCGATCCAAATCGGAGTAAAATCACTTTTGTGCCTAGGCTAAAAGAGAAATGACTTTTTGTCTTTAGATTTTCATCTCCATAGTAGTTGGGTTTATTTTCCCAATCCATTTTTTCTTTAGAAACTCCCAAATACGTATAAACAGAAAGGCGTTTTAACAGCGTTAAGATGATTGCGCCCCATTGGGACTCAATTTTAAATTCTTGAGGGGTTTTTAGCGCAGTAGAATCAGGGAGTGTTTTTGGCCGTATTTTTTTGTCCCAAACGGTATCGTTGATGTATCCCGAAGAAATATGAAATAAGTATTGGCTTGTAAAGCCTCCTTGCAAAAAAGATGGATCGGCAGGGCTGCCTGTATACGACGCTTGTAAGTAAACAACAGGTAGAAAGTATAAAATAATGAAATAAGAAAAATAACGCATGCAATAAAGATAGCAAAATAGCCCATTCTAATTGAAACACTTTTCGAAAAACCGTTAGATCTTTTTGATGAAGCCTCGACTTTTTTGTGTAGAAACGGGAAACTATACCTATGAAGATTCATACACTATCAGAAGAGGTGATCAATACAATTGCTGCTGGAGAAGTGGTACAAAGCCCCGTTTCTGTTGTAAAGGAATTGATCGAAAATAGCATCGACGCCGGGTCTACAAAAATCACCGTTAGCCTAAATGCAGGTTATGCATACATTTCTGTTGCAGATAACGGATCGGGCGTGCAAGAAATTGAAAAAGCGCTTCTTCGCCATACCACATCAAAAATCGAAAAGGCAGAAGACCTTCTTTCTTTGACCACTATGGGGTTCCGAGGAGAAGCTCTTTCTTCGATAGCAGCGGTTTCCATTTGTACTTTGCAAAGCGCTTATGACGCTTCAGGAAAAGCGTCTTCTTTTCGCTTTTCTGCAGGTGTCTTGCAGGAGAAAAGAATGGCCGCTCGTACTAAAGGAACCACTGTGATTGTAGAGGATCTATTTTTTAATACCCCTGCTCGAAAGGCCTTTCAAAAAACCGCTGCCTACATCCGCTCGCAAATTCTTCGACTTATCCATGCATTTAGTTTAGCTTTTCCATCGATTGCTTGGACATTGAGTATCGAGGGGAAAACGGCATTTTCCCATCCTTCTTTAGCGGGCTACTCAGTAGAAGATCAGCTAAAAAAGTCTGCTAGAAATGTACTGGGAGATCTTTTTGTCACTACGGGAAAATGGATCTCTAAAGAAGTAGCGGGCCTTACTATGACCGGGATTTTAGGCTCTTCTCAGATGGCAAAACGCACCAAATTAGGTCAGTACCTTTTTGTCAATTTACGCATGGTCCGCTCTCCATTTCTTTCAAGCCTTGTAAAAGAGCTTTACAAAACCCGTATCGGAGAAAAAGAGCAGCCAAGCTTTGTGCTCCACTTTTCTTTCGATCCCCATTTAATCGATGTAAACATCCATCCAGAGAAAAAAGAAATTCGGTTTCAAAAAGAGAGTTGGATAAGAAAAACGATTTTTTCGCTATTTGATCCTATCAAAGAAGAAAACCCCACATTTTCTCAGCCTCTATCTTTTCAAAAACAGGTTTTTTTTCAAAAAGAACAGGCGCCCCATCCCGAAGAGCCCCTTTTACAAATGCCTTTGGTCGAAGAACCTACGCCTTCTATCCGCTATTTGAGCCGCGCCGGCTCTTACATCCTTTTTGAAAGAGAAAGGCAGCTTTGGATGATGAACGGAAAAGAAGCATTGTTTCAACATATGCTCCATGGTATAACGCAAAAAAATGGGGAAAGGCAAACGCTCATTGCGCCTCATGTGTTTTCTGTAAGCCCAGAGGTGCAAGAGCTCGAAGACTACTGGATGCAGCTTTTTCTTTCTTTAGGGATTGAAATGCGCTTTTTGAATAGAGCCGTTTCTATCGACGCTTTGCCCCCTTTTTTGCGCCCCGAAGATGCAGAAGAGCTATTTCTTTTGTTTATCGAGGGAAAGCCAGAAAAAGAGCGTTTGTATGTAGAGAGGCTTACCCATGGCTACTTAGAAAAAAAGCTCCGCCTATTTGCCGCAAAAAAAACTCTTGGTGAAGGAGAGCTGAAAATTCTACTGCATACTTGTAAAATAGAGCCTCCTTATTGCAGGCAGGTAACGGAGAGAGATTTGAAACGTTTAGATCAAGAGGCATGTATTGCACGCTAATATTTGGAAAAACCGCATCAATCAGATTGAAAAAGCTCTTTCTCAGTGGGACGTTTCTGCCCTGCTGATTGAGGATCCAGTCGATTTGTTCTATCTCACAGGAGCAAGACTGTCTTTTGGAAAACTCATTGTAGAGCCGGCAAAATCTACTCTGTATACCGACCACAGGTACTATAGTGAAATCCAGACAACCGTTCAGGTTCCCTGTGCGGTATACAACAAAGACGCTTTGTTAGAACGCATGCAATCTTTTCGATCTTGCGGGTTTGATGCAGATAAAACTTCTTACGCTCTTTACGCGGAGAGAAAAAAACAAATAGAAAACCTTACCCCGATCAATAGCACCATGCGCTTTTTCCGCGCGATAAAAGACCAGCAGGAAATTTCAGAGATGCAGCGGGCATGTAAGATCACAGAAAAAGGGTATATTGCGCTGCAAAAAAAAGTCCATGAAGGGATGCAAGAAAAGGATCTTGCTCTTTTTTTTTCCCGTTTTATCGTAGACGAAGGAGCCATTTGTCCCTCATTTGACCCCAATGTTTCCTTTGGGGCAAATGGATCGTATCCTCATCATAGACCCTCAGATCAAAGATTAGAAAAAAACGATATAATCCTCGTAGATATTGGAGCAAATTACCAAGGTTATTGCGCTGATATGACCCGCGTCTTTATGCATGGTGAGGGTAAAGAACGTGGCAGGCACCTTTATACCCTGGCAATCAAAGCTTATGAAAAAGCTGCTTCTTACTGTAAGGAAGGCGCTCTTGTAAAAGATTTAGATGCAGCAGCAAGAGAAGAGCTTAGGAAACACAACATGGACGCCTACTTTACCCATAGTTTGGGTCATGGAGTTGGGTTAGATATTCATGAGTTTCCGTCGATTAACCAAACGGGCCCCGACAAGGACGTCGCATTAAAAGCCGGTATGGTGATTACCATTGAGCCAGGTATTTATCTTCCTGGAGAAATAGGCGTCCGTTACGAAAACACTCTTCTCATTACAAAAAACGGCTATGAAAACCTCTTTACATCTACGATTTAAACTATTTTTGTGGGTAGGCGGGCTTTTCGTCCTCTTTTTTTTAGCTACTTTGGTGTTTGAAAATTCCATTATTTGCTAAAAATTATCCCATTCAGAAAACCTTCTTTTGCATGAGTTAAAAAAAGAACAAG
>ERZ1740072.214-NODE-214-length-25417-cov-4.250769_pt1 | contig 25417 bp, 28 predicted proteins | sample MGYA00581733_ERZ1740072 | MGnify/ENA primary metagenome ERZ1740072 (study PRJEB43018, sample SAMN04849741) | marine metagenome | isolation source: floating plastic debris | place: Pacific Ocean | collected 2008-08-30 | study: EMG produced TPA metagenomics assembly...
AATGCTCCTTGTGCTCCGGATCCATATAGGTGACGATTGCAATCGTCGGCCGGATCTTCATGAACGTGCCGTCGGATTCATCGGCCTCTAGCACGATCCAGTCGCCGTCGCCGGCCTTGGCGTTTGAGCCATAAGCATTGATGATGCCGCCATTGATCACGGTCGGGTCGATGCCAGCACCATCGAGCAGCGCGGCAACCATGGTCGTGGTCGTCGTCTTGCCATGTGTGCCCGCAACCGCGACGGTCCATTTCAGGCGAATGATCTCGGCCAGCATATCGGCTCGTCGCACAACCGGGATACCCGCCGCGCGGGCCGCTTGGACTTCGATATTGTCATCCTTGATGGCGCTGGAAATGATCACCGCGCTGGTGCCAGCCACGTTCTCCGCCGTGTGTCCGATATGGACGACCGCGCCGCGCTCGCGCAGGCGTTTGACATTGGCGCTCTCGCTGACATCCGAGCCTTGGATCTGATAGCCGAGATTCATCATAATCTCGGCAATGCCCGACATGCCAATGCCGCCAATGCCTACAAGATGGGCAGGGCCGAGCGGGAATGGGGTCGGTGAAGGTTTCATGGGCGTCCATTGGCCAGATATAGGTTGTGATTGCGTTACCGCACCTGCATATGAAGGGGCAAGCGTCGGACGGAGTCGGGCATGAGTATCGGGTTCCATACCCTTCCTCTGCCGATCAGAGATGGCCAAAAAAAGGAGCGAACATGACAATGCATTTAGCTGAATTGAACATTGGCCGCCTGGTCGCTCCGACCGAAGACCCGCGGGTCAAGGACTTCATGGACAATCTTGATTTCATCAATGGCCTTGGCAAGCGCATGCCGGGCTTTGTCTGGATGATGGAAGGGTCTGGCGAGCCGGGGGTCGGCAATACCGAAGCCAAGATTGATGGCGACCCGCAATTCGTCGCCAATCTCACCGTCTGGAAAGATGTTGAGAGCCTGGAAAAATTCGTCTGGGGTACGGTGCACAAGCAATTTTATGAACGCCGCGAGGAATGGTTCGAAGTCCTCGGCCAGATGCATTTCGTCATGTGGTGGGTGCCGGAGGGCCATGAGCCGACTTTGGAGGAAGCGCTGGACAAGCTGGAACAGCGCCAGACACAAGGCGACTCAGAATCGGCCTTTGGCTGGGAATGGCTGAAAGCGGCAAAGATGTACGAGACGCATCGATGTGATGCGGCTTAATCGGCAAATCAATCGGTACGAGCCTCCAGAAAACCAAGTTTGCGGGTCTTCACTTTGCTCGCGAGGGGTTCAGTAAGCGTATCGTCTATATATGTCCCGGTCACCCAGAGCGTGTGACTGCATGCTTCCGTTTTACGCGTGAGGCGACATCGGGTCCCGGTCCATTCTTCAGGTCTTGGTTGGCAGGACGATTTCGCACTGCCATCGCTGCAGATTGTGAAGCAATACATGTTGCTTCGTGCGGCGCGTTCAAGCAGGCTCGATCTGGAAGTCCCGATAGGAAATTGGGGGGTGAATTCTTCCCCATAGTCGGTCAAATCCTTTGCTAGGGATTGGTTTTCACAGATTTTCCGGTCATGCCCGCGCGTGAGATTCGAAGCCCAAACAAACGCGCCCAATGCAAGCATTCCGATGGCAACTCCGCCCAGCGACGTCGCTTTAAGCGTCACGGTCAGAAATCTGCTCCGCCAAATCCGCAAGATCTTCTGCCGCACGCACGTTCCCGAGCGCCTTCGCCGCCGCCGCGCGCACAGTAAGCTCGTTCGCGTCGCCAAGCCGGACCGCCAATAGCTCACCAATCAGGTTCGGATAGAGATTGTCTTCCAGCAACATGTCCGCCGCCCCGGCATCGACCAGACCTTCCGCATTGGCTTCCTGATGATTGTCCATGGCGATCTTGAGCGGGATCAGGATGGAGGGACGTCCGACAGCCGCAATCTCACTGACCGTTCCAGCGCCTGAGCGCGCAATCACCAGATGCGCGGCCGCGAGCCGGTCGGGCATATCGGAAAAGAAAGGCTGCAGCGTCGCTTTGACATCGACCTTTTCATAGATGGCCCGCACATCTTCCAGCTGTTCCTCGCGCACTTGCTGCAAGACATGCAGGCGCATGCGCAGCGGCGCCGGAATATGGTTGGCAATGGCCAGCGGGATGGCTTCGCCAAGTATCCGCGCGCCTTGCGAACCGCCTGTGATGAAGACTGTCATTTCCCCATCGGTGGCCGGGTATGGAACATCACGCACGGCTGCAATTGGTGCACGGACCGGATTGCCAATCGGCTGATGATTGGCCCCGCCCGGCAATCGATCAAGCCGCTCAAAACCAGAGGCCACGACACTCGCCGATTTGGCAAAGGCGCGATTGACCCGGCCGAGCACGGCATTCTGCTCATGGATCAGCAAGGGAATACCGAGCCGTCGTCCTGCCGACAGCGCCGGGTAAGCCGGATAGCCGCCAAAGCCCGCAATCAGGGCCGGTCTCTGCTTTTGCTTGCACCGCCGGACCGCCGCTTTCACTTCCATTTTCCAGTAGGCCGGAAATTTTTCGGCATAACGCAGGCCGCGATCATCGCTGATCAGACCGACTTCCCAGCTGCGAGCGGCCATTTCTTCGGCAAAAGCTGCAGCGGGGAACATGTGCCCGCCTGTGCCGCCAGCGCCGATCACGACGAGAGGTTTATCGTTCATTCCATGCCTTCACACTTGTCTGACCGCGGCGGATCAGTGCCAGCGCCAATCCAAGGGTGAGCGCCGTCCCCATCATCGAAGATCCGCCGGATGAAATGAACGGGAGTGTCATGCCTTTCGGCGGGATCAGGCTGACATTAACGGCAATGTTTATGGCAGCGTGAAGGCCGAAAAGCGCAAACAATCCGGTCGCCGCCGCGCGCGGGTAAGGATCATGCAAACGGGCGGCGGCACGCAACCCCTTCCAGACGATGAAGCCGAACACAAAGATCAGCCCGATGGCCGCACTAAAACCGAATTCCTCGCCCATCACGGCATAGACAAAATCCGTATGCTCGTCAGGCAGCGAGGTCTTGATCGTGCCCTCGCCCGGACCCACGCCAAACAAGCCACCCCGACCAATCGCTTCGGATGCCTTGTCGATCTGATAGGTGTCATACTCACTTGGATTGAGGAAGGAATTTACCCGAAAGCGAACATGCGGCAGCGTCACGTATAACAGACTGGACAGCCCAGCGGCGCCGCCGGCGAAAATGGCCGCCCAGCGCCAGGGCAGTCCGGAGACAAAAAAGGTAATGACGAAGGCCGCGGTCAGCAGGGCCGACTGGCCGACATCGGGTTGCAATAGAAGAAAGCCGAGCGTGACGCAGAAAAAGACCAGCGTGATCGCGGCCCACGGCCCTTTCGGATAGATTTGTCGTTGCGCCAACAGCCACCCTGTCTAATCGATCAGGGCTGGGTTTACAAATTCCGACGGCTGAAGACCGAAACTGCCAAGCCGGATCCAACGCCGCGCGCCTTTCGCTTCATAGCCAGAGACGAGGATGAAGGCCAAAAGCGCAATGGATCCGATAAAGACCAAAGCCGCCAGGCGACGGGCCCAGACGCGATCCAGCAAACTGACCCCGACCAGCACGGTCACGGCAGCGCCGACAAACATGGCATGTCGTTTGACGAAATAGAAACTGTCCGAATAGCCCAGCCGTTCAGCCGCAGGTGGGCCGGCCGCGAGAGAGAGCAAGAGGCCAGCGCCGAGCAGCGCCACAGCCGCCATCAGGATTGACCAGTCGAGGCCACGTTGCCACTCAATCAAACGCCCGGATCCGGTCCGCGGGCGGAGGGCAACTTCGACCATGACGCGCTCCTATACAGCTTCCTTCTGAGGTTCGACTTGCGCAGCGAGCCGCTGCACAATGCCCTTGAATGCATCACCACGTGCTTCGAAATCTTTAAATTGATCGAAACTTGCACAGGCCGGCGACAGCAGAACGATCGGATTGGCCTCGCCCGAGGCCTTGGCGGCATCAAACGCCGCCTGCGTTGCGGCCTCAAGTGTACCGCAGCTGACCGTCTTGGTTTTCCCTTTCAATGTCTTGGTAAAATCGGCTTCGCTTTCGCCGATCAGATAGGCTTGCGTGATCCGGTCAAACCAGGGCGCGAGCGGTTCAATGCCTTCGGCCTTGGCAACGCCGCCAGCGATCCAGTGCACTTTGGGCCAGGTTTTCAATGCCTGTTCGGCCGCCTGAGCATTGGTCGCCTTGCTATCATTGACGAACCGGACGCCTTCGACTTCGCCGACCAGTTCCATCCGATGGGCGAGACCCGGGAAGGATTGAATGCCCGCCATGATCCGGCCCGGGGCCACGCCCAGCGCCTGACAGGCCGCATAGGCTGCGGCGGCATTCTGGAAATTATGTCGCCCGGGCAGGGCCTGCGCTTCCGCCAGATCGCCGACCCGAATGGCCTGACCGCCTGTGCTGTCATACAGGTGACCATCAACGGCGCTGACCCCGCGGGCGAGGCCAAATTCCGAACTGATCTGAACCACGCGGCCCTCACCCGGGCGGAGGCGGCTCATCGCCACGGCTTGCGAATGCGGATCATCAATCCCGATCACGGCGACATCACGCGGGCGCTGATTGGCAAAGATACGTTTCTTGGCATCGACATATCCGTCCATGCCGCCATGCCGATCAAGATGATCTGGCGAGATGTTCAGGAAGACGGAGACATCACAATGCAGGCTCTCAACCAGATCCAGCTGATAAGAGGACAGTTCGAGAACATAAATCGCATTGGCATTGAGCGGCGCCATGTCCAGAACGCCGGTACCTATATTGCCGCCTATGCGAACATCGCGGCCGGCTTCGCGCAGGATGTGACCAATCAGGGCGGTCGTCGTCGACTTGCCATTCGTACCCGTGATCCCAACCACTTTCGGGCGCCCTTTTTCCGGCAGAGCCTGAACCGCGCGGGCGAACAGTTCCATATCGCCGACGACGGGGACATTCATCATTTCCGCCATTCGCACCAGGCGATGCGGCTGCGGGAATTTGTACGGAATGCCTGGCGACAGGACCAGGGCTGCGAATTTCTGCCAGTCGCGTTTGTTAATGTCGCTGACATTGACGTCTTCAGCTTCAGCCTTGGCCCGCGCGGCCTCACCATCATCCCAGGCATGCACGCGCGCCCCGCCCGCAGCCAGAGCTTTCGCAGCGGACAATCCGGTGCGGCCCAGGCCATAGACGGCGACATCGCGCCCTGCATATTCGGTGATGGGAATCATGGGTCGGGCGCTACCTCAGCTTCAGTGTGGCGAGGCCCGCAAGGGCGAACAGGAGCGACATGATCCAGAACCGAACCACAACCCGTGTTTCGGGCCAGTTCTGTTTCTGGAAATGGTGGTGCAGCGGCGCCATCAGGAAGATGCGCTTGCCTTCGCCGGTCAGGCGGCGGGTAATCTTGAACCAGCTGACTTGCAGCACCACGGACAGCACTTCGAGGACGAACAGGCCGCCAATCACAGCCAACGCGAATTCGTGTTTAATCGCAACGGCCACAACGCCAATCAAGCCGCCCAGGCCAAGTGATCCGGTATCGCCCATGAACACTTTGGCGGGATAGGCATTGTACCATAGAAAGCCCATGCCAGCGCCCATCATTGCGCCCATGAGGACGGCCATCTCACCGGCGCCAGGTGTGAACTGAATGCCAAGATAGCCGGCAAAAACGAAGTTACCCGTCAGATAAGCGATCAAGGCAAAGGCTGCGCCAGTAAACATGATCGGCACGATGGCGAGGCCATCCAGGCCGTCGGTGAAATTCACAGCATTGGCGAAGCCGACGATCACGATACAGGCAAAGACCACGAACAGGCCGCCTAGGGGATAGAAATAATCGTTCACAAACGGGATCGCGACACCGCCAGAGAACGAGGCTTCATTTCGCTCAACCGAGGTTTCGGGGGCGAAGTCGGCGATCCACTCCGCCAGCGGATTCAACGCGCCCCAGTCGGCATGGCCGAGCGGCGTATGTGCCCCATGCAGCCCCATGATGAACGCACCCGCTGCCGCCGCAACGAGGAATTCCGTGCCCAGTCGCAAGCGCGCCGACACACCATCCGTGCTCTGCTTGGTGACTTTGGCGTAATCGTCGAGAAAGCCGAGAAAGGCGTACGACAGCGACACGGCCAGCACGACCCAGATATACGGATTGCTCAAATCCGCGAACAGGATGGTGCCAAGCAACAGGCCAATCCAGATCAGGAAGCCGCCCATGGTTGGCGTGCCCTGCTTGGCCATTTGTGCTTCCAGCGACAGATCCCGGATCGGCTGACCCTTGCCCTGACGCGCGCGCAGCACATCAATCATCCAGCCGCCCGCAATCACCGTCACCAGAAACGCGGTCACGAGGGCCAGTCCCGTACGGAACGTCAGATAGTTGAAAAGTCTCAGCGGCCCTTCTTCAGCGGCCAGCCATTCAAATAACATCACAACCCCCTGCGATACATTCTGCACCGCGGTCCATCACCATTTCGTCTGCCGCAGCATTCTGATGTTGCTGCTGGTCTGCGAATATTCCTATTTCGGAGCTATTCGCAGGGATTAACAAGGGCGGAAAGCTGGATTTAAGTCTTTCTTTTCGGTTAGGAATCTCAAGCAGAGACACAGCGCCAAAAACGGACTCTTTTCGTTCTCCCAAAGCTTCCACAGGCAAGGAGAATCTACCGCGCGAAGGCTCAGCGCGCCAAGCCTTTGGCAGCAAACGAACTTCTCCTGAAAGGCGAATTTCGTACCGCGGTCTCGCGCGCGACAAGAGGCGCTTCGAATCGGCTGAATTGACAAATTCTGTGGATGATTTGGCGCGCATTTTCGCGGGCAAATTTGTCACAGTTTTGGGGCCCGGCAGATCAAACATCAGCGCCTCCCCCTAGGGCGGTGCGCGCCGTCTCTTGATCGCTGAACGGGATCACCGAGTCGCCGATTATCTGACCGGTCTCATGACCCTTGCCCGCGATCAGCAAGGTGTCGCCTTTTTGCAGCTCTGCAATGGCCTGCGCGATCGCCGTGCCGCGATCACCGATTTCGATGCCCTCTGGAACGCCGGCCAGAACATCCTGCCGGATCGCGGCTGGGTCTTCGCTGCGTGGATTGTCGTCCGTGACAATCACCTTGTCGGCATGCTTGGCCGCCACTTCGCCCATCAATGGACGTTTGCCGCGATCTCGGTCGCCGCCACAGCCGAACACCACGACCAGCTGCCCTGCTGTGTGCGGCCGCGCGGCGCGGATCAAGACATCCAGGCCCGCCGGAGTGTGCGCATAGTCGACAAACACGCCAGCGCCCGCGCCAGTCTCGCCAACATATTCGAGCCGCCCTTTGACCGGCTTCAATTGCGACATGCCGGTGGCGACGTCCTGGAGACCAAGCCCCCCCGCCAATGCGAGGCCGGCGGCTGTTAACGCATTCAGCGCCTGAAACTCACCGATCAACGGCAGGTCGATGGCCGCCTTCTCATCGCGCCAATTGAGGAAGAGACGCTGCCCGGTCGCCTTCGGCATTAATTCTTCAATCTTGAGATCTGCACCGCGCCAACCGACCGAGACCGTCTCCAGCCCAGCATCCTGAGCTGCAGCTTCAAAGAACAGACGCTGATCGCTATCGGCATTCACCACAGCTGGACCGCCTCGCGATGCGAGATCACTGAACAGGCGCAGTTTGGCGGCGCGGTATTCGTCCATCGTATTGTGATAATCGAGATGGTCTTGCGTCAAATTCGTGAACGCCACAGCCGACAATCGGACGGCGTCCAACCGATATTGCGCCAGGCCGTGAGACGAGGCCTCCATCGCCGCATGCGTCACGCCATCTTCGGCGAGGGTTTGCAACGTCGCATGGATGGCAACCGGGTCCGGTGTGGTGTGACCAAGATCAATGCTGCCTTTCGGTCCGATGGCGCCGAGCGTCCCCATGCTGGCCGCGCTCAAGCCGGCGCTGGACCAGATTTGGCGCAGGAAATCGACGGTGGAGCTTTTGCCATTTGTGCCGGTTATGGCGACAATCGTGTCAGGCTGTCTGGGATAAAAATTCGCGGAAGCCTCGGCCAGGGCCAGGCGGGCATTGTCGACATTGATCCGCGCGGCGCCTGCGATGTCCGGCAAGTCTTCGCCCAGCACAGCGCCTGCGCCCGCCTCAACCGCTTTGCTGATAAACTTGCGACCATCCGTGACCACGCCTTGCATCGCGGCAAAGACAAAGCCGGGCTGAACCTGGCGACTGTCCGCTGTAATGCCGGTCACAGCCTCATCAGCCCCCTGGCCTGAATATCTCGGAAACAGATCCTTCAATATCATAATGTCGTGCCTCTCCTGTCTGCGACGGAGCGGACGCGCGGGGAGGACGGGACAGGATCATCAAAGCGAGGCTCGACACCCAGAATGGGTGCAATCCGTTCAAGCAGCCGCCCGGCTGTTGGCGCGTCATTCCAGGCAGCGGTCCGGCCGCGGCCGTGTCCGGCCTTTGGAGAGTCCAGCACGATCAATACGACATATTCAGGGCTATCGGCGGGGAATATGGCGGCGAAGCTGCAAATATTTTCGGTTTCCGAATAGCCGCCGGGAATTGGCTTCTCCGCCGTTCCGGTCTTGCCAGCGACACGATAACCGCCGACTTCCGCGCGTTCACCTGTGCCATCGACCACGGCTTCGCGCAGCATTCGCGTGACCAGATTGGCGGTCGGCGCCGCCATGACGCGTTTCGGATTGCGCTTGCGTTCAGGCGCCAGCAGCAATGTGGGCGCAATCGTCTCACCGGCATTGGCGAGCGACGCGAACGCACTTGCAAACGCGATCGGTGACACGGCAATGCCGTGGCCATAGCTGGCCGTAGCGCTGTACAACTCATCAAACCGTTCCGGCACCAGCGGCCGCGCACTGCCGGCCAGCTCGACCGGCGAGCGCGAGAACAGACCGAGCGCGCCGAAGAACTCCTGTTGCCGGCGCGAGCCCATTTGCCAGGCAATCTTGACCGTGCCGATATTGGAACTGTCTGCGATAATTTCGCGCGGGGTCGGGCGACCTATGATGGGGTGATCATCGTGGATCTGGCGCCCCCGAATGCGCAGCGGTTCACGCACATCAAACCGGTCACCTGGCTGGATCGCGCCCGCGTCCAGCGCGCCCGCGACGGTTAGTGGCTTGAACACCGATCCAAGTTCATAGATCGCGCCGCTGGCGCGATCGAGCAAGGCCGGGTCCTGCCGGTTCAACGATGTCGCCTTGTGCGGATCCAGTGGCGGCCAGCTGGCCATGCCCAGCACCTCGCCGGATTGGGCGGCGAGCACGATCCCGGCACCAGCCTCGGCCTCATATTCACCGACAGCGGCAGACAGCTCGGCTTCCAGGCTGAACTGCACATTCGCATCAATGCTGAGATAGAGCGGCGCGTCATCCTCTGTCAGGCGATCATCCATTGCATATTCGATCCCGCCCAGACCCTGGCCGGCGGCCCCAGCATATCCAAGAATATGTCCGGCCAAGGTCCCACGCGGATAGGCGCGCCGGGATTCTTCGCGAAAGCCAATGCCTTCCAGACCGAGCTCGAAAACGGTCTGGCGCTGGCGCGGGGTAATCCCACGCTCGATCCAGGCAAAGGCGCGCCTATTATTGGACAGGCGGGCGGCAATGGTGGTGACATCCAGCCCCGGCAATACGCTTGCCAACTCCTCGGCAATCAGCACGGGATCACCAATCGCGCGCGGATCCGCAAAAACGGAATAGGCGGTCACACTGGTCGCCAGCAGATCACCATTGCGGTCGACAATGTCAGCCCGTCGTGGGGCCGGCTCCAGGCTTGCGGCGCGGCGCGCCGTGACCGGGTCGGAGCCGCTGAGCGCCACGCTCAGGCCTTTCGCACCAATCGCCCCGAATACGAGCAAAAGGCAGATCGAAACAATCCGCGTCCGCATGCCACTGCCACCGAGGCCAATTTCGGATCCGGACTCAATCGGCATCAGGCGCCTCCCGGTCTTTACGGGCATTCGCGTCGGGCAGTTCCATGGGCGGGCCGACACGGCCATCCAGGTCGACGGTGCGCACAAACTGCTCGGCCCGAGCAGGCACCATACCGAGTTCGTGGCGGGCGAATTCCTCAATCCATTCCTGGCGCGACCGGTGGGCAAATTCCGCCATCAGGTCGGCCTGCTCAGCCTGTGCAAGTTCGATTTGCTGCTCGACTGTTTCGATCTCGGCCACGGTTTCCTGTGCCCCATACTTGGCGCGATACAGGCTGAAAATCAGTAAGGCGACGACGGCCAACCCGAAGAAGAAAGCGCGTTTGCTCATAGCGCCGCCTCCAGCGTTTTCAGCGGCGGCAGGCGCAGGCCGGTCTCGACCGGATCCGTCCAGGCCGATGCGTCCGTCCGTGTCACCACGCGCAAGCGCGCCGAACGCGCACGCGGGTTGGTGGTCACCTCTTCTTCGCCCGGCTCAATCGCCTTGCGCTTTGTCAGATCGAAACTCGGAGATGGCCCTTTCTCAACTTCCGGCAGATAGCGGGATCCCCCGCTGACGGCACCTGAGCGCACGCGCATGAATTGCTTGACCAGGCGGTCCTCGAGCGAATGGAAGGTTACGACAACAAGCCGTCCGCCGGCTCGTAACAAGCGCTCAGCAGCGGCGAGGCCACGCGCCAGCTCACCCAGTTCGTCATTCACATACATGCGGATGGCCTGAAAGGTCAGCGTTGCCGGATGGGTTCTTTTGATTAGGAGACGTCGTACAGCTAGATCCACACACTCAGCCAGATCTGACGTGGTTTCGAATGCCTTTTCCTGGCGCTGCGCGACAATGAAGTTTGCAATCCGTTTGGCCTGCCGCTCCTCCCCCAATTGCCGAATGATCGCAGTCAGATCCTGCGCGACCAGGTGATTAACGACGTCTTTCGCGCTCGGCCCCGTCTGGCCCATCCGCATATCCAGCGGTCCGTCGCGCATGAAGGAAAAGCCACGCGCGCTCTGATCGAGCTGGAAGGAAGAGACGCCAATGTCCAACATCACGCCGTCGACAGCGTAGACTCCCTGCGCCTTTAACAATGTATCCATGTCACCGAACCGGCCCAGAAGGGGCGATAGTCGCGGTTCGCTCTCCGCCATGGCTTCCGCGCGGGTGATCGCATCCAGATCGCGGTCTATGCCATAAAGGCGACACTCCGCAGCCTCCAGCACGCGCAACGCATAGCCGCCGCCGCCGAACGTGCCGTCGACATAGGTCTCATCATCCCGCGGCGCGAGCGCAGAAAGGACTTCGGGCAACAAGACAGGCGCATGACCCATTCACTCATCCCCCCCGACCTCACCGCGAATGCCGGTATGCACAAAGGCGGCATTGAACGACCCTTCAAAATCGGCCTGCACATCACCTAACTGGGCTTCCATTTCCGCATCGTACGCAGCGTACTGCGCTGGCTCCCAGAGGTAGAACCGATCCATGGCGCCGACAAATACCAGATCCTTGCGAATGCCCGCCATTGCAAGGTGTTTGGCCGGAATCTTGATCCGTCCGGTATCGTCCAGTTTCAGCTCAACCGCTTTCGAAACTGTGCGATTCAGGAATACCTTACGCGCCGTGGTATTCGGACTCATGCGCAAGAGTGTGGCCTGGTTCTGTTGCATCAGGGCGTCACCGCCGCCTTCGAGGCAGGGCGCACCGACCAACGCCGGGTACAGAAAAATGCGCGCACCGCCCGTCAAGGCATGACGGAATGGGGCGGGCACCGAGACCCGGCCTTTGCTATCCAGCGATGTCTCAAAAGTCGAGACAAACACGCCCAAACTCCCATCCTATGCCCCAGCCGGATCGCCATGGATCCAGCATACTCTTATATGGGATAACATGGGACTGTCTGGATTCAAATGGGCAAGGTGGTGATTCCCTCCTGTCCACAAGGTCGCATTGACGAAACCAATACGGAACAAACCGGAAATATAGCGGAACGCACTATATGACGGGTCTGTTAACTTATACAAAACCTTTTGTTTACAGCTGGTTAACCAAGCTCAAACAGAGGTAGAAAATTGCACTTTTTTCCTGATTTTTTTCCACACTGGCCCCTATATTGTATGCTGAATCGCTGTTCGCGTGGTCAAAAGTACACGCCTTTGCAGCATTTTCACTTTAGCCCCCATTCCACATGCAATTACGAGTCGTAATCCTGGCCCTCGGCATCATGACCGCGCTGCTCGGCGCCGCGATGATCCCCTGCCTGCTCCTGGATGTCGCGGATGCGCGCGAGGAGTGGCCCGTCTTTGCCGCCAGCGCGACGATGCTGCTGCTCTTTGGTGGCGGCTTGATCATTCTCTCTGGCGGGCGTCCGGAACGCACCGGGGCGCGTGAAGCCTTCCTGTTGACGGTTCTGGTCTGGGTCGTTCTGCCGGCACTGGCGGCGATTCCGTTCATGGGCATTGGCATGAGTTTTACGGATGCGATGTTCGAAAGCATTTCCGGCCTGACGACGACCGGCTCAACCGTGATGAGCCAGCTGGAGTTTCAACCGCGAGGGCTCTTATTATGGCGCGCCATTCTGCAATGGTTTGGCGGGATTGGCATTATCGTGACCGCGATTGCCATTCTGCCCATGCTGCGGGTGGGCGGGATGCAGCTTTTCCAGCTTGAATGCTCGGAAGGGTCCGGAAAGTGCGTGCCGCGCATTGGCGAGGTCTCGGCGCAGATCGGGATGATCTATCTGTTCATTTCCGCCACGTGCGCCGCCGCGTACATGCTGTCCGGCATGAATGCGTTTGACGCTGTCGCGCACGCGATGACAACCGTCGCGGCCGGTGGATACTCCACCTCAGACGCCTCATTCGGGGCATTCACCGAAACCGCACCGGCCGCCATTCCGACCGCGATCCTATTCATGATTATCGCAGGCCTACCCTTCAGCTTGCTGGCGCTCGCCATGATCCATGGCCGGGTCAAACCCCTGCTCACCGACCCACAGCCACGCCTTTTTATGGGACTAATTGTCGGTATTACGACATTGATTTTTGTCCTGCGGGTGATCGCCGACCAGGATTACGTCATTATCAGCCCAATTGGCGGCTTTATCGAGACCATGTTCAATGTCGTATCGGTGATGACCGGTACCGGCTATGCGACCACCCCCTATGATAGCTGGGGCGAGCCGATTGTTATGATCTTCCTGATCTCGATTTTTCTCGGCGGTTGTGCAGGTTCAGCGGCCTGCGGCATAAAAATGTTTCGCCTTGAAATCAGTTTTCGCGCCGTCCTTGCACACGCCCAGCAAATGGTCAGCCCCAACCGGGTTGTCCGCATTCGTTATGGCGGCAAGGTGATCGACAATGACGCGCTGCAATCCGTCATGGTGTTCGTCTTCCTGTATCTGGCGACCTTCGTGGTTGCCGCGATCCTGCTCAGCCTGACGGGCGAAGACCCGCTGACCGCGATTTCCGGTGCCGCTACAAGCGTTTCGAATGTCGGCCCCGGGCTCGGGCCGGAAATCGGCCCGGCGGGCACGTTTGAAGGTCTGACCGATCGCGGTAAGTGGATTTGCGCCATTGCGATGCTGCTCGGCCGGCTCGAATTCACCGCTGTTTTCGTTCTGATGACCCGCCGCTTCTGGCGCGGATAATCAGGCTGGAATCAGATTCCCTCATTGCTCAGACACGATAAATCCGGCAATAGCACGCTATGGCCGATACACTGCACGCACCTAGCGAAGATTTGCACGAGACCTTGCTCGACATGGGCCGCCGCGCACGGGCGGCGTCTGCTGCGCTTTCCAAAGCCGGGCAGAACGGACGCACGCATGCCATTTTTGCTATGGCTGACGCGCTGATCGCTGCTCAACCGGCGATTCTGGCAGCCAATCAGGACGATCTCGATGGCGGCCGCGCCAAGGGCTTGACCGACGCGATGATGGACCGTCTGGCTCTGACGCCCGACCGGGTGGCCGGGATTGCTGCGTCGCTGCGCGCCGTGGCCGAATTGCCGGATCCCGTTGGCAGTGAAATCGCGCGCTGGACGGTCCCCTCGGGCCTCGACATTGCGCGCGTCCGCACTCCGCTCGGAGTCATCGGTATCATTTATGAAGCCCGCCCCAATGTGACCGCCGATGCGGCTGCACTCTGCGTTCGTTCTGGCAATGCGGCATTGCTGCGCGCCGGCAGTGAGAGCTTGCAGTCCTCGATCGCCATCGCTGACGCCTTGCGCGCCGGCTTGCGCAAGGTCGGTTTGCCCGAAGATGCGGTTCAACTGGTCCAGACCAAGGACCGTGCCGCGGTCGGACACATGCTGACCGGCTTGCAAGGCAATCTTGACGTAATCGTGCCGCGGGGCGGTAAAAGCCTGGTCGAACGGGTCCAGGCCGAAGCGCGCATCCCGGTGATCGGACACCTGGAAGGGCTTTGCCACGTCTATGTCGACGCAGCTGCAGACCCTCAAATGGCGATTGACATTACGGTCAATGCCAAGATGCGCCGGACCGGCATTTGCGGGTCGGCTGAAACCTTGCTTATGGATGCCAAGATCGCCGACACCTTGCTGCCTGCGATTGCCAGCGCTTTGAAAGATGCGGGCTGTACTATGGTCGGTGACGATGCAGCACGGGCTATCTTTGCCGACATGGAGGTGGCGACAGAGGACGATTGGCGCACGGAATATCTGGCCCCGACGATATCTGTGCGGGTCGTGGACGGCATTGATGGCGCCATCGAGCACATCACCACTTATGGCACCAGCCACACCGAATGCATCATTACTGAAGACACGGCCAAGGCTGAGAAATTCTTCTCTGACATTGATGCCGGCATCATCATCCACAATGCGTCCACGCAGTATGCGGATGGCGGTGAGTTTGGCATGGGCGCAGAGATTGGCATTGCGACCGGGCGGATTCATGCGCGCGGGCCCGTCGGAGCCGAGCAGCTGACCATTTTCAAATATGTTGTGCGCGGGACAGGGCAAACCCGGCCATAATACCGCGCGGTCTGTAAAATCGAATGACGCTTCAACGACCTGCTGCCTCTTTGCCGCCAAGCCGCACCCGGGCACGCATTGGCCTGTTCGGCGGCAGTTTCGACCCGCCGCATAGCGGGCATGTCCATGTCGCGGAGACGGCGATGCGGCGCTTGGCCCTGGATCAGGTTTGGTGGTTTCCGACGCCGGGCAATCCTTTGAAGGAAGCTCCCAGCGATTATGCAGCACGGTTTGAAGCGGTTGAGGATCTGACGCGTCAAAATCGAAAATTTCGCGTCAGCGATGTCGAGAAGCGGCTGAGCCTGCGCTATACCATCGATCTGGTGAACCTGCTCAAACAGCGCTGCCGCGAGGCGCAGCGGGTTTGGAGCATGGGCGGCGATTGTCTGATGACATTCCATTACTGGAAAGACTGGCGGGCCCTTACAGAGCTTGTGCCGGTCGCGGTGGTCGCACGTCCAGGGTTTGAATTGGTCGCGCGCGCGAGCCCATTCGCCAAACGGCTCCAGCACCGCCGCCTGCCAGATCATGCCGCACGCGTCTTGCCAATGAAGGCGTCACCCGCCTGGGTCTATCTGCCGGCACCGCTCAACCCGGTTTCTTCAACCGCTATCCGCAGCGGCGCCACATGACGGACGTCCACATCTTCACCACTGGCGGCACGATCGATAAGGTCTATTTCGATGCTCTATCGGAATTTCAAGTCGGAGAGTCTCCGCTGGACGCGATCTTGCGCGAGGCCAATGTCGGGATCGACTATGCCCTGGCCTCCTTGAGGAGGAAAGATAGTCTGGAGCTCACAGATACAGACCGCGATGTGATCAAAAACGCCGTTGCTGCCTGTTCGTGCGATCGGATCCTGATCACGCACGGCACCGATACAATGGCCCAAACCGGTCAATACCTTATGCCGAGTGTCGGCAAAACCATTGTGCTGACCGGGTCCATGCAACCGGCGCGGCTGCGCTCGACGGACGCCATATTCAATGTTGGTTTCGCCATCGCGGCAGCGCGGCTGCAGCCGCCGGGCGTATACCTGGCGATGAATGGCCAGGTCTTTGCCGCGGATCAGGTGCGTAAGGATCGAGATGCGGGACGCTTTGTCCGCGCCGACTAGGCCAAATTCTTCGTGGTTATTCGGTTCGCAATTGCGTCAGGCGTTCGCGCACGAAACCGCGCCGTCGTCGGCTTACGGGCACCTCAAGACCGGAATGGGTGGGTATAACGGTGGCGCCGGCTTCAAGCTGAAAAGCAGAGGTGATCTGGTCGACAGCCACCCACCAGGATCGGTGCGTCCGAATGCCGGGATAGGCGCTTAGTGCCGACATGGCATCTTCCATACTCATCAGAATCAGATCGTCGCCGGCATCGGTATATACCCGCAAATAGTGGCCCTCGGACTGTAGCGCGACAAGCATCGCTCCGCGCAATTTTCCAGGTAGTTTCAGAGCGAAAAAGCCAAGCAGGTTTTCACCGCCTTTGCGCTGTTCACGACGCGACAGTTCATCTGCAATGATGGCCAGCGGCAGGACAATCAGAAAAGAGAATAACAGCCAACTGGCCAGGGATTGCGCCCAGGCCTGCGAAAAACTCAGTCCATTTAATCCAAATATCCCGGAACTGAGGCTGGTGGCGAAGACGCTGCCAATCACGGCAAAGGCCGGCATGAGCAGCGCCATCAGGGTTCTTGCCCCAAGCGTTTTCGGCAAAGCCCGCCGCGCCAGTCCGAACAAAGTCTCCCAAACCGCCCAGGGCACCACAAGAATGACAATCCAGAATGCGAGCCGCTGTTGCAAAGGCACCGTGCCATAGGTCCCATAAGGACCCGCCATGCCCAACGCGACGCCGAGGATGAACACAAACAAGCCTTTCAAAGCCAGTGCGCCAAACGGACCGGGTCCGGACCCGACCGCTGGTGCTGCCTGAGCGGTTTTGAGCGACCGCTGGAGAAAACCACCGTTGTGATCGGGTTCTGGGGCGTTCGCGCGTCGGACCTTTTGCTCATAGCCGGCAGGACACCCGAGCGATCGGGATCCAATTACGAGACAGGTTATCGTCATGTCCGACATTTTCAATTCAGGCTATGCGCCCCTCCACGTTCTTAATATCGGCATCCATGTCGGGTTTGGCACCGTCGCTATTCTTCTGGGTCTGGCACAATTCTTCACACGCAAGGGCGGATCGATGCACAGGTGGATCGGTCTGGCCTATCTTGGGCTCTTTTGCGTCGTCCTGCTGACCGCGATGATCGGATCCATGGCGTTCGGATTTCGGGCTTTCCTGGCCGCGCTAACGCTGTCAGCCGGCTATTGGTTGATCTCGGGCATGCGTACGCTCCGGATTCGCGATTGCGGGCCGCAACGGGTTGACTATGCCGCGGCGCTGACAGGCATTGGACTCGCGATCACCCTGGCCGGTTTCATGCGCAGTCAGCCGGAGCAATCGACCGTTCCGGCTTACATTGCGCTCGGCAATGTGGTCATGATTTGCCTCTATGATCTGGCCCGCGGGTTCGGCGGCGCGGCCTGGTTGAGACGGTCCTGGTTGAACGAACATATTTACAAGATGATTGGCAGTCATGGCGCCTTGATCTCAGCCGCTGGCGGAAACCTGTTCTTGAGCCTACAGCCGTGGAGCATTTTCTTACCGCCGATGATCAGCCTCATCCTGGTCGGCTTTTTTGTGCTCCGGCATCCGCTGTCGCGGGTTAACCGGGCATCAGAGCACACTTGATGGCGCCCATCGCGCAATCGGCATTTGATCCGACGGGGGAGTTTCGAATAGAAGGTGAGACTCGGTCATATCAGGTCACACACGCATGCTTCTTCCGATCGCGAACGTTCTCGATCCCGCAAAGCTCACCGAAGCGCAGGAAATGGTCGCGCTTCTGAGTTGGCGGGACGGCGCCGAAACGGCCGGCAAGACCGCGCGGGAAGTGAAACGCAATCTGCAAGCAGACCTGTCCACACGGTCCGGCGCGAAATTGAAGACGTTTCTCAACACCGCTCTTCAGCAGCATCCAACCATCAAAGCCGCGGCGCAACCGCGGCAATTCTCCAAACTCCTGCTCAGCAAAACGGAGACGGGCGGCGGGTATGGCTTGCATGTCGACAATTCCTATATGCCCACCGGGAATACCGAGATCCGGACGGACCTGTCCTTCACGCTCTTCCTGTCACCGCCGGACGCATATGAAGGCGGTGAGCTTGAAATCCAGCATGCCGGGCAGGCGTTCAGCATCAAACTCGCAGCGGGAGATTTGATTCTGTATCCATCCACCAATCTGCATCAGGTCAAACCGGTGACATCCGGCAGCCGGCTTGTCTGCGTCGGCTGGATTGAGAGCCGGGTGAAACGCTCGGAAGATCGCGAACTCCTCTACGAAGTGTCCACGCTGAAGGCGGCTTTGGCGCAGCAATATCCCGCCCAATCGCCAGAAATGCTGAAACTTTCCCGGATTCAGGGCAATTTGAAACGCCGATTCAGCTGACCCGTCGGCCATATTGCCTGACGAAAACCCAGTCCCTGTTGCCAATTGGCTCTAGGCCATGCTCGCAACGCATGTTAAGTTGTCATTACAAACAACCTCATGGAGCTATGCCCTGCCCGCAGTCAAAACTGAGACCAATTCGGCCCGCGCCGCGACGATTGAAGACATCCGCGCGTTCTCAGACATCATCATCGCCTCATTGGAAGATGACAAAGCCGAAGACTTAACCGTTATCGATCTAACGGAAAAATCCTCTCTCGCAGACATTATGATTATCGCGTCCGGCCGTTCGGCCCGGCATGTCAGCTCGATTGCGGATCACCTCGCGCAAAAGGTGAAAGAGAAGACTGGTCAATCGCCAAAACTCGAAGGCTTGCCAAATGCGGACTGGGTTCTGATTGATCTCGGTGACGTCATCGTGCACCTGTTCCGCCCGGAAGTACGGGCCTTCTACAATCTGGAAAAGATCTGGGCCGGCGATAGCGGCCATCGCCCCTCTGACATCTAGGCGCAGCGCGCCGCGCGATGCACATTCAACTCATCAGTATCGGAAAGCTGAAAAGCGGACCTGAGAAAGATCTGGTCGACGATTATGTGGACCGGTTCAACAAAGCCGGTCCGGGGATCGGATTGCGGTCCCTGAAACTGGTCGATCTGGCCAGCGGCGGCGGATTGCCGGCAGAAGGCGAGCGCCTGCTATCAGCCCTTCCGGCAGGCGCAAAGACGCTACGTCTGGATGAGCATGGCGCGCAGCTAAGCTCCGTGAAATTCTCCAACAAGATCGCAACCTGGCGCGATGATGGCGTCGGACAGCTCTGCTTTCTGATTGGCGGCGCCGAAGGCTATAGCCAGGCGGTCAGAGACGCATGCCGCGAGACGCTGGCCTTTGGACCTCAGACCTGGCCGCATCGTCTGGTCAAAGTGATGCTGGCCGAACAGCTCTATCGGGCTGTCAGCCTGCAGGCCGGATTGCCCTACCACAAGGCCTGATCAGGATTTCGGGCTCATCCCGAACCGTTTCCAGAAAAAACCGTCCACAACCCGTTTCGGCAACAGCATAGGCAGTGTGAAATTGGTCAGTTTGCTCGGCACCGGCGCATAGCGCGCTTTCGGCTTGGCAGCGGTCAGCGCGGTTTCAATCGTCTCGGCAATGATTTGCGGGTCAAGACCGGTGCGCCCGCCTTCCAGCATAGTTTCACTGAAGACTTCGATCGGCTTGGCCCAGGGCGAGTTGGAATAGGGATTGGAACTATTATCGGACTCGGCCTTGTCCCAGATCGGCGTGCGGACCGCCCCGGGGCCAATCGCGATGGCATCAATTCCAAAGATCACCAATTCGCGGCGCAGGCTGTCCGTCATACTTTCCACGGCATGTTTGGTCGCCGTATAAGCGCCCAGGAAGGGTGAGGCGAGGCGGCCACCAACTCTAGTTATATTGATGAAAGGACCGGCAGGCAAGGTCAGGGATTCATCCAAGCATAGCAAGGGGGCGACATCCTGTCTGACGCTAAACAGACCGAACACATTGACGTCGAAATGCGATTTGAACTGATCCAGCGGCTGCAGCGCCAGCGGTCCCATATTGGCAATCCCGGCATTGTTGACCAGACCTGCCAGCTTTTGTCCGTCCAGCGCCGCCCGCACCGTTTCGACCGCGGCATCGACCTGATCCGGCTGCGTGACATCGAGCAAGATCGGCTTGATCCGGTCATCCGCTGCGATCAGGGCGTCACCATCCTGTTCCTTGCGGATGCCGGCAAAGACCTGCCAGCCCTGGGCAGCAAGATGCTCTGCGCCGCTGCGGCCAATGCCGGTCGATGCACCTGTGATGACAACGGTTTTCATAGAGTGGTTTCCCGAGTGAAGTTATTTTCTATACGGTTTTATATAGAAAATGGTTTAATCTTTATCAGCGCCGCCCTCAATCACCTTGAATTGAGGACGCGCCCTGGATCGCGCTGGAGGGGTTGTGGCTTCGGTAGGCAGATCACGCGCGCGCACCAGTTCAGGTTTGCTCCGCTCAGGTATGGGCGGTGATGCTTCGACATCTTCATCGATCTGACGCACGCGCGGCTTTGCCTTGCGCTTGAACCCGCCTTTCGAACCGAAGCCGGATTTGGCTTTGCCCCGGGCCTTTTTATCAATCTCGCGCAGCTTTACGTGTTGCAGCGAGGACAAGGCCTCATCCGCTGCGCCTTTTTCGGGGTCATGGAAAGCCGAGCCATAGGTCTCGATACGTTCTTCGACTTCTTCCAGGAATTGCTTTTCCCAGTCCGAGAGCGGTGGCCCCACGCCTTGCTCAGCCAGCATCGCCGCCTTGCGGATCTTGCGCAGGGCCTTGCGTTTCTTTCGCTCGTCAATATCGCGCGGCATGCCCTTATCTAGGGGGTTCCGGCAAGGTTAATCAAGCGCTCGATCTAAAGCTCGCCGAGGGCGTCCAAATAGACTTCCAGAATGGCTTCCTGCTCCTGGCGCTCCTGCCGGTCTTGCTTGCGCAGTTTAACCACCGTGCGCAGCGCCTTGGTGTCATAGCCAAGCGCCTTGGCTTCGCCATAGACTTCCTTGATCTGTTCCGCGACTTCCTTCTTTTCCTCTTCCAAACGCTCAATCCGCTCGACCGTCAGGCGCAGTTTATCGCGGGCGGTATCACTCAGATTGTCATTCATCGGCTCGGTCATGGACGTCTCTCACACTGGTAGAATTATCAAAACACAGCTCCCTAATCGCAAATGCCGCGCATTGCGAGGGGCAATCGAAACCGATTGCAGCCTAACAGGAAATTGAAGCGCTTGTGAGTGGACGTTGCCGACAAGATCCCTATTTGAGACCTATGAAAAATTTCATTCACCCGTCTCTGGCGCGGCGAACCTTCTTGCTCGCTGCGCCCGCCGCATTGATTGCCTCATGTTCCGGGGCAGGCGGCAATGGCAGCGCTTTTGCGGACACTGCGCCAACAGAGTTCGCCGATAATGAATGGCGCAATCTGACCGAAGCGGAGTGGAAAGCCCGCCTCGACCCCCTCGCCTACCGCGTGCTGCGCGAGGAAGCGACGGAACGCGCCTTCACATCGCCGCTGAATGATGAAAAGCGCGAGGGCGTCTTCCATTGCGCCGGATGCGACCTGGCGATTTTTGAAAGTGACACCAAGTATAATAGCGGTACAGGCTGGCCGAGCTTCTATGATTACATTCCCGGCACGCTGGGGTTCAAGGAAGACAACAAGCTATGGATGACACGGACCGAGTATCATTGCGCCCGCTGCGGCGGACATCATGGCCATGTCTTTAAGGACGGACCGGCACCGACGGGTCTTCGCTATTGCAATAATGGCGTCGCGCTGACCTTTATGCCTGCCTAGATATTAGCCGTCTCAGCTCACTCGGCTTTGGTCTCACCGAACAAATCCATCTGATTGGGATCGACAAATTTCTTGCGGCGGCTTTTCTTGGTGCGGCCTGACTTGAAATAGAGATCGTCAGTGTGATCCTCCTGATTGGGATCAGGCTCCGGGATCGGACGCGGCTTGGGTTTCGGCTTCTTCTGCGTCTTGGCGAGCTTCCAATAGGTCACCGCCAGCACGGTATTGCCATCGCCGTCTTCATAATGCTGGACAAAGCCATGTCCGGGATTCTGTTCGGCCTGTTCCAGAATCTTGGCGAGGTCTTTCGCGGCCGGCGTGATCCATTCGGTATCCAGCGCAGCAATGGCCAGATCCTCAGCCAATTCCTCGGCCTCATACCGCGTGCGGGCGGCCTCGCGGGCATTTTTCAGCGCGTCGCGAGCGGTTTTGCCAATGGGATAAGCGTGGCTCATGCGGCTGGAGCTAGGTGTTGCTGGGCGGAGAGTCCAGAGGGCATTTCATCCGCCTCCTAAGCCAGGACCGGTTGGCACAGACGCGCCGCGGCGAGGCGGGCAAATCGCAAGGTCACGGCTTTGCGGCGGGCTGCCGCCAGCTTTTCAACATCCGGCTCGCGAATGACGGCGCCGCCATAGGCATCGGCGATGATCAGACCGGTCTCTTCTGGAATCAGGTCCTGCGGAAAATGCGCCGCCACGGCGAAATAGAACCGATCGCAGAAGGGACGATATTCCGGCCATTTCTGATCGCTCTTGAAATCCGCAACCGAGGATTTGATCTCAACAATGGAAATCTCACCGCCGGGTCCAATCGCTGCGACGTCCGCGCGTCGACCGTTCGCTAGAGTCATCTCTGTGACGCCCGCGAAGCCGTAATCATGCAACAAGCGCAAGACCCCGCGTGCAATCTCCGCGGCGCCGGGATCCAGGCTCTCTTCCGGCATGACACCCTCCCATTTGTTGCCATAATGTTCCAGACTACGATACCGGCCAAGAAGGTCAAATGAAAATCCTGACGCGCGCGAAATAGCATAAGAGTTCGACGGACGCAGATCGGACCCTAGCGACGGGACGACCTGGATTTTTTCCGCATATCAGGTCTCGGCGGTTGATCTTGAGGCGCGTCTGTTATTCTTATAGCCCAACTGGGGCGACGGGATTTGGACATGCGCATAATTACGATTTCGCCGCTCTATATTCCACTCGAGCTGAAATCGGGGATCGATCCGCGTCTAAAGCTCTATGAGAGCGTTATTGCGGCATTGCCGGCGCGCACCGAAGAATTTTTTGCCCCCAATCGTGACGAAACAAGCGACCGCGCGGATTTTGGCGATTTGAGCCAGGATGATTACGACCTGCGACTGCTGGTTTGGACGCCAGCGGTCGAAGAAGATCAACCGCGCGCAGAATTCCATATCTATTCAAATGGCATTTGCAGCGTGATGCTGGATTTCACCCTGGATGATACGCACTCAGCAGCCGACACTGAAGGTCTGGTTCAACGTATTACCTGCGAACAGGTCGACCGGTTCGCACCGCGGATGAATCAGTTGCTCGCAGACATTTGTGAGCGGCTTCCAAAACATGTCATCGATCAAGATCAGACCATGCAGGACGTTTCGAGCGCCGATATTGCCTGGACCGCGCGCATGGCAGTGATTGACGAACCCTGGCTAACAACGCCGACGGGCCAAACCTTTGTCACCAAATGGCTATCCGAAACCCTGCGCCCGGAAGATGCACAGGAGATGATCGATCGCAAGCGCGACACTTCGGTCACCTGGGTCAATTATGCCGTCGTGAACACGCCAGATACGGATCTGGCCGAGACGTTTCATATTGTGCGCCTCTCACAGTTCTTTTTCGCGGCGCAGTATCATCTGAACCTGCAAACCCAACGCGCCTTGATCGAAGCCTCATTCGAGAAGAATGTCCGAAAAGCGAATCAGATGCTGAACGATGCCCGCGAGAAAATGCAGCATCTGAGCATCCAGTTCCATGTTCAGCGCAGTTTTTTGCGGCGCTCCCGCAAGGAAGCGATGGACATGATGCTGCATGGCTGGGACTTTGACGATCTGGTCGAGAATGGCGAGCGCATGGTCCAGGCCAGTACGTCCAAGATTGATCAGATCTATTCCAAACGATCCGAACGAAGCAGCTATGTGACGGATCTCATTTTGGCCGGTATCGCGCTGCTGACCGTGGTCGAGGTGTCGCTTTACTTCTCAGATTACACCCGACAGCTGATGTCGAACCCTGCACTTGAATATTATGATGATGATATGTCGTGGGTCCTGTCCAGCATCGCCGGAATCGACACAGACACCGTGCTGATCGGTGGTGCCCTTTCAATCCTAACCCTGGTGGGACTCTATGCCTATTGGAAGCTTAAGAAATAGCGGTTTGTTGGCTTTTGCTGCGCTTTGTCTTGCGCTTGTCGGCGGTCAGGACACGCAAGCCCAGACAGATGAAGCAACCGTCATCTATACCGACACCTATCGTCCTTTCATTGAGCCGGAAGGCGAACCCGATGGCGATGGTATGCGGATGGTTCGGCTGATCCTGGAAAACATGGATCAAAGCTTCGAGCTGCGCTATCGCGATTTCGGCTTTGCTTTGTACAGCACACAGCGTAGTCCCGGCGTCGCCACATTTCCCTGGCGCAAAGTACCGGCGCGCGAGGCGCTGTTCCACTTTTCCGAGCCACTCTTCGAAACCCAGACTCGGCTCCACTTCAATCGGCAGACTTTCCCCAATGGCCTGGCCGCAGATCAATTGACCGATCTCACCTTGGGACAGTTGGAAGACTATGCTTATACCGGCGCCATCGCCCGGCTGTTCGATACGGCGGACGCCAACAGGATCGAGATCCGCACCTATGCGCGCGAAGTCGAGGCCATTCGCGCGCTGTTGGTCGGTGAAATTGATGTCTTGCCGCTCCCAAGCACCGTGATTGAAGCGACCACCATGACGCAATTTCCCAATCATATCGAATTGCTCGACAGCGTGGCCGGAATCTCAGAACCCTTCCCCCTGCATATGATCGCGGCGAAGACGCCGGAAGGGGAAGCCTTTATCAATGCGTTTGATACCAGTTATGCCCGCTTGCGTGAGGCGGGCGTTCTGTCTGGCCCGATTACGGGGTCGGAATCTGTCGATACGGATTTTGGCGAGACCGCCGAACTGCTCGCCTCTGAAGGCTTTCCGGTCATTGTCGGCCGGCTCGAGCAAGCTGATGGGGAAAGCGCCTATTACGCGATCCCGCAAGGTACACGCGCCCTGGTGCTGGAATGGAGTGATACCATTCTCACCGCCTCGCGCTCGGACCGTATTTTCAAGACCATGGTTGATGAGACGCGGGTTCTGATCCTGAATGGGCCGCATGTTGGAAAAGAACTGTTCGTCAAGAACATGCACATAACTGTTCTGGAATGATGTTCGTAATCGCAGGTTGGATCGCTTTCGCGCTGTATCTTCTGGCGCATGCGTATTTGTCGATCCTGAAAGACATCAACAAGCCGATCTATTTCTCGCTGAACATCGCAGCGGCTGTTTTGCTGGCCGTCAGTTCCCTCGCTATTGCATCCTGGCAGGCGGTCCTGATCAACGTGTTCTGGGGCCTG
>ERZ1740072.215-NODE-215-length-25352-cov-5.923430_pt1 | contig 25352 bp, 21 predicted proteins | sample MGYA00581733_ERZ1740072 | MGnify/ENA primary metagenome ERZ1740072 (study PRJEB43018, sample SAMN04849741) | marine metagenome | isolation source: floating plastic debris | place: Pacific Ocean | collected 2008-08-30 | study: EMG produced TPA metagenomics assembly...
GGTGCCTGAGCCGTTGTGGTGGCTGCTGGGTGTGATCGTGTCGTTTTACTTTGGTGAGCGCCATCAGGTGAAGGCCCAGAAGTTCCAGCGCGAGATCGTGGAGACGATACAGCGTGTGCCGCAAGTTATTGAAAACGTGTCAGCCTTGCGCCAGATGCGCGCAGACAGCGTGGGCGTGGCCGCCACGGGGGCTGACGCGCGCCTGACGGCCGCATCCCTGTTGCCGGATGCGAACCCCGCACTTGAGGAGTGGCGCCGCGTGGCCTGATCCCGCGATGGAGGTAGAAAATGCCATGCATTTTCTGCGGTGGCTCTGCCCCCGAACCCCCGGGATTTTTTTCGAACAGAGAAGAGGGGCGGGCTGGCGATGTCGTGATCCATCGCCCGCCTTTGTCGCATTGGCGCGGGGGCGTGGCTGACCTATACTCTTTGACATGATTACAGAGCTTGGTCACTTCGCCCTCATTCTCGCATTTCTTGTGGCCATCGTGCAGGCCACCGTGCCCCTGATCGGGGCGTGGCGCGGCAATCCGCGGTGGATGGCTGTGGCAGAGCCTGCGGCCTCGGCGCAGTGCCTGCTGATTGCGTTTTCCTTTGCCGCACTCATGTACGCCTTTATCGTGTCGGATTTTTCCTTGCGTCTGGTGGTGCTGAACAGCCATTCGGCCAAGCCGATGCTCTACAAGATTTCCGGCACATGGGGGAACCACGAGGGCTCCATGCTGCTGTGGGTGCTGATCGTGGCGCTGTTTGGTGCGATGGCGGCATGGTTCGGAGGCAATTTGCCGCCCAGTCTGCGCGCCCGCGTGCTGGCCGTGCAGGGGGCGATTGGCGTCGCGTTCCTCGCCTTCATCCTGTTTACATCCAACCCGTTCCTGCGTCTGGCTGTGCCGCCCTTTGACGGGCAGGATTTGAACCCGCTGTTGCAGGATCCCGGTTTGGCCTTCCATCCGCCGTTTCTGTACCTTGGCTATGTGGGTCTGAGCATGGCGTTTTCCTTTGCCGTGGCCGCGTTGATCGAAGGCCGTGTGGACGCGGCCTGGGGCCGTTGGGTGCGGCCCTGGACGCTCGCGGCGTGGGTGTTTTTGACCATCGGCATCGCGCTTGGGTCATGGTGGGCCTATTACGAGTTGGGCTGGGGCGGTTTCTGGTTCTGGGACCCGGTTGAAAACGCATCCTTCATGCCGTGGTTGCTGGCCGCTGCACTGGTGCATTCCGCTATCGTCGTGGAAAAACGCGAGAGCCTGAAGGCGTGGACGATCCTGCTTGCCATCCTGGCCTTTGGCTTTTCACTGATCGGGACGTTTATCGTGCGTTCGGGGCTGCTGACGTCGGTGCATGCTTTTGCCAATGACCCCGAACGCGGCGTGTTCATCCTGATGATCATGGGCTTTTTCATGGGCGGTGCGCTGATCTTGTTTGCCTTGCGCGCCGGAACCATGGAGGCGCGGGGTGTCTTTGGCATGGTCAGCCGTGAAAGTGCGCTGGTGGCCAACAACCTGCTTCTGGCCGTGTCCTGTTTCGTGGTCTTTGTCGGCACGATGTGGCCGCTGGTGGCCGAGATGTTCTTTGATCGCAAACTGAGCGTGGGCCCTCCATTCTTCAACATGGCCTTCACGCCGTTCATGGTGCTGCTTGGGCTGATCCTGCCCGTGGGTGCGATGATGCCGTGGAAGCGGGGGCAGGTCATGCGTGCGATGCGCCCACTCCGCTATGTCTTTGTGTTGGCGCTTGCCGCAGCGGGTTTGGCATGGGCCTTGCAAACGGGGCGCAGTCTGATCGGGCCAATGGGTGCATTCCTTGGTGCCTGGCTGGTCATGGGGGCGATGGTCGATCTGGCCAGCCGGACAGGCCAAAAGTTCAATGCGGCTCGCTTGTTGCGCCTGCCGCGCTCTGACTGGGGCAAGGCGGTGTCACATGCCGGGCTTGGGATCACCATGCTTGGGGTTGCGGGTCTCACTTCGTGGCAGTCCGAGGACATCCGTGTGGCCCAGATTGGGGCGCCGTTCGAGGTCGGAGGTTACACCCTCACGCTGGATGATGTTCAAGAGTTGGAAGGTCCCAACTATCTGTCAACCATGGGCTTTTTGACACTGGCAAAGGACGGCCGAGAAATCGCGCAACTGCGTCCGGAAAAGCGTATCTATCCCGTCGCGCAAATGCCTACGACCGAGGCCGCCATCGACTATAATCTGGCGCGGGATGTCTATGTCGTTATTGGCGATGCGCAGCAAAACGGTGGCTGGGCGGTAAGGACCTATATCAAGCCGCTGACCAACTGGATCTGGATTGGCTGCGGGTTAATGGCCTTGGGCGGGTTCCTGTCGCTGAGTGACCGAAGATTTCGTGTGGCAGTTGGCGCGCGCAAGGTGCAAAAACAGGTTCCTGCTGAATGAAGCGGCTGGTCCTTGCCTTCTGGTTTGTCCTGAGCAGTGCGGCGTTGGCGCTGGACCCCACTGAAATGCTGGACGACCCGGCCCTCGAGGCGCGCGCACGTGGGCTGGATCACGCCTTGCGCTGCGTGGTGTGCCAGTCGGAGTCAGTGGCCTCGTCAAACGCGCAATGGGCCGTCGATACGCGCCGTGTGATCCGCGAGCAGGTGGCAGCGGGGCAAAGCGACGCTCAGGTCGTTGACTTCTTTGTCGAACGCTACGGCGAGTTCGTGCTGATGACGCCAAAGCCGTCGGGGTCCAACTGGCTGCTCTGGGCGGCGGGGCCGTTGATGTTCCTGCTCGCCGCGGGCATCGGTTTTGGTTATTTGCGCGGTCGGGCCAGCGCGCCCGTCGCCACTGACGCGGCCCTGAGCGCGGATGAGGCCAAGCGGCTGCGCGAAATACTCGACGAGTAACGGCGCGTCGGGGCTTTTCTAAACTGATCGGTTTGATATGGATGGGCGCAGACCCAAGAAGGGAAGGCTCGCCCAATGAAATACGACACCCTGACATATGCGCTGGAGGATGGCGTGGCACTGATCACGCTGAACCGTCCGGACGTGATGAACGCGCTGACCACCCAGATGCGGGCCGAGATTGATGTGGCCTTCACCCATGCGGGCAAGACCGCGCGTGTCGTGGTGATCACCGGCGCGGGTCGCGCGTTCTGTTCGGGGCAAGACCTTGGGGACCGGGCGAACGCTGCGGACCTCAATCTGGAACGCACGTTGCGCGACGAATATGCGCCGATGCTGCGTTCAATCATCAACTGTCCGGTGCCGACCATCGCGGCCGTCAACGGCGCAGCGGCGGGGGCAGGGGCAAACCTTGCGCTGGCCTGCGACGTGGTGATTGCATCTGAAAGCGCCTACTTCCTGCAGGCCTTTACCCGGATTGGACTGATCCCGGATGCGGGGGGCACCTATGTGCTGCCGCGCGCGATGGGCATGGCCAAGGCGATGGGCGCGGCCCTGTTCGCGGACAAGATCACGGCCCGTCAGGCGGACAAATGGGGTATGATCTGGGAAGCGGTGGCCGATGATGAATTCGACGCGCACTGGCGCAAGCGGGCGGCGCATCTGGCCAATGGACCGACAAAGGCATTTGGCGCCGTCAAGCGCGTGATCCGGGACAGTTGGAACAACGATCTGGAAGAACAACTGGCGCTTGAGGCGTCCGAGCAGGGGGTGGCCGGTCAAAGCCGGGACTTCCGCGAAGGCGTGCTGGCCTTTGTCGAAAAGCGCAAACCGGATTTCGAAGGACGCTGAGCCAGAAAAAGGCGCCCCGTGTCGGGACGCCTTTTGCAGTTTCATAGTTGCAGATCTTATGATGCAGGTTCGACCTGACGGCCCTAAACCACTGCCGCGGCGTTTGGATCGATCAAGTTCGTCGCGACGCCGCTGACGACTGAAATATCGTCGGCACTGATTTTGCCAGCTCCGGCAACGACGACGCCGACGATCACCCCATCCAACAGGATCTCGGCGTCGGCCTCATTGTCGTTGACAGTGACAACAGGATCCGTTTCGCGGGTATCAAACGTTGGATCAAGGATGACCACACGGTCTTCGGCGCTGTCATAGTCTGTGATTATCGCAGAGCCATCGCCTCCTGAAATCACGCCAAACAGATCAGCACCGGATCCACCCGTTGCCGTGTCACCTGCGCCAAAAAAGAGACTGTCAGCACCGCCACCTCCGTCAAGTGTGTCGACTGCACCATCATCTTCGAGGGTGATCGTGGCACCTATATCAACGCCGCTCAACGCATCATTCAGCGTCGCACCACCGCGCACCGCACTCAGAGCTGTGGTGGACAAAGGATCGGCCAGTGCTTCGCCCGCAACGAGGACATCGTCATCGTCGCCGCCGGTCAATGCATCCGCGCCAAGGCCACCGATCACTGTGTCATCGCCTTCGCCGCCATCCACGGTATCGGCGTTGTCATTGCCATCGACCCAGTCGTTGTCCGCGCCACCACTCAGCGAGTCGCTTCCGCCCCGGCCTTGAATGAGGTCATTGCCCGTATCGCCAGTGACTTCGTCAAAGCCAGCTTGCCCTTGGATCACATCGTTGCCTTCACCGCCGCTGATTGTGTCAGCGCCGCCGTCACCTTCGATGTCGGCATCACCGCCAAGGCCGTTGATGGTTTCAGCCGCGACTGTCCCGGTCAGGGTGTCGGGGTCATCGGTGCCATCAATAACAATCTCGGCCTGAACCGGAGGCTCCGGTGCGGCCTCGGCCTGAACAAACTCGAAGTCCTCAGGCATCACTTGGCCCGCAGCGCCTACAATGCGCGCAACCTCCTCGTCGTCGATGCTGACCACGGCGTCTTCACCGTCATCCTCGACAGTGACCACGGCATCGTCAGGCGACGCATCGGATTGGAAGTACAAAACAAGCGACTCTTCTACTTCTGAATAGTCTTCGATAACGGCTGGTCCTGCTGCGTCGCCCGCGGAGTCCGCAAAAACTGCGAAGGAATCCATGCCCGTCCCACCGGTGGCAGAGTCTCCGGCGCCAAACACGAGGATATCGTCACCTGTGCCCCCGTCGAGCGTGTCGGCTGCGCCGTCATCTGTCAGTTCCAGGTCACTTACGTCGGTCAGCAGATCCTCGATAGCTGTGCCTTCGCTCAACGCAATCAATTGCTTGTCGCTCAAGGGCGATCCCGGGCCTTCACCTGAGATCAGCAGATCGCCGCCCGCGCGTCCTTCAATTACGTCTGCACCAGTGCCGCCGATAACGGTGGCGTTTCCAGCACCCCCACGCACCAGATCGTCGCCTTCATTTCCATCTACCCAGTCATCGTCGGCAAAACCCTGAACGGTGTCATTGCCGCCACGCCCCTGCAGCGCGTCGGTGCCCTCGTTGCCGATAATCAGATCATTCCCGGCCTGACCCTGCGCAATGTCACGGCCCTCGCCCCCTTCGAGCGTATCGTCGCCTGCGCCACCAATGAGGTCATCATCGCCGCCCGCGCCGGTGATCGAGTCATTGCCATCACCGCCCGTCAGTGTCTCCGCATCTGACGTACCTTCCAGAACGAGGCCTTCGATAGGTTCCTGCCCGACAGGTGGTTGATCGGGGCTTGGGGCGACGACTTCATTGTCATCATCATCATCATCAAAAATGTTAACCAATAGAGCAATGCCCAGAAGGCCCAATAGTGCAATACCAATGTCCATGATTCCCCAACTCCAACTAAGTACAGCGCCACTAGAGGGTACGTTTGGGGGGGTGGTCAACAGCGCGTGCCTCATTGTTGCCACAAAAGAAACACAATTCGCAAAGGGCCGGGATTGAACGAAAAAACGCCCCGGCAGTGCGGGGCGTTCGATGTCTTTTTGTGCGTGCAGGGTGGACTAGCGGCTTTCGATGTCCACGTAATCACGCTGGCTTTCGCCAAGATACAACTGGCGCGGGCGGCCGATCTTGTTTTGCGGATCAGCGATCATTTCTTTCCACTGCGAAATCCAGCCCACGGTGCGCGACAGCGCAAAGATCGGGGTGAACATCGAGGTCGGGAAACCCATCGCTTCAAGGATGACACCGGAATAGAAGTCCACATTCGGGAACAGCTTTTTCTCCGAGAAGTAGGGGTCAGCCAGTGCGGCAGCCTCGAGTTCCTTGGCAACGGCCAGAACCGGGTTGTTTTCCACACCCAGCAATTCGAGCACCTCGTCTGCCGACTGTTTCATCACCGTCGCGCGCGGGTCGAAGTTCTTGTAAACCCGGTGGCCGAAACCCATCAGGCGGAAAGGATCGTTCTTGTCCTTGGCGCGCGCGATGAATTCGGGGATGCGATCCGGTGTGCCGATTTCCTTGAGCATCTCAAGGCAGGCCTGGTTCGCACCACCGTGAGCGGGGCCCCAAAGGCAGGCAATGCCAGCCGCGATACAGGCAAACGGGTTTGCACCCGACGACGAGGCAAGGCGCACTGTCGAGGTCGACGCGTTCTGCTCGTGATCCGCGTGCAGCGTAAAGATGCGGTCCATTGCGCGGCTCAGGATCGGATTGACGACGTAGTCTTCGGCAGGCACGGCAAAGCACATGCGCAGGAAGTTCGAGGCAAAATCCAGATCGTTGCGCGGATACACAAACGGCTGGCCAATGGAGTATTTATAGGCCCATGCCGCAATGGTCGGCATCTTGGCAATCAGGCGGTGGCTGGCGATCTCGCGCTGGCGCTCATCCGCAATGTCGGTGCTGTCATGGTAAAACGCAGACATCGCGCCCACCACGCCGACCATGATCGCCATCGGGTGCGCATCGCGCCGGAACCCGCGGAAAAAGTTCTGCATCTGCTCATGCAGCATCGTGTGCATAGTGATATTATGTTCGAACTCTTCGAGTGCTTTGGCCGATGGCAGCTCTCCATAAAGCAGCAGATAGCACACTTCGAGATAGTGGGATTTTTCGGCCAGTTGCCCAATGGGATAACCCCGGTGCAACAAGACTCCTTCGCCGCCGTCAATAAACGTGATGGTGCTGTCGCAGCTCGCCGTGGAGGTAAAGCCGGGGTCGTAGGTGAACACGCCAGCTTGTCCGTAAAGCTTGCGGATATCCAGAACGTCCGGTCCTTCGGTGGGGGAGTGGATGGGCAGGTCGTAGACCTCGTTGCCTATGGTCAGTTGCGCGGATTTCTGAGTGTCAGCCATCGGGTCGTTCCTTTCGTCGCAGGGCAGCGGTGCCGCCTGGGTTGCAGGTGTGCCGCAACCTTATCGTTGCACTGCCAACTGTTAGCGAACCCGTATCAGGCGGCAGCATCTGTCAGCCGTGCAAGGGTTTCATCGCGCCCTAGCACCAGCATCATGTCAAAAACCGAAGGCGTTACGGCCCGGCCTGCAAGGGCTGCGCGAAGCGGGCCAGCGAGCTTGCCGAATTTTGTGTCCTGAGACGCAGCAAAGTAGTTCAGGACAACCTCCAAACTGTCACGGTCCCAACTACCGCTTTGCAGGTGCGGCGTCAATTGCCCTAGTATACCACGGGATACCGTATCAAGCGCTTTCGCAGCTTTTTCATCCGGCGTGATTGGTCGATCCGTCAGTATAAAGTGCGCTTTATCAAGAAGTTCTGGGAAGGTCTTCGCGCGCTCTTTCACAAATGGCAGGGCTGCGCGCAACCCGTCCTGATGTGAATTTGTGATCGCGGGCAGGCCAGCTGCGTCCAGATATGTACTGATTTCTTGCTGCAATGCAGCGTCATCCATCTGCGCCATGTGCTGACCACACAGATTCTCCAGCTTTTTGACGTCAAACCGGGCCGGGCTCTTGCCGATGCCGTTCAGATCAAACCAGTCGCGCGCCTGTGCGTCCGTAAAAAACTCGTCGTCCCCGTGACTCCAGCCCAGCCGGGCCAGATAGTTGCGCATACCAGCGGCAGGATAGCCCATCGCCTGATATTCCTGCGCGCCCAGTGCGCCGTGGCGTTTGGACAGCTTCTTGCCGTCTTCGCCGTGGATCAGCGGAATGTGGGCCCAGACGGGTACGTCCCAGCCCATCGCGTCATAGATCATCATCTGACGCGCGGCATTGTTGAGGTGATCATCGCCCCGGATCACGTGGGTGACGCCCATGTCATGATCGTCGACAACAACGGCCAGCATGTAGACCGGGGTGCCATCGCCGCGCAGCAACACCATGTCATCCAATTGCTCGTTGCGGATGGTCACATCACCCTGCACCGTGTCTCGGATGATGGTCTCACCGCTTTGGGGGGCCTTGATGCGCACCACGAATGGTGCGTCTGGATGCGCTGCGGCATCCGCGTCCCGCCATGGCGATCGAAACAGCGTGGATTTCCCTTCGGCCCGCGCGGCATCGCGAAAGGCTGCGATCTCCTCCTGCGTGGAAAAACACTTGTAGGCCTTGCCCTCGGCCAGCAGTTGGTTGGCGACTTCTGCATGCCGGTCCGCACGCGCAAACTGGCTGATCACGTCGCCATCGTGATCCAGACCCAGCCACGTCATCCCGTCCAGAATCGCCTGTGTCGCTTCGGGGGTAGAGCGGGCGCGGTCCGTGTCTTCGATCCGCAGCAGGAACGTCCCGCCATTGGCGCGGGCATAAAGCCAGTTGAACAGCGCCGTGCGTGCGCCGCCAATGTGCAGGAAGCCTGTGGGCGAAGGGGCAAAGCGAGTGACGACGGGTTGGGACATGTGGGCGATCTTTACCTTTGTTTAACCATGACGGTCCTAGGGTTCGGCCTCCTGATACTCACCAAGGGCGACAGGGGCAAGCATGGGCCTGATGCAGCACTTTGGCCAAGTGATGTTGTTTCAGCGGGGCAGTCTGTTTGGCTGGTTGCCTGTCGGTATGGCATGCGGGATTGCGCTGTTTTTTGGGCTGAGGTTTGAACCATCTGTTGGGCTGCTCGTTGCGGTGGGAGCATGCGGGGTAGCGCTTCTTTGGCTGGCGCGCATCAGCGGCGAAAGCCTGTCACCTATACCCATCTTCCTTGTGATGATCGTGCTCGGCTTTGAACTTGCCGCGTGGCGGGCGCATGCGGTGGCAGGCCCGGTGCTTGGGTGGCGCTATTACGGACCGGTCGAGGGGCGGATCGTCGGCATGGATCGCAGCGGCTCGGATGCGGTACGCCTGACGCTGGATCGGGTCAAGTTGGACCGGGTCGGCCCCGACAAGACGCCAACCCGTGTGCGTATTTCCCTGCATGGCGACGCCACACTTGGCGTGACGCCTGAACCGGGGCTGCGGGTGATGACCACCGCGCATATCAGTCCGCCGGGCGGCCCGGTGGAGCCGGGCGGCTTTGATTTTCAGCGCCATGCGTGGTTTGCCGAACTGGGCGGTGTGGGCTACACCCGCGTCCCCCTGATGGCCATATCAGAGGCCGAGTTTGACTTGCGCCAGACCGTGTTCCGCATCCGAATGCTCGCCTCAATGCGGGTGCGCGAGGTGCTGCCGGGGGACGTAGGTGGGTTTGCCGCAGCCGTCACAACCGGGGATCGCAGCGGGATCAGTCAGGACGGGTTGGAAGACTTGCGCGCCTCAAACACGGCGCATTTGCTAGCTATTTCGGGGCTGCATATGGGCTTGCTGTCGGGCTTTGTCTTTTCACTGTTGCGGCTGATCTTTGCGCTGATCCCCGCCATTGCGCTGCGCTGGCCTGCGCGCAAAATGGCGGCTGTGGCGGCGTTGATGGCAGCTTCAGTCTATCTCGCACTGTCGGGTGGCAACGTGGCGACTGAGCGCGCGTTTATCATGGTCGCTGTTGCCCTGTGTGCCGTCTTGATCGACCGGCGTGCCTTTTCTCTGCGCGGGGTCGCAATTGCGGCGATGATTGTGTTGACCTTGCGCCCCGAGGCGTTGATGGGGCCGGGGTTCCAGATGTCATTCGCGGCGACGACGGCGCTTGTGGCCGTGTTCGGCTGGATGCGGGACGGCAAGATATCCATGGGACCCAAGTGGCTGGCACCTGTGATGGCCGTCGTCATTTCGTCAAGCGTGGCGGGACTTGCCACAGCCCCAATCGGGGCGGCACATTTCAACGCCATCGCCCATTATGGACTGATCGCCAACCTCGCCTCCGTCCCGCTGATGGGCGTTCTGGTGATCCCGGCGGCGGTTCTTGCACTGCTGCTGGCGCCCTTTGGTCTGGACTGGATCGGGCTGTGGATCATGGGTTGGGGGCTGCGCTGGATCCTGTGGGTCGCCGACACCGTCGCCAATCTGGACGGCGCGCGTGGCTTTGTGGCGGGGCCTGGGCCTTGGGTGCTGCCGATCATGGCGCTTGGGGCTTTGTTCGTGATCCTTTGGCAGGGGCGCGCGCGGTATGCGGGGATTGCCGGAATTGGGCTGGCACTTGCGTTGTGGCAATTCGGCGACCGCCCGCGCGTTCTGATTGCCGACACAGGTGGGCTCGTAGGTGTGATGACGGACGCAGGACGCGCGCTCAGCCGGGACAAAGGTGCCGGCTTTGTTGCGCGCAACTGGCTTGAGAACGATGGGGATGGTGTGCTGCAAGAGGTGGCAGCCGCACGCTGGACCAACGTTGACGAAACGGGCGTCCAGTTGATCCATTTGAGCGGCAAACGCGCCATCGCCAGTTTTTCAGGCTGTCACCCCGGCGACATCGTTGTGATGAACGGTGAACCGGAGGGAGCTGTGCCGCGGGATTGCCTGATCCTCGATCCGAAAATCTTGCGCGCCACCGGAGCTGTGGCGCTTGTTGGCACTGGCAACGGCGCACGGTTCGTCTCTGCCCGTGATCTGGGAGGGGATCGTATGTGGTCAGGCTGGTCACGTTACCCAAACGCGACGCTGGCCTTGCCGAGCATTCAGGACAGGCTGGCCCATAAAACGCAGTAAGGCGGACCTGCTGGCCCGCCTATCTGTCTGGCTTTCGCCGTCTTTCAGTACGTGCGGATCAAACCGACCAGCTTGCCCTGTACCTTGACGTGGCCCACCGGGAAAACGCGGGTTTCATAGGCCGGGTTGGCAGCTTCAAGTGCGATTGTATCGCCTTTGCGTTTGTAGCGTTTCAGTGTCGCCTCGTGATCCTCGACCAATGCGACAACGATATCGCCGTTGTCTGCCACAGCCGTTTCACGGATCACGACCACATCGCCGTCATTGATCCCAGCATCGATCATCGAATCGCCTTTGACTTCAAGGGCGTAGTGATCACCCTTGCCCGAGAGCATTTGCCCGGGCACAGCCACGGAATGGGACACCTCGGAGATGGCTGAAATCGGAACCCCTGCCGCGATCCGCCCCATCACGGGCAGTTCAACCGCGTGCGCCGCTTCAACGTCCATCGCAGCGGGGGGCGGCGGCACATCGGGCCGGTCACCGTCGATCACGCGTGGGGTGAACCCAGTCGTGCTTGCTCCGCCCATGCTTTCGGGCAGTTTCACCACTTCGATCGCGCGGGCGCGGTGCGCCAGGCGGCGAATAAACCCGCGTTCTTCCAGCGCTGTGATCAGCCGGTGGATCCCGGATTTGGAGCGCAGGTCCAGCGCCTCTTTCATCTCGTCAAAGCTGGGCGGCACGCCGTCGCGTTGCACTCGCTTATGAATGAATGCCAGTAGATCCAGCTGCTTTTTCGTCAACATGCCCTGTCCTCCGAAACGATGGTCACCACCTATGCGTGGTTTGCGTTTGTTCTACGGACGTTCTTGTTTTGTGTCAACTGTTCAACGCAGTGGGAGAACATCGACGAGGTCTCCAACAGCCCGCTCCGGGTCATGCGGGGGGCGTACAATCAACGCATTTGCGCAGGCCAGCACACTCAACAGTGAGCTGTCCTGAGCGCCCGCATCCGCCACCGCGCCATTGGTGACAATCCCGCGCATGTAATGCTCGCGCGGCCCGTTTTCGCCTAATGGCTCGGCCAGTGGCATCTTTGTGCGCGGGGCAGGCGCCTGTCCAAGCCCCATCATGGCATTCAGCATCGGTGTCAGAAACACGGTGCCGCACACCATGGCCGACACCGGGTTGCCGGGCAGGCCAACCATAGGCGTGCCGTTCAAACGACCCGCCATCAACGGCTTGCCCGGACGCATCGCAACTTTGTAAAACGCCTGCTCCATACCAAGCTCGGCAGCCACTCCCGCCACCAGATCGTGATCCCCAACGGATGCTCCGCCAATGGTCACGATCAGATCTGCGCCTTGTGTCAGGCCAAGGACGGTCCTGAGGGAGCCTTCGGTGTCCCGTGCAATAGGCAGAATGCGGGGATGCGCACCGATGCGTTCGAGCATCGCGGCCAACCCATAGGTGTTCGAGGCGATGATCTGATCGGGCCCGGGATCTTCACCGGGTACGACCAACTCGTCCCCGGTCGAAATCAGCGCCACCACAGGCGCGCGCGACACCGGTACTTCGGCGATGTTCATGGCGGCGAGAAGGGCGACATCACCGGTGGATAGGCGGCGCGGGGCCTCGATCTCCATTCCTTCAAAAAAATCAACGCCTGCGGGGCGGATATTGTCCTTTGGTCCCGGATCATCGGTGATCGAAATCATGTCGCCTGACAGCGTCACATCTTCCTGAATGACGACCTTGTCTGCCCCGTCGGGCACAGGTGCGCCGGTAAAGATGCGCACCGCTTGCCCGGCGCCCAGTGTGCCGTTCCATCGGTGTCCGGCGGCGGATTCCCCGACCACTTTGAACTGGGCATGCAGGTCTGCCTCGACTGCCTTGAGCGCATAGCCATCCATTGAGGAAGCGGCGAAGGGCGGCTGTGTGCGGCGCGCGGTAACAGTTTGCGCCAGAACACGCCCCGCCGCGGCGCGCAAAGGAACTGTTTCGACATCCAATGGCTCGGCCAACGCAAACAGGTGATCAAGCGCTGTTGAAACTGGGATCATGTCGCCTCGTAACGGCCTGATTTTCCGCCATCTTTCAGAACGACGCGCAGGCCGCCAATCTCCATGCCCTTATCGACCGCTTTGGCCATGTCATAGACTGTAAGAGCGGCCGTAGAGGCAGCTGTCAGCGCCTCCATCTCGACCCCGGTTTGACCTGTGGTCTTGACCGTGGCGGTGATCCGTATGCCGGGCAAGGTTCCGTCTGGTTCGAGATCGACCGCGACCTTGGTGATGGGCAGTGGGTGGCACAACGGGATCAGGTCGGATGTCCGCTTGGCCCCCATAATGCCGGCAAGGCGGGCCACACCGGTCACATCGCCCTTTTTGGCGCGGCCTTCTGTAATGATAACAAGGGTTTCCGGCTTCATCTTGATCCACGCTTCGGCCACAGCGATGCGATCGGTGATGTCCTTGTCGGACACATCGACCATGTGGGCTGCACCATCTGCGTCAAAATGGGTCAGTGCCATCTACATGCCCCCGCCAGCGGTCAGTGGATTGGCCAGCAGGGTACGTGTGGCATTGGCCACATCGTTTTGCCGCATCAGGCTTTCTCCGATCAGGAAAGTACGCGCTCCATACATTGCCAGATCGGCAAGATCAACCGGCGTGTTGAGCCCGCTTTCGGCCACGATGGTGCGATCCGCGGGCACGTGACGCGACAACTGCCGCGTGGTGTCGAGCGTGACGTCAAACGTCTTGAGATTGCGGTTGTTGATGCCCATCAGGGGGCTTTTCAGGGCGCAGGCCCGTTCCAACTCTTCGGCATCATGCACTTCCAGCAGCACGTCCATGCCCCATGCCATGGCGGCCTCTTCCAGTTCTTGGGCCTGTGCATCGCTGACGCAGGCCATGATGATCAAGATGCAGTCGGCCTCCAGCGCGCGCGCTTCGGCCACCTGATAGGTGTCGTACATGAAATCCTTGCGCAACGCGGGCAGGTCACAGGCGGAACGGGCGTCACTGAGAAAAGCCTTCGCCCCCTGAAAGCTGGGCGTATCCGTGAGGACGGACAGGCAGGTCGCACCACCGGCCTCGTAAGCAGCGGCCAGAGTGGCGGGGTCAAAGTCTTCGCGGATCAACCCTTTGGACGGGCTGGCTTTTTTGATCTCTGCAATCAGGCCGTACCCTTCGCGATTGGCGCGCTGGAGAGCGGCAGCAAAGGGGCGCACAGGGCTTGCCTCGCGCGCTTCGGCCTCGACAGCCTCAAGTGGTTTGTCGGCCTTGTCGGCGGCGACCTCTTCGAGCTTGTAGGCCTTGATTTTGTCGAGGATCGTGTCGGTCATATCTGGGTTCTTTTTCGTCAGCGCGGGACCGGGGGCCACCCCCCGGAGCCCCCGAAGTTTACTTGGCAAGATGAAGGGGATCAGCTTGCATGGGTGATGTCGGCCACTGCTTTGATTTTGGACTTGGCGGCGCCTCTATCAATGCTCTCGCGGGCCAGGGCGACGCCGTCCTTGAGGTCGACCACTTGGCCTGCGACCTTGAGGGCGGCTGCGGAATTCAGCAGTACCGCGTCACGGTATGCGCCGGGTGCGCCGTCGAGCAGCGCGGTAAAGGCGATGGCGTTTTCTTCGGGCGTGCCGCCGAGAATATCTTCGAAATTGTGCACCGGCAGGCCGGCCTCTTCGGGATGCACTTCGAATTCACTAACCACCCCGTTTTCAAGGGCGGCCACCCATGAAATGCCGCAAATGGTCAACTCGTCCGTGCCGTCAGAGCCATGCACGAGCCAGGCCGCCTCGGATCCCAATTGCCCGAGTGTTTCGGCCATGGGGCGGATCAGCCCACGATTGAAGGCGCCCGTCAATTGCCGTTTGACCCCTGCGGGGTTGGTCAGGGGGCCGAGGATGTTGAAGATCGTGCGTGTGCCCAACTCGGCGCGGGTCGGCATCACATGGGCAATCGCGGGGTGGTGCATCGGCGCCATCATGAACCCGATGCCCGCGCCTGCCAGAGACGCCTCGACCACTTCAGGGCCGACCATCACGTTGATCCCCATCTGGGTCAACGCATCCGCTGCGCCAGACTTGGAACTGAGGTTGCGGTTGCCGTGCTTGGCCACGGTGACGCCTGCACCTGCGACGACAAAGGCCGTCGCGGTTGAAATGTTGAGCGTGCCCTTGCCGTCGCCCCCGGTACCGACGATGTCCATCGCCCCTTCGGGCGCGCGCACCGCGTTGCACTTGGCGCGCATGACGGCGGCGGCGGCGGCAAATTCGTCAACCGTTTCGCCCCGTGTGCGCAAGGCCATCAGCAGACCGCCGATCTGGCTGGGTGTGGCCTCTCCGTCAAACAGGATCTGGAACGCGGCTTCGGCCTGATCCCGGGTCAGGGGGCCGTTGGCTGCGGCATCGATCAGGGGTTTTAGCGCGTCACTCATGCGGCCACCGGCATCAAGTCAGTGAAATTCTTGAGCAGCGCGTGCCCATGTTCGGACCGAATGGATTCGGGGTGGAACTGAACCCCGTGAATCGGCAACGTCTTGTGCGACAGGCCCATGATCGTGCCGTCGTCGATCTCTGCGGTGATCTCAAGGCAGTCAGGCACACTCTCGCGCTCCACTGTCAGCGAATGATACCGCGTCGCCTCAAATGGGCTTGGCAGTCCGGCAAAGACGCCGCGACCCTTGTGCTGCATCACGCCCATCTTGCCATGTACAATGTCGGGTGCGCGCACCACCTTGCCACCAAAGGCCTGCCCGATGGTCTGATGCCCAAGGCACACGCCCATCAGCGGCGTGCGGGTTTCCGCCGCCGCAAGCGTGAGGGGCAGACAGATGCCCGCCTGATCGGGATCGCACGGGCCCGGCGACAACAGGATGCCCGCAGGGCACATTGCCATAGCCTCCTGCACGTCCAGCGCGTCGTTGCGGCGCACCACTACCTCTGTGCCCAGCTCACCCAGATAGTGTACGAGGTTGTAGGTAAAACTGTCGTAATTATCGATCAGCAGCAGCATGGTGAAATCTCGTGTTCCAAGGGGGGCCGTTGGCCCTTATAGTTGCGCGCATACATGCTCAGGCTCGCCCGCCTTCGTCAAGAGGACGGCGCGCGTTGGGGCAAGTGAGGTAAAGCAGACCGGGGTGGCACATCGCAAAGCCGAGGCCACCGCCGAGCAGGACATAGGGACAAAGACATGGCCAGAGGATTTCTGAGCGGCATTATCTGGGGCGGCGTCGTCAGCGTGGTCGGAGCCGGGGTGGTATCGGTTGTGGCCGAAGATCGCAGCGCACCACTGGCAGAGGTCAGCGCACCCAGCAGTGCCGATGCGCCCGAGGCCAGCGAAAACGTGGCAGCGACGGCTTCGACGGATGCAGATCTGGTTCAGGATGAAAGCGCGCCACAGGTCAGCACACCCGAAGTTGACGATGTCACAGCCGCGACAGCTGCGGGGGATGACACACCCATCATCCCTGAAACTGGACAGGCAGACAATCTGGCAGACCCCGCGGAGACCGCTGAGGCGGGGGCGCTGGCGGTGGATGACACTGCGCCCGTGGCCCCAAGTGCCCCTGCGACGGCCCCTGAAGTGCCGCAAGCCGAAACGGAACTGTCGATTTCGACCGAGCCTGCGCAACCGGCACCTCCTGCTGTGCCAGAGGCCCCGACCGCGTTTGCCCAAGAAGAAACAGCAACCCCTGATGCGCCAACTGCCGAAGCGCCTGCGCCAGAGATTCCCGAGGTGGCAGAGGCCCCGACAGCCGTCGAAGCGGACGCGCCTGCGCAAACAAGCGAAGTGGCGCCAACACCCCAAGCACCGGAAGAAGACGCAGGCGAGCAGATCGCCGCATTGCCAAGCGCGGATGATCCGGCGCCAAGCACCGGTCCAAGCATTGGCACGCCTGCGGTGTCGCTGGTGGATCGCACGCCCGAAGTTCCAGAGGCGGATGAGGATGCCGCCGTCGAGGATGAACCCCTTGATACGCGCGCCATCGCGGCCTTTTCTGCCCCGTTCGAGAATCCCGAAGACAAGCCGCTGATGTCCATCGTCCTCATGGACAGCGGGGTCGACCTGACTGGTGGGGCAGTGGGTTTGGCCGCTTTGCAGAGTTTTCCTTATCCGATCAGCTTTGCTGTTGATGCCTCTCTAGAGGATGCGACGACGCGCATGGCCGACTACCGCGCGCGCGGGTTCGAAGTGATGGCGCTCATGGATTTGCCCTCAGGGGCGACGGCGAGTGACGCAGAGGTTGCGCTGTCCGCCGCGCTTGATGCAGTGCCAGAGGCTGTTGCGGTCATGGAAGGTGTCGGCACCGGCCTGCAGGACAGCCGGGATGCCTCTGAACAGATCGCTCAGGCAGTACTCGCCACGGGCCACGGGCTTGTGCTGCAATCCAAAGGGCTCAACACGACCCAAAAGCTCGCCGTGCGCGATGGTGTACCTGCGGGGTTGATTTTTCGTGACTTTGACAGCGCAGATCAGACGCCCTCAACCATCCGGCGGTTCCTGGATCAGGCTGCGTTTCGCGCCGGGCAAGAGGGTGGCGTGATCATGGTGGGCCGGGTGCGGCCTGACACGATCTCGGCGCTTCTGCTGTGGGGGTTGCAGGATCGCGCCGAACGTGTGGCGCTTGCGCCGATTTCGGCAGTGCTGACGGCGCTTGTGGCGCCGGCGGAGTAAGGATCAGATAATCTCGTCCTCATCAAACAGCGGATCGGCTTCCAACTGAGCGGTGAGGGCGTCCACGGTGTCCTCATTGGCTTTGGGGCTGAGCTCAGCCAGATGAAACACCGCATCGCCCTCGTTCACCACAGGCAACACGGCGCGGCCGATCAGAATGCCGGGGCCAGGGGCCAGCAATTCTGCTTCGACAGTCCCGGTCGGGTCAGAGACTGCGGCGAGCACATCGCCTTCCTCAACGATTTCGCCCTCGGCGCGGAATGTGCGCAGCAAGCCCCCAACGGGCGCGCGCAGCCAGGTTGAGGCGCGACAGATCAGCGATGGGGTGCGCGCCTTGGCAATGCCCTTGGCGGCCAGCATGGCTTCGTCCCGCATCACGCGCAGAATACCGGCCAGCCCGACGCGCACGGCAAACTCGTCAAACCGCAACCCTTCGCCCGCTTCGTAAAGCAGCACAGGCGTGCCGCGCTCGGCCGCTTCGCCGCGCAACGATCCATCGCGCAGTGGCGAGGTCAGGATGACCGGGGCGCCAAACGCACGGGCCATGCGCGCCGTGGTGGCATCGCGCGGTGTGACCCGGATTTGGGGCAGGTTGGTGCGGTGCTCGGCGGCAGAGTGGAGATCAATGCCGAAATCGCACCGCAGCACCACCTCGCGCAGAAAGATATGGGCCAGACGCGAGCCCAGAGACCCCGATGCAGTGCCGGGAAAACACCGGTTCAGGTCGCGCCGGTCCGGCAAGTAACGCGAGCGCGCCAGAAATCCAAAACTGTTGACGACGGGCACTACCAGCAAAGTGCCGCGCAGATTGGCCAGCTGTGGTGCGCGCAACAAGCGGCGCACGATTTCGACACCGATCACCTCGTCGCCGTGCACCGCCGCACTGACGAACATGGTCGGGCCGTCGCGCTTGCCGTGAATGACCTCGACGTTCAGGCCAACGGCCGTGTGATCGGGCAGGGCAGAGACGGGCAAAGTGACACTGGCGCGCGTGCCGGGCGCCACATCGACGCCTGCGATAGAAAACGGCTCACGCGGCACAGCGCTCTCCTGCATGGCGCAGGTTCAGCCACACGCCCCGCTTCTCGGTTTTGATAAAACCCCTTCCAGAGGGTGGATCGGCCAAAGACGCACAGGCCCGCAACGAGGTCACTGGTTGCCACCACCAAAGCGGGCCGCATCCTTGGCCGCGCGCCGGATTGCACCCGCCTTGTGCACCGTCTCCATAAACTCCGCCTCTGGATCGCTGTCATACACAACACCGCCCCCGGCCTGAATATACAGCTTTTGATCCTGGACCACCGCGGTGCGCAGCGCGATACACATGTCCATATCGCCGCCCGCGCTAAAATAGCCGACACCGCCACCGTAGACGCCGCGTTTTTCGGGCTCCAATTCGTCGATGATCTCCATTGCACGCACCTTGGGCGCTCCCGAGACTGTGCCAGCAGGCATCCCGGCAAAGAACGCGTCCAGCGCGTCCTTGCCCTCGCCCAGTTCGCCGACGACATTGCTGACGATATGCATAACGTGGGAATAACGTTCGACGATGAACTCTTCGGTCGGACGCACCGTGCCGATGCGCGCCACACGGCCCACATCGTTGCGGCCCAGATCAAGCAGCATCAGGTGCTCGGCCAGTTCTTTCTTGTCAGCGAGCAGGTCCGCTTCCAAAGCGTTGTCTTCTTCGGGCGTTTTCCCGCGCGGGCGGGTGCCAGCGATGGGGCGGATCGTAACCTCGTTGCCAAACACCCGGACCAGAATCTCCGGGCTGGCCCCGATGACCTGAAAACCGCCGAAGTTGAAATAGAACATGAATGGCGAGGGGTTCGTGCGCCGCAGTGATCGATAAAGGGCAAAGGGTGGCTCGGCGAAAGCTTGGGTCCAACGCTGCGCGGGCACCACCTGAAAGATATCGCCCGCCTTGATGTAGTCGCGCGCCTTCTCGACGGCTTCCATATATCCGGACTTGGTAAAGTTGCTGACCGGTTCGGGCACGTCGCCGGCATCCCCCAGATCGCGCGTCTCGGACGGCATGGCGCGTTCCAGATCACGCACGGCATCCATCACCCGCTCGGCCGCCTGGGCGTAGGCGGCGCGCGCGCTTTGGCCCTCGCTGACCCACGCCGGAGAGACCACGGTGACCTCGCCCTTGACCCCATCAAGCACCGCAATGACGGAAGGGCGCAACATGATCGCGTCGGGAAGGCCCAGCACGTCTTCGTTCACATCCGGCAGGTGTTCGACCAGCCGGATCATGTCATACCCCAGATACCCAAACAGACCGGCAGCGGATTGGGGCATGTCGATGGGCAGATCGATCCTGCTTTCGGCAATCAGATCGCGCAGCACATTCAGCGGATTACCCGGCACGTCCTCAAAGGCGTCCGCGTCATAGCGCGCCTGTCGATTGATCGCGGATGTCTCGCCCTGACAGCGCCAAACCAAGTCGGGCTTCATGCCCACGATGGAATAGCGCCCGCGCACTTCGCCACCCGTCACCGATTCAAGGACGAAAGCATCCTTTTGCGCCCCCGTCAGCTTGAGCATCAGTGACACAGGCGTATCGAGGTCTGCGGCGAGCCGCGTGTAGACCACCTGATTTTGCCCTGCCGCATAGGCAGCGGCAAAGTCGTCAAAGTCGGGAACCAGTGCCATCAGGGAAAGTTCACATGCACCGCGTCCAGCGCCTGTTGGTTGATCTGCGGGCCTGCACGCAGCACCACGTCCTCACCAAACAGGCTGAACAGTTCTGTTGCAACCGATTGCCCGATCTCGGCACTCAGCGCCTGTGTCTCGGTGGTGACTTCGTCGTTTGTCTCCACCGGTGTGATCTTGTCCAGACGCACCACCAGAACCGAGCCAAAGCCCTGAATGATCCGCACCTCGCCGACCTCCATTTCGAACACGGCTGGCATGAATGCAGGCGGTGTGCCCTGCACAAAGGCAGAGCGGTCCAAATCAATCTCCAGGATCGCGTCCAGCCCCTGTTCGGCGAAACTGTCTCCACCCTCTAGCGCGGGCAGGGCGGTCTCGGCTTGGGCGGTCAGACGCTCTTCGGTCTGTGCGGCTTCCCAATTGGCGCGCACGTTCAGTTCGGCGTCTTCGAATGGCGCCGGGCGCGGGGGCAACGTCTCTTCGAGACGCATGGCAAAGATGCCGCCATCGTCCAGCGACATGATTTCAGGGAAGTCTTCCTCGCTCAGGCGGCCCGCAGCTTCGTGAAAGCTGTCATAGGCTGCGATGCCTTCGCCTTGGGCTGGAAACCAGTCAATGCTGCCAAGGACCATGTCTGTTTCTGCATCCAGTTCTTCGAGAGTGGCACCACCAGCCAGCATATCGTCAAATTCGGAGGCCAACACGTCCACCTGACGGCGGGCCGCGTCCCGTGCAAGTCGGGTGCGCAACATGTCCGAAGCGTCCTCGAACGAGGTGTTTTGCGCGGGCAGGACGCCATTCACCCGAAACAGGGCCGGGCCAAGGGAGGATGGCAGTGGGCCGACAACGTCGCCCACATCGGCGCCAAAGACAGCCTCACCCGCCGCGTCCAATTCCAAACGGGACACATCACCCAGATCGACATCGCCCAGGTCCAGCCCGCGCTCTTCAACCAGTGCTTCAAAGGTTGTGCCATCCACTTCGAGTTGCGCGGCGGCGCGTTCTGCGGCCCCTTCATCAAGGTAGACAAGGCGCTCTACCAGACGGCGCTCAGGCATGTTGAATTCTTCGGCAGAGGCATCGTATTCGGCGCGCAAGGTGGCCTCATCAATCTCCATTGAATCAAGGATCATGTCCGGCAGCAGGGCGGCATAGGTGATGACTTTGGTCTCTGGCAGTTCATAGTCGTCGAGATTGTCTTCATAGAACGCACGCAAGGTGGCGTCATCCGGGGTCGGCAGAGGTTCGGCCAGGTCCGACTGTCCCAGACGCACCCAAGTGAAATCACGGGTTTCGCCCAGAAAATCGACCAGCGTGCGGGCATAAGTTTCTGGCATGCTCACGCCGGACATGATCGCGGCCTGCAGCAGCGACCGGGCCACCTCGTCGCGCAATTGCGACTCAAACTCGGCCTCGGATCGACCTGAATTGCGCAAGGCAAAGCTGTAGGCATCGCGATCGAAACTGCCATCAAGCCCCTGAAACGCCGGGATGTTGAGGATTTCGTCGCGCAGGGTCTCGTCGCCCACGCTCAGCCCCATCTCGGTCGCCTCATGATCGAGCGCGCGGGCGCGCACCAGTTGTGCCAGAACGGCCTGATCCAGACCGATGGCCTGTGCCTGTGCAAAGTTCAGCTGGCTGCCGGTCTGGCGGCGCACAGCCTGAATTTCCTGCTGCAGCGTGCGCGCGTAGTCATCGATGTCGATATACTTGTCGCCGACACTGCCCACTGTCCGGATCGTGCCGGACAAATTGGTCGCGCCAAAGCCGCCAAGGCCAAGGATCAGCAGACCCAAAAGGATCCAGACTGCGGTTATGGAGAGTGAGTTAGAGCCCATGGCCATGCGTGCCCTCGTGTCGGGGTGATTTCGGTTTGGCGATGTCTATCCGTGCGCGGGGCGGCGGGCAAGGGCGGTTGGGGCTCAGAGGGTCAGTGCTGACAACCTTTTGTAGAGCGTGTCGATCCCGGCCGTATCCAGATTGGCAAAGGCGATGCGCAACTGTGCTTTGCCCTCAGGCGCGCCTTCGGGCCAGAACATGGTGCCGGGCAAGCACAGGATGCCGGCCTCGCGCACCAAAAGCGGGGCCAGATCGGCAGACGATATGTCGAACGGATGGGCCACATAAGCAAAATAAGCGCCCAGTCCCAGCAGTTCCCAACCCTTGTCTGCGAGCACAGGAAAGCCTCTGGCAATCGCAGCCCGACGGGTAAGGATCTCGTCCCGCTCGCCCGCCACCCATGTCCCGAGGTTCTCGATCCCCCAAAGGGCTGCGTATTGCCCGATCTGGCCGGGGCAAATGGCGACGGTATCAAGGAACTTTTCCGCTTCGGCCAAACGCGCTGGCGAAGACACCAAGGCACCCACCCGATGACCTGTCAGGCGGTAGGCTTTGGAGAATGAATAAAGGTGGATAAATGTGTCTTCCCACCCGTCCTGTTGGAACAGCGGGTGCGGGGCGCCGGCGCGGCTGTCAAAATCGCGGTAGGTCTCATCGACGATCAGTGCAATGCCGCGGGCGCGCGCCAGTTCATAAAATGCCAGTACCAGATCAGCAGGGTACTCGACGCCTGAAGGGTTATTTGGCGTGACAAGCGCGATGGCCCGGGTTTTTGGGGTTATCAGCGCGGCTGCCGCGTCCACATCTGGCAACAACCCATCGCCCACAGCCAGAGGCACCGCGCGCACCCCAGTCATATCAAGCCACATTTTATGGTTGAAATACCAAGGGGTTGGCAGGATTACTTCATCTTCTTCGGCGCAGAGCGTCGACAGGGCCGCGGCAAAGGCCTGATTGCAGCCCGAGGTAATGCAGATGTTGGTGGCATCCGTGTCCGCGCCGTAATGGGCGTTGATCTGTGCGCTTAGAGCAGTACGCAAGGCAGGCATACCCAACACAGGTCCGTAAAGATGTGCGTCGTCTTTGGTCAGAGCGGCATCCGCCATGGCCTCGCGCAGTGCTTGGGGCGGGGCCTCCACCGGTGCGGCCTGGCTCACATTGATCAGCGGGCGATCAGGGGTGAAGGTTGCGCCTTCCAACCAACGGCGCGCCTCCATAACGGGGGGCGGAAAGGTTGTGGCGGTGCGGGGAAGGGTCATGTGTCGGTTCCCGTTGAAAGCGCCGGAGCCTCCGGCGGGGATTTTCTTAAATCAGAGAAGACGCGGCGTGTGCACCTTGAGAAAGCGGCGCGCTCAATCCGTCCCGCGATAGGGCTCGACATATTGCAGGGCCATGTCCCATGGGAAAAAGATCCACGTGTCCTGAGAGACGCCGGTGATGAATGTATCCACCTGTGGTTCTCCGGACGGTTTGGCGTAGACGGTTGCGAAATGCGCCTTGGGATAGAGGCTGCGCACCAGTTCCAGAGTTTTGCCGCTGTCAACGAGGTCATCCACGATCAGGATGCCGGTGCCATCGCCCATCATCTCAGCTTGTGGGGCCTTGAGCACTTCGGCGTCGCGGCGCTGAGCGGCCTTGCCACCTCCCGAGTGGTAGGATTTGACGCTGATCGTGTCGACGGTGCGAATGTCCAGCTCGCGCGCGACGATCATGGCAGGCGCCATGCCGCCGCGGGTGATTGCGACCACAGCCCGCCAACCACCATCATCCGGGCCTTGCCCATCAAGCCGCCAAGCCAGTGCGCGACTGTCCCGGTGCATTTGGTCCCAACTGACGTGGAATCCTTTTTCGTGGGGCAGGCGATCGGCCATGACTATTTCTCCAGAATCAGACGCACACCAAGCGCACCCAGCAGAGTGGCGGCAATGCGGTCAAGGACAGGTTTGAGGCTGAGATAGGCGCGCCGGGCAGGGGGCGCGCTGAGCAGGACGGCGAAAACGGCGTAAAACGCCAGTTCCAGCGCAAGGTGATTGGCGACGATGACCGCTATGTCGACCGTGCCAAGCCCCTGCGGAAAGACCACGACGATCACAGCGGCGGCAAACAACATCGACTTCGGGTTTCCAAAGTTCAGCAACATCCCGGACATGATGGCCCTGCCGTGGGGCATTGGCGCTTCACCCAGAGACGCACGGGCATGGCGCCACGTCTGGATCGCGATCCAGATCAGATAGAGTGCTCCGCCAATCTTGAGCACAGTGTAAGTCCATGGAGATACGGTGAAAACGGCCTCGAGACCCAAGAGGGCTGCCAAGGTCCAGAGTGCTGCGGCGATGCCAAGGCCGACGCCTGTCAGCATGCCCGCTACGCGGCCAGAGGTGACGGTGGTCTTGATGAAATACAAAAGGGCCGCGCCCGGCGCGGCAATCGCCGCGATGAGAACCGCATTGAACGCAATCAGGTCCGCAAGCGTCAGGGTCATTGCGTCATCGTCCCGCACACAACCCATCCGCGACCACCGATCGTGATCAGATCAGCAGCACGTTCGGTGGCATGGGCAAAGCGTTCAGGCATCGCGCGGCGTCTCATTGTCTTGACCGGTTTGTGATCTGATAGCGCAACACTGCGGCGAGAAAAAGAGCACTCATTTGAAAGGGTAGGTCGTAGACTCTACCCACGGTTGTCGCATGCTGCCTGACCATGCTACTTTTATGGGTGCATAGAACGATGGAGGATAGAAATGGCAACCGCTTCAACGAGCATGATTGCGCAACTGGGAAAGAACTTAAGCGCGGTCAAGGACACGGTCGCGACACTGTCGGCTGATGCCAAGGCACGCAAGGACAGCGCAATACACCAAAAGATTTCAGACGCTTGCATGGATTGCCGCAGGATTGCGGTCCAGGTGAAACAGTTCGCAGACGATGCAAAACAAGGTACCCCCGTCTTTCCTGACGAAACGGTGTTCAAGCAAACGCGCGACGCGTTGAGGCACAATATTACGTTGATCATTAAGCTGGACAAAATTGCCAAGGCGGAAAAGGCCGCTGGCAAGGAAGAGGAAGAGGAAGACGAAGACACAGATGCGGTCGCACCGGCACAAGCTGAGGAACAGGAGGAAGCCACATCGGACGTGATTACGGTTGAATGCTATTCAAAAGCGCGCAACGAGTTGATCGGAACGGATGCAAAACTGGCGCAAGCATTGAAAATGGTCGCCAGAGGCGAAAAAGGCCGATCAGGTCCAAAAGTCGATGGGGCAAAGCAATTCAAACACATCCACATCGGTGGCGGCGGGACAGACAATCTTCTTTTTCAAGCGAATTCGGATGGTGGCGTCGTCCTTGGGCGGATCGACTTTCACATGCAAAACGCGTTGAACAAGGCCGAAAAAAAGAGAATCAAAGATGTTGCCGGGCGCTCAGGCACCACTGTGACTCTCACGATTGACGGGAACCGGATTTCCTGACG
>ERZ1740072.216-NODE-216-length-25316-cov-14.245754_pt1 | contig 25316 bp, 29 predicted proteins | sample MGYA00581733_ERZ1740072 | MGnify/ENA primary metagenome ERZ1740072 (study PRJEB43018, sample SAMN04849741) | marine metagenome | isolation source: floating plastic debris | place: Pacific Ocean | collected 2008-08-30 | study: EMG produced TPA metagenomics...
GGTCTATGGAACGAGTGGACGGGTTGGTGGAGATTGCTCAGTTAATGCTGACTGTCTTGGAACCGGTTAGCCGTGGAATAAATTGGTTAATTGATAAACTGCATAGCCTGAGTCGCAAAGATTATTCATCAAAGGATGGAGCAGATATTACAGGGTTAGTTCGTCCCCGGCGCAGGGCGAGTGATCGTAATCGGTAAGCTATTTCATCCAATGGCTAAGCGGCATCGGCTTATCAAACAGATACCCTTGGCCGTAGTCACAGTGCATATCGTTTAGTGCCTCTAACTGCCCCTGGGTTTCTACACCTTCAGCCACTGTTTTGAGGCCCCTTGGCTTCTCTGGGGACATCATGCCATGGGCCAGCTGGACAATTGAAGCGCACCGTGTGAAAGCTGTGGTGTCTGTATCAATGTCGCGCACTAGACTGGCATCAATTTTTAGGATATCGACTAGTCCGATTCGGGTGTAATTGGCGTAACCAGTCCCAAAGTCATCCAGAGCGATTTCAATATCTCGAGACCGCAGCGCCTGCAACCTGCTTTGAGCGAAATCTGAAGTGGGTTCTGATTCGAGAATCTCAATATAAGTCCCGTCGTTAATGTGAGTTGCCCAGCTCTCCCAGTCAGGCAACCCGATGGTAATGGGGTTGATGTTGATGGCGACCTTTTTGCCAAGCTTGGGTTGGTCCTGGGCCGCAATCTTAATTACGACATGGCATAGTTGGTGAGTTTTGCCTGCCAGCTTTAAAAGGGGCAGAAAGTCGCCAGGATACACCAATCCCTTTTGTGGGTGATTCCATCGGGCCAGCCCTTCATAGGCAACGGTTTCTCTGCTAACTGCTGAAACTATGGGCTGATAGTGAAGTTCAAATTGACCGTGTTTTAGCCCGTCCTCAATTGCTTCAATCTGGCGGTCTTCTGTTTCGGTGATACCTGAATCTGACGCTTCGACAATCTGAGATACGAAATAGGCAAAGCTACCATCTTTGTTGTAATAACCTTTGACCAGTAAGGTTGTTCGGACCGGCTCTGCCCGACCGTCACCTGCCTTGTATCGCTTACGCATGGTGTACCCAGGCAACTCACCTGCCATGACCCGACGGTAGCTATTTACATCCGGGGCAAGGTCCTCAGGGTGGGTTATTTCTTGAAATGTTAGTTTTAGTAGATGTGACTTTTCATAGCCTAAAATCTGACAGAACTTATCATTGACGTCGATAAATTCGCCAGCTGCTCCAACAATAGCAATGCCGGCTATGCTGTTTTTTTGAAGAATTTCTGGGATGCGGTGCATTGAGCCGTTCATTCCAAAGGTTGCTTATTTGGGGCTATCTCATAGAACCTAAATCCAAGCTCGTCCATCGTTAAGGTTTGGTGGGTTTACGGTGAAAAGAGTAGATGCGTTATATCTTTTTAAGACAAGGAAAAACATCAATAAAACCCTATGAGCCCAAATCATTAAAACTGACTTGATGCCAGCTTGAGCCCCTTTTTTCTAGCACCAGCACGTCGGACGTATTATCCAGTGTTCGATCTCCACCGAGCACTAAATTACCTGTCCCATCTTTGGCCACAACAGTTCGGTTGCTGTTGGAGGCAACCAAAGTCAATCGGTCTCCTAAGTTGCCACCATTGATAGTGTCTAAATCGTCCGTTGATGCATTTCCTTCTGTATTGACGGCATGTGCTAAATCAAAAATTGAAAGCACTCCCGATGCAATAGTTACTTCAATAGGGTTAACAAACCCCGTATTATTTCTAGCTGTCGCGATAGTGATACCAGCCAAGTCGCTGTCACTTTTAATTAAATCCTGATTGTTATTACAAGTATTGCCAGTAAGTCTTGCATCAGAAATTGTAGATGCGTTTGCCAATCTATTGAAATCGACTAAGGCGCTTGCCCCATCTATCCAGTTATTGTTTTCGATTAATACTGTATTAAATCCGTCTCTGCGAGTACGTAACGCGTGTAAAAAGTTTGTCAGTTTGCAATTTTTTATTGCCAGTAATCCCATGTCGGGTTCAGGCTGATTTGCATAACAAAGAATTGGGTGATTGGCTGTTCCTGCGTAAGACATATCTAGGTCGATAGATATGTTTGTTGAGGAATTTGTGACAGCTTCTGTGATGTAGAAAATCCATCTAGAGCTTGCCTGCGGACTCACATTCCCCGACCCGGAAAACGCAATCCTATCGCATCCTTCAATAATACGAATCCCATTGATTCCGGCAAGGTCCGTAACTATCAAATCAGCAAAATGCACCGAGATATCTCTAACTCGATTAATTTCAATATTGAAGCCCCCTGAGATTAGCTCCAGAGTCAAATTCTGATAGCTGACTTGAAAAACTCTGTTAAATGCAGAGCTTCCTGAGTTGGTTTCACTGCTGAAGTTAAATGGGTTAGCTCCATTTAAATACGATTCATTGTGGCTACGTATTCTGGCTCCGCCCCTAATAGATAGTCCACAAAATTTTGTTTCTCCTGCAACTGGATAGTAGGTGTTTCCTTCTAGGGAAATGTCTGTGGTGGCCAGCTCTAAGACTTCTGCATCAGTAGTCAAAGCTACTCCATCAGAATTCCAATCGCCATTGAAATTAGAAACTAAAAATACAGCTGAAGAAATGAATGTATTGTTTCGTATAGTGAGGCGTTTATTTGCTTCTGTGGTGCTGGGGTTTGTGTCGTGAGTGGTTTTAATATCAATCCCGCCACCACCTCCTACCAATTGACCACATTTGTCAAATACATTGTTCTCAATGATGCTGTCTATGAGGTCTCCAGTGGTATCTACGCCATCGCGACTCATTAAGCGAAAGGTATTGCCAGCGATAATTGCATTTTTGCCAGGCCCAACGGTTGACTGAATCGTTTTTACCCCTTCACCTCCAATATTCCCATGGGAGCCCCCAGTGAATAAATTATCGGTAACTCGAAGCTCATTGCTGTAGTCAAGCGTCAACATCCATTTGCCCGAAAGCATCTGGTTGTTATGGAAAACAAAGTTCTCCGATCCAAATATATAAATAGGGACATCAACAGGAACGTTTATGACGCAATTCTCTATAGATGCGTTTACTAACGTGCCTTCTGTGTTAGCTGTCCCGCCGAGAAACACACGACCGCTCGTGTCTGCTGTTATGTCGGTAGTGATACTAAGCCCTTTAACTGCGCAGTTGGACGTGATCGTGAATTGCGCGCCAGACGAGGCCCAAGATCCGCTCAAAAAATTAAAACCATCAACACGAGGTTTTTTAGCTTCTAACGTCATGCCTTGGGGCATGGTTAGAAAAAGATCACCTACATTGATTTTGTGAGATAGCAAGAATTTATCGCCAGCTTGGAACCTGGGCCAAAATCGTTGCAGGGCGGTTGTGACATTTTGCCCGTTAGACCATCCAAGCTGCTCGGAGTTAATCCAGCCGTCAGCATCAGTAACGGCATAAAGCTTGACTCCGCCTGCTGTTTCTAGGTGGTAGTCGCTTGCAGAAGGTGCTGCGACAGTATACGAAAAACTTTCGGCTTTAGTTTGAACAATATCGCCAGTTGCTATGGTTGCAGGCTGATCGGCTGTGTACGTTAAGGCTGTATCAGACAGCAAAGTGGTGACATTTACACTAGTGGCGACTGGGTTGTCACCTGCTTGAATTATGGTGGTGGTTGTGCCACCTCCGCCTGGCGCTGCTACTACAGCCATTCTCTATTCCTCCTTAACTACTCTGATACGACACAACACCATTACCCACCGGCACCCCAGCAACCTCCTCTAGGTTCCCAGTAGTGCGAATCTTTTCAAATGTCACTCTGCCTTCTGAACTGTTTGTAACGTTCCAATTGCTGGACAGTTTGATTTGACACGCCTGGCAGCTTGCGTCAATAGTAATAAAACCTTCACCTTCAGCCACTACAGTACAGTTGCTATTCAGCCCTGCTAGAGTTAGCAATCCTTGATAGCCCGTGACGCCGATCACCGTTGTTTCTGTCGGCAGTCCAGCGTCGATTGTAGGGCTAAAATCTGTCTTACCAAAGCAGTCCCTGTAGTCATGATCCGCACCGTCTGCTAGCTCTACGGTGCCCGCCAGAACGCAGGATTCAAAAATGCTATTACCAAGGACCGTTGGATTGACTGGCGACAATATTGAACTAATAAATCGCATCCGCTTGTCAGTATTGATACCTGTGCCACTAACAACGGCAAAGCTAAACTCGCATTCAGGGTACGTCTGGCCGTTGAGATCTAGATCCCACAGCAGCGTGTCACCACGAAATTTATGGCGGGTATAGCCATGGGCAGGCTGGATGGCGCTGCCGGGCGAGATCCAAAAAGTATCGGCCCAAATTCTAGAGTCGGCGGCAATAACGTCGGCATCAGCCAAGTTGTCAACAGGATTCTGGCTAGTGCCGTTCTGTCCGATGGCCTGTCCTGCGTTGCCGTTGAGCGTGTTGACGTTTACGCCGGTTCTACCGCTGTAGCACAGAGCGATGAGGACGTCCTTTACTGCGGTTGCATTTTCTTCAGCAGTAGGTGGGTCACTAGGAGTCGGATCGTACTGCTGCCAAACATCCGTGAAGATAGAAATGCCAGCGGACTTAGTGACCTTCATAAATCCACCAGCAGGATCTCCAACAACGCCATCAGGCAGCGTGAAATACCCGCCGGTTAGTTCAACCAGGCTGCCAGTTACAGCAGGGCTAAGTGCTTGCCTAGCATTGTCTAACAACTCATAGGCTAGCGTAAGCCCAGTGGCAGCCAAAATAGGCTGTAGTCCTCTGATAGGCATTAGCTACTCCCCTGATATAGGGTGCCGATACTAGCCGCGCTTTCCCAGCGGTCAACGCCGTAAATCCATTCGGCAATTAGCTGGTCGCTGCTGTTGACTTGCAGCCAGCGATCATTTTTTTGTAATGCGCTGTTATCAGCTCGGGCCGTGGGGGCTGTAGTGCTGCGGATCGTGGCAGGGGATGATTCGGGAGCTGTGGGGGTGGGTTGAGTGACTTGACTAGCTGAGCCACCAGCTCCGACGACAACCATTAGGCAGACCCCCGATTAAATTCAACTCTTAGCTCACCCTGACCAGTGGTAACGCTGGCCAGCACCTGTAGGCTATGCAATGGGTTTAAGTTATGCAGGATGAAGTACATCTTTGCCCCGGCTGCGAGCGTGGTCGGGTCTGTCGGGTTTCCGTGTTGAATGACATGCTGGGAGCTGGCTGGGCTTGTCCACTCAGCGCCCGTGCTGGGGCCATCCACGGATTCGGCGGTAGCGTTGGGAAAGAAAACCACTTTGAAGCCGTTTAGGGCGACTGAACCTGTGTTGTAAACGCCGATGACGGCGCGGTCGGAGCCTTTGAGTTCTAAGCGCGCTGCCTTGGTTTGTGCTGGGTCGGCAAAGGAGGTGCCAATGGTTAACAGTTCCGCCATTACGCCTCCGTCAACGCGTTGATACGTCGCTCTAAATCAGCGCGGGTTGTTTTCCGTGTTTCAGCAGCAAGCCATTTTTGTAATAGTCCCACGTTATCGGTTTTGCCGATCAGGCCTTCTGCCTCGTCAGTATTTAGCTGGCTGAGGTTTTCAGGAGCAGTGGAGCTATCCGATGGTGATGATTCTTCAGGAGCATCTTTAATAGTGAGTCCCCCATGGGCTTCATAACGCTTGAAATCTGGATGCTCAGCTAGTCTTTCAGCGTCTTCGTCAGGCACTGAGTTATCACCGGGGTTAAACGATACCCGCCAAGGGTAATCATCAATCTTAAGAACACTATTGCGCCCCCGTGGCGGTGAGCAAGCCTCAGGGCGATAAACAACGATTTTAGTCATGGGTTACGCCTTTTTGGGGTGGTCAAGGTAGCGGATCGCGCCAGGGAACTTGATGATCATTTCAGATAGGCAGGTGTACATGGGGTAAACTTTTTTGCCTGCATATTGCCCCGCCCACTCTTCAGGGAACATCCGGATAGCTCCTGACAGCATATGCTTTTCGATAATTTCAGGGAATTTAGGGTACAGCCAGATCCGGTCCTTGTTAGTGCCACCCGCTTGAACGCCATTAGCTTCCAAAGTCGAAGAACGACATTCGACAAGTCGGAAAATGTCTTGAATAGCAGCTTGATTGCCTGCGGCGGCTTCTTTCTGGGTTCGAAGGATGTAGGAGAGGATTGTCTCTCCAGTGTCTGTCATCTTTTTGGACGTAAACAGGGTCCACAGTTCAGTGGAGATACCCGCTTTAGTTGGGTACTCAACGTTATTGGTGGACGCTGCGATATCCCCCGCTTCTCCCAAGAACCACTCTGCAATGGTTTCTGAGGTGTTAGAGGCATTGAATGGGTCAAACGTTGAGTTGGTCAGGGTTGCACTTGCATTGTTTAAGGCCCCTGTGACACCCAGAGATGTATCTCCGAACGCATTTAGAGAGTTGGATTTTTCGCGGATGACCCGCTGAACAGCGTCCATCTTGATGTCAGAGATGTTGTACTGCTGGCCATGCCCTTGGGCAAATTGCTGGGCGTTCATCTCTCCCCAGGTGACGCTATAAGCGGCTCCTACCATGAAGATTCGAAACTCTTGCTCTGATGCGGTCACTTCAACCATGCGGAAATCAGACGCATCAGGAGATTGGACAATGGCTTGGCCAAACTCTTCCACCTGGGGCTGGATCAATGTCCGAGCACCGGGCTGGAGATCCATCGTTGTATCAATCAGTTGTGAGCCTTCAAACTCAAGGTTGCGACGACGCTTTTTGAGGACACGATTTTTGACTTGTTGTAAGCGTCGATAAAGGACGCTGCCACCAGTAGGCATGATTATTCACTCCTAAGCGCTAAAGTTTACGATTGCGATCGCTGGCGTTGTGGGGGTGCCAACAGCCCCAATCTCAAACCGTGCGCCTGAGATCAGTTGTGCATTAGATGAATTGGCATCATTGCGGAATGTACCAACCTTGGAGGTAGACGCTGTGTGATTCAGGTACACCGAGTCACCAGCTACAACTGTGTCGTCGACATAGACCGCATACCAGTCGTCATTTGCCAGGGCTGCTTCGTAGTCGGCGGGATAGCCAAAGAACCCATCGGCATCTAACGAGTATCCGGTTCGTTTCTCCAGGGTCTGAGGCAAAGTGAGAACGCCCGCAAAGGTGCCTGCGCCAGACGGGAGGGTGACCTTGCCCTCAGCAGAGATAACAGCACCAAAGCCAGCAGGGAGGACCACGGTGTCATCATTGATATAGGTGACTGGAGTGGCGCCAACAATAGCGGTATGCATTGCACCAGCGACAAATCCGCCATCCGTAATGTCGTTGTAATCGGTAAAAGCCATTACTTAGCTGCCTCTTCATAGGTTTTGTTGATTGCGTCTTCATCGGCCCGTAACTGGGCGTCCCAGCCTGAGTCAGTGTGTTCTAGGGCTGAACCACTGCGATCTCCACCGACGGCGGCAGCATCCAGCGTATCTTTGGTGCGCTGGCCAGGATTGGAAACGCCTAGTTCTTTGAGGACGTCGAAAGCCGCATGAATGTAGGCATCGTCCTTGCTATCTAGCTTGAGAGTCGGGCGAGCAGCCGCAACAGCCTGGCGTTTCCAATCAATAGCCTCTACTGACGCGTCGAACTTCACATCTTTGAGGTAAGGCTCAGCCGCTGTGAATGCATCTAGTCGGGCTGTTGCTAAAACGGCAACCTGGTCAGCATCAAGGCGAGTATCCCGCTCGGTGGTCAGCTCATCTACTCGGGCCGTGAGCATATCGTTCTTGGCTTGTAGCTGAGTAATCGCAGAACCTTCAGCCTCATCTTTTTTGGAAGTCATAGTGGTTAGCTTTTCTTCCATGTCGGTGATGATCTTGTGGAGACCGTCCTCAATCTCATAGCCTTTGTACTTTTTCATATCTTTTTTATTGAGAGAGCATTCATCGGTTTGCATGGCCCAATCGGCAGAATCCATGTGGACTCTCACTTGAGGCCCGGCCCTACCTTTGGGGACCAGGGCCAAGTGGTTATAACGCCGATTAGTTTGATAAAGCTGTCCGTCGCGGTCTTCAATATTGGCGTGGTAGCCTGCGCTAACTTCTGCTGCATCGCCACGTTTGACCGCTTCAATGGCCTGTTTATCTCCGACGACAAAGACAACGTCGACCAGTCCACGCTCACGATCAGCCAAAACGGTTGAACCCGAAGCCCCAACTGCATAATCTTTCCAGTTTTCAGGATTGATCATGCCCGCTTCAGGGTGGCCCAGTGTGACCGGGGCGAGGCCAGCGGTTTCTAAGCTATCGGTTCTGAATAATTCTTCAGGGCTAACAATCTCGGTATGGGTGTTTCCATCACCATCTGCATAGATTAGTGGCCCAACCTTCGAGAAAGTCGCCTTTACTCGAAGCCTGCCATCGGCAAGTTCTTCTCTATTTACAATAGGGGCGCGGTCGTAACGTGCGGGCACAGCTAGCCAAAGATACTTTCCTGATAGGCTAGCTGCTTATTCTTTGAACTTTTTGGCTATACTCAATATCAGCCTGAGATAGTCACAAATGGCCTATTCTAGACAGTCAATAACAACGTTTATAGAAACCCCTGAAGCCAAAATGAAGGCATTGCTTAGGGGGGTTAGGGCTGAAGCCAATATTAGTCAGGAAGAGTTAGGCATACGGATTGGACGTTATTTTTGTATGCCTGCGATCGCGCAGAAGACAGTTAGTCGGTGGGAAAACCCAGGCGAAACATCGGAAATTCCTAGCTGCTATATTGGCGCTGTGGCTAAGGCGTGCGGCGTTGAACCAGGGAGGATGATGGTGTGACAAGTCTAGTAATTGACAAATATGACGAAAGTGGCGGACTATTTCTCCGCGTTTGTGCTGCCAATAATGCTTTAGTTGATATCACTGTGAACAGTATGGACGATATTACATTTACGGTTTATGGACTAGATGGGAGTAAAAGTGTGACACTGTCTCATGAGGACAGTCTTAAATTCATTCAAGCGATAGGCGGATAAGAAAATGACAGTAACCGCCACAAGCTTCAAAGTTGTTTACCCTGAATTTGCCACCGAAGCAGATGAGAGGATTGATATCTTCCTTGGCAAGGCAGCACTGCTGATCAATCAGGCTAATTGGGGCTCTCTCTATGACGAAGGGATAGAAACGCTCACAGCTCACAAACTGGCTAGGGCCAACGAGGCGGGCAGCTCTGAGGACGGTAAGGGAACTGGTCAGCTAGTCAGCAAGAATATTAACGACCAGATCTCAAAGACTTACGCTAAGGAGTCTACTGAAAGCAGCAGTAAAAGTGCAGCTCAGGCGGAGTACTCAACAACGATATATGGCAAGCAGTATTTAGCGCTGTTGAATAGAGTTGTGGTGCGGATTACGATTGTTTGAGCCAGCCATAGCCCCGGTCTAGCAATGTAGGCTCATCGAATCGCTCGTCTTGGGTTTTGTGGAAGGCCCATTGGCAGCAGCAATTGACTAGACACAGTCGCTGGCCAATAGGCTTAAGGGTGCCTCTAGGGACAATCCCTCTTGCAGTTATCTGCGGACACTCGTCACAACTTTGGCAAGGTCCTGGGACATTGCGGTAAAAAGGGAATAGCTCTACAGGATGTAGTAGCTCCTGAGCTTGGGTGTACATCAGCTGAGCGTCATGCACGTAGAGTTTTGCCCGCGCCCGTATACCCGATTCAGTCATTGCTCCATCAGCGACTGACTGACTAAACTGCAGCAGAAACTCAAATTGCCGGGTTAGTTCTTGCCGGATTAGCGTCTCTTCTTCATCTCCAGGTAGGCTCCCGTCAAACCCAAACAGAAAGAACAGTAGCGCTGCACTAACTGTAATCTCAGCTACCAACTCCTCCCAGTCAGACACAGAGGCGTCACCATCGATTAGGAGTGTCGTAGCCTCATCTAGCTCATCTTCTAGGCGAGATAACTCAGCCTGGGTAATCTCCAAAATCTGCTGATAAGTGACTAGCTCCCCATCGGCATCACGATACCGACCAGCTTCATCGTCCCACTGCCAGCCTTGTTCATCGGCGATATTGCGAACACTGGTCCAGTCAAAGTCGGATTCAGCTAGGGCGGGTAGAGTTGTGGTGGCAGAACCACTGGAGACTGGAACAAATTGATCGGCGTCGGACTTGGTTTCTACGTTGGTTCGATATTTGGCTAAGTCCTCTAGTCCGATCTCCCGGACCCCGCCCATCATTTCTCTGGGCATAGCTGATGTGTAGATAGAGATCGCGTCCTCCATACGCTCTACACCGATCACCATTTTCTCTTCGTCAAACTCGCCATTGATGAGCTGGTCAACGACGAAAACTTTGGAGCTGCTTAGCTGAGTGCCAACATACACATCAACTGCCATGCCATCGGCCCCACGGGTTTTCCTGAAGTGGCCATAGCCAGCAGGCAGAACCAGACCATGGCGCTTCTCAAAGGGGAGGTACTGAAGTCCTATCTCAAAGCCATTCCACTTTAAGATGCGCTTGGTGGGGGTGGCGTCGTCAGTTTTAGGTTGGGGTGCCTCTTCCTCATCATCACCCTCAATCACCTCAGGGTTCAGCACTCGTACACTGATTTGCTCGTCGGTGTACTTAAAGGCGATAATTCGGTCCTCATCCCTGGCAGTAGCAATGATGGCTCCATCGTCCTCCAGGCGGGCATCCAGGATGGTCTCCACTTTGTCCGTGTAGGTTTCGTTGATGAGCTTCTTTAGGGTTGGATGTTGGGCTGTGGGGATGGGGGTGGGCATTATTGCTCTGGCTCGGTTTTAGGGGGTGAGACGTCTTCGGGGGTGGGGGCATCTTCCAAATCGTCGTCTTTTTCAAGGATCTCAAAAAGGCTAGCAGCATCTACTGCTGGACCTTGAGGCTTTACCTCATTCCCGGTACCCTGTTTTTCAATGATGGATCCTTCTGCTCCTTCAATAGCTCTAACCTTCTTTCTTGTTTTTTTATCCATCAATTTGCTCCAACTTCACTATTATCAAGTCTCCGCCTAATTTATCTTTTTTTACAATTGTTCTTTTTATTCTATATTGAGCATTTTTAGGGACTAAAACTTCTTCCTCAGAGAATTCTTCTGATATGTTTCTAATGCTTGAACCGCTTTTGTTTTGAACTCCAAACAATACGGCTACAGGACGATCATCATTAGTGTGGGCAAAATCATTTGCAATGCTAGTGTTAGATGTCCATGAATTCATAGACGATTCTTTAAAAATCGAACCATCCTTGCCGTACCTGCTATAAAAATCATCAACGCTGTTTAATTGGACACCTCTATATATTCTTCCGTCGTACTTTTGAGCAGTAGCTAAATAAGCTTCTATCTTTTGAGCGTCTTCTGAATCTTCACCATTTTTTTGGCTTTTACGTATGGCGGAGTAATTGTCCCCGGTATACCTCTCGATCGCGTTAAATCTAGCGTCAGCTTCATTTACGTTAATACCTACTTCGCTGGCATATTGATTGGCTTCAAAAACAACGTTGTGATCTGTGCTGCCAAACGTCGCTTGAGCTTCGGTAGCCCCTGGCCTTTCAAACGGCACCACTTCATCCCTAATCTGCTGGGCCAGTTTTGCCTGACTAGCCGTGGGCGTTTTTCGACATGTTTTAAGCCTAGAAATACAACTGTTCCCACAACTCAAACCCTTTTTACAGTTACGCTTCTTCCCCTTCTTACCGCCTTTTTTTTTATCAATACGAACCACATCAGCACTATCGAGCTGCGAGATCGCACTATCCAAGTCCGGTACCACCTGGCCATTCACCGTTCGCGCTGGGGCCTCACCTTCAACAGGCGCTACCGTTGCGGCTTCGATTGACTGGTCCAGCTCAGCTTTCTCAACCTCTAGCTGCTTCTCTGCAAGCTCTCTAGCCTTCTCCAGTTCAGCCTCAATGGCCTCAGCGTCCAGAACATTGCCGATCTCTTCCCCGGTGGCTAAGGCCAGTTTCACCTCCAGCGGGTTCAGTACTTCAGCGGTGATCAGTGTGGAGTAGGTATCAGCTTCAGTCTTTTTGAGTTCAGCCTCTTCCTTAGGAGTGGCCTTATAAATGCTGGGGTAGTCGATGCCATACCCGTCAGGAATGCTCCCCACAGATGCCTCAAACAGGGCGTTAAATACTCGTCGGTGGTTGTCCTTAAAGTTGGCAACTTGGAGGCTATTGACCGTATCAGCCCATGCCCTGGACTCAGCCCCGCCACTATCGGCTAGACCAGATTTATCAACAGAGCCCCATAACTTGTAATGGGGTAGACCTGAAGCGGCTGTTAATTCATCCCTGAAGCCGTTGGCATTCTCAGCCACCCCGGTAAATGTCCTTTCCTGGAATTCGCTATTTGAAGACTCCCCATCCTGCACCAAAATCCGGTGCATGGAGATCATCTCAGCAATCGAATTCAGCGTCTTAGTCAGGGCGGTCTCACCCTCTTCTTGCATCATCAGCTCACCCAAATTGGCGATGGCCACTTTAAACAGTGAGTAGCTGTCGAGGCCCTTTGCGATCGCGTTCTGCACCGAGTAATGCCGACAGAAACATTCATACAGTGACTGCACCACAGAATCGTGGGCACCATCGGCAGATTCTAGGTTGATGTCGTAGGGATGGATGAAGGCACCATCGAATACGAGTACTCGAGTCTCATGGATTTTTTGTTTGAATTCAGCGTTCTTTAGCTCACTCCCTCGTTGGTACCGTCGGGCAATCTGGTAAAACTCTGGGTCTTCATAATTGATGGCATCGTTGGCGGGTCTGAGCTGGTACCGATCCAGGACAGAAAACCCCTCGAAGGATTTCACCTTAGTGAGTGGTTTCTCTAGCTTTTCATTGCCATTCACCCGCATGACAATGTACCCGCGTCCAAACCAACGGGCGTACATCTCTGCCCGCTGAAAGGCCATAGCCCCGCCCATTTTGCGGCTGTACTTAGACTGTTCACCGCCAGCTTCGTACAGGCCCATTACTGTTTGAATGGCTTCAGCATCATTGCTGGGGTGGGTGATGGTGACACCCGCTTTAACCATGTCCATAGCGGGAACATCAATGATCCGCCTGACCCACCAGTTTCCCCGATGCAGCTGTCGAAGTTCATGCTCTCCAAGAATGGGGACGTAGCCAACCTCAGTCTCGGTAAAGCTGTCCCGCATCGTGCCCATGCCTGTAGACCGGTTCACCAGCATGCTGTGGTTCAAAGCGGTGATCATGTTGTCGAGGCGGATCTCTGGCATGGGTGGGGAATTAGCCGTACATTGCGGAAAGCTTCTGGACCGTTGTTGCTTCTTGCGGTCCCATCAGCTCAGTTATAGCCCACACTAGCGCATCCATCCTATTAGGAGAATCTTGATCAGGTGTCCATCGGCACATTTCAGACTCAAGGTCGGGGTAATGACCTACATGGTGAACTTGTCCATTCTCGTATAACTGTTGGACCGGCTCAGCTCTGACAAGCTTGCCTCTGGTGGCCTGAACTTCTTTTACTGCAACCAATGGGTCCATGTTTTGGATGGCTGTTTTCACCATGTCCCCACCATAGTTGCGCTCAACTGCAAGCGTGTTAGCTGCCAGCGCATGGTACCGAGCGATTGCAGTTCGAAACCATTGGTTAGGAGTACCAGCTAAAGAGTCATCGGCCAATACGTAGTAATGCTTGTCTGCTGTTTTACCCACAGCAACAATACCGGCTTCAGTTTTAGTACTGCCCGAGGGGTCAATGCCAATAACAATGCGGACTAATACGGGCGCTGCTGTCACCCGATATGGCTCAATATCTCGCTCCATACTCCACAGCCCACCATCAGGGCGGTCTTCGTGTTGAGACTCTTGGAGGAATGCTGATAATCCCCAGTCATTGATCTGCTTTTCAGCAGTTTCTAGATTTTGACCTTGTGGCCAGGTTGGAACGCCACCAATTACCCGGTATCGATTCTTTTTGTTTACCTCATCGTAATACTGCTCGTACTGTAGCTCTTGAACAGCTGGCTCTTCTGTGACGGTAGCCCCCATCAAAACGCCTGCCCTGCCATCGGCTACCTGAGCGATCGCACTATCTTTGTGAATTTTGTTCTGCACAAATAGACCTGTGGCATAGGTGGCCCCAGCGGCAAGAATCGCTTTAGATATGGTGGCTAACTTTTTCTGAGTGATTTTGATAGAGTCATGCTCTCCATCGACGTCATCTAAGATAATCAGATCCGGCCTAAACTGCTCCATCCGCGCGCCCCGGACACGGCTATTTAGGCCAACACCCAGCACCCCAAACCCATTAGCAGTCTGCAATCGCTCAGCTGTCCACGCAATACTAGCCTGGTAGCGGTTGACAGCCCTAGGAACACCCATTTGTTCAAGCAATGCGGCTATCGCTTGAACATGCATGTCAGCTTGGTCTTGAGTACCACAGACATAGAGAACAAAACGTCTGGTGAGGGCACAGGCGAGGTAGGCACAAACCTGTTCTGCAATGGTCGATTTAGCTCCACCCCTTGCCCATATTTCGACCCTGGACTGAATAGGTTTGTCAGGTTCTATTTTTGAGGCCCAGTCCCATACAGCTAAGTGTCGATTGCCGGTCGGGATAAGAACACCAGGCAGTCTTCTCTCAAGAAACTGATGGGGTGGCTCGCCAGTCCGTGGTGTTAGCTCTGGGGCGAGGCTGTTGTGACCTCTATCTGCTTGCCGTCGTCTTAGCTCTAACATGGCCTGAGCACGGACAGCTAACGGATAGCGTTTTTTAGGCATTAGCTAATTCTTCAAGCTTACTGTCGTCCATTGTGGCCAGATCCAGCTCATCCTGAGCAACACTCTGGTCATGGTTCCATTGGACAATTTTGAATAGGCTGTTTAATGCCTGGACTTTTACACCGGCACCATCTTGATCGGGTCTATCTACGACATCCCACAGTGCCCTGGTGATTTTGTCTAAAGGTGAATCTGGGTCGATAGAGGCAAGCCTTACTCGAGCTTGCGGAACAGACTCCGAATCATTCGAGAACCCCCTAGGGTTTTCTGCTTTTATTTTTTCTTGAAACGCAGTTACCCAGCCGTGTAGAGTCCCATTCGGAATATTCGGATACTGCTGTTTTATCTCAGAATAATTTAGGCCTTCTCTAACAAGGCGCTCAATAGCTGGCTTATGGTGGCCATATCTCGACTTGCCCGCCACATTTCAATGAGATTGCAACACCCACAGTATAGCCACAGCCGACGGATTAGCCGCAACCCCATCAAAACGGTGGCCCAATCTTGTCCCATGCCCAGGTCCCATTCAGCCCCAGGCAAACCAGCCCTTCGTCCTGTAGCTCGGCAATCGTAGCGATGGTCCATTGCTTGAGTGCGATCTCAACAGTTACGGGGTCGCCGGGGCGGAGGTCTAGGTCAGTCATTAGGGCGAGTATTAGCCAAAGGTCTAGTTGTCTAAGACAGTCCTGAGTTATCTTAATGCAATGGAAGAGCTATGTAGTCTCTTTATTCAGTACGATGCCAGTCATTTATAAAGGCAAAAAGTCATCATCTTTAGGCGACTTGCTGGCCTATGCGTATAAACCCCTGAACTCTGGCAGTGCTCGATTTGCTAGGGTTTTGGCATATGTCTTTACTCCCTTGATCTTGCTCAATGTCGTTGGGAGCGTGATTGAGCCTGAGGTAGCTAAAGAACCCCCTGCGCCGGTAGCTGAGTCAAAACCTAAGCCCGCTACCCCAAGGCCTGACTTAACCGCCGCAGAGTTGGACGAGTTCGATCTCGTCGTCCTAGAGTTAGACCCTCAGCAACTGTTAGTCACTAAGATGACCCAGTGGCAGGATTCCCAAGTAGTCAACGTAACTGTAGGCAACGGGTTTATCGCATCAAATCAAATTCAGCAAGGCGAGATTGCGATCTCAATGCGTGACGGATTAGCTAAAATTTGCCAATGCGGCCCTGCTTTGAGGTTCTCAACAGAAGGTGGGCAGCTTTTAGTAGAAATTGGTAGAGGCCAACCAAAATACAAATGGACCCAAACTGGTGCGCAGAAAATGAAGGCGCGATCGCAGTAGATGTCACATTCCAGCTAGCAACAGCCGTGACTGATGACGGGGAAGGCGGCAGCGCCGATGGTACGACCGATATTGTCATCCCGGTGCGGCTAGTGCCCGTTCAGCGTTTAGGCGATGTGGCCGGGATTAACGAGCAGGCCTTTCCTGGTTCCCCCACTTATAGCTATGTGTTTAACGGCTGGGTGAACGATTCTACTGACTACTTGTTCCCCGACAGCCTCAGGCACCAAGGGCGTGTGATAGGCGCGGCAACACTCCAGAACAGGCCAGGGCGCATTGAGTGTTCTATTGGTGCATTTCCCATTAAGGAAGCAGCTGAGATGATCGGAGAGAAGTTTACGGCGGGCTGGGTGCCGGATTAATCATGGTTAGGCCAATAATTGAAAGACTAAGTATTCCCGATAAGTCTAAAACTGCCTTAGAGTCATTGCTAGTCAATTCAGAGGGACGTGGCTACGTGTCAATTGGTGACATGACTAATTGGACAGAATTTCAGCCTGACGCTTACGAATTTTTGTGCAGGCTGCTGTCGCCAGTTAGGTTTCGAGGCGAAGTTGTATCACTAAAAAGGGAGCTTGGCGAAAGCAATGTTACCCACGAAAAGGTAGTTCAGGGTTTAACTTCTTTTGCTAAGACCGGTCGAGTTGGTATACCTGGAACTAACTAGCTAATGACCCCTGGAGAATTAAGCAATTTTCGTGAGCTAATGGCTGATTTTGGTTGGGCGAAAAGGTCAATAGATGCCATGACCGAAGCTCTTTGGATGGCTCAAAAACGTGGGCACATGACAATAGGCGATCTTGCCGCTTGGAGTGAGTGGCAAACAGATGGCTTTGAATGGGCTTTTTATGCAGTGGTAGGTCGCCCTAAGAAGCAAGATGAAAACGCTGTTGACTTTTTTATTCCCTATTTTGCTACCAAAAAAGTGACAGAAGATTTGTTTATTGAAAAAATGACAGCAATGATGAAAGCAGGCCTAGAGGCAACGACCTAGCCCTGCTCCCACGCTTCACTAGATAGCCAATACGGCTCTCCCTGGCCCTTTGTATAGATTGAGACTCCATTGCCATCCATAGAGACCCGCTTCACCTCTGACGGATGCATGGCGACAACGGTTTTCCCTCTGTCGGCCCACTGAGCTGTTATTAGTGTGGCGGCTTTGCGCTGAATATCGGTCCACCGACTAGAAAAGAAAAGCACATGTAGTAGGTTTATGGCCGTTGCCATTGTTGAGGCATGGGTTGTAGTCCCCAGTAGATCCGATATCTCTTGCCATCGGTCAACAACCGTTTGGGATAATCCCGTGGTGCGGATTTCAGCCATCAGTGAGCGTTTGCCAGGATACGTGGCATTTTAGCCCATCCTGCAAATTGTCGGCCATGCTGTACCCATGGCGACTGTAACTATCAATCGAGCTGCAATAGACCGAGCGCTGACTAACGGGCTGGAGGATACAGTCCGTGACCTTGATAGTGCGTACCAGACAGCCATCGAGTCACCGCGTTATGCATGGCCAGGGATAACCCGCCGCCGGTCTGGCGAGACTGCGGGCACTACCCGAAACATTGTCGATAGAGGTGACTTCAGAGACTCTCAGCAGGTTCAGTTTATTAACCCGTTTTTGGCTGAGTTTAGCTGGAATACCCCCTACGCCCCTCAGATCTTTTTTGGTTATACAACCCGAGCAGGTAACTCATTCCCCCCACGTAATCCAGTAGAGGAAGCTCATAAAGTCATTGACCCAACAGCGCTATTTGCTGAGAGTGTCCGGAGGTATGCATCGTGAGCATTACCCTGGCTGAACTTCGCAACCGTGTGGCCACCGCCTTAGCTACTGAGTTAGGGACTAAGACATTTTCAACCACGAACGGCGATGCAACAGTGCAAGCCCTAACTATTGATGATGGCTCAGTGCCTGTTACCAGTGGGGTCCCCTGGGTGCAGAAGCCTAAGAAGCACACAGGGCTAGAGTGCGTGATTGAGCCTGAAATTGACAGCGATATGCGCACTTTGTTGGGAGGGGACTTTTACCTCCGTCACACCACCCGGATTACGCTCAAGCAGTTTGATATTACTGACACCACCATGACTGGGCGCTCTCTGCTGATCAAGGGATTAGGGAATCTTATCGACCGGATCGGGCCACGTATCCGCAGAAATACAGCGCTCGATTCGGTAGAGCAACAAAGTTTCGACATCATCCAAAACGCGAGTTCATAGCCATGCCATCACAGCCAGTTCCTCCATCCCCTCCCCCATTGCCAAGCTCAACAGTCATGCTTGAGTTCATCAACCCTACTGACGGGGAGGTAGCTGGAAGCGCTGAGGTCACTGTTACTAGGATTGGCCAGATTTGCCTGCACACTGCGCAAGATATTCCCGCTGGGAGCCTTGCAATTATCCCCTCTCTTTTGACATCAAGCATCTCCCAGGTTCAGTCACCACCTACGCCGCCAACTCCACCCAAGTTCTCTAGTTTCGATCACCCATAAAACCCATGCCACAAGCCACTCAACCCATTAGCCCTCCTCAGGCAAAAAATACAATCGTCCGTTCAGCCCTCATCGCAACTGGCCAAACATCAAGGCCTATCGCAGGTACTTTTACTGTTGCCGGAACAGGCGACAGCGGTGGCGTCACGACTGAAGGGACGGCCGAAGATATCGCCGTAACCCTTGATAGCGCGATCTCCAGCGTTGTTGAGGTTGGTCAGCCACTGGAGTTTATTTCACCTGCTGGCGTGAGCGTTATTGCCCGTGTGCGTACCCGATACGCTGGTTCAGGGACATCTCTTGAGCTATCTGCTAATGAATCAATCCCTGATGGTTCGACAGCGGTTTTTCCGCCTGTGGCCCGTATCCGTCAGTCTGCTGACATTAACGAAACGGTTGCTACCACATCATTCTCTAGTTTCGACCATGCCCAGTCTGCCGTATCTATTGGTGAGGGTACAGCAGACGGCACCTTTAACGGTGGCTATTCGTACTATGACGCTTTCTATGAAACGCTTGCTTATGCCAAGGACAACACCCAAAAGCTTTATGTAGAGCGTGAGTTAGAAAGCCCTGACAGCAATGTCTTTTCAAAAGGTCCAATTCTCTGGGGCATCTGCGTTGCTACGGGCATCGCCAGCCCTGCGGCTGATGGTGGCGAGGTTCAAGGCAATATCACCGTCGCCTTTGATTCAATCAACCGTATCGCGCCTCAGACCTAATGCTAGTGCTCAGTAACCGTGATGTTTATCTGTTCTGCAAGCCTGGTGAAGGTGGCCTAAAAGTAATTGCTAGCTGGCTGAAGGATAAGGAGATCGCAGGAACTGGGCAACAGCTATGGAATCGAGAGAAGGGGGTTATCCATGGCACTGTAGAAATCCCCCCTGGCACTGCTCAAATCCACACCGATACCTTCTTTCCATATGTCACAGCTCCCATGGAAACTAGAACCTAAATATCAAAAGGTTGATGTAGGCGGTGTCACTTTGTTTGACGTCCCTCTCTACCCATCCCAATTGGTAGATGAAGCGATTTTGTGGACTGCCCTGAAGCAAGATAAATCTATCAGCTCATTGGAAGCCGCTAAGCGGTATGTAATCCATTCTTTGCGACTTCGAAAAGTGATTGAGGAATCTGTCACCGATGCTGAGCTATCGGCACTGTTGTCAGTGGATTTGACCACTGAACTGTTTGAATTGTTTTTCTATGGCATTCAGGGCAAGCCTGAAGAAACTCCATTGGAGGAAAACGCTACTGAAAAAAAGAAATCGACTGGGGTGAACTTTTCTGGAAACTCCAGCTCTACTACCCCAGTGTCCCAACCTTCAGGCAAGAAAGATTTGGTCGTTGCCCAGTTGGGGTAGCTGTTGACGCGATCTCGGTCTATGAAGCTGAACGGCTTAAGCAGCTGGAGTATGAGGCCCGCCCGCTGGCCAACCTAGGAACAGTCACCGCAAGGCTGCATGGGGTTAAGCACCCAGATACAGCATGGTTTAACGAGTATGAGCTGATCCAAAGGAAACAGACAGTGAATGAGTTGTTTCCCAAGAGCGTGGCCAAGTTTTATGTAGAGCTATGGGAAGCCAAAAAAATCCCTAGCTGGGTGGATGACATTACCGACATTGACAAGATGAAATTAGCAGCATTGTAGATGGTTGACGCTGGCAGAGTTTTATTTCAAGTAGGTATTGATCGCTCATCGGCAGATAGGGCGATCGCTGACCTTGAAAGACGGCTTGCTGCAGTTGGTGACATTGACCTAAAGCTTCCAAACACTTCGGCGGCAAATGGTGTAGCCCGACAGGTTGAGTCTGCATTTGCTCGAATAAAAGTCCCCGAGTTCAATCTCTCTGCTGATACGCGCAAACTAGAGAATTCTGTAAATCGAGCCAAAGGTGTTTTCCAAGAAATAGAAATTGCGATCGCAGCGCTTAATCGGCAGCGGATAGAGGTTGATTTTAGGATTAAGCGTGGCGATTCTGACTTGGCTAGACTTGAGGCTCAACTCCAGGGACTTCAAGATAAGCGAATTCAAATTAATGCCAATGCTCAGGCTGCTACCGCTGAAGTCCAGGCCATTGACGAACGCCTGAAAGCTCTGACGCGTAACGCAGTCCAACTCGAGTTAGATGTTGAGTCTGAGAAAGCCCAGAGTGAACTCATAGCGGTAAACGCTCGCATCGAAAGACTAGAAGCTCGTCGCATCAGGGTGCAAGCTACCGTTGATAATGTTGACCCTGAGGTAGCCAAAGTTGAAGCCAAAATCAATGAACTCAACGCCCGGAAAATCAAAATTGAGGCTGACACTGGCAGCGCTAGAACGCAAATTAGTCAGCTAGATAAAACCCTAGATGACTTGCGTGGTGATAACGCCCAACAAGCCTTAGAACGCCTTCAGCGTGAATTTCGGGAGACTGGTGACGCCGCGCAAAAAGCAGGTGGCGAAACAAAGTCATTCAACTCTATTCTGGCTGGACTTTCCGCTGGGGCTGCCAGTCAACTAATAGGTAAGTTGGTTGAAGCCTTTGGGGCGTTAACCAACGCCGTCACGGGGTTTGTCGCTGCTAGTGTTCAGGCCAATGCCACAATCAGAGTCACTGAAAATGCGCTAACAGCTGTTTTGGGGTCTCAAGAGGCTGCTGCCGAAAGTATCGACTTTCTTAAGCAAACTGCAATTGACACAGGGCAGAACTTCGAAGCCCTCATTGGTAGCTATTCTGGTCTGAGTGCTGCTGCCGCCAATTTTGGGGTTCCTCAGGAAGAGGTTAACGAACTATTCCTGGAAACCAGTCGAAATCTTGGAATTTTCGGAAAAAGTGGAGCCGAAGGCGAACGTGTTTTTAATGCTCTAGAGCAAATTTTCTCAAAAGGAAAAGTCAGCCTTGAAGAACTCACTGGTCAGTTGGGTGAGCAGCTGCCAACGGCGCTAGGAGCGGCGGCTGCAGGTCTTAAGGAGACCGGAGTTTTGACAAATGGAACAACAGCAGAACTACTAGACTTAATCGACGCAGGATTGGATGCCGCTACGTTTGGGCAAGGACTCACTGCTGGATTAAAGCTGGTCCAAGGCGAAATTGACCCAACCCAAAAAGCGTTGGCCAGTCTAGAAATTTCTATTGGAGACCTGCAAAGGGCGCTAGGCAAATCATTAGAACCGCTGGAAGTTGCCTTCTCCGATACGTTTGGGACAATCTTCAGAGAAGTAGATGTCAGCGCATTAGACCCACTGGCAGAAGCTGGGGAGCGACTGAGAGACGCGTTAGCTGACAACCCAGAACTAGCAGAACGACTGGGCGAAGCATTGAGCAGCGTCCTAGCTGCGGGCGCCGAAGTTACCGCTGAACTCTTGGATGAAATCACTCGAATATTATCTAAGCCAGAAAATATTGAACGCTTTGCCAGTGAGCTAGAGAGCATCGCTGACACCATTCTGGTAGTAGGGTCAGCAGCCGCAAATAGCATTGATAAAATCCTTGCGATCGCAGATGCATTTACTAAAGTCGCCGAACGGTTGGTGCCATCATTGCGGCTACTCGGCGTTGCTGAAGACATAATTCAACGACTAAGTAACTCTAAACCCATTGAAATTAAAGGGTCTGTCAACTTCGACGAATCTGTGTCAGAAGGGGCTGCAGGGCTTGGCGTTGATCTTGATAACTCTCGCCGTACCCGATTATCCAGAGAGGAACTAAGTCAAAAAGTCCAGGACAATAAAGAGGCTAGCGATCAAGTTGCCGCCGATGCTGACCGTGCTGCCAAGGCTGCCGCCGCCGCTAAAGTTAAAGCAGACAAAGAGGCTGCCGAGCAGTTCAAGCAAGCCAATCTAGACGCTATCTCAGCGATAGATGTGGCCCAATCCAACCGTATTGCTGGGGTGCGGCAAAATCAGGCCGCAGGAAATATCACGGAAGATGAGGCCGATGCTCAAATTTCAAGCATCGAAATTGAAGGCATCCAAGAACGTATTGCATTACGAGAAGACGAAATAGCCAAAATAGAAGACTTTGCCAGTCGCAAGGTCATTTCCGAAAAAGATGCCGCCGATCAGATTAGGAAGGCAAATGAGGGTATCGCTGACCTAACTCTAGAAGCTGTCGAAAAAGAGATTGAGGCTCAAGACGCTGCCGCTGCTGCTGCCAAGGACAAAGCAGAGGAGGCAGTTAAGGCAGCCGAAAGCCAGTTAGACGCTCAACAGCGGCTAAACGATCTACAGTCTGAGCAGATTAATATTCAGTCTGAGTTGGCGCTGACTGCATTGCAGGACCAAGCCAGTCTCATCGGGGCTCAGGCAGATTTAGAGCAATCACGCCTATCACTTTCTCGTCAGACCTTAGAGGCAAAATTAGCCGAAGCCACCGCCATTGAGGATAGTGTGGCGGTGGAAGAATTACGCGATCGCATTCTCATCAACCAGCGACAATCCATTGCTGCCGAATTTAGCGCTCGGCGTCAGTCGCTCCAGATTCAACAACAGCAGGTATCACTGGATGCTGACAGGGAATCACGGCTAGGACGCATTGCTGAGGCAGAAGCCAAAATAGCGTTAGAGCGAGCACGGTTAGACAATGGCACGACCGACGAAGAGCTGAGCGGGCTGGAAGAAATAGTAAAACTCAGGGAGGAGCAAACAGACTCACTGAAAGAACAGGCCAGAACTCAGCAAGATATTTTGACGCTTCAGCTTGAACAGCTCGACACTGACGAGCAAATTGCGGAACAACAGGCCACGGCAGAGCGAAGGCAGCAGGCCATTGAAAAATCTCTGAAAAATCAAAAGGACTTAGCCGATGAGCAGCTAAAAACTGAAAAAGATTTGGCCAGTGCTACCAAAGACCGGGCTAACGCCGCTGAAAGTATTGTGTCGGCGCTAAGTGGTTTAGAGGACGTATCGCAAGCGGATGCTCTAGGCAACCTTGATCAACTGGAAGGAAACCTCGGGACAGCTCGCCGTGCTGGGGTTCTAGACGATGACGATGCTAATCAGCTGCAATCAGCCATCAACCAAGCCCAGCGATTTAGCCGTGGCGGGTTTGACGTCGATGAGGCATTCAGGTTTGCTAGTCAAAACGAAGACAATCCATTTGCTGGCGGCGTGCTGGATGCCGTCGGGCTAGGTGGTGTTAATTCGTTTTTTGATGCTCAACAAGAACTACAGTTGGCAGACTCTCAGATTTCAACGCTGACCGAAGAGATTAGGTCGGTAAAAGCCGCTATTGAGCAATCATTTCCCGACACCATTGAGAATAACTTCAATGTAGGGGACACAACCGACCCATACGAACAGATAGCAGCTATCACCGGAGCGGTAGCAAGGGGGGCCCGTGGTTAGTCCATTGTTGGCAGACCCCCACTATGTGGTCAAAGACCCTGCTGGTGCAGTCTCAAACGTTGAACTCCGCCTATTCTCTAGTGGCAAGCCAACGATCAACCGTATTGGTCGCAGCATCCAACGTATTAACAGGGCAGGGAGACACGTAGAGACGGGTCCCTCCTATAACCGACGGTATGAGTGGCCCATCAGAGCTGTCGTGCTTGCCGATGACAGGGCTAGGCTTCAAATCTTAGAAACCCTGCTTAGTACTGGGGCCCGCACCCATCTGATCCTTGAAGACAGAATGAGGACAATCCCGTTTGAGTCAACTCCTCAAAAACAGGGCATTGCAGGAACAGGATTCACTATTGACACATTTACCATGGGTTTTGCCCAGTATGCGGTGAACTTTATCTTAGACGCCAACCCTGTTGAATTTCTGGAGAAAGGAGGGGAAGAAGACCGATATGTCATTAATGGTACGTTTACCGAAATCCCCGGCATCAGCGTATGACTCGAGTAGACCTACGCCTGCCAGCTGCTGCCACCAATCCACCCCGGCTGATTATCGGCGGAGTAGATTATTCACTCCAGTTTTTTGCGTTCACTGGCCAGGACAGCTTCGTTGATGAGTCAGGATTAGTTACCTTTGACGGTCAGATAGAGATAGACCAGATTCGCGGCGGCCAGCCCATAAACAACTGGGACAACCCAGAGTTATTCACTATTGGTACGGCAGTCACTTTTGAGGTGTGGCGCAATGGAGCGTATGAACTCCACCCTCGTGGGTCATTACGGATTATTGGCAGCGCCCCCGACGAAGGCAACCCAGAAGAAGGGCGTCCACCTCAGCAAACTCTAGAGGTAGCCTGCCTGATTGGTGCTCGGTTATTTGCTGGTCCGACCGATGAGTCTGAGCTACTCAGTCTAGTCAACCCTGGTAGCACCACAAACGCCATTACTGTTGTCAATCGATTGCTTGCTTTGGCTGGCTGTGGCGTTCCCACCTATAACCAAGCGGGGACCACAATCAGATTCAGGGATGTTCCTCAGCTATCAGGGAGCTACCTGGAGTCAGCCGGTAAAATGCTGGCCAGTATGGGGTTGTTTGCGTGGTGCGATCGCAATGAGTCAATCCAGATTCATCGAGCTACCGACAGCGATCCAATATTGGTCATTAGCGAGGCTGAACTGGCTGAAGATATTCGCCCTGTGATCGTTGGCCAACCCCCCGCAGACGAAGCTGTCGTATCGGGCAGTTACCGGGAGGTGTTTGATCGATCTGAGAATACGGGTGAGATATTCACTGAGGACCGTGGCAATAAATCACTGATCGCGCCTACCCCTATCGTTCAGCGGGCTCCTAACAGTAGTTCTATTATTTTTAGTGGCGGCGGCCAAGGCATTATTTCAACGTTTAGGCAATCTGAGGATATTGACTTTGGCAACAGCCGTGTAACCGACACCCAGGAAGAGACCCAAATGGGATACCTGGTGTATC
>ERZ1740072.217-NODE-217-length-25232-cov-9.088215_pt1 | contig 25232 bp, 31 predicted proteins | sample MGYA00581733_ERZ1740072 | MGnify/ENA primary metagenome ERZ1740072 (study PRJEB43018, sample SAMN04849741) | marine metagenome | isolation source: floating plastic debris | place: Pacific Ocean | collected 2008-08-30 | study: EMG produced TPA metagenomics assembly...
GCATACCCAGACGGTAGGACAGTTCCCACTCACGACCCATGTAGCAGAAGACGCCAATGAGGAAGTGGAAAATGACCAGCTGGTAAGGACCACCGTTGTACAACCACTCATCTAAGGAAGCAGCTTCCCAGATGGGGTAGAAGTGAAGACCGATGGCGTTGGAGGAAGGAATAACAGCACCCGAGATGATGTTATTACCGAGAATCAAAGAACCAGCAACGGGCTCACGGATACCGTCGATGTCGACGGGAGGAGCGGCGATGAAGGCGATGACGAAGCAAGCAGTGGCAGCCAGCAGTGTGGGAATCATCAGAACGCCGAACCAGCCTACATAGAGGCGGTTTTCGGTGCTAGTGACCCACTCACAAAACTGGTTCCACAGGTTAGCGCTTTGGCGCTGCTGTTGTAGAAGGGTAGTCATGAATTAATAATTGCGTGGTGCGAACGAAGAACGAACGCGGTTTACGTTATGTATGTACCTAATATAACAATAATTAGTAAAGTTTTGTAACTATCTTTAGACATAGATAAAAAATACCCCTCCGATGAAGGTCATTCATCGGAGGGGTAACTGGGCTGACATTGCCGCAGATAGCTGACTATGGACTTAAAGAGCGGCAGTCAAGTACACGCTAAGCAAAGTTGCGAGTCCCATGCAGATAAGTCCCAGACTATCCTGCATGTCAAACCGTCTCGGAACTTCCATCTGAGCCGCATAGACAGCAACCTTAGTGCCAGCTTTAGGGTGATTTGTCATTGTAAATGTCCTGTATACGTCGGTGAAAAACAGTTTGGATCCCTACAGCAAGTAGCGGGGTATCCGTTAATTTGACGACGCTTGCACTACCGAAGAGAACCGGTGATGCGCGGGTGGGACGGCCATCAATACATTAATGGTAAGTGAATAAATGTAAACTTGCCAGATAATGCTTGACATAGTGGCAAATATCTAACTCTAGATGTAGATGTAATAGCAGCTGACTAGCCCCTAGCGCAGACATTTTTGTCTGGATTGTCGTGCTTCACAGTAAAGGCTCCCCCCCTAGAGCATGAAGGAAGCCTTTAAAAGAGAACGCGAATAGGACTGAGCTGCAGCTCAGTATCACTCCTTCTTCAAATTATTGATTGGAGTTTTCTGATTATCAGTGTCATGATCGACGGCGTAGTCGGCTTGGAGATCGTCTTGACGATGATCATTTAGCCGCGTCTTTAACCGATTAAAGTGAGTGTTGTTATTGATTGGCATATGGGGTGCAGGTAGCTCATCATTTGGCCAGGTATCAATATCACCACAGGCACATAGCTCAGCTACTGGCATTGTGGTGTGTATTGCAACTGGAATGCTACAGCGAGCGCAGTCAGTGATCTCCCAATTGGGTGATAACAGTTCCTCGATCGTTTCTTGGGTGCCGTCTAAGTAACAATCACGACCGCTAACGGTCATAATACTCTGCCAGCAGTCGTCAAAGGCGCGGCTAAAGCGATGCCCCTCTAATACAGGTACGGGACGCTGGGTGATTCGCCCGTTACCAATGTGGATGGATTTGCCTAGCTGGAACCAATAGGCTAAGTAGTGTCGAACGTCTTGTGGGGATGCCATAAGCTACCTCGTACTGTGCAATAGCGTTACAGTACGCTGACTGTCACGGTCTCATCCTAGCGCTTGAAAATTACAAATCTAGGGATATTAATCTATTTTAAGGTATGCCATCTTGGGTTTGGCTGGTGTAGCTCAGGCTTTAGCGGGTAGCGGGCTGCCGAGCTGCTTGAGGTCAAGGGCGTAGCCACCCGTAACTAAGTAAACCTGAGTGGCGATTGCACCTATCTGCCGGACGAGATGTCCTAAGCGATCGCGAAACTTACGGCCCAAAGGATACGCAGGGATAACCCCCCAGCCAGTTTCTTCAGCAACTAAGATCACATCGCAGGGAGGCGAGATTAATGTGGCGAGCAGTTCGTCAGTGCACTGTTGCCATGTATCGTCTTCTTGGTCTAGCTGGTTGGCTAACCATGTACCCAGCGAGTCAACTAGCAAGCAGCTGTCAGTGTTGGCCGCTCGAATAGTATTTGCCAGATCTTTAGGAACCTCTCGAACCTGCCAGCAATCGGGTCGTCGCTGTCGATGCTGTTCAATACGCCGCTGCCACTCAATATCGTCTGCAGAAACCGTTGATGTTGCAATGTAAGTTACCGGCTTTTGGGTTTGTTTGGCCCAATGCTCGGCCCATTCGCTCTTACCTGAGCGGGCCGGACCTGTAACCAAAATGAGCTGAGACATCAAATATAATCACGATTAAACTGCGGTTCGCTGGTAGCTGTATGGTATCCCTCATATAGCCAGGCTAGAAAGGAAATCATAAACCCAGCTGCTGGACCTATACCAAAAATAATCAGTTCGACGCCGCTCATTGTTTTACCTGTTGACTGTGCCAATTATTTCACTGGCCACCTTGGTAGAGCATCAGCGCATGCACCCAAAGCTGATGTGAGTTTGGATGTTAGTTACTGGTGAATACTGGGTCAACCGTTAGCTCAGTCAGGAGCAGGCGTATGCTGTCGGCGCTCTAACCACCATAGGACTGTGATCCAAAGAATGACTACAGCTAAAGCGGCTACGGTAAACTGAGTCACCCAACCAACTAGAGTTGCTAGGGGAATCAGCTGACCTACAAAAAATGCCAGAGTGACCATAACCGTACCCCAGAGGCTGGCTCCTAGAAGGTTGCAGAGTAAAAACTTCCAGTAGGGCATGCGGGCAATACCGGCCAGGGGACCTGCGAAGATGCGGAGTAAGGCAACAAACCGACCGACAATCACGGCCTTACTTGCATTTTTACTAAACTGCTCACGGATACTGACCAGGGCTGTTTCGTTGATGCGCAGCAAGGAACCCAAACGTAGTAGCAGTGGCCAGCCGCCATAGAAGCCAATCCAGTAGCCTACACTGTCGCCAATAACAGCACCTGCGATCGCGCTAGACAGAACCCACCGATAAATTAATTCATCACTGCCTGCCAAAAAACCACCCACTAGAGTTACCGTCTCCCCAGGAATAGGTAGCCCCATATTTTCGAGCATGATGCCAAAAAAAATGGCCCAGTAGCCATAATCTTGAGCTAGGGCCTGGATTGTTTCGAGGGAGAAAAAGTCGAACGTCAACAGATGCATAGAGGCGGGGTTATCTTTTCTTTATCTTATTCACTTTTTCTTACGTTCGGTAGCATTAAGCCAACGAAAATCGCTGAACTTTATCTGTTTTCTCCGACAGCTACATTTTCTACACATGTGTATGCGTAAATCTACGCCTCTTCAACATCCGCGCACGCAGCATGGATAGCAGCCGTACGAATTGTCCTCATTGATGCGATCAGCGCCATAAAAAAACCTCCCCTAAAAGAGGAGGCCATGACTAAGTTGATGGGAGATACCCCTATGCTTCTGAGAAGCTGGCCATGGAGGCTCTACCTAGCATAGATTGTGGAAACGTTGGTAGATCAAGGCAGTGCTGAGTGCGGCGAGTTCGAACGGCTAGACGATAGCTGACGTTTTGCAGTTCTGCATTTAACTGTCGATTTTCCTGCTGAATATGAGCAACCCGATTTTTGACAGCCTGCATTCGCTCAGAAAACTTTTGCTTATAAATTTTAGGTAGCTCTTGAACCACCTGTTCTAGCATGCGAGTGCGGTCAGTGAGTTCTTCAACAGTCTGCCGCATCTGATGGATTTCTTCATCGCGACTTTCAAGCTGTTCTTGATAAAAAGCCACCTGCTTTTCTACACCCTGTAGCTGCTCTCGCAAGGCTCTGACCTCGGTCTGATGACGTTCAGAAACATCCGGAGAGGGTAGAAAATCTTGATTGCCTTTAACCAGACGAAACAGCTCTTGAGACAGCTGTTGTACCAGCTGATCCCTCATCTGCAACTCTTCTTGCAAGCGAGCAACTTCTACCTGAGAATCGGATGTTCTTAATTTAGTCAATTGGACCACGAGATCACTCCTACAGTACTAACAATCACTTCTAAAGCTGTGTCAGTGAGCAGACTCCCTGCTAGACAACAGTTAAATTAGTGCCTACTGACTCAAAACATGATTTGAACTATTTAGAAATGTCATATGACAGCATCTTTCAGACAAACTTATCTTGAGTATCAGCAACGTTGAATTAATAATGGGCAAGCATTAAACGGGCAATAGTAAAAACCAGCAACTTAGATTAGCGTCTGTTGTAATTTTTCTGTTGCACTTTTCAGGACGACGTTTGTCCTTGAATTAACACGTTCAGCAGTTTATGCAAACATCAACACATTAGAGCCTCTAATCTCATGCGGTATTGGAGCGTTGTAGCGAATAGTCATCAAACCAACCATCAAAACTCCAATAAATATCAGCAAAACTGTGCTCGAAACCTTCATATCAAGTCATTTTAGAGACTTAATAACTGAAGTAGCAACAAAGCTTACACCCAAGTGCCCATAAATTTAGCACCAATTTCGTAAAATGCAAGGATTTTATTCTTTAGGTTTGCAATTATCCAAAAAACCAAAGGCCATAGTCACTACAGCAACCATGGCCTTTGGTTTAAGAATGTCCAGAATATACGAAGTTAATTGCGATCGCTATCCCTGCTTTAAGAAGGTTGGACTTAGGATCCGAGCGGTGCAGCCTGAGCCGGTGCTTCTTCATCTTCTGACTCTTGAGGTTCATCAACTACCAGGGTTAGATAACGAATAATATCTTCACTTAAACGCATGTCCCGTTCCATAGGAGCAATTGTGTCCCCTGGAGCTTGATAGTTCATTTGAATATAAATACCTTCGCGATAGCGGCCGATTTCATAAGATAACCGTCGCTTGCCACGGTGTTGAGTCTCTAGAACTTCACCACCCTTCTCCGTAATCATGCCCTGGTATTTGCCAATCGTACTATCAACGGCCTCATCGCTGATGTCAGGCCGCATGATGTACATCGTCTCGTAAAAATTACTCATGTTGCTCCTTGTGGACTGTGTGGCGTGACGGTGTGACCCAATCACGCAAGGATTCATCATCGTAGCAGAAAGCTACAACCAGCGATAGATATTCAAAGCGCGAATACGGACAAGAGCAAAAAAGCGCGAATACGGACAAGAGCAAGTCCGCTATCTGATCTGTATATGAACTGCTTCAGAAATTGTAGGAATCTCTGGATACTGGCCTCTGCAGCATTGAAAAATGGAGTAACCTACGGCTACGAGGCCACCAAACAGCAACACATTGTAAAGGGTATCAGTGACCAATTCTAAGCCCGGTAGGTTCAACAGGCTCAGTAACAGGCTGCCAATGGAGATGATAAAACCGATTAGAATCGCCTGTAGTGTATTGAAGCGAATAAAGTGGCTGATATTGGGGTTCCGTACAACTAAAAGAAAAAGAGCAAAGAATACCGCCAGCGAACCTAGACCAAAAGGTACGATGCTGTAGGCAATCATGACAGGAGTAATCAATACTAAAAGCACATCCCGCAGCGGAGCGAGTGCCGGGAAGTTATCAATTAGTCTGAAAAGTGCCCCTCCGACTAAAACAGCATCAAACAGAGGCAACAAATAAGGCAGGCTTCCAAGGATTTTGTCAGAGATTGCATCTGTGCTGCGCCAAGTCATAGCAGTACTTGTAAAGGGATACGTCAGATAAGCAGCTTTGTAGCGTTGCCCAAATTTCCTAGGCTGCCAAAATTACTCAAAGCTTTCCTCAGCATAGCGCAGCTTTTCTCAGCCGTTTTACGGTTTCTACGAACAAAGCTGGTAAAACGGCTACAGCTCACACTGCTGTAACGACTCAATATTGGCCAGGCGAAACCCCATCTGACACTGATATTGAGGTAATTGAGAGCCTGACTCAAGCCGTCGTGCGCAGCCCAACTTGCCATCTCGCAAACGAGGCTGACCGCTTTGACTAGCCATAAGACAGCCAGTACAGACAGACGTTGACGGAATCACCTGATCCTCTAGCAGAATCACCAACATAGCAGGACACCTCCCCTAGAACAGGCCATATGCCTATCTTAGGTGAGGTGTAGATGTCTTGAACACAACTTTACTTAGTTTTCACCAAACGATGGCTGTGTTGTGACCTTTTCTATGATGCAGATGTTTGAATCCGACGCCGACGAGCGCGACGACTGCGCTGACGACGGGGTTCTTCTTTAGCCATATACTGCTGTTCTTGATCGCCACGCATCCAGGCAGGACGAGTCTGATCGTAAGCCATCTGGAGCGCAGCAGCAGCCACCGTATGGGGATCGTACTCTTCCGTTAGCTGAGATACGATGGGCAAAAATGAGGCGAGTCGCTCACTGGTAACAGCTTCTTTGATTTGAGTCTGCAGTTTTTCCAAGGAACGAGCAGCAATTTCTGCTCGGGTGGGCACCTTGCAAAAGTCCAGCTCTTGTTTGAGGTGACGCTCAATCTGACGTACCTGGTATTTTTCTAGAGGATGCACAATGGAAACAGCCCGACCTTCTTGTCCGGCCCGGCCCGTCCGCCCAATGCGGTGGACATAGCTATCTACGTTGTCAGGGAGCTCATAGTTGATCACATGGGTCAGATTATCCACATGGATTCCACGAGCGGCAATGTCAGTAGCCACAACCCAACGCACCTGACCCTGCTTAAACCGCAGTAGCAGCCGCTCTCGCTGAGCCTGATTGAGGTCGCCATGATATTCATCTACACTGTGGCCAGCGAACTGCAGCTGTCGAGTAAGCTCTGCTGCCGTGCGACGAGTTCGAACAAAGATAATAGCTGATTCTGGATCCTCCATCTCTAAGATCGGCATCAGGGCGCGGGGCTTGCTCCAACCTGGGGGGACCACATAGGCTAGCTGTGTAATTCTTTTCGGTGCTGTATTCTGCGCTTTGACCTTAACGGTTACTGGAGACTGCAGAAACTTGGCGGCTAGCTCTCGCACGGCCGGTTCCATGGTGGCGGAGAAGAACGCTGTTTGCCGCTCTGCTGGGGCGTGACTCAAGATATTTTCTACATCCTGAATAAATCCCATATTGAGCATTTCATCGGCTTCATCTAAAACGAGCCAGCTCATGTGCTCAAAATTCAAAGCGCCTCGATTCAGCAGGTCGAGCACCCGGCCTGGGGTACCTACAACCATATGGACACCGCGTCGCAGCTGACTGAGCTGACGCTCAATAGACTGACCGCCGTAGACGGGCAGCACCTTTAGCTGGGAGTTGTGCTTCAGACCTTGAACTGCCTGACATACCTGCATAGCCAGCTCACGGGTGGGGGTGAGCACAAGGGCTTGAACCGCGCGCTTGTTGACGTTTACCTGCTCTAGGATCGGTAGTGAGAAGGCCGCAGTTTTGCCAGTTCCGGTTTGGGCTAAACCCACCACATCATGCCCAGCAAGCATATGGGGAATAGCCTGGGCCTGGATGGGAGTAGGCTCCTTAAAGCCAAGTTCATCCAAATGTTGAGCTTGGGGTTCAGACAACCCGAGGTCAGCAAAAGACAATGTCATTTAGACTCCTTTGAGGTCAGTGATTGCAGGTGGGAGAATTTAGAGAGAAACCCGTACAGGTGCTTGCGCCGACACAATAGTGTCTCTGGCGACTTCATTCTCTGAGAGAACGGTGCCAAACAGATCGTAGGTGTCTGCTCCATGGATTTTGACAGGGACTATTTGAGCCAAGGGACACTCTCCCTTGACATAGACAAGACCATCAACATCAGGTGCAAAGCGGGCAGAACGTCCAATACACTCACCCTGTCCTGGATTTTCCTGTTCAATGAGAACATCGACTGTTTGACCAATCTGAGTTTGATTGCGTCTAAAGGAAATATCCTGTTGGGTCAGCATGAGTTCTTCACGTCGCTGATGCATCACAGTTGGGTCAACCTGGTTGGGTAAGGTCGCTGCCGGTGTTCCAGCTTCGGCAGAAAAGGTAAATACACCCACATGATCAAACGCATGGCGCTGAACAAACGCTTTGAGGTGCTCAAAGTGAGCGTCTGTCTCTCCGGGAAAACCAACGATAAACGTGGTACGCAGTACGGCCCCCGGCAGCGCTGCTTTTAAATTTTGAATGATGTCGTCGTTGACTCGACCCTGCCACGGGCGATTCATGGCTCGTAAGATCTCTGGGTGGGAGTGCTGTAGAGGTAGATCCAAATAGGGCAGCACGTTGGGCGTTGTGCGAATCGCTTCTAGCACCTCGGGTGTGAGACCGGTTGGATAAGCATAATGCATGCGAATCCAGGGAACATCAACGTTACCCAGAGCTCTCAAAAGCTCTGCCAGCTTTGGTTTACCGTAGAGATCAACACCGTAATTTGTTGTGATCTGTGAGATCAGTACTAGCTCCTTAACTCCCTCGGCTGCTAGCTGTTCAGCTTCAGCCACAATGGATTCAATTGGACGAGACCGCTGGTTGCCCCGTAGATGAGGAATAATGCAAAATGCACAGCGGTAGTCACATCCCTCGGCCACTCTCACATAGGCAACGCCCTCACTGGTCGTGCGATAGCGAGGAACAGTTTCGTCAGCAATATATGTGGGTTCTGTGGAAACAGCTTTGACCCGTTCGCCCGCCTCTGCTCGTTCAATAACGTCGACGATGCGGTGATAGTCACCAGTGCCAACCAGGGCTACAGCTTCTGGAATCTCATCCAGTAGCTCCGACTGAAAATGTTGAGCCAGGCAGCCTGTGATAACAATCTTTTTGTCAGCCTCAGCAAGCTCCACTAGGGTGCGTACAGATTCTTTGCGAGCATCTTCGATAAAGCTGCAGGTGTTAACAATGACATAGTCAGCTAGCTCATCATTAGCATCAACCTGATAACCAGCCTGCACCAGCAGTCCCAGCATGTGCTCAGTGTCGACACGATTCTTCTCACAGCCCAGGTGAGAAATTGCAACAGTTGGCTTGTGACCCATAAAATCTTTATTTGGAAAAACAGACGCTAGTCTCCGAAGCAGGCGTTGCGATCGCACGGATGACTTAGCACCCTACCCTATCACCTGTGTTCTGACTGGGTAGCGATTGTTTTTGCCCGGTTGAGGAAATTATAACATAACTATACAATTCTGTGGGTATCCCGTTGAAGACCTAGTATTTCTGTTGATTTATTGAAAACATCAGTATCGGAACTAACCCTTTGAGGCTCTGTGGAGTTAAGTACACTCTTTCAAACATCGACCCCTGTGATCGGGGTGGTTCATCTACTGCCTTTGCCCCCCTCAGCTCGCTGGCAAGGCTCGCTACAGACGGTTATGGAGCGGGCTGTTCGAGAGGCGGTAGCCCTGGCTTCTGGCGGCGTCAATGGCATTATTGTAGAAAATTTTTTTGATGCTCCATTTACCAAAGGTGATGTGGACCCGGCGGTGGTGAGCGCCATGACTTTAGTGGTCGCTCGTCTACAGCAGCTAGTGACGGTCCCAATTGGAATTAATGTTTTGCGTAATGATGCCCACAGCGGCCTTGCGATCGCAGCCTGTACGGGTGCTGAGTTTATTCGAGTCAATGTGCTAACGGGCGTGATGGCCACCGACCAAGGAGTGATTGAAGGTGATGCCCATCGGCTGATGCGCTATCGGCGCGAACTAGGCACCGATGTCAAAATTTTTGCGGATGTGTTGGTCAAACATGCTGCGCCATTAGGGGCTGTTGTTACCAACGGGGCGATGACCAATGCGGTAGCAGACACTATCCACCGGGGACTAGCTGACGCTGTGATTATTTCGGGGAGCGTTACTGGTCAGCCGCCAACCCGTCAGGACTTAACCGATGCTAAAGCCGCCGCAGGAGCTACACCAGTTTTAGTCGGCAGTGGAGCTACCGTAGACAATATTTCTAAACTGATGCATCTGGCGGACGGCGTGATTGTATCAAGTTCCTTAAAGCGATGGGGACAGATCGAGCAGCCGATAGATCCCCATCGAGTCGGCCAGTTTATGGAAGCGGTATCGGTTTGATCCGGTCTGACAGTTGGACGGAATGTCAGTATGCCTCTACCGCAGGCTCTATTTTTTGTCTAAGATGCAGTCGGGGTGATGTTAAGGGTAGGCTTTCTACTAAGGCATCGCCTGTGTCTTATATGTATTGATCAGCTCGGAACCAGCTATAGATTATGGGACGTCGCCGTAAGGAAAATCGAGGGATTTATCGCTGGTCGCGCCCGGCCATTGGCGCGATCGCAACCGTTGGAGCGTTAGGGACTGCCTATCTAACGGTGATCAAGTTAATGGGAAACAGCGCCGCCTGTCCGGTGAAAGGCTGTGACCAAGTGCTCACAAGTGAATACGCCGATGTGTTTGGGATTCCCCTGACGCTGTTTGGCTGTCTGGCTTATTTGTCGATGGTGGCCCTATCCCTAGGCCCTTTATTGGTCAATGGTGATAGCAGCCGTGAGCAGCGCCAGAAGCTAGAAGATACCACCTGGCCGCTCCTATTTATTGGTGCCACGGGCATGATGGTCTTTAGCGGCTATCTAATGTACGTACTGGCAACCGAACTAAAGGCGGCCTGTCTCTACTGTATTGTGTCGGCTTCTTTGACGGTGCTGATGTTTCTGCTGACGCTGTTGGGGCGGCAGTGGGAAGATCAAGGCGCGCTCGTCTTTCGCGGATTCATCATGGGGGTTGTCACCTTGGTGGCTACTCTGGGAATGTATTCACTGAGTATTAACGGTCCGGCTGCTACTGCTAGCGGGGGGAATACAGGTCCGGCCATTACCAGCACCTCTGGTACGGCAGAAGTGGCTCTCGCTCAGCATCTATCAGACGTAGGAGCCAAAATGTACGGGGCTTACTGGTGTCCCCACTGTTTTGATCAAAAGCAGCTCTTTGGTAAAGAGGCTAAAGAATATATGCCTTACATTGAGTGTGCTGACGATGGAGCGGACTCTCAGACAGCGCTTTGTCGCTCGGTTCCTGAGATCACTGGTTTTCCCACTTGGGAAGTCAATGGGGAGTTTTTACCCGGAACCCAGACTCTGACGACCTTGGCCGAGGCGTCTGGTTATGATGGCCCCACCGACTTCAAAAATTAGCCATTACACCTTGAGGCGTTGCATGCAACGCCTCTACAAAATCCTAATTCACAGAATTTATTACCCGAAATTAATTTCTAGCAAGGATAGATCGTCTAGCAAAGAGGCATTATCGCCGCCAGTACTAAGGATGGGCAGCGTTGCGTAGCTAATCAACTGATCTAGCTGACCCGGACGGGGGCACTTGGCAATATGGTCAATAAAGCTGTCTAATCCTAAGATTTCACCGGTTTCAGCGACGGATGTTTCGGGAACTTCGTAAACACCGTCGCTAAAAATGTAGAGATAGCTATCGTCCGGGATCGAGCAGCGTTTCCAGGTGTAGGTGGTGTCAGGCATCATCCCAATGGGCATACCTGGTGTCCGTAGACGCAGCGCCTCAGATGCAGGATTAGAGCCGTTGGTGCTTTCTGCTATGGGCGGCTGAGATAGTAAAACAGCCGGCGGATGTCCTGCACTGGCGTACATCAGCTGACGATTAACTCGGTTGTAAACGCCGTACCAAATAGTGAAATATTTTTCGTTTTGGTCGGTCATCTGAAACATGTTGTTCAGACTTTCCAAGACTTTGTCGGGGCGATAGAAGTTAGTACCGGGCAAAGACTGCGATCGCAGTACGTTTAGCACAGACGTAGATAGCAGGGCCGCTCCTAACCCATGTCCGGATACATCTAGCAGATAAATAACGAGATAATCAGGGTCTAGCCAGTAAAAATCAAAACAGTCTCCCCCCAGCTGCTGGGAGGGCAAAAAGCGGGTCTGTATTTTGACAGGCGGCTGATCGGTATCCTGGGGCAGCAGCGACTGCACATAGGACGCGGCTTCTGCCAGTTCGTTTTCTAAATACTGCTTTTGCTTTTTCAGATCGCGGGTGAGCTGACACAGACGCATCCCAGATTTGACCCGCGCCTTTAGCTCTGCCATGTCGATGGGTTTCATCAACAGGTCATCGGCTCCTGCTTCTAGAGCTTCTACGCGGCTAGCGGTTTCTGCGTGGGCTGTGATTAGCAAAAAGGAACTCATGGATAAATCCGGATGCTCCTTGAGGCGACGACAAATTTCTAAGCCATCCACGGTTCCAGGCAGACGCCAGTCGCACAGAATCACCGGTGGAGTGATCGCCAATGCCTGTTCTAGACCATCGGTGGCGGTTTCTGCGATCGCAACACGATATCCCTGGCTTTGCAGCATCCGCTGAAGGATCCGTCGAATGATCGGATCGTCGTCGATTACCAAAATATCTGCGATGGGAGTAGCTAACTTAACCATTACACCGATGCAACGCAGAAAATTTCGAGATGAAGCCATGCTCCTAGACCCAGGCTGATGCTTTCTGGGCGGTCAGGTTTATGCGTCATGGCGGACCTTACCAACGTCATTAACAAAACGGTTAATCGTGTCAAATGCAATCAAGCGTCTAAACCGGCAGATATGGGTTTTAGCTAGAGTGTACCCCTATCGATCCGACATATTCAGAACATACACGCATGGCTGACCAAGTATGCACATTTCAGATTTCCAAGGGGTGGCGGTTAAAAACAGTAAAGCTACTGTGCTGATTTTCTGAGCTAAACGCAATAACAATAAGATTTCGTCGTGATGGCTTATTTTATCAGCCCATAGAGGATAGTTGCGATAGACCCGCTGCCTGAGAGCAGGGAGGTTTGCTTTAGCAGTGACGTGTGTCAGTCAAAAGTGTGCCCTCAGGTGGGATCCCACCGCAGATGTTCTGTGGTCTAAGCATCAGCAAACTTTACTCCATAGATGAAAAATTATTGCAGTCCTACCATAGGAGTGGAGGCGATTTCTAAGCTGAAGGAACGCCGCTATTGTTTGAACTATGGAAAGTACCTGCGCTCTGCCAACGAGCTGCGTTTTACCTGTACTCAAATCACCTCATAACTATCAAGTATTTCGCATTACTCCTGACGACAAAAATCGATTAGCGCTGCTGGTAGATCCCACACTGGGGCATGCGGCATTGACCTGCTGTGTGGAAATTTTTGATGAGGGGGGCAGAACCCCATCCCATCGCCATCAGGTGGCTGTGGAGATGTTTTATGTGATTCAAGGGGAGGGTCGTGTTGTCTGTGATGGCAAAAGCTCGCCTATCCGTACCGGTGACAGTATCCTAGTGCCGTCCTACGGGATTCATTTTGTGGAGAATACCAGCTCCAACCGCCTTTATTTACTCAGCGTTATGGTGCCCAATGAGGACTTTGCTGAATTAATTCGTCAGGGGGTTCCGGCGGAACTAGATGAAGAAGACATGGCGGTCTTAGGGCGCACCCACCGTATTTGATGTCGCACCCATCTGAAACCTATTCGCTATGTACCCGTGACGGTACGCGATTGGATGCGGACGTATACTACCCGGACGGTGACGGCCCCTGGCCAGTATTACTGATGCGGCAGCCCTACGGACGTGCGATCGCATCTACTGTCGTCTATGCCCATCCCACCTGGTATGCGGCTCACGGTTACATTGTCGTCATTCAAGATGTGCGCGGACGAGGCACGTCTGAGGGTGAGTTTGATCTGTTTGCCCATGAGGTGGATGACGGGTACGACAGTGTTCAGTGGGCAGCCCAGCTTCCCGGCAGCAGTGGGCAGTTGGGAATGTATGGGTTTTCTTATCAGGGCATGACCCAGCTCTATGCGGCCCAGGCAAACCCCTCTGCGCTCAAAGCGTTAGCTCCGGCCATGGTGGGCTATGACCTCTATCATGACTGGGCCTATGAAAATGGAGCGCTGCGGCTACAGGCTGGACTAGGCTGGGCGATTCAGCTAGCGGCAGAAACCGCTCGTTTGAAGGGAGATGAGACTGCCTTCAATGCTCTTAGATCCGCATCCCGAAATCTGCCGCTGAATGGGCCAATCGTGGCCTGTCCTGATGTGCTGAAGCAGTATGCTCCAGAGTCGTTTTGGCACGACTGGATTGCCCATCCCGACAATGACGATTATTGGCAAAGACTCAAACCAGACCTCACCAATGTAGACCTCCCCATGCTCCACATCGGTGGGTGGTTTGATCCCTATCTAACAGGGGATATTCGACTGTTCAAGGAAATGGTTTCTAAAAGTCAGCATCCTCAGCAGTTTTGGATTGGACCCTGGAGCCATATTCCCTGGAGCCGTAAGGTGGGGGCTGTGGATTTTGGTCCCGAGGCGATGAACCCCATCGACCGACTACAAATCCAATGGTTTGATCACTGGCTAAAAGACACGAATACGGGACTATCGAAACAACCACCCATACATCTGTTTGAGATGGGCAGCAATCAGTGGCAACCGTTTGACCAATGGCCCAGTGGCGCTCAAACCCACACATATCGATTGCAAAGCTCTGGCCTGGCCGCCATGCGTGAAGATGATGGAGCGTTGGTGGCATCAAAGGGTCTAGACGTAACCCCAGCACCGGATGTTTTGGTGCATGACCCGTGGCGGCCTGTGCCTTCCTTGGGCGGTCATACGGGTTTTCCGTCGGGCTCCTTTGAGCGTAGTGCTATCGACGGCCGCAGCGATGTTTTGACTTATACGACGGGTCTGCTAGAAACGGATCTAGCCGTGGCTGGAGACGTGACGGTAACGCTAAGCGTCCAGGCAGATACGACTAGCTACGATCTGGGTGCGGTGCTGTCGGTGGTTTACCCGAATCACACCGTATTTAATTTGACCCAGGGCTACAGACGTATTGACAGCAGGCAGACTCTATCGTTTGAATCGATAGAGCTGCGGCTGCAGCCCACCTGTTTTCGATTGATGGCGGGTCAGGCCCTGCGGTTAAGTCTGAGTGCTGCCTGTTTTCCTGCCTATCCGGTTAATCCTGGAACTGGTGCCGATGCTACTGTGCCCACCATAAATCATAAAATTATTACCCTCATGGTGCATTGTGGGAGTGATACGCTGCTGACGCTGCCGTTGGCTTAGTTGTCTTCAATTAGACCTGCAATACTCCTTTAGAACTGGGGATGGCATGGGCACGGCGGGGATCGATCTCGGTAGCCATGCGCATGGCGCGAGCAAATGCCTTAAAGGTAGCCTCGATGATGTGGTGGGAGTTGATGCCATCGAGCTGGCGGATATGAAGGGTCATGAGGCTGTGGTGGACGACGGCCATGAAGAATTCGCGTACCAGCTGGGTGTCGTAGGTGCCGACGCGTTGGGTGGGGATTTCAAGACCGTAGGCAAGGTAGGGGCGACCGGAGAAGTCGAGGGAGACCTGAACTAGAGACTCATCTAGCGGGGCAAGAAAGTGGCCAAAGCGGACGATACCTTTGCGGTTGCCGAGGGCCTGGTGGAGGGCCATGCCGAGGGTGATGCCGACGTCTTCGTTGGTGTGGTGGTCGTCGATTTCGAGATCGCCGGTGGCTTGGATGTCGAGGTCAAAGAGTCCGTGGGAGGCGATTTGGTGGAGCATGTGGTCCAAGAAGGGGATGCCGGTGTTGGCGTTGCACTGGCCGGTGCCGTCGATGTTGAGGGTGACGGTGACGTTGGTTTCTTTGGTACTGCGGGTGACAGTGGCGGTGCGGGTAGGGAATTCGAGGTTGGTTAGGGTTGCTTTTGTTTGCATGGTGATGGTTCGTGGGGGTTGTTTTTGCGGCTGCCTTGGACGAGGTTTAGGCTGTGGGGATTTCGGGTTTGGTGACGGCATGGGTTGCTCAGGGCTTTCCTCTCTGAACTACTCCTATGTGGGGGCCTAGACTCCCCCACGCCCCCCGAAAGATAAGGGCTGGTTAGGAGCTCCTCAGTAGTTGCATTGAGTTATGGCTGGGGGATTACGCTGCTCCGCATTCGCTACGCACCGTAAACGAGTAGTTTGCTTTTGGGCTTTGTTTTTAGACCTAGTTTATCTGGGATAAAGGTCCTGTGGTTTGTTCAATTCCCCTTTCCCCTTTCCCCTTTCCCCTTCTCCATTGCTTAGAACATCTTTTCCAAAACGTTTCGGATAACGTCATCGGTTACTTGGTCGGTGACGAAGGCTGCGCCGATGCGTTTGGGAAGGACGAAGCGGACTTTGCCGGATTTTACTTTTTTGTCGCTGCGTAGGGCGGTGAGAATGTCATTGATATTGAGATTGGCTGGTAGCTGGGTGGGGAGGCCGGCTTTTTGGATCAGAGAGAGCTGGCGGTTGGTGGCGGTTTGGGGCCAGTGGTTGAGGGTGGTTGCGATCGCACCTGCGGCTACCATACCAATTCCTACTGCTTCGCCATGGTTAACAAGTTTGTACCCTGTCAGACTTTCTACGGCGTGGCCAATGGTATGACCGTAGTTGAGAATAGCCCGCAGACCGGCTTCTTTTTCATCCTGGGCGACCACATCCGCTTTGGCCTGACAGGAATGCCTGAGAATATCGTGGAGCAGCTCCTCACCGACGTAGCGCATCTGATCGAGGCGCTTGGCTTGCTCTAGTTGCTCAAACAACCCCTCATTCCAAATGATGCCGTACTTAATGACTTCGGCCATGCCAGCTCGAAACTCACGACCAGGCAGTGTCGATAGCACATTGGGATCGATCAAAACCAGACTGGGTTGATGAAACGCCCCAATCAGGTTTTTGCCCTGGGGATGGTTGACGCCGGTTTTGCCCCCCATGGAGGCATCAACCATGGCTAATAGCGAGGTAGGTACTTGCACAACGGCGATGCCTCGGAGCCAGGTAGCTGCCGCAAAGCCGGTCATATCGCCAATGACACCGCCCCCTAGGGCTACCATGGTAGAGCTGCGCTCTAGTCGATTTTCAAAGGCAGCGTTATGAATTTTTTCTATAGAGCGTAAGGTTTTGTAGCGTTCTCCAGCAGGCAGAATACACTGGCAGGTGTCGAACCCAGCTTCAGTTAGAGAGTTTAGGGCAGTTTCTCCGTAGTGTTTGAAAATAGCAGGGTTGGAAACCAACAGGACCTTACCCTGTTTGCCCATCGCAGCTAGCCAGGGACCCAGATAGTGCAGTCCGTCAGTGGCGATTTTAATGTCATATTGCAGCTGGGGCAGCTCTACGGGAATAACAGTCTTCATGCAGCTGAAAGGCAGTGTACCCAACTATCCTACTGCCCGTGACCCGATTAGCTAGGATTAAATACCTGGAAAATTTGCCGACAGCAGTCTTTGATTTTTTCACCAGCGGTACTCTGGGGTGGGGCTACCCCTTCAAACTGCCAGTTGTTGATGGTTGAGAGCTTCCACTGCTGGCCCAGATGGTTAAACCCAACGACCTCCACTCCGATCACTTTCACCATATTCGCAACGGTATTGGTCTGAGAAGCGTCGTCCTGCAGTTCATGTAAGCGAATCTGCACTAGCAGACTGCGACAGTTAAATGAACGGCTAAAACCTGGAAAATGAAAGCCAATGTCTATGGAATCGGGGTCCACCAGTTCTCTAGTATCCGGATCGTTAGCCCATGGTTTGAGATCAGAACGTAAATCGGGAAGCTGTCCTTTAAAGGCACCGACAGTAGCGGCGATTTTACTGGCGTATTCAATACTGCGGGCTTGTTCTGCTGCGTTCACACCGACGACCAAGGGAAATAAAAGATTTTCACTTTCTACGATAAAACAATGCCCTAGCAAATAGCCAAGGCATTGTTGACGCATTCAAGAGAGTTAGCTCAGGCTACTAGGAAAATAAAATAATTGGCCTGAAGAAACTGTAGCTGATGAAACGGAAGCGATCGATTGCAGCCCTGTACCCAATACCTGCAATTTGCCCTAAATTGTCTGACTGTATTGGCTCTGGCAGGTATTTAACATGCGCAGATCGTTTTCACTGACCGCATCAATCTGATGGAAGCCTTCAATGGCAAACTGGTTGCCGCCAGGACCGGCAATCGCAGTGTCCTCAAGACTCAAAGCATACGCATATTCTTCCTGGGAGTAGGTTTCAGTGATTGCCAGAGAAAGTTGCGTGTTTTCCACATGTCCTTGAAAACAGTCAAAAGACGAATGGGGCGCGTAGAATGCGCCTACTACCTGACCGGCCCGTGCCTCAAAGATCATGTAAGCCGTTTGTAGCTGATCGGGCAGTGGCTTTTCTCCAAAGAGATAAACCCCGTTAGCAAGACGCTCAGTAGCGGTAGATGAGGTCTGGGCTAATAGCGGATGAATAACTGGAGCTTCAGACTCTATAGAAGGCTGGGGAACAGCCCGAGCGATGGGGGTAGCTAACAGTGTGGCGGTTCCCAGCAGCAATGCTCCAGAGCGCAGAATACTTCGCACAGTGTTCTGGGGGCGTCGCTGGTGGATGAGATGTTGAATAACCGCTAGAACTTGCATAACCATCGCGCCTCACTGTTTCGACTGAGTACCGCTAACGAATGACTTAAATGCAATCAAAAGCAAACTCCTTATTTCACTTTAGGTGACAAGTTCACTGTGAACTTATTTAAGGGAATTCCTTTAATATCTCTTTAACGATTGCGTTCAATATCGCTTCGCTTAAGGCGATTTCTCACTTGACATGGTCATCTACAATTTCGAGCCAGTCGATTTCGGATGGGAGACTTTTGCAACTGGCATAAGCGAATTGGCTGGCGATCAGCTGCCCAGATAATCTCCATAATTATTTTAGAATAGCTATCGAAGTGATGTTGGAACGATGTAGGCTAAAGAGATGTCTGGCTAGCAAGGCACCCAATCACTGGATATTTCGTATCGCTGAGCAGGAGTCGAACTTCATCTATGCCGCCCCTTGAAGTGCCGCTAAAGCTACTGCTGTTTATCGATAGGCGGCCAAGTTCTGCTGAGCAGGTTCGGCAGATTCGGCAGCATGTTGAGGGACTAGAAAGCGATATCTCGCCTGTGTTGGAGGTTGTTGATGTCAGCGAGCAGCCCTATCTGGCCGAACATTTCAGACTGGTAGTTACGCCTACCTTGATTAAAATTTCAGCTGCGGGACGACAAACCCTGACCGGCAGCGATATTATTTCTCAAATTGATTACTGGTGGTCAAGGTGGCAGGCTGAGGCAAAAAGCGATGAGGCTGCTGGAGATGAGCATCTGTTAAACGATGCGTCGATTGCGCAATCGACAGAAGTTATCCATCTGTCAGACGAAATTTTTCGCTTAAAGCAGCTGAATGCCGAAGTCAACGCCAAACTGGAGTTTAAGGATCGAATCATTGCCATGCTGGCCCATGATTTGCGCAATCCGCTGACTGCGGCATCGATTGCGATTGAAACCTTGGAAATGGGATACGACTCCAACAAGGAGCGCCGCTCACGCTTTCGCCCTGAGCTGACGGTACAGCTGCTGCGTAATGCTAAGACCCAGATTCGCTCCATTGACCGTATGATCACAGATATTTTGCAAGCCGCCCATGGCCCTAGCGTGGATTTGCAGATTTTTCCTAAGGAGCTAAATTTGCAGGAGCTTTGTCTTGAGGTGGTAGACGCTATGCTGTCTAAGGTGAAGGACAAAGAGCAAGTGATCAAGCTGGATATCCCTCAGGATCTGCCCCAGGTTCATGCTGATATCAACCAGGTGCGGCGAGTGATTACAAATCTGTTAGATAACGCCGTGAAATATACCCCCATCGGGGGCGAGATGGTAATTACGGCACTACACCGGACGACGCAAAAGGTCCAGGTGAGTATTCAGGATACGGGACCGGGAATTCCAGCAGATCAACAGGCTCGTATTTTTGAGGAGAGTTTTCGCCTACAGCGAGACCAGTCGCAAGACGGCTACGGACTAGGGTTAGCCCTGTGTCTTCGCATCGTTAGGGCCCACTATGGTCAAATCTGGGTAGATTCAGACCCCCAGCAGGGAAGCACGTTTCACTTCACGCTGCCAGTTTATAGGCAATACAGCAGTCGACAGGTTAACGCTCAGGCAGCTGAAGACGGGCTTTAAGGGCGGCTAGCTCATGGTCCACCGGGCTTTGGTCTGAGTCTAAGGCAGCAAATCTCTGGTCTAGTGAATCTTGACCGAGCTGGCTGATTTCAGCGGCTGCGGCTGCGTCGGCCTCCATAGCCAGAATTTTGTCTTCGATCTGGTTAAAGGTGCCCCCATTTACTTGGGTCATCATTTCATTGAGTTTCTGACTGGCCTTGGCCGAACGAGCCCGAGCAATATACATATCTTTTTGAGTCCGCGCCTGAGCAATTTTGCTCTCTAAGGTGCGCATATTGGCTTTGAGCTGTTGGACAGTGGTTTGCTGCTGGTGCAGCTGGCTTTCTAAGGCTTTTGCTGTTTCTAAGTAGCTCTGTCTGCGCTCTAGGGCTTCTCGGGCTAGGGCTTCATTTCCTTTCTGTAAGGCGATCTGAGCCCGGTTGTAAAATTCGCGAGCCTGGCTGCGGGCCTGATCGTACTGACGGTCGCTACGCTTTTGGGTTGCGATCGCAACCGCAACAGCCTGTCTCAGCTGCAGCAGATTTTCCTGCATCTCAGCAACCGTCTGCTCCAGCAGCTTTTCTGGATCTTCTGCCCCGTTAAGGGTGTCGTTAAGGCTGGCACGAGCGACGCGCAAGAAGCGATCTAGCAATCCCATTATTTGTCTGCTAAGCGATTTGGCGTGCCTTTACAGGCATTTTCCTTAGCATAGCAGGGCTATTCATTTGTCGGTCCAAAAAGCTCAACGACAGCTCCTTGCTGCGTCAGAGCGGCTACTTGATCTTCAGCCTGAGCCCGGTTGTCAAAGGCCGCCAGCTGAATACGAGCGCCTGCCTTGAAGTTACGGACAAACGCATCAGGTACCAGCTCGCGAGCTGTCGTTAATGACTCATCTCCGGTGTAGCTGCTGACAACGTAGAAGTTTGAGCCTGTAGCTGCTGGCGTGGTAGGAGCTGGTGTGGCTGGGGCTGTAGGGATCGCCGTCGTTCCAGTAGCTCCTGCCGGAACAGGCGCGGCTGGTTGGCCAGGCGTCGCGGGAGTAGCTGGAGCTGCCGGTATCGGTGTCTGGGCCGGATTGGACAGCGGCGGCGCCGGTGCGCTACCGACTCCATCAACGTCTAGCGTGACTAAATCTTCTACGTCATCTAGCTCTTTAAACTCTTGGGTGGATAGATCGGGACCGGGGGGCTTGTAGCCGTCTGTTGATTCGGGAGACGCTGTGGGCTCGCCGCTATTCTCTGTGGTTTCCACCTCGGTAGTTTCAGGCTCAGACTCGGTATCTGCTGGCCAGATTTGCGATCGCAAACTCTGTAGCTGGGCCGGATAGGTAATAGCAAATCCGACACCAGTGCCTCCTAGCAGCACCAAGACTAGCCCGGCCAGCTTCAGTAGGGTATTGTTCTTACGATCTGGAGAATAGGGTTCAGGTGCAGACTCGCTCTGTTCTTCAGCGATGCTTTTGAGCAGCTCTTCTGAAGATTCCAAATAGCCTTCAGGCGTATCGCTGGCAGGTACGGGTAAAACCGACTCCTGGCCCTCTGGTGGAGCTGTATCAGAGGCCGTTTCTTCAGGGGCCAGCTGAGCTGAGGGGTCGCTGCTGAGTTCGGTCTCAGTGCCCTCTTGTAAAAAAGGATTGGGCGGTGCGGGAGGCTGAGCGTCTAAAGCCGCATCGGTGGCCGGAACCGAGATCAGATCGAGCGTTTTGCGCTGGGCTGCTCGCCGTGGCGGTGGCGGTGGCGGTACCCGACCGTGACGCTTCCGGCGATAGCGAGTGAGTTCATCCTCAAGGTTGACATTAAGATTTCGCAGCACGCTTTCTAACTGCGGAGCAATGTCGATACCAGACCCTGAGCCGGATCGAGACGGTACGCTAGCAGGTGTATTGTCTGGAGAAGAAGCCATGGTACACAGCTATATTAAACAAGCAAAGATAACGAGAAGGGCGGCCAATTGTCGTTAATAGACCATACGTTAGCACGTTAATTCTAAAGACACGGCGCTCAGCGTATAGGAATAGCGAGAAAATAGCCACCGACATGATGTTGGAGAGACCATAAAAATGGGGTTTTCTGGATTGCGATCGCTCATTGTCGATATTGAAGCTCAGCCTGGCTGGCAAGCACGGCACCAGTTTGGTCAAGCTGTCGAATACTGGCCCAAAGCCGTTGGCTATGTGGTCGCTCGTCAGACAAAGCCAGCCAGCATTCAACGCGATATTCTTTACGTGACGGTGGCCAATGCTTCTTGGGCCCAAACCCTAACCCTGGAGCGGCGACGTATTCTACACAAGCTCAATCGGCTGCTGGCTATACCTCTCAAAGATATTCGCTTCTCTAGCGCTCGCTGGCATGCCAAACCGGTTCCTCAGCAGCCTGAAAACGACTGGATTAAAGCGCATCCTAGCTATATAGGAACGATCAAAACAGACCAGCCCTCGCAAAATCCTACCAAAACTCCTGAAGAAGCCTACGCCGATTGGATGAGGGTTAAGAAAAGCCAGCAAAAACTGCAAGAGGTGTGTCCAGAATGTAAATGCGCATGCCCTCCGGGTGAAATTGCCAGATGGAATATGTGTGCTCCATGTATTGTTAAAACCTGGTAATAGAAATGAAAGTTTTAGTCTTATCGGCTAATCTATTTTTGGTTAATTGATATCTATATATCAGGTGATTCTTGATCTATTGTTTTTTGGGGATCGCCTTCTATGAGATGATCCCAGTCGCTCTAAGGATTATTGATTTATTTAAATTAAATATAAAGAAAATATTAATGGGGATCGTCGATTGAATCAACTTCCGATGCTTGCTGTATCAAGCTTTTAACATTTTTATTATGGAAGAGTTTTTCGACGAACTAATCCACAATAATAGGGGTAAAGGCTTAAAATGACTTTCTCAACTTGGTTTTCATGAGTATTAAAAAGGTTGAAACTGCTCGATGTGGTGCCTGCCGGTTTTACACACCCGTAGGTCGTCGCGGGGGAGACTGTGCCCAGTTTGGTGTGCCGGTACAATCTGCGTGGGAATCTTGTTGTTTGGCAGAGTCTCCATTTCAAAGTGGAACTAAAATTGACAGCTCCGATATAAATATTGAGCTGAGTAAAGTTACACCGACTAAAGAAATAGCGGTCGAGTCTTTATCCTTGCCAACCGGTCGGTTTGCATCTCTAGAAAAGTCTTTAGCGATTGAGCTTCCCTCCGAAGTGCTCTAGCTAGCCAGATCTAACTATCAGGTCATAGAAAAGGGGCAGCGGAACAGATGACCGTTGCCCCTTTTCTTGTACGTCGCTTGAGAGAACGGAAGACGAATGACCGGCAGACGCGGCGACTAACGTTCTCGATTACATACGCCTGCCAGGATTTCTCCTTGATTGTCCAGGGCGCTGAGCGCCTGAGTTCTCGCACGGGTCAATGTGGATGCTACGCCCCAGGCGAGGCTGCGATTATGTTCTGCGACAGCGCCGCATCCTCGAAATGAGACTCGAATAGCGCAGTTGATATTGCCGCAGCTGCGTAGAGCTTCGCGCTCGGCACTGCTGATGGATAAATAATTGGTCGCTACACCCCAGTCGCCTGAGTTGGAAATGGCAATAGCACCATAGCGTTGAGTGGCTTGAGCCTGGGTGACTAGCAACGTACTCAAGAGCAATAGACTAAGAATCGTAGGCTTTAGCATGGGCAAATAAGGAACAACAAAATGGCTATACTACGTCTGTCGGATTGGCTAGGACTCTAGGTCGTTGGTGGCACCAACCGACGTACAACCAACGAATATATCTGTCGGTTGCTGCGTACAAATCTGCACAAGCGCCAATGGAATACTGACCCCGTAGTCCTCTTTACGGGGCCAGAATGCGCTATCCGAACTTACTTATGAGACATCGTCTTGGCTGCTGTCGCCAGGAGAGATTGTTTTCTCGGTGCGGGCAAGAAAGTCAGGTACGAGCACTTCGCTAAATCCTGCGATAAATGCGATCGCAAAGTACAGATACTTTGATTGGGTATCTGCTTCGCCGGGGTTAAACCCGGACACGACCACCACCTCCGACTCAATTAGCGCTACGGCCAGCAGACTAAAGGCCGTCCCCACGACTGGTTTGAAGAAACCAATAAAAAAAGGGATAACCGACTGAGAGCGATTGCGATTTTCTAATTTTCGCGATCGCAGCATCACACTCACAATGCTGCCTAGCCCTCCCGCCGCTAGCACTAGCTGGATATACTGCCACTCCTGCGACGAAAACAGCTCTGCTTGAGAGCCTTGAGTTTCGCCTTCTTCAACGATGGGCGTAGAGCCAGAGGACTCGCCTTCCACCACAGCAGGCTCTATCGGCTCTACTGTCTCTTCGATTGGCAGAGCATGGCGGATACCATGCTGATAGCCAATCTCATACTGATTGGATAAAAACATCCGCACCGCTGTGGTGCTGCCAATCAACAGTGAAATTGTAATGGTAAACCAGGTGAGTCCAGAGATTAACTGGGCAGCTGGAGAGCCGCCTGCACTGAGCACGGCAACCAGCGGATTGCGATAAATGCGAATCTCACGGGCAATCCGACGACGAATATCTCTTGCCAGCGATACTCGCTCTGCCATAGACATGGCTGGAGACTGATGGTTTTTAGGGGTGGCTTCTGTGGGTAACAACAAACTTACCGCCAGCTGCATCAGCGGCATCAACATTTGGTCGTTAGTCAGTTCTAAATGGGGAACCTGCTCTAGCAGTTTTCCCAACTCTTGATAAGCAGGTTTAGAGAGATGCTCAGAGGCGAGCCCCTGTTCAATTCGTTCAATAAGTTCTCGTGCATCCTGTCGAATAATAAGATCAATATTGTCTATGAGACCTGATGGTAGGCCGATCGCATTTGCAGCCATGACTGTGTGCGCATCCTGAGGGTGACAACGATAGAAGATTGTTAGTGCCGCTGCGGATAGGACACACCTGATTTTTTTTGATCTCTCCGAAGAGAATAATAGATAGCACCTAGCGGCAACACATAGACCCTAGCTATCTGTTCAGAAAGCCATACTCAGCCGGGACCATTCTTCGAACCGGCACAGGAGAAAACCCTGAGATCTCACGATCAAAAGAGAAAATATCGCTGGCTACAGAGGACAGTTGTTAAACTGCTCTCTTGTCAGGAACCGTATGATTCAAATCAAGACACGGTACGGTCGGACAACTGTAGCAATATTGTCAGTCGTCCAGCATTTTTGGTTCACAGACTTGGGTGAGATCGCACTTGCCGCACCCAAAAGCAAAGCAGTTCTCCAGTTTATGTCTGCGGTGCGTCCTCCACACGCTTAGTTCTGATTCCACCTCAGTTTGTGTGTGAGGATTTAATCAATGGTCTCCGTCCAT